>Ga0207070_1078_pt1 | contig 24248 bp, 17 predicted proteins | sample Alteio_BWMinHeat_92_FD_153591 | JGI IMG/M metagenome (GOLD analysis project Ga0207070, IMG submission 153591) | Enriched cells from forest soil in Barre Woods Harvard Forest LTER site, Petersham, Massachusetts, United States -... | ecosystem: Environmental > Terrestrial > Soil > Temperate forest >...
CCGGCCGTAGCTAGAAGCCAGAGGCGAATTGCGGCAATGGTAAACTAAAGCGTCATTACTTTAGCATAAAGCCGGTAACCATTTGACGGCAAGATGCTGGATCTCGCCACAGTTTCACGCCGATGAGAGGGCCCGCAACGAGCCCAGCGCTAAGAATATCTTGCGTTATCGACAACCCTTAAGCCAAGGAAACGGTTCTTGTCGCTACGACTAGCATCTCCCCGTTTCCCCCTTCATGGCGTATCAGCAGGGCGGATTGACCTACTGCAAAAGATCCCAGATACTCACGCTTCCGTCTTGAACGTGCCCGCCAGAGCCGAGAACTCTCACGGTGCTTTGAGCCAGCGCGTAGGAGAGGCCGAAGTCGACAATCAGAATTGTGACGGTGTAAATACCTTCCCGCATATAAGTGTGTCGGCCCAAAACGCTGTAGTTTCCCGCGCCATTTTGGATGATGGTCCCAAACGAGGCGGTGCCATCGCCCCAGAAAATGGCGGCTATAAAGTCGCCGGCGGTGCTCAGCAAATTCCCGTCGGTAAAGGACGCAACCACCGCCCTAAAAGTGACTCCCTGAGTCTCTGTTAGGCTCACGCCGCTGGCTGCGAGTTGGGCATCGGCCACATTGGCACTGCCATTTGTGGTCGCGGCGGAGCCACCTTTGTCGGTGATGGTGACTGAAAAAGCCAAGGTTCCTTTGATGAGGTAGGAATGCGAGCCGCTAACATCGAACCCGCCGGATGGGTTGGCTGTGATCGTCCCCGGTGAACTGGTGCCGTCGCCCCAGGAGATAGTGGCAGAGAAGTCATCGGGGCCTGCTACCGGATTGGCGTCTGCAAGGACGGCCACAACCGCGCTAAACGAACTGCCTTCAACGGAGCTAATCGGAACGGCCGTCGCGAACACGGCCGCATCGGCCACAACTGCATTGCTGCTAGCGATAGTTGCGGAGCCACCGACATCCGTGATTTGCACGCTAATAGCATAATTGCCTTCCTCAAAGGTGTGCGAAGCATGGACGGCGTATTGTCCACTGCCGAGCGAAACGATGGCGCCCGTGCTGCTGCTGCCGTCACCCCAGGAGACAATCGCCGTGAAGTCCGAGACTGCACTGCCCGCGTTGGAATCCGTGAAGGATGCCACTGTGCCGACGAAAACACTCCCTTCGGTCGTGCTGATGGTTGTTCCGACGGCCTGCAAGGCGGCGTCGACCACTGCTGCCGTTGTGGTGGCGATGGCAGAAGCGCTTCCGACATCGGTGATTTGCACGCTGACGACATAGGTGCCTTCTTCCGCGTAGGAATTAGTCCCGCTGACCGCGAAGCCGCCGCTGGCCGTACTCGTGATGATGCCGGGGGAAGTGTTCCCGTCGCCCCAGGTGATGAGGGCCGTGAAATCGGCCTCCGGGGCATTGGCATTGGCGTCGGTGAACGTAGCCACCACGCCGGAGAAGGCGCCTCCTTCCACCGAAGATACTGGACTGCCGATTGCGGTCAAAGGAGCATCGCCGACCAGAGCCGTGCTGTTGGCGACCGCGCCGGCCCCTCCCACATCGGTGAGCGTGATGGTGATGGCGGAACTGCCTTCTTCGGAATACGTGTGTGCGCCGGAAACGCTGAAACTCCCTCCTCCGTTGGCGCTAACGGTCCCCGGAGTGCTGAGGCCATCACCCCAAGCAATCATGGCGGAGAAATCGCCGGCAGTGCCGTAAGGATTGGCATCGGCGAACGTAGCCACCACGCCCGAGAATGCCGCCGCTTCCGTGGCGTTAATGGTAGTCCCTTGCGCGTCCAAAGCAGCATCACCCACCGCGGCCGAGCCGATCGTGGTGATTGCCGCTCCGCCAACATCCGCAATTTGCACCGAGGGACTGAAATTCCCTTCATCCACATAAGCATGATCGCCGGAGACCACGAAGGTCCCGTTCGGTCCAACCGTAATGGTGCCGGTCGAAGTCTGCCCGTCGCCCCAGTCAATCGTGGCTGCGTAGTCGCTGAGAGTCCCGCCGGGATTGGAATCGCTGAAGTTGGCGATTGGACCAGAAAAAGAAGCGCCTTCCGTCGCGCTGATGCTGGCGCCAGCGGCCGTCAACGGAGCGTCCATGACGATGAAGGACACTGCATTGGATGTGCCGCCCGAAGATCCCGGGGTGGACACGGTAACAGTCAAGTTTCCTTCTTCCGCCAACAAAGAGGCCGGAATGGTCGCTTGCAACTGAGTATCGTTGATGAAACTAGTCGCCAGCTCGGTGTCGTTTACCTGGACCAGCGACGTGCTGGCAAAATTGGCGCCGTTGACGGTCACATTGATGTCGGGGCTACCCTCGGAAGCGGTGTTGCCGCTCAGGTCGCTGATGACGGGGATTTTCGGGGCGCTCGGCCAGGCGAACAAGATCGCGTGGTTATTGTCGACAAGGGGATTGAGGGCATTCACCGAAATCACCACAGCGTTGGGCCCCTGAGTGTCCCCGTCTTTGATTCCCACCGAGGCGCTGGATCCTAGAAAGTAATCCAGCTGTAGGTAATTAAAGACGATGTTGCCGGGCGTGGCGCCGGTGTTCAGTTGTATGATCGCTTCAAAAGTGAGGGAACCGTTATTGTAGGTCACATAATCGTGGACCTGGTTCCATTCAATGATGAGGCGGTTGTTGAGGGTGTCTATCTTTGAGAGGACCATTGGGCCGCTGGGTTCGTTGTACTTGAAATAACTGCTCCAGAGAGGTGCCATGGCCGCTTGGCCGGGGTCGGTCATCAAATCCCCGTTACGAAAGTCCGAGTTGCCGTTGCCGAAAGTAATCAGGCCGTTGGAGCTGGCCCAGATACCGGTGGCTCCGCCGAAGATGTTGCCGTAAAAATTGATGGTGTTCGAGCCGAGGTCAATCGGATTCGCCCAGTTGCCTTGGTCGACAAAGCCGATGTGGTTAGTCGCAGTCGGGTCGCCGTTAAGCTCCACCCATTGAAAGGGAGTCGAGCCAAAGTCGTAATTGAGCAGGACACGATCTTCGAGTTGTTCCAGCTGAGGCCGCACGAAGCGGCGAGCGCCCGATCGCCAGGATCGCAATCCCCCCTCACGAATCGGCGAACTTTTCCGGCGCTGGCTAGGCAATGACATGATCCTACCCTCCGGTTGCGAATTGAGTTGAACGCCGCCATCCAGTGCAACCAGCGGGTGGGGCGTCGATGTCCCGGTGATTCGGCTAGGTCCGTAAACTGGCTTCGTACGAACCGTATTAGGAAAAACCGCATTTGACCGGACTTATTCCTCCGGCGCCTTCCAGCGGCAAACGCCGAAATGAGTCCTCTATAGAAGTAATCGAAATCCGTCGAAAAAATGGGACAAAAAAATGAGTTTTCCTGGCCTTTTCGGGATTTTCATCCGTCATGAGGTCCAGTTCCCGAATTCTCCTGTAACCTTTTTTGCTCTTTCCTTCTGAAATAGGTGATAGGATGGGCGACCGTCACTGAAGAAAGTAAATAGTGGTTAGTGGTTTTCTAGCCACTAGCCACTAGTTTAGGAGTGAGCCATGCAATTCTTGATTGCATCCGTTCTCGTGTTGATTGGAATGACTCAGCCGATTGAGGAAGAAAAAGCCGATCCCCCCAAAGAGCAAAAGTTCCAACTGGACAACGGATTGACCGTTTTGCTACGGCCAGTTCAAGGAGCCAAAGATACCGCCCTGGTTGTCTTGTTTTCGATAGGCGGCGATCAGGATCCGCAAGGCAGGTCGGGAACAGCCCATCTGATCGAGCATCTTTATGTCACCGCGGCAGCTGGAAATGATAAGGCACGCACGGCAGAGGCGCTGATCGAGCGCTATCCCAAGGGATGGAACGCGCAGACGGGGGACCGCTATACAGTAGTCGCTTCCGTTTTTCCCGGAAGCGATTTGGAAAAGGAGCTGCGGGATGCGGCGGCCCGGATGGGGGACCTTCGTGTGACCGCCTCGGACCTGACCCGCGAGAAGCCCCGCGTCCTGGAAGAGCTGGGCAACATGTTCGGGCGCTTTCCGAGTCTAGGCGCCTCCAATCTGGCTCGGGAGTTGGTGCGGCCCACGCCCCGTAACGGCCGAAAGGGAGGCCAGCCCGCCCATCTCCCACTCATCACGCTCCAAGAAATTCAAGACCGTTGGCGTCGTTACTACAAGCCCAAGAACGCCATCCTCGTCTTGGCTGGCGCCCTGGATAATGTGGCCGCTCGGAAAGCGGTGCAGGATTCTTTTGGCGGTATTGCATCCGGAGAAGCAGCCCCTCCGCCGTCGGAGGCGGGAAAACCGAAGTGGGGCGCGATCCAGGAAGTCACGGTCGAGCCGCTGCCGAGTCTTAAGGATTCAGAAATATGCCTGGCCTACGCCGCCCCCGCGCCGACTAGTGAACTCTATGCCCCGTTCTTGGTCCTCATGGGTCGATTGTGGACTGGCGCGGCCAAACTGGAGCACAAACCCGGACGAATGCCGGTTCGCTTCGCTCCGTTGGATGATCCCGAGGTGATCCACATAGGTTCGTCCGTGCACCAAGGAGAAAGCGCCAAGGAAGCCGAACAGCGGCTGACGACTTTTGTGGAGGACGCGATCAAGCCGAAGCTCAATCCCGGCGAGATAAATCGATTGAAATTGCAATTCGGTTTTTTTCTGGGATTCGCCGATCAACCGGATTCTTTGCTCGCGGGAAATCCTTATGGCGTTGCGTTTTCTCTGGGGCGGCGACATCAATTGGGAATCAATTCGGACAAATTAAAGAAAACGCTGGAGCAAATAACCGAAAAGGAGTTGCGCCAAGCCGCCCAACAGGTCTTTGATCCCGGGCAGCATGCATCGGCGGTGGTGTGGATTAAACCGAAATAGACGGCCGCCTGGAGCAACCTGGCCTTGCGGAATGCAGGTTGATTCACGGAGAATTCGGTTGTTAGGCGCTAGAATTGTGTGGATGGCGGGACCCGGTGGCGGCTTAAGCCGATCCTTTTTTCGGATAGATCAATCCGGAGGACCATCGCTTGAATATGGTCACCAAACGCTGACGACTTCACCGGGGTGCCGGATCGAGCGTTGGGACAGCTCTGAGATGTGGATTAGTCCCTCGATCTTTTGCTTCGGGAGAACAGTCATGACTCGTTTCGATCGTCGCCGTTTTCTGAAGACTTCTGTCGTCTCCGCCGCCAGTTTGTCGGCGCTCTCTTATTCGCGCGCTGCGGACGCGCCTAATGACAAGGTAGTACTCGCGATGATCGGCATCGGTTCGACGGTGCCGGGAAGCGTCGGCGGACGAGGTCGGCAGTTGATCCGTCCGTTTTCCAGCTTTAAGGATGTGGACATCGCTTGTCTTTGTGATGTCGACGAGAGCTTCTTTCCGTTTGCCCAGAAACTATTGGCTGCGGCGCAGCGGCGCGAAGCGCGACTCGAAAAGGACCTGCGCCGCATTTGGGAAGACAAAAGTATCGACGCCGTGGTCGTAGCCACGCCCGATCACTGGCACGCGCTGGCCACGATTTGGGCCTGCCAAGCCGGCAAGCATGTGTACGTGGAAAAACCGGCCTCTCATAATCTCAATGAAGGTCGACGCATGGTCGAGGCCGCTCGCAAGTATTCCCGCGTGGTCCAGCTGGGGACGCAGAGCCGCAGCAGTGCCAGCCTGGCCAGGGCCGCCGAATTCGTTCGCTCCGGCAAACTTGGCAAGATTCCCCATGCGCGAGCCTGGACCGGCGGTTCCCGGCCCAATATCGGCCGGCAGAAAGACTCGGAAGTGCCCGCGGGAGTCGACTACAATCTCTGGCTCGGCCCCGCGCCGGATCGGGCTTTCAACTCCAATCGTTTCCATTACCGTTGGCACTGGATGTGGGACTACGGCACCGGCGAACTGGGTAACAACGGCATTCACGCCCTCGACCGACTCCGCTGGATCCTCAATCTGGACGCTCCGACCCGCATCGTTGCTGCCGGCGGCAAGTTCTTTTATGACGATGATCAGGAAACTCCCGATACCATGACGGTCACCTACGAGTTCCCCATGTGCTCGGTTACCTGGGAACACCGTGTCTGGTCGCGGGGGACCGGTGATGGGGCCGCTGTGTACGGTGAAAATGGCACCCTGATGTTCGACCGAGAGGGTTGGCATGTGACCCAAGGCATCGAGGCCAGTGACAAGGGCGACGCCAAAGAGCAGGGCGTGGAAGGTACGATCCATCAACGCAATTTCATTGATTGCATCAAGAAATCGTCTGGGACGAACGTCAGCCGGCCCAATGCCGATATCGAGGAAGGACACAAAAGCACGAGTATGTGCCACCTGGGGAACATCGCATTTCGCACCGGCCGGGCCCTCCGCTTCGATGCCCAGACTGAAACGTGCCTCGCTGACCCCGAGGCCAATGAATTACTGGGACGGTCGTATCGCAAGCCGTTTGTTCTTCCAGCGAAAGTGTAGAATCTTCAACGCTGATCGCGTCTTGCTATCGAAGAGTCTCACTTCATGGCGCTTGACACCTTGGGGCCGATTGGTCTTCCACCCCACGGCCAACGTCTAAGGCGAGTCGAGCAACTGAGACAGATGCGGTTCGGGAAAAGAACATTTCGCCTCCGATCGTAGTTGGAGTAGGTCAGGCTTTCGAGCCTGACTTCGGCGAAAACGTCAGGCTCGAAAGCCTGACCTTACGGGGAATCAATGGCTAAGTGCCAGGACGGCAAAGGCGGTGGCGGCGTCCGACATAAACTTGCCGGAGTGGCTGTTCGGGTCTCGCTTCTTGTTGACCGAAACGGTTTGCCAGGCGCCCGTTGTCGTTTGATGGCTTCTAAGCCAGTCCAGACCTTTGGCAATCTTTACGTCGTCTTTCGGCACTCCGGCAGTCTGAAGAACATGGAGGACGAGGCCGGTGGCGTAGCCGTCGGAGGCGGTTTCCTGCGCGCTGCTGTCGCTTCGTACCCACGCCCCTAACGAGGACAAACTCCAGCCGCCGTCCGCCTGCTGTTTCTCGAGCAACTGATCGATCAGCTTCTGCCGCTCGGCCTTCGTCAGGATGCCATCGACTGACGAAGCGGCCCAGAGAGTCCAAGCTTGGTTGTGCAGATTCTGCTTTGGGAAGTTATCTTTCAAATAACTGCGAAGGAGTCGGAGCCCCTCATGGGAAGCGTCGTCGCCGCCGGCGTATCTCGGCGCCGTTCCGACAGCGATGGCGGCCAGCGTGGCGCCCCAGTAACGCGACTCCTTCCATTCCCAAGGTCCCATGCCGAAGTCGAGCCATTCCCACGATCCCTTGTGATCGCCGGTTTTCACTTGGGTTTGCCAAAGATTCGAGAACGCCTGCTTGGTGGACTCGCTCGGTGAAGAACGACTCTGATAACGGTCGTCAAAGGCCAGGATGACGGCGTTGAGAACTGCTTCCGTGCCCCACGATTCCTTCTTCTTTTGCTCGCTGAAATCATAAAGCAGGCTATATGGGGCGGTGTCCAGCTTCTTCCAGTTTGACACTCGATTTTTGGTTTGCGCGAGCAACTTCTTTTCGAACTCCGTGGACACATCGCCGACAATGAGCTTACGCAGAATGGGACGTGCGAAAACATAGGGAAGAACGGAGTGACAGCTGACGCACGTCGATTGCGTCATCCCCTCGCCGCGACTGGCGGGCGAATATTCAAACCAAGCTTTCTCCCGCTCCTCCAGGTACTTCATTGCCTGCTCGGGCTTCCAACCCGCCGACTCTTCCCCGCTCCAAGCCATCGGGCTGAGATGGAGAACAATCATCAAGGCAACGCAAGTTTGCAATCGATTCGTCAGCTTTCTCATAACCGTTCTCGTCAAGTCTTGGACGAAAAAAGACATCGCTGCAATTGTCCCATACATGCCTTGGGGGTCAAGGGGCAGAAGGGCCCCCGGTTTTTTCCGGTGATGCATGGATAGAGAGAGAACACCAACCCGAAGCGTTAGCGAGGTTCCGCGTCACGAAGACAAAGTTCTTTGAGAAACTCTTTAACTACGAGCCGCGGATTCGACGCTTGGCAGATCGCTTGACTAACCGCGACTCGCTCAGCTCCCGTGGCAGCGACCTGGCCAATATTTTCCACGGTGATCCCGCCAATCGCAAAGGCGGGTAAGGAAGTCGCTGCGATCGCTTCCCGGACAAACTGAAGACCTGGAAAGTCAGCAAAATCCTTGGTCCCGGATGAAAAGGTGGGGCCAACCCCGATGTAGCTGGCGCCGTCCAAAACCGCTTGCCGGACCTGATTCAGTCTATGCGTGCTGACTCCGATGAGCCTATCTGGTCCCAGAATCTGCCGAGCTTCCATGATCGGCATGTCATCCTGCCCCAGATGCACGCCGTCGGCATTGACCAATCGAGCGATATCCGGCCGATCGTTGACAATAAACAAAACTCCGGCTTGTGAAGTCCATCGGCGGACTATTCGAGCGCTTTCCAAGAGTTGCTTGTCGTTTAGACTTTTTTCGCGAAGTTGGATCATGCCGGCGCCCCCGGCCGCCGCTTCTTGAATGATCCGATCCATCGACCCCGCGCAGGCCGACTCCGTGATCAAAACGCATAGCCGGACATCCGCCAACCGCTCTCGAGCCAAGCCTCCCAGGGTGATGGCTCGCTCAATTGTGTAGCTTTGATAGCGGAGTTTTTCGAGAGTCCGACCTAACTCTCGGCTACGAATTTTTCCGAATTCCTCAAGACTTCGAAATGCCTCTTGCAGGCGTTTGCAGTTGGCTCGAAGGACAGCGGCGAGCGATTGCCGGCTTTCCTCACCGGAGGCAGTTAGTTCCCGTCCAACGTCGCGCTCGGTCTCACGTGCCTCGAGCAAGTGTTGGTTGGGCAAAACGGCAAGCGCATCGGCCAATTCGTGGCGTAGCTTCTTCAACTCACCGCTAAGGAAAGCGTCATTGAGCGTGAAACGACAATAATCTTCGAGGACCCGCAAGGCTTCGCGCGCTCGATTGGCGGCGGCGTCCAGAATTCGAGCTAGACGATTTTGCTCCGTTGGATTCATCACAGGTCCCAAGCCCGCCGCGCTAGCAAGGAACAACCCTTGCTAGCGCGGCGGGCTATTTGCATTTGCCAGGCCGCTTCGTTAGTTTACTGCAAACGAAAACTCCCGGTTAGCCGTTGAAGACAGGCAACGCGATTCGAGGTGTTCATGCGTCGAGAACTAACTTGGCAAGCGGTCGTGATCGCCGTGATCGTCGCGGCCTTGGTGTCGGCTTCTTATCCCTACGTGCTTTTGAAGCTCGGGATTGGGCCGAACGTCAGCGTGGTGAGCGCGTTTCTCGGCGCTGTCGGTTTGCTGATTTTGGCTCCGAAGACACACGGCCAAAATCGCCTCATGAACAATATCGTGCAAACGGCCGGGACGAGCGCCGCGATGACCGCCTTCATGTGCGTGATTGCCGCCGCCGTCGATCTCGCCAACCAAAATCCCGTCGTCAAAGACAAGCTCAACGACATTCACAGGATCGAACCCTGGCCGATGTTCTGGTGGCTCACGTGCGCGGGAGGCATCGGTGTGCTATTCACCGTCATCTTCCGCCGGCATTTCCTCGATGATCCTAAGTTGGTCTTTGCCGACGGGGTAGCGGCCGCGGAAACCATTGTCGTCTTGGATAGTCCGGGCCATGAAAGCCGCGACAAGCTAGCGGCTCTGGGTCTGAGCAGCCTGGCCTCGGCCGTGGTCTATCTCTTCCGCGAAGGCTTCGGCATGTTCAAGGATAAGTGGAGCTACCTCGCCAACTTCGAAATTCTTCCCGATTTCTTTCCCGGATCGGTCTTTCGATCCTATCGAGTCGGCGTCGAGTGGAACCTGCTCAGCATCGGCGCGGGCATGCTGATCGGCATCAATGTGTGTTTGAGCATGCTGGCCGGCTCCCTCATTGTTCGTTACGTCGGACCTTACCTGATTGAAGCAGGGATTGGGCGAGACATTGTGCTCGCCAACATCGCGCCTGACCAGCGAGAAAAGTGCGAAGCGCTGCTCGACAAGAAATGGGAGGACTTGACCCCGGATGACCAGGCGTTCGTGAAGAAACACGGCAACAAGCAGGCCGACTACATGCGTGGCAATCTCTTTCCGGTCGTGTTGCTCTGGTTCATGTGGCCGGCCACGGGGCTGATGATCTTCTCCGGCATCACCGCGGTCGCCATCAAATGGCGAACCGTCGTCGCCAGCTTCACCCAACTCCGCGGGCACCGGACACAGGGCAAAAGGGAAGACGTCTCTATCGGGACCATTGTCTTCGGCAGCCTGATTCTGACGATTGCCTTAGCCGTCATTCAGAAAATAAACTTCGGCCTGAGTTATGTGCAAACCGCGGTGGCCGTGCTTTGCACACTGCCCTTGATTTTGGTTGGCAATCGAGTGTTGGGGGAAACGAACTTCGGCCCAATCTCCGTCATGATGAACGGCTTGCAAGCGATTTTTGGCGTGTTTTGGCCGGGCGCGGTCGGCCATAATCTGATCGCCGCGGGAATGTCCGGCTCCTGCAATTCGCAAGGGCAAGGCACGATTCAGGATTACAAGACAGGTCAGATTATCGGCTCCACGCCGCGAATTCTCACCTGGGTGCAATTGGCGGCCGTGCCCATCGGCGCAGCCGCGGTGGCCATCATGTATCCCCAGCTCACCCGAATCTACGAAATTGGCAACACCTTGCCGGCGCCGACAGGAGTCAAAATCGCCAACATGGCCGTGCTGCTTTCGCAGGGCATCGATGCCTTTCCGCGCGGCGCTTTGTTGTGGACCGTCATTGCCTCCCTGGCAGGCATTCTCATCACCGTCGCCAAGGAATATCTCCATTCGAATTGGCTGCCTTCTCCCACCGGGCTGGGGCTGGGATTGATCATTCCCGGAGTCACCATCGTGCCGTTCGCTTTGGGCGGCATCATCGGTTGGATTTGGGAAAATACTGCCAAGGCATCGTTCGATCGTTATTATGTGACGATCGCCTCCGGGCTCATCGTGGGAGAGGCGTTATTGGGAGGCATGTTGGTGCCGGTTTTGGTGGGGCTGCTTTCTTATCTCAGCTCTTAAACCGGGCTACGAATCCGGCGTAAGAAAGACGGGAGTTCTTTCCGGCTGCCGGGACTGCGATGAGTCCGAAATCCCCAATGAAACAAGAGATTTTTGTTTCTGACCGTTGATCTTCTGATTTATGACTTCTTGTTCATCAATCAGCTGATAAAACACATTCCGCTGCCTCGGAATATATCCCGCCTCACGAATGGCGTTCTTGATTTGTTCTAAAGTCAGATAATGCACCGTGCCGGCCGAGGCGACCACGTTTTCCTCGATCATCAAGCTGCCCATGTCGTTGGCGCCGAAGAACAGCGCCAATTGGCCGATCTTGAGACCCTGCGTCACCCAGGACGATTGAATGTTGGGAATGTTGTCGAGATATAGCCGGGCGATCGCCTGAGTCTTGAGGTACTCAAAAGCCCCGGCCGGTTGGATGTGAGCCATGTCCGTGTGCTCGGGCTGAAACGTCCAGCAAATGAAGGCGGTGAAGCCGCCGGTTTCATCCTGAAGTTGGCGAAGCCTTTCCAGCGTCTCGATTCGCTCCGCCAATGTCTCGATGTGGCCGAACATCATCGTGCAAGTGGATCGGCCGCCCAGTTCGTGCCAAACCCGATGCACTTCCAGCCATTCGTCGGTCAGACACTTATTGACGGTCATGGCCTTGCGAACGCGGTCAACGAGAATCTCGCCGCCCCCGCCGGGCAAACTGCCCATGCCGGCTTCTTTCAACCGGCGAAGCACTTCGCACAAAGGTATCTTGTTCAACTTGTGAAAATGCCAGAGCTCCGGCGGGCTGAAGGCGTGCAAATTAACTTGCGGGAACCGCGACTTCAAGTCGCGCAGCAATTCTTCATACCATTCGAGCTTGAGGCTGGGATGCAGTCCGCCTTGCATGAGAATCTGGTCGCCGCCCAACGCGATCGTCTCCTCGATTTTCTTGTAGAGCACATCACGCGGCAGCACATAGGCGTCGGCATCGTTGCTCTTGCGATAGAAAGCGCAGAAATCGCACACGGCCGCGCAGATATTCGTGTAGTTGATGTTCCGGTCGATGTTGTAGGTGCGGTAAGGCTCGGGGTGCAGACGGCGGCAGACCGCGTCAGCGGCACGCCCCAATTGGGCGAGCCCGGTTGCGTCAGCGTAGGCGAGCGGGGTGTGTGAACGCCCGGGTACCGGGGTCATTACTGACCCCGCTCGCCCGAAGAGCGCCAGCCCTTCTTCCGGCGTCAAGCGCCGGCCGTCAACCGCTTTTTGCAAGATGGGCGTGACCGTAGAACTCAAGATTCACTCCCCGGCGCGCCAATCCCAGCTCGCACGCCAGCATGTAGTAATGGTGCAACCCCGCCTGTTCGCGCGGACCCAGATCAAAGTGAATGATGTTGCCAAGGTATCGGCGACAAAAGCCCGCGTCCAGCCCCAAGAGCGGCGCTTCCCGCTGAGCAATCTCGCCGATGCGGGCGCAGCCGCGCCGCTTCGATTCGAGCAAGGCCTCGGCCACGGATCCTAACTCCACCCCCGGCCGCACGGCCCAGACCGCGTAAACAAACGGCAGGCTCGTCCATTCCTGCCATTCCTGGCCCAGATCGAACGCATGAGCGAAACCAGGCAAGCAGGCGCGCATGGCCCGGTCGCCGATCAGCAGCACCGCGTCCGCATCGGCGCTTTCCGCTTCCTGATCTAGGGGCAGGGGAACAATCTCCGGATGGATGCCATGTTTTCGCCTGAGAAGAATCTGCGTCAAAGCCGCGCTGGTGCGCGAGCCTTCATCCAAAGCCACTCGCCGAATTTCCGGCCAAGGCAGGCGACTAAAGAGCGTCACGCTCAGGACCGGCCCCCGTGAAGCGATGGCGATATTCGGCACAATCGAGTACTCGCCCGAGCGAAAATATTCGATGATCGGAATGAGCGCGACATCCAACCTGCCCGCGGCCAGCTCATCAGCCAATCGACTGGGAGCCTCCAGAATCAATTCCGCCTCCAGCGCCAGCTCTTCCAAGTCGTAGATGAGCGGCTTGGTATTGAGATAACTGACCGCCCCAATGCGGATCGGCTCGGACATTGCGAACTCTCCAATGTCAAATGGGATAACCGCCGCTTATCTTACCGAAAAAGGTTCGGAATGGTTAACCGCGAATTGTGATGGGAATGTGATTAGATGACTCACAAGGTGTCCGAGGATTCCGATGCAATCGGAACGAAAAAGTCCTTCACGGGGCAAGCCAGAAGCCAGTCCACCAGTCCTTCGTTCACCTGGTCCGCGGGTCGTGGTCGATGCTCACCGCGATGAATCCGCTCGAGATCGGACTGCTGACGCGGTTCAATGCCATCCTGTTTGCGATTTCGGCCGCATGCACGATTTGCCATTTCCTGGTTACCCTCGTCGTTATGAGCACCTCGACAGGACTTTGCAGAATTGAGAATCCGAAACCCGAAATCCCGGTACGGATTTCGAGTTTCGGATTTCGAGTTTTTCGATCTGCAATCTCGAATCTGCAACCTGCAATCCAAGCTTAATCTTCGCTAAACACCTCGCCGCCGGAGCGGGTGATCAGGGCCGCTAAGGTGGCCGGGGAAATGGATTCTTGCATGAATTGCACGGAGCCATCGCCACGCAGCGTGTTGACGCCGGCGGGGTGGAAAGAATAAAACTGCCAGGCGTTGTTAACATTGACGCAGGCGCACCCGACCGCAGGGGATTTGCCGTCCCCGCTGAATCCGATCACGCTGATGGCGGTGTTCTGGTCGGCTAAGGCCGCGTTCAGCATCCAGCCATTAGGCCCATCCCAATAATTGACGGGCGTCGGCGGCGGCGAGGTATAGGGAATGTGGCCGGCGATGTAGTTCTGATGTCGGCCGGCGTCCTCTCCCAGAAAGATGGTGTGCGACAACCCGTCGCTGATGCTGGCAAATTTCAAAGTATGCTGCATTCCATTCGGCGTCTTTTGGCCCTTGCGACCCATGGCCCCAACGTTATCGTCGTCAAAAATGCCCGCGGTGCTAAAGGGGCTATTCGGCGCGCAAGTCGGCAAGCCGCTGGGCGGGGTCGGTGGCGAATTGAAGTATTTCGTGTATCCTTTCACCACCGCGTAATCGGTTCCCCCCAAAGGAAACGGTCCGGCGTCCGGAATACCGAGCTGAACAAAGTACGGCTCGTAATCGACTTGATGGTCCGGGGTCGATGGGCAGATGAAAGTGCTTATATTGGGGAAGACATTGCCAAGGCCTGGCAGTCCAAAGATGTTGGCGTAAGCCGGCTCCCAATTATTTGGGTCGTTGACCGAATAATCAATGCGCACCCGCCTATAGATATTGTCCTGTTCGATGAACGGCAGGATCAACGTATGCATGGAATGGCCTTCCGTCTGTGGTCCCAAGGGATTCATGGGGTTCGGGTTGTAGGTGAAGTCGAAGCCCCAAGGCGGAAGGGCTTTGAAGGTGTCGTGGTAGTTGTGGATCGCCAATCCGAGTTGCTTCAAGTTATTCGAACAGCTGGTCCGGTTGGCCGCCTCCCGCACCTTCTGCACGGCCGGCAATAGCAGGGCGATCAGAACCCCGATGATCGCGATGACCACCAGCAGCTCGATCAGCGTAAACCCCCGGCGGGGTCTTGGAGAGGAACGAATCATGGTTTTTTCCTTTCAGAAAAGATAGTACGGATGACTCAGAAGGAACCCGCGACGCCAACGTCACGGGGCTCATTTCAAATTAAACGGCTCCAGCGGGTTCTTGCCGGGCTTGATTGAGACATTGAAATTCGATTTCACCTCGCTGGCATAGGCCCCTTTGAAGCGGTCCTCCAACTCGAATTTTTTTATCGCCATCCCTTTCGGCGGCGCTTTCTTTCCGGCCTTCTCCTCCACCTTCTCGGGACAATAGAAGGTCACGACATATTCTCCTGCCGGCGCGCCCTCTCCTTTGCCCGTATTGACGGAAAAGGAGCCGTCCTCATCCGTCACTCCTTTCGGCAACTCCGGAAGCTTCTCTTTTCCTTTGGGATGGAAGGTGACCACCACGCCCCCGATCGGCTCATTCTTGTAAAGCACCTTGCCGTGGACGGGATTGTAGCTCGTGCCGCTTGAACACGACACGCAACAGACGACAGGAATCAAGAACATGAACCGCCACAAATATGGCGGCGCTAGGGAGAGCAATCGCATGAGTCCGGCTCCCTATCCGTGCCGGAAAATCTTGAAGGGTCCGCGTAGGATGGACATTCCTGTCCGTCTCGGAAGGCCTCGGACTCGTCGGTCGAACCAAATTGCGCGGCGCCGGTCAGATCTTCATTCCACGGATCGAAAGTTACCTGCGTTCCTACCGACTCACATTCTCAATCCTAAAGGTCCGATCCTGGTGGATCAAGCAAATTCCAGCGCAAAACTGAGAAGTTTGCAAATGAGAAATGGCTAAGAGTTGAAGAAGACTGTGTCACCGAATTCGTAAGAATTCGGACCTTGCCGCAAACGTCGACCAATAATCCGAATTACTCGACATGATCCAGCTCCGTCAGCATTCCGAACCACTTCACGACCTTTCCTTCGCGGTCGCGCAGGGCCTTGCCGCGGGCGAGAAACAGACGATACACGCCGTCGGCCCGTCGAAGTCGATAGTTGATTTCGACCAGTTCGCCCGTTGCCAGCGCTTTGGACCAGACACGAGAGACTCGATCGATGTCATCGGGATGAAGCGCGGCCGTCCAGCCCGGACCGAGCGTTTGTTCCAGCGTCATGCCGGTAAAGTCAAACCAGAACTGGTTGGCGTAATCGATCGAGCCGTCCGCCCGCGCGGTCCAGACGATTCCCGGAATGAGGTCGGCGAGCAAGCGATACTGCTCCTCCGCCTGGCGGCGTTGCACCTCTTGCCAGCGCTGCACGTCTTGGGCCAGGTCCGAGGCCGATGAAAAACGCTCGCGCGGATCTTTAGCGATCGCTTTGAGGCAGATCGCTTCCAAGCCCGCGGGCACTTCGGGCCATAGATCGCGAGGCGGCGCGGGGCTGCCTCGGATCGCCTTTTTGAGCACTTCCAAGGTGTTGGTCCCGACGAAAGGCGGCTGGCCGGTCAGGATTTCATACAAGATCGCTCCCAGCCCAAAGATGTCCGTTCGCTGATCGATTTCATTCAAGCGACCGTCGGCCTGCTCGGGCGCCATGTAAGCGGGCGTTCCTACCACTTCTCCCTGGAGCGTGAGCCCGGGGTCCTGAGCGTTGTCGGGCAAATTTTGAATTGGAACCGCGTCGGTTTCCAACTCGTCCGGCTGACCCATGATCTTGGCCAATCCCCAATCGAGGACGATGACTTCACCGAAGTCGCCGAGGATGACGTTGTCGCCTTTGAGGTCTCGATGAAGAACGCCGCGGGAATGCGCATAGGCAACGGCGTTGCAAACGGCGACAAACGCCGTGAGCAAAGCGATGAATTCCAAGGAGTCGTCTCGGCCGTCAATTCGGTTGCGGTGGTAGGACTCCACTGCGGCGGTCAACGTGCGTCCGCGGACAAACCTCATCGCATAGAAGTGGGTGCCGGCTCGAGTGGCAAGTTCATAAACCGGAACGATGCCCGGGTGTTCGAGCTGACCGGTCAGCCTGGCTTCGCGAAGGAAGCGTGCCACCGTCTTGGCATGGCCGGCGTTTTCCGGCAGCAATTCCTTGATGGCCACATCCCGATCCAGGTCGCGATCTCGGGCCAGCCAGATTCGCCCAATGCCGCCCGCGGCGTGGATCTTCGTGAAGCCATAACGCGTCCCCGTGTCCGACTCGACGTTCCCCTTCGTTTGTCCGGAGACCGGCGAAGTGTCCACGGGCGTGTCCGCCACGTCCTGTCGGAGGATGGTCTCCCGCGCGATAGTTGCCCGCGAGTTTTCCTCCGCGCTGGCCAATGAGATTTTGTCGTCAGGATTCGGCGTCATGAGCTTGCCTCGCAGGGGCGAGCCCGGTTGCGTGAGCGCCGAGAGAACTCGGGGCGCTCACGCAACCCCGCTCGCCGGCGAGAGTCGCTGTCGATCGGCGGCTTCAAGTCCTTGCTCTCGGTGAAGTGCAAACTCTTCATCAGTGAAATCCGTGTAATCCGCGATTAGTTCTCGTCCTTAAACTTCGGCGAGCCAGGTCTTGGCCGACTCGAGATCGGCCGCGTCGAAATATTTGATCTTGGCCATGGTGAACGGCTTGCATACTTTGGCCATCCACTTTTCCCAGGTTTTTTCGCCCACCAGGGCAATCCGATCGATCTTGGTGCAATGCGTCGTGGAGAACCGGATGTCGTCCCAAAGGGCGTGCATGTCCCAGCCGTGAAAATCGTGAAACTGGGCCAGCAGCCGGACCTTGCCGTGCTTGGTCAAGGCGGCATCGACGATGGGAACGAATTTCTTATAGTCCTCGTCGTGAAGCTTGCCGGACAGCTTGAAGCCAAGGTCTTGGTCCGAGCCTAGCTGAAGTTGCTCGATCATCGTGAAATCCTCTTTGTGGGAAACTTAGTTAATGTTCCATCTACCTGCCCGCCAAATACATCAAGTACGCCGCCGCCATGCCCGCGTCGGCCAGGGCCATGACCAGCACTGGCGTCCGCCGCCGGAAGGGCGAGATGAATATTCCGAGCGCGAAGGCCGCCTTTTCCACGATGGCCACGACCATCGTCGGGACGCGAATCTCCGCGTGGTAGGCGGCGTAAACGAGCAGAGCACCCACCAAACAAACCAGCAACCCCCAATGGCGGGCGATGATGAGGCTGAGCGCGTCGGCAGGCGCCTGCCCGAACAGCATCGTCATCATCGTGACCGGCGCCAGGAACAGCACCAGGGCCCCGGCTGTTGCCAGGCCCGTGATCAGCAGGATCAGCTCGATGTGGGCCGCCAACATGATGGTCCTCGCACAACTGCAAATATCGAACAGGCGAGCGCCCCGGGATCGGAGCGCTCGCTACACAGAGTTGATTAATGGCCGGGGCCTTTGGCAGCCGCCTCCGCCTGGGCCATCCTTTTCGCCATCTCCGCTTTCACGGCATCGAGGTTGAAGCTCGCGCCCCGCTGCATGGGTGGATAATCGAGGAAAGACTGCATTGCCTTCCCCATCACCTGCTGGACGAACACAAAGCGCCAGAATTCGTACTTGAACCAATCGAAGTAGGCCTGCGCCCCGTCTTTCGTCCCATTGCCAGGCCAGCCCATGCGCTCGAACGGATCCAGGCGCAGGTTGGTGATGTAAGGCACGTCCATATGCGTCTTTTCACCGAGCCAGCCATTGGGCTGGTCGATGAAACGATACTTGTAGTCGTCGATGCGCACCGCGCCGACCGTGCTTTCGCCGAGGTAGAAGATTTCGTGACGCTTGGACGGGCCTTTACCGGTGATGGCATCCGTCTGGTCGTAACCATCAAGATGGTTCTTGTAAGTGCGGTCGCCGATTTTCACGCCTTTGAGCAGGTCGTCCGTGATGGTGGTGTTGCCGGCGGCGGCAAGGAAGGTGGGGAACCAGTCCAGGCCGGAGAAGATGCCGTTCTGCACCGAGTCCGCCGGCACATGGCCGGGCCAGCGCAGGATGCACGGCACGCGGAAGCCGCCTTCCATGATCGTCCCTTTGCATTGCGCGAACGGCGTCGTCCCGCCATCGGGCCAGGTGAAGAGCTCGGTGCCGTTGTCGGTGGTGAAGACGACGATGGTGTTGTCGTCCTCGCCCATGTCCTTGAGCTTCTTGAGCACCAGACCAATGTCGTTATCGAGCTGGGCCATGCCGGCTTCCTGCAGCGACCAGCCATTCTCCGAGTTGCGCGTCGCATTCCACTTTTCCGAGAGGTGAGTGACGATGTGCATCCGAGTCGGATTGAGCCAACAGAAGAACGGCTTGCCGTCCTTTTTGGCCTTGTCAATGAATTTCAAGGCGAGATCGCGGATCTCGTCGTCTACCGTCTCCATCCGTTTCGGATAAAGGGTGCCGGCGTCTTCGATTTTCTGTTTGCCGATCTTGCCCCAGCGCGGCATCTCGGTCGGGTCGTCCGTGTCCGTGGCCCAGGAATGAACCATGTTGCGCGGGCCGACTACGTTCAAGAGATTCTGCGGGTAGTTGGGATGCGCCGGGTCTTCCATGGCATCGAGGTGATAGAGGTAGCCGAAGAATTCGTCGAAGCCGTGGACCGTGGGCAGGAATTCATTCCGGTCGCCGAGATGATTTTTGCCGAACTGGCCGGTGGCGTAGCCCTGCGCTTTGAGAGCCGTGGCAATGGTGCAGGCCTCCGCCGGGATGCCCATCTTGGCGCCCGCCTGTCCGACGGTGGTCATGCCGGTGCGGATCGGCAACTCACCAGTGATGAAGTTCGCCCGGCCCGCCGTGCAACTCGCTTCCGCGTAGTAGTCGGTGAACAGCATGCCTTCCTTGGCCATCTTGTCGAGGTTCGGCGTCCGTCCGGCCATCATGCCACGGTGGTAGGCGCCGATGTTCCAAATGCCGATGTCATCGCCCATGATGAACATGATGTTGGGCTTCTTGCCATTTGCTTGCGTGTTGTTGGCAGCGGCTTTCGGCTTCGGATCGGCCAGGGCGAGAAGCTGGCCCTTGCTTGCGCCTTCGGTGCAACACGTGCCAGCCTCGGCCTTGACCGGGCTGCTTTCCTGGTAGGATGGATTTGAAATCCGTCCTGCTGTTGCATTGGGTTGTTCCGCGTTGGCAGCGCGAAACACATCAAGCTTGCCTGACGCGGCCACGTAGCCGAGCAGGCCTCCGATCGCCAGCACTGCCATCATTTGCGATCTGGTGTTTTTGAGCATTTGCTCCCTCTCTTGGTGCAAAGACTAAAATGATCGGGCTGGTCACGCACCGGCCCGACTGCCACTTCTCTGTCGGCTCGCGCGACGAACGGCGGGGCGGCCCTTTCGGGCCACCCGCCTCGTTGTCGATCTGGGTCCTCCCGACTATTGGCTCGGGTGTTTGGCACCCATTTCCCGCACCTGCTGGAGGACCTGTTCGAGGTTGTAGCTCGCCGCCAACTGGAGCGGTGGGTAATCAATATAGGACATGAGCTCCTTCTCCCACAGGAGCTGGCCGATGGGCAGGAGGTTCCAGTCATACAGGTACGCCGTGCTCGGTGAGGCCAGGGCGCCGCCAGCCGACAGCGCGCCCTTCTGTTCTTCCCCGACGTTATTCTCGAAGGGATCGCGCATGATGTTCTGAATCTGAGTCCAATGGTAGGTAACCGGCGGATCAAGTGCAGAGAGGCCAGTCGAGCCCATCATGCTGTAGTAGAACTTCCAGTTCTTGTAGCGCACGGCCGAAGGGAGGCGGCCCTGGTAGTAGAAGAAGTACTCGCGATTCGACTTTTCCGACTTTCCGGTGAGGTAGTCGATCTGGTTGAACCCATCGAGTTTGGTCTTCACGATGCCCTGGTACTTGCCCGCCATGATCTGCTTGTTCAGCTCCTCTCCTTTGGGGCCGCCGGCGATTTCCACGAACGTGGGCAGCCAGTCCAGCGACGAGAACATCTCCTTGAAGACGGTGCCCGGCTTGATGACGCCCGGCCAGCGGATGACGCACGGAGCGCGCATGCCACCTTCCCAAGTGGACAGCTTCCCGGCTTTGAACGGGGTGACGCCGCCGTCCGGGAAGGTTTGAACCTCGGCGCCGTTGTCGGTGGTGAAGACGACGATGGTGTTGTCCAGTTCGCCCATATCTTCGAGCTTCTTGAGGACGAGGCCGATGTTGTCGTCCATCTGCTTCATACCGGCTTCGTTGATGCCCCAGTCCTTGCCGCCCTTGGTGCCGATCATGTCCAGATACTTCTGCGGCAGCACGGTGGTGATATGCATGCGGGCCGGATTGTACCAGCAGAAGAACGGCTTGCTGGTCGTCTTCGGGTTGTTGCGATCCAGCCAGTCAACGACGTGCGAGGAGATTTCCTCGTCCACCGTCTTCGAGCGCTCGAGGGTAAGCGGCCCTTCGTCCTTGCCCACCTGGTTCTTCGCGGTGCCGTCCGGGGACTTCATCCATAGGACCGGACGTGGCGGAGCCATGCAGACGCCGTCCTTGGGATCGATGGCGCCCGGTGTTTCCGGGATGCCGGGAATCGGGATCATCTTCATCGGCGGCACGACGGCCTGCACGGTCGGGCTGCTGTTGATATCCGGGAAGCTGACCTGCTGCATCGCATCGAGGTGATACAGGTAGCCCCAGAACTCCTGGAAGCCGTGCGCGGTGGGCAGCGAATCCGGATGATCGCCGAGATGGTTCTTGCCGAACTCGCCGGTGCTGTACCCGAGGTTCAAGAGGAACTGGGCAAGGCACGGCGTGCCGGGGCGTAGATACGAAATCGCGCCCGGCAACTGCGGCAGGACCATGCCCGCGCGGTACGGATGCATTCCGGTGATGAACGCGGTCCGCCCTGCGGTGCAGCTCGACTCCGCGTAGTAGTGCATGAACATGCCGCCTTCCTTGGCGATACGGTCGATGTTTGGTGTTTCCCCGACCATCAAGCCGCGGTGGTAACAGCTCGGCTGCATCCAGCCGATGTCGTCGCCCATGATGAAGAGAATGTTGGGCTTTTTGCCCTCGGCCTGGGTGTTGCCGACGCCGGCTTTCGGCTTGGGATCGGCCAATGCCAGGAGCTGGCCTTTGTTGAGTTGGTCGCAGCAGGTCGCCTCGGCGGCGCTGCCGGACTCGATTCTGGCGGTCGTCGATCCTTCAGACGACGGAGCCGCGTCGGCCCTGGAGAACGGATTCAGCCTGCCCGACGCGGCCAGGTAGCCGAGCAAGGCGCCGGCGGCGAGTACCGCTGCCATCTGGACTCTCGTGTTGCGAAGCATGGAACCCCTCCTTTGAAATGGAAGATCCTCATCCACGTGACGATGCGAAACGCGATGCATCAAACCGTCAGGCGATAGGTGAAGGCGCGCGAAACTCGCGCGCCAGCTAAATCCGTCAGCCTTCACCAATGAAATGGTCGTTAGTAGCGGCGATAGTAGCCGTAGTGAGCCCCGCCATAGCCGCCGTACCCGCCGTAATGGTAGCCGCCGTAGTGATAGCCGCCGTACCCACCAGATCCGTAGTGATAGCCACCGTAACGATCGCCACCGGAGCCACCGTAGTGATAGCCGCCGTAGCGATTGCCACCACCGCCGTAACCGGTGTGATAGCTATAGTGGTAGCTGGCGCCGCCCGCGCCGTAATGATAGCTGTAGTGAGCGCCGCCCCACCCCAGGGCAGCGGCCGAGATCACCAGCGTCAACGATACAGCGGCAAAGGCGACGAATAGATTCTTTCGCACCATTGTCGTTCTCCTTTCTTTCACAAATTCTGAGGCATGAACCGATTCATTTGACCCGCTTCAGCTTGACTTCTTTGCCGTCGGGAATCGCTTTGCCGTCGAGACTTCGTTCCTTGGCCTGCAAGGTGAGGTTGTCTCCATCGACGGGGGTGAGGACATACGTCGCCGCGGCTTTCTTTCCATCCTGAAGAGTGCTGGAAATCTTGAGAGACCACTTATTGCCGTCTTGGCTCCAGGAGCCGTCCCCAAAACCGCCGGTCGAGTCAAAGAGCCAGGCGCGGATGTTCTTTCCCGCCGGGTCCCAACCGATCCACACGGTGGCATCGCCGACCGAAACGTTCTTGGCGGTCGTCGTGAACGAGGACACGATGAAGTTCTGGTTCTCGGTCCAGTCAAACGAAAGCCGTTCGACTTCGCCGGTGTCGGTATTTCCGATCCACTCTCCGATGGCCCATTCGAGTCCCCGCAGCTTTTCGTAATTCGCTGGGGGAACGAAGGGCGTGTCGCGCACGCTGTCCAGCAACCAGTGGCCGTCTTTCTTCACGTGGACAATGGTGAAGTGCGCTCGGCTGGGCGGCGCCCCTCCGCCCGGCATGACCGTGGTGGTTCCCTTTTCGATAGCGACGTCGGGCGTCACAAAGCGAAGGGAGTCGCTATCGATCCGCAGCTTCAGGTCTTTGGCGTCCGTGAAGAGACTTTGGAAGGCGTGTTCAATCGCTTGACGCCCTTTGAGGACTCGTCCGCTCTGGTCGGTGTATTCGCCGTCGGGCGTCCAGAAGCCGGCGAGGGCTTTGGCGTCGCCTTTGTGAAACGCTTCGATAAATGCTTCGGCGTTCTTGGCTATCTCGGCTGAGCCCTCCGGACTGCCTTGCCGATCCTGAGCCGGTCCCGGCAAAGCCCTGCCAACGAACACCGCGGCCGGGATGGCCAGCAAAAGTACAATTCTGTTTCGCATGGCATGATCCTTTCAATTCGGTAGGGTGGTCTTCGCAACCCGACCTCAACTTCAGTCGATGTAATTTGCATGGTGGGTTCCGAAGACTTCACCCACCCTATTCAAGATGTCAGGCGATAGGTTAAGGGCGCGCGAAACTCGCGAAGAATCTAGAAGCGTCAGGACCAACCGACGAAATCAATCGACGGGAGAGGACGACAAGTTTGCATGATTACCTCTTACCAACCATGCCTGCGAAAGGATCGGCTCCGTCCCCATCTTCAGAAACGCATGGGTTTCAGATATTCCTGACTTCGGTGCAAGTCAAGAGTCCGTCATTATTTCTTCACAATCGATCGCCGACGACGTCCCACTCGGAATTCGAGAATTGTGATGTGATCGGAAAGCAGAATGCCGGCGAGGTGTGAGAACCGAAAATAGATTGGTAATGGGCCGCCAAGCGGCGGTTCGCGGAACGGCGTTCCTGGGCAAACAAATATAGTTTTCTTGTTGCCATATGCCAATCCATGGTGGAGAATCATCGCCTACTTGAATAACCCTCCAACCAGGAGCATTCCATGAAAAGCCTTATCTCCGTTACAACGGTCCTTCTATTCACCACCACGATCATCTTGGCAGAGGACAAAAAGGAAGCCCCGGTCGTTCCTCCACGCCAAGGGAAAAGTGAAACCATTCAACTCTTTAACGGCAAGGACCTCGAAGGCTGGACGGGCCACGAAAACTTGTGGTCGGTCCAGGACGGCGTCATCGTGGCCAAGAACACCGAGCCGATCAAAGTCAGCACCTATCTCTTAACGAAGCGAAACTTTACCGATTTTCGGCTGACCTGCACGGTCAAGCTGGTGCAGTCGGAAATGCACTCCGGCATCGCCTTCTGGGGCCGCAATGCGCCGGAACATGGCGATAAATACACCTACGCCGGCCACCTGGTCATGTTTCCGTCGGATTGGGGAATGTACGATCTCTTTGGGCGGAACGGTCTGCCGGTGGATGGCAAGCCGGCCAAGAAAGTCGGCAAGCAACACGATTGGAACGACTTGGAAATCCTGGCTCAAGGCAACCGGG
>Ga0207070_1079_pt1 | contig 24154 bp, 17 predicted proteins | sample Alteio_BWMinHeat_92_FD_153591 | JGI IMG/M metagenome (GOLD analysis project Ga0207070, IMG submission 153591) | Enriched cells from forest soil in Barre Woods Harvard Forest LTER site, Petersham, Massachusetts, United States -... | ecosystem: Environmental > Terrestrial > Soil > Temperate forest >...
TTTATCGATTGTTTCCTTAAACCGCCGGGATTTACTCCCGACGTAAAAATCAAATTCTATCGGCATCGCATGCAGCGGCGTTTCCTCGTTAATCCCTTGGGTCTGAAGCACGCGCACGTAAGCCTTCTTTTGTTTAGTATCCCACCATGTGCGCACTTTGTATTCGGGGTGGCCGCCTTTAAAAACCCATTGATCGAAGAAAGGGCGCATATTTTTTCCGGTCGCATCCTGAATGGCTTCAATCAAGTTCACCGTTTCGACGCCGCGTCCTCGATGTCGTTCAAGGTATAAATGAATCGACCGCCACCAATTGTTTTCTCCTAATAATTTCCGAATCATGTGAAGGATGCAGGATCCCTTTTCATACAAGTGTCGGTCAAAAAGATCGTTGGTATTCTTATAAAACTTGGTGGAAAGCGGACGGCGATAGCGGTCTTTATCTTCGTCGAAATAGGCTTCGGCGTTTCCGCGCAGCTCATACATGAACTCGTCATAACCGCGATCATGTTCCTTAAAGAGAGCTTCGAAATAGGTGGCGAAACTCTCATTTAGCCAAGCATGCGACCAGTCTTTGCAAGTGACCAAATCCCCGAACCATTGATGCGCAAGTTCGTGGGCGACCAACGGGTCGCTGGAAAAATCCAAATGCGCGCGCTCATCATGTAAGGTAAGCGCCGTCTGGGTCGTACAGGACGTATTTTCCATACCGCCATAAATAAAATCGTAAGCGGCAACCTGTGAATACTTGGCATAGGCGTAAGGGATTCCCAGCTTTTTTGAAAAGAAATCGATCATTTTCGGCGTTTTACCGAAAGCGCGTTTGGCGTCTTCTTCGAGACCCGGCAGGCAGTAGTAAAGCACGGGCACGTGTTTCCATTTGTCCTTGATTTCCGCGAACTCACCCACCTTCTTGCGAACCTGGAGCAATGCACCGTTAGAAATGGCTGTGTAGTTGGCTGGGACCGTGACGATCATTTCGGTTGTTGTGCGTTCTTGCGGCGCGTCATGACAGGGGAACCAATAGCGGTTGTATTCGTCTTCCCCTTGGGTCCACGCTTGCACTGGTTTGTGAGGGTACTGCTTGTCAGGACCGATGAAATGGAGTCCCAATTTGGGTCGGACCACCTTGTAGTTGACGAGGACTTCTACGATAGCGCCCCGTTTGATGGGAGAGGGCCATTGAATTTTGATCTGGCGGCCGGTGTAATTAAATTTAAGCGTTTTCCCTCGAGAACTGACTTTCAGGTCTTTAAAATCCACGGCATCAAACACCATTTCCGTGGCCTGATCCGCGATCGCCTGCAGCGTTGTCACGCATTGCCCTTTAAGGCTTTTTCGCGCAAAATCAAGAACCACTTCTAGGCGGATATGTTTTGTATCAAAGGGACGATCAGGCGCGTAATGCGGCGTGGAGCCCGCGTAAGAAAAACGCCCATCCATGCATTCAAAATGCTCTCTCATGTGGCGCCTATTCTATCAATTTATGTCTTTTGAAAACCTCTTGCAAAAACAACATGAATCAGCTACATAGACCTATGCTACGACGCCTGCTCTTCCTTATCCTTCTGATCGTTCCCTGCGCGCATGCCGACGATCTTGTTACGCGCGCTTACCATCTTAAATATGTCGACGCCTCCAATGCCATTCAAGTTCTCAATTTTGCCGTCGCCAATCCGACAGGAAAAAGAATCTTTGCCGGCAGCGAAAAACATCTGGTCGTGACCGATACCATGGACCAGCAAGATGCCGTCGCCGAACTGCTGCCCATTATTGATCAGCCCAGCAAACAAACAGATCCACAGCGCGCTCAAATGGAATTGGTCGTGCGCGCGAGCCGTTATCTGCAGCAAAAGAAAAGATCTTCCAAAGAGATGGCCAGCGCCAAGTCAGGGGCGTCGACCCTGCCTGCCATCGCCGCGCCTAACGCGCCAACCTCCTCTATCCATTTCACGCCCAGCGTCCCGTACAAAAGCGTGTATTCGGAAGAAGATGCCAAACTCACCGCTAAGCGTCGCGTCCTTCATGAGGAACCGATCTTGCCTTCGGTATCCGCCTTGATCTTAAAAGGAATTTTCATGTCGGCCAAAGGCTCTCCTTTAGCGCTTCTCTCCTACCAAGGGACCAATTTTACGGCGCGGGATGGTGGCCTCTATGAACGCAATCAGTTACGCGTGATAGGAGTAACCTCACGCGTATTGAAAGACCGCGTCATTTTGATTGGCCCGGATCGTGTCCCTCGCGAGATCAAGTTCGCTTCCACGCTATGACCCCATCTTCTCTCAAACATCGACATTCCGGCGGTTGGACGGCTATTGAGCTTTTAATCGTCGTCTCCATTATCAGCATTCTGGCAAGTGTCGTTTCCGTTTCCTATAAAACCATGATTGATAAAGCCCATTTTTCTAAAGCGTACGCCGATATTAAACTGATCGCCCAGACCGCCTATAACGACTACACCTCGACGGGCCTTTGGGCTCCCGTCGAGCTTCCAGGGGATTTACCCCCCAGCTTTGCCGCCAACGGCTTGGAGTCATGGCCGATCCCCCCCTGTCCTGGATGGTCTTACAGCTGGGATAACTTCAGTGGGTTTCCCGCGGATTATATCCGCATCACTCTCCGGCGGCCGGATCACACGCCTTTATGGAGTTTTTGCCTTGAAGCCTATGGGAACAACTGCCTGGCGTTGGATGCCTACAGCGGTGTGCCCTCCACAGAAATCAGTACGATCGACGTGAACAGTTTCACCTGCGCCGAGTAGTCAAGTAGAATGAGGCCATGGGCCTCCGAATCGTTTCTTTTGAGAGCCGGCGAAGCCGGGAGATGTCCGCCCTCATTGAACAAACGGGCGCCCGGGCGCTCGTGGCGCCCTCCATGCAGGAAGTGCCCCTCCACGAAAATCAGGAAGCCCTAGCGTTCGGAAAAAGACTGCTCAATTCTGAAATCGATCTCGTCGTTTTCACCACCGGCGTTGGAGTTAAGGCGCTCCTCGACGTTTTGGGAACGTTGTGCCCTCTCGACCGTGTAATTTCTTCCCTATCGAAAATCCCCCTCATTGCCCGCGGCCCTAAACCGTTTGAGGCCCTACTGGGGAAAGGACTCAGGCACGTCCTTCCGGTGGGAGAACCTTCCACGTGGCGCGATGTGCTGACGGCTGTGGACAAACAAGGGCCCGTCCGCGGAAAAACAGTAGCGGTTCAAGAATATGGAACGGCCAACCCAGAACTGATCCAAGGTTTGACCGAACGCGGCGCCAAGGTGCTGCGTGTTCCTGTTTATCGATGGACGCTGCCCGCTGACACCGAACCGCTGCGCCACGCACTTCATTCCGTCATCGGAGGCCAAGCCGACATTGTTCTCTTCACGAACTCAAACCAAATTCAGCAGGTGTTACGCTTTGCCCAGGAAGAAGGTTTGGAAAAAGAATTTCGCGATGGCCTGCAAAAAACGGTTGTCGCCTCCGTCGGGCCCATCTGCACAGAATACCTTGACGAATACGGCGTACCGGTGGACCTCGAACCGGAACAACCGAAGATGGCGGACCTTGTTGAAGAAGCGGCGCGACGAGGACCGGAACTTCTGGAAAGGAAACGAGGACAAACCATCGTAGGGGCGGGGACAGTGCCCCGCCCGCCATCAAATGACATTTCATCGCATGACATTTCGGGCAGGCACGGTGGCCTGCCCCTACTTGAAAATTCTCCTTTCATGAAGGCCTGCCGCTGCGAACCCACGCCCTATACCCCCATTTGGCTCATGCGGCAAGCCGGCCGCTATATGAAGGAATATCGCGACGTGCGCGACCGGCACAGCTTTCTTGATTTGTGTAAGGATTCGGATCTGGCAACGGAAGTAACCGTCTATGCGGTAAAACGGCTGGGTGTGGATGCAGCCATTATTTTCTCGGATATCCTCGTCATTGTCGAGCCCATGGGTTTGTCACTTGAATATGCCAAAGGCGATGGCCCGGTAATTCATAATCCCATTCGGGAACCCGGGGATGTGTCGCGGTTAGCGACCGTGCATCAAGGCGATGGATTGGAGTTCGTCTATCAGGCCATACGTAAAACCCGGAAAGAACTTCCTTCGGATATTCCGCTGATCGGATTTGCCGGCGCGCCTTTTACGTTAGCCTCCTACATGATCGAAGGAAAAGGATCGCGCAATTTTATTCATACCAAATCGCTTATGTATAACGCGCCCGATGCCTGGAAACGGCTGATGACGAAAATCACGGATAGCGTGATTGGATACTTGAACGCGCAGATCAAAGCCGGAGCGCAAGCGGTTCAACTCTTTGACAGTTGGGTGGGATGCCTTTCGCCGGAAGATTACCGTCTGTATGTGCTTCCCTACAGCAAGCGCGTCATCCAAGGGATACAGCCAGGAATCCCGGTCATTCATTTTGGAACCGAAACCGCCATGCTTTTGGATCTCATGAAGGAAGCGGGAAGCCAAGTCCTGGGTATCGATTGGCGCGTGGAGTTGGATACGACCTGGAAACGCCTCGGCGATATCGCGATTCAAGGGAATCTCGACCCTGTGATGCTCTTTGCCGAAGTTCCAGAAATTCGCCGACAAACCAAACGCATTCTAGATCAGGCGGCGGGCCGACCCGGTCATATTTTCAATTTGGGACATGGCGTTCTCCCAAATACTCCGGTGGGCCATGTGAAGGCATTGGTAGACGCCGTCCACGAAATGAGCAACAGATCTCTTCGATGAATACATGCGACGCTGTCCTCTTCATCGGCTTCGGTGGTCCGGAAAAACAGGCGGACATCATGCCGTTTTTGGAGATCGTGACACGCGGCCGTGGAATCCCTAAAGAACGACTGCTGGACGTTGCCCATCACTATGAGCTTATGGGCGGAAAATCTCCCCTCAATGAGATCACTCGTCAGCAAGCCCAGGGGTTAGAAAAATCCTTGAAGGATCTGGGCTTCCCCGTTCCTGTTTTTATCGGCCAGCGCCACTGGCATCCCTTTTTAGCCGATACCTTGCGCGCGATGGCGGCCAAAGGCATTGAGCGCGCGATCGGATTTCCCGCGGCCGCGCACCGCTGCGAAGCGAGTTTGGAGCGTTACATTCATGCAACGGAAGAAGCGCGAAAGACCGTTGGAGATTCAGCGCCCGTTATCGATTTTGTCGGCCCGTGGTTTGATCATCCGCTGTTCATTGATGCGATTGTTGAACGTATTAAAGAGGTCGCTACACCGACAGATTCCGCTTGGTTCTTTACCGCGCATAGCATTCCCTGCCTCATGGCGAAAGACTCTCCTTACGTTCAGGATTTGCGTCGAACGGCAGAACTCGTCTGTCAAAAACTCGGACGGAAAGAATGGAACCTGGCCTATTCCAGCCGCAGTGGCAATCCGCGCGACCCTTGGCTGGAACCGGATGTTTGCGACGTCATCCGATCGGAAGCGGCTAAAGGCGTGAAAGAAATTCTTTTTATTCCGATCGGGTTTATCGCGGATCATGTCGAGATTTTGTTTGATCTCGATATAGAGGCTCAGGAAGCGGCTAAAGAAACCGGCGTGCATCTGTCCCGGTCCAAAGCGGTAGGCGTCCACCCACTCTTTATGCGCATGATGGCGGACGTGGTGCGAACCCGCATGAGCCAACCCGAAATGCCGGAGCAGCGATCCTCCCATGTTTCTAGGTATGCCGGTTGTTTTTGCTTTCCGGATTCTAAAATGTCACCCTGCGCCCGGTGACTCCCAGCCGCGTCATTGTCATCGGTGGCGGAATCACTGGGCTCTCCGCCGCATGGCGCCTGCAACGACATTCAGAGAAGTCCAGGACACCGATGCATGTGCAGCTGTTGGAGGGGTCGTCTCATGTAGGAGGATCGCTTAAAAGCGTAATGCGGGAAGGGTTTCTGCTGGAGACGGGACCTGACTGTTTTATTTCGCAGAAGCCGCGCGGGGTCGAACTTTGCAAAGAACTCGGTCTTGAAGTGGATCTGATCGCGACTCGCCCGGACTATCGGCGCAGCTTTATTCTTCGACAAGGAAAATTTTATCCGGTTCCCGAGGGCTTTTATCTTATGGGACCCTCCCGGCCACGGCCGTTTCTTGAAAGCAGTCTCTTAAGTTGGCCAGGCAAGTTTCGCGCGATGATCGAACCTCTGATTCCCAGCCGGCCGCAGACCGACGAGTCGCTGGCCTCTTTTGTGAGGCGTCGTTTTGGGCAGGAACTCTTGGACTGGATGGCTCAGCCACTGGTAGCCGGGATCTACGGCGCCGACTCCGAAGATTTGAGCCTGCGAGCCACGTTCCCTCAATTCCTAGAAATGGAGCGTACCTATGGTAGCGTTGTTTTCGGTTTAAAGAAGCAGGGTGTTATGGCGCACACTGCCAGCGGGGCTCGCTATAGTCTTTTTGTGACGCTGCGCGGCGGGATCCAACAACTCTCTGATGCACTGGTTAAAAACTTAGGGTCCTCGGTCGTCCATTCCGGCACGCGAGTGAAAGAGATTCGCCGGATGGATGGTTTGTGGCAAGTCATCAAAGCAAGCGGCGAAATCCTTACGGCCGAGGCGGTCTGCGTGGCGCTCCCTTCTTACGCGGCCTCCGAAATTCTGCATACATTGGACGCCGATCTTTGGAGCGAGCTGAGCTCCATTCCCTACGCACCGGCGGCGACGATCAATTTCGCTTTTCGCGAGATGGATGTGAAACGACCGCTGAACGGGGTAGGTTTTGTCATTCCCTATAAAGAAAACCGTTTGGTCCTAGGCTGCACGTTTGCGGAACACAAATTTGAGGGCCGCGCTCCTAAAGGCTTTATGCTGATCCGCGCCTTTTTAGGCGGAGTTCACGGAACCACCTGGATGGGAGAGAAAGATGAACCTCTCACGCAACGGGTGTATTCGGAATTAAAGGAGTTATTGGGAATTACAGGAAAACCGCTGTTTACACAGATCGAACGCTACGACCGGTCGCTCCCTCAATACAACGTAGGACATTTGGAGAAAATTTTAAGGATTGAGGAACGCCTGCTACGCTACCGAGGATTATCGCTCGCAGGAAATTGGTCGTATGGGGTGGGGATTCCGGACTGCATTGCCTCCGGCGAGCGCGCGGCAGACCAGCTTATTTCTCACCTAGCGCATCCAGCACCTGCCGTTTCGTAAGAAACTCCGAGAGTAAAACAGGATCCCGGCCAGGCTCGTAATAGGCATAGAAAGGAATACCAGAACGTCCATGCTGAGCCAGATACAACCGGATGCTCTCGTCCCGATGCGTCCAATCGGCGCGCATGAGAACCACGCCTCGTTTTTCCATCGCGCGTTTGACCGCATAGGAATTGAGGACAAGCCGCTCATTGTATTTGCAGGTCACACACCAATCCGCGGTGACATCCACCAAGACGGACTTGCCGGCGGTCACGAGGCTTTGGATTCTGCTTTCGTCGAAAGGCTCTTGTGGAACCGGATGGATTTGATGAATAAAAACCCATAGAAGCCACCCCGCCGTCGCGGCCAAGATAAATCCAAAAAAGATTTTCACACGGATCATCCATATGCCGGGCTTGGGTAGCCAGTTGAGACTGGCCGGGAATGCCGCCAGCACTAAATAAGGAAGCGCCATGCCCGTTCCCGCAGAGGCAAATGCGGCGATGACGGTCGGGGCCGGCTGACTGAGCGCGAATCCCATCGCCGTGCCTAAAAATGGAGCGGAGCAAGGAGTGGCCAGAGCCGTCGCGAAAAGTCCGGACATGAAATGGGCAGTGGACGTTTCATCCTGACCGAGAGTGGCGAAATGCCCGAAAATCCGCGGCATCGCGATCTCGAAGACACCCCATAAATTAAGCGCGAAAGAAAATACGATCACTGCCAGGATTAGTACAAAGACAGGGCTTTGGAACTGAATTCCCCATCCGACGGCGCGGCCACCCCGATTGGCCAGAACCGCGACAACAGCCAATCCCAAAAACGACGTTAGAATCCCCGCCGCGCTTAAAAGAGAATTTTTCGCAATGCGGGGATGCTCGTGACCGGCTTGTTTAACCAACCCTAAGAGCTTAATGGAAAGAACGGGAAGAACGCAGGGCATCACATTTAGCAGAACGCCTCCGATGAAAGCGAGAAATAAAAGAGAAAGTGTCGTGAGCGGAGGTTTGGTGGGTTGATTTTCTTCGATGGGCATGGGATTTTTTCGGACGGTCGGGGCCGAGCGTATCAGTTCATCGTCCGATATGCCCGGAGGAGGGACCTGCTTCAGAAACCGGTTCAGCAGTTCCGAAGCGGCAGGATCCGTTACAGGAGTGCCGACTGGAAGATCGAGTGAAAAATCATACTTGTAAGGCACGCAGGACGTATTGCAGGTAAGGTAAGAGATTGTGGCAGAAGCTCTGACGTGGCCGTCCTTCGCATGCACCTGCGCGCGAATGGGATACACCACTTCGCCTTCATACCCATACTCGATAATGTTCCCGGGTAGAATAAATTTTGTTGGCGCCGGCCATAGCCATTCCGGTTTTTTAATCCCTTCAGATCCCGTCCATTTCGCATTAGGCCGGTACCCCGCGTCCCCCGGCACTTTCCAATACACGTACCATCCTGAAGCAGTTTTAAACTGCAGGCCGAGAAACAGCGATCCTGATTTCGGGACTACGTTATTCGCAGCGATCAATCGAACCTGACCATTCGCGTTTACTTTCCAGTCAGTGGAAGCGGCATGCAGATTTAAAGTAAGAAGCGTGAGTCCAAGCAACGTGGCGATACGCTGAAATAGCTGATTGCAAGAGGGGGTCATTTGCATGTTTGAACAGTCTTTTGAATATCTGCGATCGAAGGATTCCTAGGAAATTGGTCTTTGAAGGCAATAAACGCGTCGGAGGCTTCAGCGCATTTACTAATCCTCGCCAAGATCAAAATTTCTTGCATTCTAGCAGCGGCTACATTTTTTCCATTTGGATATTGACTATAGAAACTTTTGTAAGCATTGGCAGCCTCTGAAAATTGTTTTAGTAGAAAGTAACAATCTGCATTATAAAAATATGCCGTTTCCGTGCGATTATCAGTCGGATAGGCTAACATGATTCTTTGGAAATACTTTTGTGCGGAAGAATAATCTTTTTTATTGTATAAAGCTTTCCCACGTTCCCAAAGAATGTCGGCCGCGCTTTGATTAGGATCACAATTTAAAACCCCTTGAGTAATTTCTGCAGAGGACTCCTGAGCCTTCGAGGCGTTATAGGTATCGAACAACATATGACACAGCTCAGGATTGCGCGGATCGGATGGGTAATTAGCCTTGAATGCAACGTATTGTGTGTACGCATTTTTCAAATCCATGTTGTAGTGGTAACACATAATAATTTGATACTTGATCTCTTGGACTTCAATCGTATTGGGATAATCTGAGATAAAGGCTTGGTATGTCCTTAGTGCATCATTAAATTGACCAAGACCAAATTGAACGTGACCGATGCGCAAATAAGTATCCTTACGATATTTCGAGGCTGGAAATTGGTCGATGATGCGACGCCATCTTGTGATGGCTTCCAGATATTTTTGCTCTCGATACAGCTGTTGTCCTGAATTGTAAAGCGCTTCACTCAATCGTGTAGGATCCGTTGAATGAGCGATGACGTAGTCGTCTTCTTTCAAAGCCACGACCGAATCCGTCCAACGGCTGGCCCCCGATACCTGGTCGATACGCTCTTCCAGTTGAATGAGCCAATCCGGCGGGGGAATTTTCGGCAATGTGTATCGCTTTATCGTTTTCTCTCGCCCGTTAGCCCTAATGGACGTTATCACAAACGAAGCATCCCCTGAATCATCCATTTCGTCGTATCGTCCATCCACTTCAAAAAAGTCATGCTTTTTGAATTCAGAGAATAGTTTCTCTAAATCGTCGACCGTGATTGAACTTCTCAAAATTCCCATCCGGTTGACATGCGCACGTCCGTCATAGATGACACTCCCATCGCTTGAGATAGTCACACGGTACGTCGGACAAGTACCAAAGCATGGGGTTCGCTCAAGGGCGATCAGGAGGTCTGTCGGTAATGATTTTGGATCGGTGGCAACTGCAGTCAAGGAACATATTACGATTAAAACGCATGTGGCTCCGGATTTGAGATAGAGTTCACGAGAATAGGCGGATTCCTTAGTATTCATCTGTTCTTTATATATCAGTATATAAGTGGGCTTCCAATAGGAATGTTCATTAAGCCGCCGCTCAAGATCACCCGTAGATCCAACATAGTATCGGCCCGTTTGCGAATCTTTCAAGATGTATACCCAGTACATGACATCTCTTAGAGGGGAAAGGGGCGTTTTTATTCATTTCTGGAGGGTGTGTACTGTGCTCCCGGACTAGGATTCGAACCTAGACTAACAGATTCAGAGTCTGTCGTGCTACCGTTACACAATCCGGGAGCGCAGTACACATATTCAACTTAAAAATCTAACTCTTCCTAGGATTCGTCCGCCAGACGTCCGGCGGACGGGCGCCCGTAGTGTGGCGCCCGAACCTAGACTAACAGATTCCCCGCCACTACGGCTTAGGCGGGTCCGCCAATACGTAGTGGCGGAAGAGTCTGTCGTGCTACCGTTACATAATCCGTGAGCTCAGCGCACTAACTCGGCTTTAAAATCTCAGGTCCCTTTGTAACGCCTGGGGGAATAATTATATCAGGGTCCTTGTTCTCGGATGCCGCCTCTGACTTGCGGACTTCGTCGGCAAAATTGAGTTCGAGATCGGAGACCATGTTGTCGAGGAGTTCTTGTTCTTTCACACTTAGGTTTCCTTCGGTTTTTTCTTGCAACATGCGCAGAAATTCGATCGAGATGCGGGCTTGTTCGACGTCTTTCTCAATTTTTTGGGTGACGGGATGCGGGACTTTTCCCAGCTGCGCCCAAGCGGCTGTCGAGAGAGACATCACCAAAGATAGAAAACGGTAATCGGCTTCACCTGACAAATTAATTTTTTCTTCTGACACGAATGCCTCCTTATGGCGGACACGGAGGTCCACCCCCTACAATGAATGGTTATGACGAAATTTTTGTTTCCAACAATGCTTGGGCGCGTTTTATTCTATTGAGAACTCTTTGCTTGCCTAGAAATTCAACCATGTGCCACAAACTGGGGCCTTCGGTGCGGCCTGAAACCGCGACGCGTAACGGATGGAAGATGGCGCCGTTCTTGACGCCTTTATCCTTCGCGAGCGTTTTGCATAGCGCTTCGATTCCGGCGATGTCGAAAGGATCCAGAACAGCCAGCCGCTTGGACAACTCTTCCAAGATGGCCGCGGCTCCTTCAGCGCGCAGCACCTTGGCGACGGCTTCCTCGCGATACTCGTACTCCTCCCATAAAAGAAAATCTGTTAGCTTTGGCACGTCGCTTAGAAGCTTTATTTTTTCGTGTTCCAGCGCGACTGCCTGCTCATAGATTTTTAGTGGCACCGTTGAAATATCTTTGACCTTAAAAAAAGGCTTAGCCATCGCGGCTATTTTATCCGCGGGGATTTTCCGGATGTATTCGCCGTCCATCCACAAGAGTTTGGTGGGGTCGAAAGTAGCTGGGCTTTTGCTGCAGCGCTCCAGCAAGAATTTTTCGATCATCTCTTGCTGCGTAAAAAGCTGCTGGCTGTCTTCGGTGCCCCATCCGAGAAGCGCCAAGTAATTGAGAAGGACTTCCGGCAGGTATCCGCCGTCCCGATAGTCTGTGACGGATGTGGCGCCATGTCGCTTGGACAGCCGCGAGCCATCCGAGCCTAAAATCATGGCCAGGTGGGCAAATTCCGGGGGCTTCCATCCTAACGCCTCATAGACCAGTATCTGTCGGGGCGTATTGGACAGGTGATCGTCTCCACGAATGACGTGGCTGATGTCCATGTGATGGTCATCGACGACACAAGCGAAATTGTAGGTCGGCACTCCTGAGGTCTTGAGAATGACGAAATCTTCTAAAAGCGCGTTCTCAAAATCCATCGCGTCGCGTACCAAATCCACAAAGCGAGTGTTGCCGGTCTGTGGGGTTTTAAAGCGAACCGACTTTTTGCGGCCTTCGGCCTCTTTCGCCTTGCGTTCTTCGGGCGTCAAGTTTCGGCAACGCCCATCATACTTGGGCGGACGTTTGGCCAAGAGCGCCAGCTCACGCATTTTCTCCACTTCCTCAGGCGTGCAGTAGCAAGGGTAAGACATTCCTTTTTTGATGAGTTCATCGCAAGCCGCCTGATACTTGTCCAGGCGTTGCATCTGAAAATAAGGTCCTTGATCTCCCTTCACTCCTCTCCCATCATCCGTCGGCCCTTCATCCCAATCCAAACCCAACCATTTCATCGATTCAAGAATTCCGTTTACAGACTCATCCGTCGAACGCACTTCATCGGTATCCTCGATGCGGAGGATAAACGTCCCCTTGTGATGCCGGGCAAACAACCAGTTAAACAGCGCCGTACGGGCGCCGCCGATATGAAGGTATCCCGTCGGAGATGGCGCAAAACGGGCGCGGATATTAGGATTTGATACAGACATGAGACTATTTTACAAGATTAGGCGAGGAGGCCCCAGGTATGAAGCAGATCGCCTTCGTGGCGCCAGCGGAAGCCGATGTCGGTGCGGTAGAACATGTTGGGGATGATGATGGTCTTGACGCGCGAGTAAGCTTCGCGGTGGGCTTCTTCCATCGTGGGTCCGGATCCTGTGATGACTAACGCATAGCCATCGCGACCGGTAATTTTCCAGTCGCCTTCTTCCAGCTTCACATCGCCCAAATGCACACCATCCATGCCGGGCCTGGTGAAAATAATGACGGCGTCTTCAGAGAATTTACGGAAGGTGTCCAAATCGGCAAAGGGCCAGGGTGGCAAGGCGATAACAACCCCCACCTGAAAGCCGCGCTTTGTTTTTAAGGTATATGGTTTTTTTGTGGCCAGTGCGTACAAGAATTCTCCCCACAGGCTCTGCACCCCTTCCATCTGGATGCTCACCGTCGGATAGCCGAAGCGGGGCGTGATTTCCAACGGGTAGACCCCTCGCGGCGTAGCGATACAGTTGATATCAAAATAGCCGCAGTAGCCGGACTCGCGCAATTTCGGAACCATTTTTTCAATCGTTTCGCGGTACAGGCGGTTGGCACCCGTAAACATCATGGCTGTTCCCATTTCGCCCGTTGAGGGACCGATCTCGCCGGCGAAAAGGCGTTTGTGTTCAAAATTGATGCAGACCGGCATGACAAAATCCTGGCCATTGAAATAACCGCCGACGGCCACCTCCACGCCTGTCAGATGTTTCTGAACTTGAAGGCTTTTGACCTTGCCGCCCCATCCTTTTTTATAGCGCTGTAAAATGGCTAAGACATCTTTACCATCTTCTTCACGCCCCACGAAAGACAGCACCTTATCGTTCTGAGCTTTTCCGGAAGGTTTAACGACGTAGCGAGCGGGATTTTTCTCAACAAACTTGAGGGCTTCCTCAAAAGAACCGAATTCCCACGAATCGGGAATTGAGAGACCCGCGGCTTTCATTTCCTGCGCGCCAAAATCCCGGTCTAATTCGAGACGATCCGCATAGCTCGAGCCGCCAACCACGGCTTTGCCTTCTTTACGGAGACGATCCGCCAAACTTCCGAAGCCAATGTCATCAATGACAATGAGATCCGCCCATTCCTTATGCGGCTCCCACTCGTCGACTTTATCGAGAAATCCGTCATAGAGCCCGCGATCAGCTTTGGATTGAACGTACCACTTAACGCTCAGGCCTTCCTGTTTAAGTTTGTAGGCGAGATCCCCAGCGCAAGCCTCGAATGAAATAAAGAGGATATTCTTTGGTTTGCCGCCGCCGTTTCCGTTGCCATTAGCCATCTTCCTTATTTAATATGTAGCTCAAAATAAGAAATTGCCATGGGTATTTAAAAAATGCGGCGATTTAACCATTGAAACGGCATATGAAATAGGCTACAACTTTCATGGTGCAGGGGGCAGCACCGCACAAAAGGAGACTCAAATGGCCAATGATAAATTTTCAACCCGAGAAGCGCTGAACTATGGCTGGGAGACGTTTAAAGCCAACATTCCTTTTTTCCTCGGCTTTATGGTCGTGGTAAGTGTTCTCACCTTTGTTCCCAGACTTGTGATAGAAAGACTTTTTGAGCCCCAAACAGCCCTATATTTTGTGGTTAATCTTATTGTGTCTCTGATCAGCATTTTTGCCGGAATGATGGCCCTACGTATTTCACTCTATATCAATGATGACGGAAGCCCGGAGCTTTCACGGCTTAGCGAAACATTTTCGTATTTTCCCTACTATCTCGGGGGTGAACTGCTTCGGGGATTGATTGTGGGCGGCGTTTATATTGTCTTGTCTGCGTTGCGGGAAAAACTTCCCGTCTCCCTATTGGCCCTTGGCGAACTCCTCTGGCTGCCTTTCGCCATTGTATTTACGTATATGTTTTTCTTTACGGGCTATCTGATCATCGATAAAGGGCTGGGACCCATCGAAGCGCTTAAAGAAAGCCGCGCCTTGACCTATGGCTATAAAAAAGATCTTCTTGTTTTTAGTTTGGTGATGGGCTTGATTAACGCACCAGGCTTGTTCTTCATCTTCGTCGGCACGATACTGGAGGTGGGGGGCATGCCCTCAGGTTCCATATTTACGACGATCGGAAAAATTTTAATGGTGGGACTCATCGTTTCCATCCCGGTAAGTCTCATGGCCTTGACTCAGCTGTACCGGCGCTTCTGCCCGGTCGAAGCCGCTTCCCAAACGGCATAAAAGTCACTTCAACGCTTCTTGAATTAATTCTTTGTGATGGGCTGGAAGGTCCATGGTTAAGGCAACGTCTTTGCCTTTTGAACTCATTTTTTTCCAGGTTTTCTGAAGAATGTCGATCATTTTGGCGTCAGGCGTTTTTTGACGCATGTCCTCAAATTGACTTTCGAGAAAAACAAGGCATAGGGCGTCTTCGATCGTCTGCGCGTCCGTATTGGTTTGATATTTTTTGAGGATGATTTGCCGGACGGCCTCGATATCCGCTTCTAAATAACCTTCCTTCGCCATCAGCTCCCCAACCGTCTTGGCATGAAAGCGCTTGAGTTCCTCACGCCACCGCAAATAGCCGTTTCGGTCCATGGGATACGCTTCTCGAGGGCTGGTCCATCGCCCGATATGCTGCCCGCGCGCGGCAATTCTTAGCGCGTCTGAAGGATGCGGGTTCAGGCGCAGGACCCACCCCGTGAGCTTCTCCGAATAAGGGAATTCACGGCCATGCGGATCGTTTTGATTATAAACGTCGATCGCCTGCAGTACGTTTTCGAGCTTGGACATAGCGTTATTCTATCCCAAGGCGTAGTAAAATACAGCCTATGCTTACTCGCGCTCGTCATCATCGTCTCTTATGGGTTCCTATTTTCGCAGGGATGATAGCCCTGGTACCTCACCCGGCATCGGCCAAGATCAAGGTGAAGCAGCTCGCGCAAGAGCTCCTTTACGGGGATCAAGCGACGCGTACGCAGGCTGTCCAGGACTTCAATAAGTTGCCTTCGGAAGCGCAATACAAGCTTGTCCCCGATTTTATGGTGGCGCTCACGGATGAGGATCCGGAAGTACGCAAGATTGCTTCCCGCATACTTAAAGCGATGGGGGTTAAAACGGAAAATCAGCTTCCGGATGCCGCCAAACAACTCCCTGTGGTCTCTTCCGTAACAGCCACGCCGGATAAGTGGGCCGAAGAAAAAAAGATGAAAGAGTCCACGCCGGTCTCAGACCTCAAAAAAAATATCCCAGCCCCGGAACCCAAGACGACCGGTGACGACAAATGGGCGGATTTAAAGAAAATGCAGGGAGAGGAATCCGGCAAATATGCCGACATGCAGGATCAAATCGATCAGGAGAAAAAAGTGCAGGTCACTTTGGATGCGTCGCAACTGAAAGCGGAATCCGATGTCTCTTCTTCTCCCCTTTCGACCGTGCTGGACTCTTTAAAGGATCCGGATCCTTGGGTACGTGCCCAAGCCGCCAGACGGCTCTCCATGATTCACCCCGCTCCCGTTGAGGCTATTCCGACCTTGATCACCATGCTCAAGGACGAGGAAACCGAATCCCGTCGAGCGGCGGCCGCCGCCCTGGGCTCCTTTGGGCCACTCGCACGTGATGCCGTCCCCGCGCTCAATAATGCCCTCGGCGACTCCGACCCCGCCGTCACCCAAATCGCCGCGGAAGCGTTAAAGCAGATTCAAATACCTCAATGACCCGACAAGAATTCGAACAGTTTCTAAAAGAACGCATCCTCATTTTTGATGGGGCCACGGGGACCAATCTTCAACTGCATAATCCCACCGTGGACGATTATGCAGGACTGGAAGGATGCACGGAGATTCTACTGGACACTCACCCAGAATGGATTGAGGATCTTCATGCCTCGTTTTTTAAAGCGGGCGTCCATGTTGTGGAAACGGATTCGTTCGGAGCCAATCGCATCGTCTTGTCTGAATATGGAATTGCGGATCGCGCGTATGAGCTCAATGTCAAAGCGGCCAAGCTCGCTAAAAAAGTTGCCCAGCAGTTTGCCACGAAAGAGATTCCACGCTTTGTCGCGGGCTCCATGGGACCTGGCACGAAACTCCCTTCGCTAGGGCATACAACCTTCGACATCATCCGCAAAAATTATGCCGAGCAGGCTTCCGGCCTTATCGACGGCGGCGCCGACATTCTTTTGATCGAGACGTGCCAAGACATTCTCCAAACCAAAGGAGCCATTGTCGGTTCCTTGGATGCGCTGGCCAAAGCCAAAAAAGATATTCCCATCATGGTGCAGGTGACGGTCGAGACCACCGGCACGCTTCTTTTGGGAACCGAGATGGCAGCGGCGATCACAGCATTGGAACCCTTTGCGATCGCGTCTTTGGGAATGAACTGCGCGACGGGGCCTCAGGAAATGGCCGAGCATGTGCGAACACTTTCGCAGCAATGGCCGCGCTTCATTTCCGTATTGCCCAATGCAGGGCTCCCGGAGAATGTCGGTGGACAAGCCGTTTATAAGCTGACTCCGGATCAGCTGGCGAGCCACTTGAAAGATTTTGTCACCCGCTTCGGCGTGAATATCGTCGGGGGGTGCTGCGGCACGACGCCCGCGCACTTGGCCAAAGTGGTCGAAGCCGTTAAGAATCTCACGCCCATGTCCCGAAATGTCATCGCGACGCCGGCCGCTTCCAGCTTGTATATCCAAGTTCCCTTCGCGCAGGAACCCAAGCCGCTCATCATCGGCGAGCGGACGAACGCGAACGGCTCCAAAAAATTCCGCGATCTCCTGGCCAAAGAGGATTACGAAGCGCTGACCGAAATGGGCAAAGAAGAAGTGAATGAAAGCGCGCACATGATCGACCTCTGCACCGCCTATGTCGGTCGTGACGAAATTAAAGACATGACCGAATGCGTGAACCGCATGGCGCTTCAGGTCCGAATTCCGCTCGTTATTGATTCCACAGAAGCGCCGGTGATTGAAGAAGCCCTGAAACGCGCTGGCGGCCGCTGCGTGATTAACTCCATTAATCTGGAAGATGGCGAAGAACGCATGGCCAAGGTCTGCCCCATGGCCAAGACCTACGGCGCGGCGCTGGTGGCGCTCACGATCGACGAAAAAGGCATGGCCAAGACGCGCCACGAAAAAGTCGCTATCGCCAAACGCATTCACGATCTGGCCATTCATAAATTTGGGTTGCGAGCTCAGGATCTCTTGTTCGACACGCTGACCTTCACGCTGGGCTCCGGTGATGAAGAGTTCCGCAAAGCCGGCATCGAAACGATCGAAGCCATTCGTCTCGTCAAAAAAGAACTGCCTGGCGTGTTCACCACGCTCGGCGTCTCCAATATTTCATTCGGGCTTGCTCCGCAAGCGCGCCAGGTGCTTAATAGCGTTTTTCTACATTATGCGATCGAGGCAGGCTTGGACAGTGCCATCGTCAACGCCAAGAAAATTCTTCCCCTCTACAAAGTCGACGAGAAAGGCCGCGAGCTCGCGCGCCAGCTGATTTTCGATGAACGCCACTATTCATCTCCCGCCGACTCTGCCGGGGACTCCAGAGCTGTGACCTTTGACCCTTTGCATGCCTTCATGGCCCACTATGCCGAAGCCAAAGAAATCTCGAGCCACGCCAAAAAGGAAGAATCGACAAATCCCGAAGAGCGGCTCAAGCAGAGGATCATCGACGGCAACAAGCAGGGCATTGAACCGCTCCTGGATGATGCCATGAAGACGCGCGGGCCACTCGATATCATCAACACCATCCTCTTGGATGGCATGCGCGTCGTAGGCGAGCTTTTCGGGTCCGGTCAGATGCAGCTGCCCTTCGTGCTTCAATCGGCAGAGACCATGAAAACAGCCGTTCGTTATCTGGAACCTTTCATGCCCAAGGCCGACATCGGCAAGCACAAAGGCAAAATGGTGCTGGCCACCGTGAAAGGCGATGTTCACGACATCGGCAAGAATCTGGTCGACATCATCCTCACCAACAACGGCTATAAAGTGGTGAACCTGGGCATCAAGATGCCGATCGACGATATTTTAAAATCAGCGGAGAACGAAAAAGCCGATGCGATCGGCATGTCCGGACTCTTGGTGAAATCCACGGCGGTGATGCGCGACAATTTAGAAGAAATGAATCGCCGCGGCGTGAAAACGCCCGTTATTCTGGGCGGCGCTGCGCTTACGCGCCGTTTTGTCGAAGAAGATCTGCGCAGCCTTTACGAAGGCTACGTATTTTATGGCATGGATGCGTTCTCGGGTCTGCGCATCATGGATGAACTCACCAATCCGGCCGTAGAAAAGAAGCTGACGCTTTACGAAACGCGTGGAGGCTCCGGTCAAACGAACAAAGACGGCACCACCGCCGTCGCCGAAGCCAAGCCATCGGTGTTTGTTTCCGTGAAGCGGGATATTCAAATCCCCAAGCCGCCGTTCTGGGGCAGTCGCGTGGCGCGCGGAATTCCGCTCAAAGAAGTTTTTAATTACATCAACGAAACGGCGCTTCTCAAAGTGCGCTGGGGCTTCACGCGCGGCAAAACGAGTGCGGAAGACTACAAGAAGCTGATGGACGAAACCGTCCAGCCGCTCTTCCAGAAATGGAAAGACTATTGCTTAAAGCAGCAGCTTCTTGTCCCCCAAGTGGTTTATGGGTACTTTCCCTGCCAGTCGGATAAAGATCAACTGATCATTTACCACGAAGACCAGAAGACGGAGTGGGTGCGCTTTGATTTCCCCCGCCAGAAAGACACGCCGCAGCGCTGTTTAAGCGATTTCTTCTTGTCTAAAGAGTCCGGCCAATTCGACGTTTTCGGCTGCTCGGTCGTGACCGTCGGAACGGACGCCAGCGAGCAAGAACAAAAACTCTTTAAAAATAACGCCTATAGCGACTATCTCTATCTTCATGGTTTGGGTGTCGAAACGGCTGAAGCATTGGCGGAGCTCTGGCATCGCAGAATGCGTGAAGAACTGAACATCCATCACGACGATGCACCGGACATCAAGGATTGGTTCCATCAAGCCTACCACGGCGGCCGCTACTCGTTCGGCTATCCCGCTTGCCCGAACCTGGAAGATCAGAAGCAGCTCTTCACCCTGTTAGAACCCTCTCGCATCAACGTATCACTCAGCGAAGAATTCCAACTCAACCCCGAACAAAGCACGTCGGCCATCATCGTCCACCACCCCGAAGCCAAGTACTTCAACGTCCAATAACAATTATTTTTGATTAATGGTTTTACGCAATTTGGATTGCGTTGCAGCAGGAATTTTTGACGAGGCCACAGCACGCAGGAACCATTCCTGCCAGGTGCCTTGCAGGCGGCCGTAAGCGGGTTGGGTGCGGTATTTGACAGGAATAGAGGAGCTGAGCTTGGGATCCTTTTCGTGCAGCTGCAGGCGAAGAGTGCCGTCCAATCCCTGACGCGGAATATCGATGTTGCCGGTCCATGCGGCTTGAATATCCATCGACATGAAAAATCCGTCATCGATGCTGACCTTTCCGTCTTTCGCCTGCCAGTGCGCAGTGAGTTTGGTCACGGGAATACCGTTTTGCTCGAAATCAGGATATTTCTTTTTCAAGTAAGGCATGGTCTTGGCTTTGGCTAATTTCTTGACGGAAATGTCGGGCAGTTTATAACGGCCATCCTTGAGTTCAAAATAACCCTGACCTTTAAAGGTATTCGACGTTCGGGACGATAGTAAAAGTTCAAAATCCTTTCCCACAGCAGTGACCTTTCCACTTAAAGGAATGTTTTCCCCCGCCACCCCTAAAACAGCCTCCACGGGGATATCCTTGAGCGCGACATCGAAATGCGCCAAACGCCCCGACGCTTGGGCGTCAACGCGACCCTTCACTTCGCTTAAGCCTCCAGAAATACCGGCGGACTGTTCAAAGGTTAAATGCCCTAAGTCGCCATGCGCATGCAGCTGCCAATTGTCCAATGTTAAGGCGCTGGAAGAATCACCGGCGGTGGCGCGACTGTAAAACTTTATGAAGATTAGCGCGTTGGCGAGCGCCCAATGTGGAGATCCACCTTTGATATCCGTAACGCCCGCTTGTTTATCGACATGCAGGGTGCAGGAATTGGCTTGGTCCGTCAGTTGAAAATCTCCGGACCATTTCGGTTGGGAGAAAAATTGTCCTGTCGCATTGAAGGAAAGTTTCGCCGGTGACCCAAGGCCGGTAAAAACGCCCGTCGTCATGATGGCGCCCTGTTTCAGGCTCAGTCGTCCGTCCATCGTTCCTATAACAACCTCTTGGGGAGCGCTTGCGAACGGATCGACGGCATGGAGTTCCCCTCCTTTCCACGTGATCTCCTGGATCGGCCAGGTCTTGCCGTTTGAAGAGGTGGTAGAAGAAGAAAGCCAATCCTGGACATCCCAACTTCCGTCGGCTTTGCGCAGGGTGGTCAGTACCCAATGATTGAGTTGAAGGCCGGTGGCCAAGAATTGGAGATGAAACAGCGCGGACACGTCGAGCGGGGCATCCGCGCTTTCGATCTGCAGGGCGGGATTTCCATCCTCTTTCATGACAACCATCTTGCCTACGTGCAATGTGGGCGGCCAGTAACTCATGGAGATCGCGCCGATCACAACAGGACGCTTGAGTAGTTTGGTAAGCGCGTTCGTTATCTCCGTCCGGTGGCTTTCGGGACGCAACAAAAATGGAATCGCGAAAATCCCCGCGAGAAGCAGCAGGATGAGGAGAACAAAAGGAATCAGGCGTTTCATGTGTATTGGCAGGGCTCCAGCCGGACGCCCCTACCTTCCTAGGGTATTACCTTATTTAAGGCGTATTCGATGATCCCTTCGGCGCCCGCGCGCTTGAGCTGCGGGATGAGTTTTTTGACCGTTTTTTCTTCAATGACGACTTCCAGCGCCGACCAGCCCGGCTCGCTCAACTGGGCAATTGTAGGACGTTTGAGAGCGGGTAAAAGTTTCATCACCTTGTCTAAATCTTTTTGGGCGACGTTCATTTTGAGCCCGACCATGCCTTCTGCGGCCAAGGCGCCTTGCAGGAGCATCGCCATGTTTTCCATCTTCTCTCGCTTCCAAGCATCTTTCCAGGAATTCTCGTTAGAAATAAACCGAGTGCTCGAGGTGAGGAGTTCTTCCACAATCCGCAGCTTGTTGGCGCGCAAAGAGCTTCCCGTCTCCGTCAATTCCACAATGGCATCAACCAGAAATCCCGCTTTGGCCTCGGTGGCTCCCCAAGAGAATTCAACTTCCGCTTTGACCTTATTTTTCTCGAGATATTTTTTCACGACGCCCACGAGTTCCGTGGCGATGCGTTTGCCTTCCAAGTCCTTTACGGACTTGATCGGCGAATCGTTCGGCACGGCCAGAACCCAACGCACCGGCCGGAATCCGGTCTTGGCATACATGAGTTCACAGATTTCGTGGACCTTGGCTCCCGATTCCATAACCCAATCATGTCCGGTCAAGCCCGCATCAAAGACGCCATCGGCCACATACCGCGCCATTTCCTGCGAGCGCACGAGCATAATGTCCAATTCGTCATCATCGCAGCCGGGGAAATAAGAACGCTCCGACGCATGGACGCGGATCCCCGCGCGCTTAAAAATTTCGATTGTCGATTCCTGCAAGCTTCCTTTGGGAAGTCCTAATTTGAGCTTTTTGCCTTCAGCCATAAAAATTCCTTTAGTGAGAAGATGTGCCTCGAATTATAGCAAAGCGAAAAAGTTGATGAAGGCGCCGGGTGATGGGGCCGGGCGGGCCTTGCCAGAGAGGGCGAAGGAGAAACGAGGGAACCGGGAGACGGGGAGACGAAAAGACCTTGGTGACGGGGACGATTTCCAGGGTGGTGCTGGTGAGAAAGATTTCATCGGCGGTGCGTAAGTCTTTGAGTTTGTATTTTCCTTCTTGAACGCGGGAGCCGGCACGACGGGCTAGGCGAATGACCTCATTGCGCGTCACACCTTCTAAGAGACCGCAGGACAAGGCCGGGGTGTAAATTCGACCTCGGCGGATAAAGAAAAAATTCGACGTCGTTCCTTCTGTTATATCGTCGTCTAAATTCAGGAGCACCGTTTCAAAAACACCCATTCGGGTGCCTTCCATTTTGGCCACAATCGTGTTGAGCGCGTTGTTTGATTTAATCTGCGGATCAAGGCTCCGGGGATGATTACGGCGGACGTGAGGGATACCGATGGAGACACCTTTTTCCCAGAGCTTTTTCACATCCCGTGCAGGGTGTAGAAGCATGACGAGGCCGGGGCGGGAACAGGCTGTGGGATCGAGACCTAACGGTCCGCAGCCGCGGGACACGGTGATGCGGACGCAGGCATCAGGCGCGTGGTTAGCGCGCAGAACCTGCTGAATGGCCTTAAGCAAATAAGCACTGGTCCAAGGACACTTGAGCTCGAGACGACGAGCGGATTGCTTTAGGCGTTTAAAGTGATCCGGCCAATGGAAGACCTGCGAGTCATACGCATGGACCGTTTCGTAAATCCCGTCACCGTAGAGAAATCCATGATCGAAAACTGAAACCAGGGCGTTTCGGTCCTCGACAATTTTGTTTTGGAAGAAGACCTTCACTTCTCGGTGGAAACGGTATAGTACCCGTGGCGGCGATCCAAGGACAATTGAGCATCGTTTTTATTAAGCCACGCTCTGGCCGTTTTGACTGTTTTCTTTTTTTCTTTAGCGGTCATGGCTTCTTCAAATCCAAAATTATGGTGGCATAAGAGCTCGAAAGCCTGTTCGGCCGGAATAATGCCGACTGTGCGCAGCGTCGCGAGCTGAGCGCGCGCATCGTCATCCATAATTTTGTACGTCAGCGGGGAGTCTTCATGCTGTTCAATCACTTGCAGAAGATCTTCCAGCGCTGTTTTATCCCCCAGAGCGCCTCGAGCTAAGGCACGGCCGACGGTGGGGTTTGTCTTGAAGGCGGCTTGAATGACCGGGAGGGAGGCGGCACTCGAACGCCAGGCCAGGACAACGCTGGCATAATCGCCAAAGGCAACATCTGGAGACATCGTTTCCAGAAACCGGTTGACACGCGGATCCGGCTGGTGCACGATGCGATCCAAAATGGGTTTGTTGACCGTCCATTCTTCAACATAACGCCGAACGTCCGTCGTAACCCAATTGTTCCATTCCGACACGAGGGCCTGTTCCTTCTCCGATCGCTTTACGTAGGGTATTTGAGCATCCTTTATGCCGCGTGGTAAATACCAAAAGCGTTCCTGGGTAAAAGGATGCATCGGGCGGGACAGCAGTTGCGACCGGGTGGTGATGAGCAAATGACCGATGATATCCGCTTTGGAACCGTTTTTAGCCCACCACTTCTGCCATGCTTTGGTAGACGGTTCGACGCGCGCTCCGGTCACTTCCTGAAGAATGTCGTTCGCTAAAATATTTGGGCCGGGCACTTTTAAAAGGTCGATCAGTGCAGGAATATGCGCGGGAAAAATAAAATCCACGAGTTTTTTGCGAGCTTTGTCTCGGAGATCCGGATTGGCGCTGCGCAGCCCGGCGAGATAAAGATTTCCCGAAATCGTGAAGGTATCCCAGCGCTGGGAGATGACGCCGGCCAAAACGCATTTGGCCGATGGGTTGAGGCGTGACCGTACCTCTGCTTTTCCTAACAGCTTACGCAGCGTGAGAAAATCCGGGCTGTCTAGATCGTAAAGCGTTCTCAGAAGAGAAAACCC
>Ga0207070_1034_pt2 | contig 24115 bp, 18 predicted proteins | sample Alteio_BWMinHeat_92_FD_153591 | JGI IMG/M metagenome (GOLD analysis project Ga0207070, IMG submission 153591) | Enriched cells from forest soil in Barre Woods Harvard Forest LTER site, Petersham, Massachusetts, United States -... | ecosystem: Environmental > Terrestrial > Soil > Temperate forest >...
ATTGTAGAATAACGCGACATCCGGAACATGCTAGGCCATTCGTCTTTTTGAGCCCTCAGCGCACAGTTCCCGTCACTTTCACGTCATTTCCGGCAACTTACTGCTCACTAATTGACAATTTCGTGATTCCAACACACCAGCCCACCGCACCGCCTAAGGGCGGAAATCGGAAGTCAGGAGTCAGGGATTTCGGGTTTTGTCTTCGAATGGGGGGTGTCTCAGCGCCTCCGTGAGACGAATTTCCGCAATGGCAAAGCGGCTAATGACTTGCGCTCGCCAAAATTCGTCTCACCGTGGACATGCAGTGAGACGAATTCGATTGCCGCCACGGATGGAACACGGATCAAACACGGATTGAAAAGATAACAACGCAGAAGAAAGAGAGCTGCTCCACCGATTTGCTAGCCCGATGGTTCCAAACTCGACATCACGCTCTGATAGTAATTCCAGATGTTGTGGTCCGCGCCTCGTTCTAGTCGCTTCTTGACCTTGTTATGCGGGAAGACGGTGGCCTCGCCGACTTGGAGGGCCATGGTTTTGCCGTGCTTGTCGGTCCAAATGATCCATTCGCCTCCGAGCCGGCGGCGAATCACTTCTCCCAGGTAACTTCCCCAGAGTCGCGTGAGCAGGCCGAGCGTTTCTTTCGATTCCGCGTCGGGCATCGCGTACTGAACGCGGTCACACAGCTTTTCCAGCTCTTGGATGCTCTCCGGGCGATAGTCCAGGGCGGCTTGAAAGCGTGTCTTGGCCAACTCCACCGCGCTTCGGGCGTTCGCTTCCATATCCTCGGCAAGCTTGGGATCCACGAACAAGTTCCTCAGGTCATAGGGGTTACGTGTAAATTAACGGTGAACGGCACAAATGTCGATGCCACATCGTAGTTGCCAATTCCCTGGGAGTCGATTATCCTAACATTGCCTGCCTAATGTCCGCTTTCTCTCCCTGCCTTCGTTCTTGGAGCCTATAACAGAATGACAATAAGGAACCCAGGAAGGCAGGAGTAGACCCGTATCAGCCTTTCCCTTCCCGAATTCCTGCGTTCCTCATTATGTTCGACCCTCTTAATTGTCTCAGGTGATCTTTGATGGCTTTGGCTCAACGACTATCCCTGATCTTGCTCTTGGGGATGCTGCCCTCGGCATCTTTAGCCGCGGACGAGCCGAAAGCGGGTAAGGATCAGAAGCCGAAGGAAGCTCCGAAGGAAGCAAAGGAACCCTATTCTCGGGAAATTCAACCGCTCTTCGCCAAGTATTGCGTTCAATGTCATGGCGGGTCCAAGCCGAAGGCGCATCTCGCGCTGGACTCTTACAAGAACGAGGAATCGATCCTCAAAAATCCCGAAGTTTTGGACAAAATCCAGGAGAAGATTCGCGCCCGCGAAATGCCGCCTAAGGACAAGCCGCAACCCAATCGGGAGGAGCTGAAGCTTCTCAGCACTTGGCTCGACGCGAAACTGGCCAAGCTTAGCCAGCCGAGCGACCAGCGTGATCCGGGCCGAGTCACGATCCGCCGCCTCAATCGCGTCGAGTACAACAACACCATCCGCGACCTGGTCGGCATCGACTTTCATGGGGCCGACGATTTCCCTTCCGATGACGTCGGCTACGGCTTCGACAACATCGGCGACGTGCTGAGTATGGCGCCGATTCTCATGGAGAAGTACCTGGACGCGGCCGAGCGAATCATCGCCAAGGCCTTCCAAGCGCCCGAAATTCGTCAGCGAATTCTGGTCCAGCAATCGAAAGAGCAGACCAAGGTCGAAAATGCCCGGCAGATTCTCGAACGCTTCGCTTTTCGCGCATATCGCAGACCCGTGAAGCCCGACGAAGTGGATCGCCTGGTCGGGCTGGTGACTCAAGCGGAATCGCAAGGCGATAGTTTCGATAAAGGAATTCAGCTAGCGCTCCAGGCCGTTCTCGTGTCTCCACATTTCTTATTTCGCATCGAGCTCGATCCTCGGCCGCGAGACGAGCAGGCGATTCATTCCATCAATGATTTCGAGCTGGCCAGCCGGCTTTCCTACTTTATGTGGAGCAGCATGCCCGACGAGGCGCTTTTCGATCTCGCCCGTCAGAACAAACTCCATGAAGAGAAAGTGCTGGAGGATCAGGTTCGCCGGATGCTCAAAGACCCCAAGGCGCACGCGCTCGTCGAGAATTTTGCCGGTCAGTGGCTGGAATTGCGCAGCCTCAAGAACGCGAGCCCTGATCCTGAGCTTTTTCCAAATTTTGACGAAGACTTGCGCTCCGCCATGCAAAGGGAGTCGGAGCTATTCTTCGAGGCTCTGGTTAGGGAAGATCGAAGCATTCTGGATTTTGTTGATGCCGATTTCACTTTCTTGAACGAACGGCTCGCTCGACACTATGGCATTCCCGGTGTTAAGGGTGACCAATTTCAGCGCGTACATTTGACCGGCGACCAGCGCGGAGGCATCCTAACCCAAGCCAGCATCTTGACCGTGACCAGCAATCCGACGCGCACTTCGCCGGTGAAGCGCGGCAAATGGATTCTGGACAATATCTTGGGCACTCCGCCTCCCCCGCCTCCGCCCGATGTGCCGGTATTGAAAGAGGGCAAGGAGTTGACCGGAACCTTGCGGCAGCGGATGGAGCAGCACCGGGCCAATCCGAGCTGCGCCGTCTGCCATCAACGCATGGACCCGCTCGGCTTCGGCTTCGAGAACTTTGACGCTGTCGGCGCCTGGCGAACGCTCGATGGCAAATTCCCCGTCGATCCGGCCGGCGTCCTTCCCGACGGCAAGTCCTTCAAGGGTCCGAAAGAGCTCAAAGCCATTCTGAAAGGAAAAGAAGAGCAGTTTCGCCGCTGTTTGACCGAAAAACTGTTAACATATGCCTTGGGCCGGGGTCTGGAATTTTATGACAAGGCCTCGATCGAAGGGATTTCCCGCAAGCTGGCAGAAAAAAACAATCGATTTTCCGCGCTCGTGATTGAAATCGTCAAGAGCGATCCGTTCCAGAAACGTCGAGGGAAACGAGGATAAGCCATGACCGCACGAATCTCGCGGCGAACGGTGTTGAAAGGACTGGGCACGGCCATCGCCTTGCCGTTTTTGGAAGCGATGACGCCCGGATTCGCGCTGGCCGACACCGCCCGCCGAACGGCGCCCAAACGCATGGCGTTCATTTATATACCCAACGGCGCTCATATGGCGGCCTGGACGCCCGCGGCGGTGGGCGCGAACTTCCCGCTCCCGCCGACTTTGGAGCCGCTCAAGCCTTTTCAGGATCAGCTTTTCGTTTTCAGCGGACTGACGTTGAACACGGCACGACCACTGGGTGACGGCCCCGGCGATCATGCCCGCGCCATGTCGGCCTTCTTGACCGGCGCGCATCCGCGAAAGACTTACGGCGCGGATATCAAGATCGGTGTCTCCGTCGACCAAGTGGCCGCTCAGAAGGTCGGCCAAGAGACCAAGTTTCCCTCCTTAGAACTAGGTTGCGAAGGCGGGAAGCTCGCGGGAAATTGCGACTCCGGCTATAGCTGTGCCTACTCATCGAATCTCTCCTGGCGAAGTGAATCGACCCCCAACGCCAAGGAAATCAACCCGCGCCTGGTGTTTGAGCGACTCTTCGGCAACCAAGTTAAAGGTGAAGAGGACGTCAATCGCGCCAAGCGCGACCGCTATAAGAAAAGCATTCTGGATTTCGTCAACGAGGACGCCCGGAAGTTGCGTTTCAAACTCGGCGCTCCCGATCAGCGCAAGCTCGATGAATACATGAGCTCCCTTCGCGAGATTGAGACGCGAATCGCGCGCGCGAGTCAGCTCCCCGACGCCAAGGCGCCGAGCGGGTTGGTCATACCGGGGGCCGTGCCTCAGGACTATCAGGAGCACCTGCGACTCATGTGCGATTTGATGGTTCTGGCGTTCCAGGCCGACCTCACCCGGATCGGCACTTTCGTTTTCGCCAACGATGGCAGCAACCGCAGTTACAAGCAGATCGAAGTGCCCGAAGGTCATCACGACCTGTCTCATCACGGCGGCAACAAAGACAAGCAGGCCAAGATCGCCAAGATCAATCGCTTTCACATCACTCAGTTCGCTTATATGCTGGAAAAATTGAAGGGAATTCGGGAAGGCGAGGGAACGCTTCTGGACAACTCCATGATCGTCCTGGGCGGCGGCATCAGCGACGGCAACGCCCACAACCACGACGAGCTGCCCGTCCTGCTCGCCGGCAAAGGCGGCGGAACGCTCAAGCCCGGCCAACACGTCCGCGTCAAGAAGGAAACGCCGCTCACGAATCTCTATCTCGGTATGCTGGACCGAATGGGCGTGCCCACCGAAAAACTTGGCGACAGCACGGGGAAATTAGAAGGGTTGTCGTAAGATTTACCCTGCCGCCAAAATCAAAACCACCGTCAGCATCCCGTTGTTGATCCCATGAGCCACCATGCTCGGGATCAGGGTGCCACGCCATTCGCGCAAGAGAGTGAAACCGAAGGCCAGGGCCATGAGCGCCGGCACCGCGATCCATCCTTGCGGGTGAATCACCGCGAACACAAAGCTCACCAGCAGGCCGCTGACAACGACGCTCGCAGTGACTCCCCATCGAGCGGTGGCTTCTCGCAGATGTCGGTAGAGCACGCCGCGGAACATTGTTTCCTCGACAATCGGGGCCACGATCGCGGCGATGACGATGACCTGCACAATTCTGAGCCAATTGCCGGTCAACAAATCCTCCATCACCGGATGCGACGGCTGCTCGACGGGTCCAAAATAATTGTCCTGATTTATCGGCGACAGGGCATTTTTGAAACCCATGAAAACGGTCATCATGAGGATCCCTATGCCCAGCATGGGAAGCGTCATGGCGTAGCCAGCGGGGCCGAATAAGGGCTCCAGGATCGGCCAACGGCCGCTGGTCCAACCGATATCCTCCCGCACCTGCCTCCAGGGGACGCCGCGAAAGACGGGCCAGCCCAAAGCTATCAAGCTCGAAAGCATCGCCAATCCGAGAAGCGCAAACCGATATTTCTCGCCGGCAAAAATACCGACGACAAACTCGAGACCCAAGAACAACGCCATCCAGACGGCGAATGTCTCCGCATAGAGACCGCCGTAACGAATGCCGGTCATAAGTCCGCGGCGCAAATGGCCCATGTAATAAAAGATGAGCAGGAAAATCATTCCGAAGAATCCCGCCGCGGCCGACATTAAGCCTAGGGTTCCGGCCCCCAATAGCACGAGGGCAGTACGCCGGGCGGGCGCCAACACTCGCTCCCGGGCTTCGGGCGATCCCTGGGCGGGCGCGAGTGCCAATTCTCCAAACCAGCCCAGCTTCTCTCGCAGGTAATCTCGATCGGAAACACTGAGCGACGGGGCGTCGTATTTTTCGTCCACATAGTCGGCATAAACCTTGGACAAGATTTGTCTCAAGCGCCGATCCTGCTCACTGAGTTGAACAGCGTTCAAGTCGATTTTGTGATCGAGGTCGTGCAAAAGCTCTTGAGCTTTTTTCGGGCCGTTGAGCTCGCCTTCCAAGATGATGGCCTGTAATCGGCGAGGGATAGTGCCGGTGTTCAGGGTCTGAATTTGTTGCGGGCTCGAGGGGCTCGGAAAGAATTGGGCGATTCCGATAATGGACCGACCTTGCATCTGCATGATTCGAAGCCCGGCGCGTTCTTCCGTCTTGACCGCCCTCTCCTCGGAGCGAAACGACTGAAACCACGTGATCGCGCTGGCCATGATCACGATGAATCCCCAGGCCACGAGCGGATGCCCCTTGCGCCGCGCCGGCAGCTCCGGCGGGAGATCAGTCTCGAAAACCGGAATGACTTCATCCATAAGATCGCGTGCTCACCATCTTCGAGCTTGAGGCGTCGATCCTCGAGCCCCCAGCGCCAGCAAGAAGTGCTTTTGCTGGCGCTTCGAGCTTTGCTCGCGCTTCATTCAGGCTACATCATTGTAGTGGGTCTTAATGAAAACAAAAAAAGACTGCAGATTTCGGGAGGATTTCCCCAAGATCTGCAGTCTTTGCAAAATCCCTGAAAATCAGGTACTAATTCTCAGTATTGGCCTTGAGCAGGACGTAAGCCGAGCCGCCGGCGGGCGTCTTCACTTGCAGGAGAATGCCCTTGTCCAGGGCGCCTTTCTCCACGGCGTCTTTCGCCTCCGAGGCATTAGTGACCGGTTTCTTCTCGACCTTGGCAATCACCATCCCCCGGCGGAGTCCGGCCGATTCAGCCGAGCTGCCGGGTTCCACCTTGGTGATGAGCGCGCCTTTTTCCGCCTCCTTATAGCCGTATTGTTCGGCTTGCTCAGGAGTCAGATCGGTGACATCCACGCCTATCTTGTCGAGAGGAATCGTGTCCGCTTCCTTCGGACTTCGGCGAGAGCGCGGCATGGACACCGTGGTGCCGAACTCATCCGGCTGCTCTTCAATCGTCACTTGAAGAGACTTGGGCTGCCCGTCGCGAACGACGTTGAGCTGGGTCGGCTTATGAAGCGGCAAGGCGGCCACCATATCTTGAAGCTCACGGCTGCTCTTAATCGGCTTGCCATTGATCGTGGTGATGACATCGCCTTCCTTGATGCCCGCTTTGGAAGCAGGGGAGTTGTCATAAACCTGGCCGACGACCACTCCGTCCGTGCCTTCGACACCCAAACGCGGCGCTAGTTGCGGATCGAGGTTCTTGATCGCGACGCCCAGGTAGCCGCGATGAACCGTCCCGCCCGACAGCAATTGGCTCATTATGCTCTTGGCCATGTTGCTGGGGATCGCCAAGCCGACTCCTTGGAATCCACCCGTTCGGCTGCGAATGGCCGAGTTGATGCCGATGACTTTGCCTTCCAGGTTCACGAGCGGTCCGCCGCTGTTGCCCGGATTGATGGCCGCATCGGTCTGCAAAAAATCTTCATACATATTTACGTTGAGGCCGTTGCGACCTTTAGCGCTAACGATCCCGGCCGTCACGGTTCCTGTCAGGCCGAACGGAGCGCCGGCCGCCAAGACACGGTCGCCGATTTCCATCATGGCGCTATCGCCCAGTTCCAAACTCGGTAGCTTTTGGTCCTTGGGATCGATCCGCACGATAGCCAGATCGGTCTTGCGGTCGCCGTGAATTTCCTTGGAGGTGAAATGGCGGTCATCGGCTAACGTGACTTCGACCGAGTCCGCCCCGGCGACTACGTGATAGTTGGTGAGGATCACGCCCTTCGGATCGACGATGAAACCGGAGCCGAATCCGACGGTCGGAACCTGCTGCTCGGGCATCTCGAAAGGCCGTTGCTGAAATTCTTCAAAGAACCGGCGAAATTCTTCGGGAATTTGATCGTCCGAAGGCGCTCGACGCGGGTTTTTTTCCGCTTTCGGCTTGGCTTTGGGTTTGACCCGGCTCTCAATGCTGACTACCGCGGGCAGCACTTTCTTAACGATATCGCGATAGGAATTCAGTTCCTTGGGAACGGCTGCGCCTTCGGGGTGTTGACCGCGCAATACCGGTCCAGCGATGAAGCCACCGGCCAGACCGCCCACCAACAGACAACAGAGGGCGAAAGACCAACGTGCCATAGCTTGAAGTCCTCCTTTAATCAGTTGCTCCTGGGCCATCACGCCGTATCCATCCGATAGCATGAGGCGGCCAGAAGGTAGTTGTTAAGTACGAGAAACCCCGCCGGGCGGAACTGCGATAGGCCGCGACGGGGAAAAGCCGTCGGGTAAAGTCCGTATTGCTTTCCTATATCTTATGATACGCATGCACAGCCTCTTGGAGCGAGCAAGGCGAAGTTTTTTCCTCGCGCTCGTGGGGCGTCCTATGATGCATGAAGGGCCTAAAGGGGTCAAGACGGGTAGGCCTGCGAGGGACGCGCCGTTGACATCCATCCACGTCAATGCTAACGTCTAGACTATCTCTTTTGCTTTTCGACGAAGAGGTCATGCCTCAGGAATTGACGACCAGTCATGAAGCCGAAATTCTGGAAGAATGCCAGAAAGCGCTCGGCTATCAATTCCGCCAGCCGGAATTGCTGCGCGCCGCTCTAACTCATGCGTCCGGGGCCAACACCCGCCTCGCCTCCAACGAACGGCTCGAGTTCTTGGGAGACGCCGTCTTGGGGCTCGTCACCTGCGAACAGCTCTATCTTCGCTTTCCCGAATACCAAGAAGGGGATTTGACCAAGATCAAGTCGGTGGTCGTGAGCCGGCGGACCTGCGCGCGCATCAGCAAGCATCTAAACCTCGGCGACTTTCTTTTCTTGGGCAAGGGTATGAATATTCACGCGGCCGTGCCGGCTAGTCTCTTGGCCGACGTCTATGAATCGCTCGTGGCGGCGATCTATCTGGATGGGGGTTTGGAACCTGCTAGTCAGTTCATTATTAAACACTTAGGGCCGGAAATCGACCAGGTCGTCGAGGAATCGCACGGAGGCAACTTCAAGTCGCTCTTGCAGCAAGTTGCGCAGCGCGAGCTCGGCAACACGCCGCAATATCAGCTTCTGGACGAAAAAGGCCCCGATCACAGCAAGTGTTTCAAGATCTCGGCCGTCATCGGCCGGCACCAATACCCCGCCGCCTGGGGCCGCAACAAAAAAGAAGCCGAGCAAAAAGCCGCCATGAACGCCCTCGCCGAAATCAACGGCGAACCCATTCCGTATGAAACGGATTAACCTGCCAATGCTTGGTGCCGACCATTCGCAAGATTTGTTATACCTCTGATCGCATGAAAGCTCTCAGTTCTATCAGCAAGCGATCAATGTCGGCATCAGCGCCGATCGAGATTCTTAGGCCGTCGCCGTATCCTTCATAATTCATGTACCGCACCAGGATCTTTCGTTTCTTGAGCTCCTCGAACATACGTTGAGCGTTGCCCTGGGGGGGTTGGGCCCAGACAAAATTGGCCTGGCTGGGACAGACTTGAAAGCCGAGTTTCGAAAGCTCCTGAGTCAGACGAGTTCGGGTGGCCAAGATGGCGGCTCGCGTTTGTCGCAAGTAATCCTGATCTTCCAGAGCGGCAGTTGCCGCCGCCAGACTCAGAACGTCGCAGTTATAAGAATCTTTTACTTTGATGAACTCTCGGACTAAAGCCGGTTCGGCGACCGCGAAACCAAAACGAATGCCCGCCAGCGAATACGATTTGCTCAATGACCGAGTGACAATGACGTTTTTTTTGCCGGCCAAGCTCAGGGCATTGTCCTCGGCGAAATCCACATACGCCTCATCCACGACGACAGGTCCGTTCACCTGATTCGCAAGACGCGCCAGTTCTCGGGTGGAAAGAACGGTGCCTGACGGAGAGTTGGGATTGGCGATGAAAGTCAAGTCGGCTTTGGCGATCGGCCACGGGTCTGGAAGCCTCCAATCGGCAGTGTAAGAAACCGTTTGAAAACGAGCGACTTGCAGCTCCGCTAGCGTGCGGTACAGCAAGTAACTCGGCGTGGGAGAGACGACTAAGCCCTGTTCTCCCAAAAAAGACCGCGTGATGATGGTTAAGATGTCGTCGGAGCCGTTGCCGATTAGGATAGATTCCGGATCAATACCGAACACGCGACCGGCCGTCTGTCGGAATGCGGTCCCCAAGGGATCGGGATACTTCCGCAGACGATCGCCATCCGTCAAAGCGTTTCGAATCGCATCCACGACTTTGGGTGAGGGTGGAAATGGATTCTCATTGGTATTGAGCTTGATGAAATCGCCTTCGCGAGGCTGCTCGCCGGGAATGTAGCCGGCCATGGCACGGATATTGGCCCGGAGACAATTGATCATGGAATGAGATCTTGGCTGACCCAAAGAACTGCGCTGAATATAAGACGGCCGCGCGAAACTAGTCCTCAAGTTTCCACGGCCATGGTTTTTGTTTTCGAAGCTTTGGAAGTCGCCTTTTTGTTCGCCTTGTTTACATTTGGGTTGGCAGGAGCATTCAGCCTGCAATCGACGCTGGCCGCGTGAGCCGTCAGGCCTTCCTTCTTCGCCAAGACTCGGACGTCGTTCGCCACGCGTTCCAGTCCCTGTTTGGTGAACGATAAGACGCTGGATCGACGAAGGAAATCGTTGGCGGAAAGGCCGCTGGCAAACCGGGCCGTGCCTCCGGTCGGGAGCACGTGGGACGGGCCGGCGACATAGTCGCCCACGGCAACCGGCGTATAGTGACCCAGAAAAACGGCGCCAGCGTTGTGAGCCTTTTCCACCAAAGTCTCCGCATCGCCGGTCGCCAGATGGAGATGTTCGGGGGCCAAAAGGTTCGCATATTCGAGGGCCTGCTCGGAATCGGCGGTCAAAACTAAAGCTCCGAATTGCTCCAGGCTTTCCAACGCCAAGTGTCCCCGATCCAATTCTCTCAGCTGCTGATTCAACGCGGCTGTCACTCGCTCGATCAGCGGCTCGTGCCAGGTGATGAGGATGCTGACGCCGGGCGAATGCTCGGCCTGAGCAATGAGATCGGCGGCGACAAATTCCGCATTGGCGCTTTCGTCTGCCACAATAACCAGCTCGGTAGGCCCGGCCAGCATGTCGATGGCGACCCGCCCGAAAACGTGTTTCTTGGCCAAGGTCACAAAGAGATTGCCCGGACCGACGATCATATCCACCGGCTTGATTCCGTCGATTCCATAGGCCAGAGCCGCGACGGCTTGAGCGCCCCCTACGCGGTAAACCTCCTCAATGCCGAGTTCGTGACAAACGGCGAGGAAATCAGAGTTATAACCTCCGTGCGGTGTGGGGGGAACGACGACGGCAATCTCCGGCACTCCAGCCGCCTGAGCCGGGCAGGCCGTCATCAGCAAGGTGGAAGGATACGCGGCCGCGCCCCCAGGAACGCAGATGCCGACACGACGAATTGGCCGATAGCGGAGGCACAAACGGTGACTGCCCGCGACGCTGAGGACCGCATCTCGATGCAGCAGCCCGAGCTGAAAAGACATGATGTTCTGACGCACGCGCCGAATGACTGCCAAGAACTCCGGCTCGGCCGACGCATGGGCTTTTTGTAAATCCGATTCATTGACTCGCACCGTCTCCGCAGTCAGGCGAACCTTATCGAACTGCTCAGTGTAGTGAAGCACGGCGGGCAAACCGCGAGCCGCTATGTCGCCGCAGATGCGCTCGACCACGCGCAGGGGTGGCAAGGCTTCGCCAAAAACTTTTTCCGTCATCTCCCGGCCGCGGGGAGAGACGACCTCCGCTTGGGACGAAAGCTGGGTGCGCAGTTTTGTCAATTGCTCCAAGGCTTGGGCGCTGCCGCCATCGATCCGCCGCATTCTTAGGTTGGCCATGGCTAGGTCCTCGAGGTCCTTCTCTTCCTCCAAACGCTTGAAGCCGTCTTCAAGGCAAGTTCCTACGTCAAAGAAAGTCGGCGAGGTTTGTTGTCAGCAAATCGCTCGATGAACGGACTATAAGCTGGCGGAGTTCGGATTGCAAGAAAATGCTAGGATCAAAAAAGGAGGCTAGCTGACTACGCGGTTGCGACCGGCCTGTTTGGCCGCGTACATTTTCTCGTCCGCCCGACGGATTAGATCGGTGGGACTCAAAGAAGGTTCGCCCTCGGTGGTCGCAACGCCCATGCTAATGCTGACCTGGAAAGATCGGCCTTCAAAGCTGAAGGGATGCTTTTCGACCAGATCGCGCAGACGCTCCCCAATCAGAACGGCGCCCTCGCGGCTGGTTTCCGGCCAGACTACGGCAAACTCTTCGCCCCCATAGCGGGCGAATAACTCTTCTCGCCGGATGGCCTCTTTGACGATAACGGCCAATTCCCGGAGCGCATAGTCGCCTGCAAGATGCCCCATCTGATCGTTGACTGTTTTGAAATGATCGAGGTCCAACATTCCCAGTGACAGGGGCCGTCGATGTCGGGCCGTCCGAGCCAACTCGCGGTCCAAGAAATCTAAGAGATATCGTTTGTTGTGAATTCCGGTCAGGGCGTCGATGATGGTGAGGCGATAGATTTCCTCGTGATAATCGGCTTCGACGTTTCCCCCGGTCAAGTAACGAAAAATCCAGTTGCCAAAGCGAAGGTAATCACCGTCTCGGAGCTTGCACATGGAGGCAGGTTTGTCGTTGACAAACGTTCCGTTGGTGCTCTGCAAATCAACGACGTAATAGCCGTCCATGCCCGGTTGAATTCTGGCGTGGTGCCGGGACACCGATAGGTCGCTCAAGCAGATGTCGCAATCGTTATCTCGCCCCAAGGTCAAGCGAGTGTCGGCCAGCATGTACCTGGAGCCCATACCCGGACCCGTGGGGTAGATGTGGACCAAGCATGCTTGGCGATTCGTTGTCGAAATCAGCGGCCGAGGAGCCGCTACCAGCGTCTCTCGCGAGACGGAGATTTCCTTGGTCTCAGGCGCTTCGGTGCGACCGACTTTATCGCCGACAAGGGGTTCGGCCGATTCGTTTCTCATGAATCTGCGGCGGCTTCAAGGCACTGGGCACCGCCCTCATTTACCACAATAACCGCTTCGTCCTGAAAATCCGGCTATTCAGGCGGAATTGATTGTCTAGTCGATACCGGGTAAATGCAAGATGAAAATAGAAAATCCGCAATTGCAGAGTTCTGAGTACCTTAGGCATGACCGGCCGATTCGAACCGTTTATCAGGGCACTGACTTGGAAATTCCCATGCGAAGTGCTTGCGATCGGCCCGCAGAATTTGCCGAGAGTGCACAGTTTTCCTCCGCCTCCTTTCTCACCTTTGAAGACGTCTTGGCAATTCGCCGATGATTGTTAAAAGACGACAACTCTATCACACGGCCCATCTTCTGGGGTAATGATTGATCAATGTAATCTTCAGTCGTAGTCTTCCGCCAATGGGGGCTTTAGGCAGCGACTTGATTTCCTCGTTTTGCCATTTTCATGTCCATCAACTTGGTAATGCCCTTGCGAGATCATCTGGAACGGCAAGTACAAAGCAGGACGGGAAGGCGAATCCGGAACCTGGCCATCGAACTGAATCCCGAACGAGTGATTCTTCGCGGCCAAGCGAGCAGTTACTACCTCAAGCAGCTGGCGCAGCATGGCATCCAGGAATGCCTACCGGACCTGTCCTTGGAAAACAGCATTGTCGTCGAAAGAGCTTTGGCGCATTTCTCGGATCGATCCTAAGTGCTCCGCAACTGGCAAACTTCCGAAGTCTTGGAGACTTCGGAATTCTTTGGCAGCGGATCGATCCTGGATCGCAATCCCGTAGGAGACCTTCATGAGAATCGGCGACGTGTCCCGAGCCCGGCGTTTTGCCAACCCGGCCCGGCTGCGATGGTATGCCTTTCACCGCTCGGTTCGTTTCGCCATGAGAATGATGAAGTCTTGCGAGGAAACGACGACGACAGGTCCTGGAGAGCAGCTGCCATGTTTGGGTTTTTCGTTCCAAGTTGAGCAAGGCATGAATTTGCCGGACGACGTGACGCCTCGATGACCTAGAATATGCAAAAGGCAAGGCCGACTTTCTTGCCTTAGCAGAGCGGTTAAGTAACTGAATCCGGGGTATCGCAATCTCAACCGATCCTAAAAGCCCGTGCAAGGGCGGTTGGTATTGGCCCGGCCAAAGGAAACCTGCGATCAGGCCGCCGTGCTGCGTGTTTCCGGCTGGTAAGCCGGCGGCTTTCTGGAAAGACGTTCTTTTCGTCCTTGGTCGGCCAACTCTACGAGAATGCGGTAAATTCGCTCGGCATAAAGACGATAACTCAACTCAGGGACCCTGAGACGGTCGCGGATCGATTTCAAATCATCGCCCTGCACGGGCTTCTCCTTCAATGCCTGTTCCAGCATCACGGCCAGGCTGGCGTCATCATCGATGGGAAAAAACCGTGGTGAAATGCCGAAACGCTCACACAGAGACTCCACTGCGGGATATTGTGAGGAAATGAGCGGCCGACCAAAATACGCCCCCTCGATTAAGCTGAAAGAACCGTTGTCATGTTTGGCCGCATTCACGACCACGGCACATCGCTGATACAAATCAAGAAGTTGTGAATCGCTCACGAACCCCAGGCACGCCAGATCGCAATCTTCGACCAGGCCTAGCTCCCGGATCAATTGTCGAATCCTGATCCAATATTTGTCATCCAGCGCTCCCCGATAGGAGGGTGAAAGTGCATCGGTGCGCCAGCCGGCAAGAACCAGCAAAGGGACGTGGCCGCGAACTTGCTTTTTCAGTCGCGCGTAGGCGCGCACCAACACTTCCGCCCCCTTGTGTCCACTCGCATTGGCCACGGAAAGAATGAACGGCGCCCGCGCGCGAGGAACCGGATCGATGGCGAGGGACGAGAAACGCCGATGCGGCTCGCAGGCAACCGGAACCATCTCAATTCGACTGGGATCCAATTGATATTCGGCGATGGCGTCGTCCCGGGTCGCCGTGCTCGTGACCAGCACCGTGTGGGCGTCACGCACCGTCGGCTTCATGCCTTCTTTCATCCACCGGAAGAATAGGGGAGAGAAGCTCTGAGGAAAGTGCCGCTGGATCATGTCATAAACAACCACACCGTAGGGGCGAAGCGTCAAAAGCGGCGCTGGAAAGCGATCGACCAGGGCCAGCCAGGCGTCGGCGCGAAGGGCGACGCTCTCGCAGCCCTTCATGAATGTAAAACGACTTATCGGATTCTCGGGGCCGGACTTGGAGACTCGGCCAAGAAGCCATTCGCCGTCCTTGTTTGAAATCTCGGCGAATCGGAAGCGCTCGACGGAAAGGTCCGGGGCTAGCGCCTCCAGCGCGGCCGTGTCTTTTTGTTCCTCCTCGACTCCCAAAGTCATGGTCAACTGCCGGCGTTCTCGATTGATCTCGACCAACGCCCGCATCAGGTCCTTGGTCGTCTCCCAGACTCCGCCGTCATAAGCGATTTGCAAGAATAAGAAAACCTCGGGCACGGAGGGCATACTCATCGGTGTCGCTTCTTTGCAAACCTGGATGAAATCGCGAGCCACGTGGTCCCAAGTTCGATTCCAGAGCACGCGGCTCGTTTGGTTTTGGCGCTGGCGGATTCCTTCGCGGTTATCCCGGATGTCCAGGATGGTCCGGGCAATATCTCCGGGATCGTTGGGATCGAAATACACCATGCCTTCACCCATGGGGCCGCATTGCTCCAGGAAAGGCGGAATGCGCGAACATGCCACCGGGCAGCCTGCTTGCAGCGATTCGTAGATTTGAAAAGAACCTTGCTCATACAAGCTGGGGACGAGTGTGGCGAACGCCTGATGATAAAGGGCGGCCAATGTCCTGCGATCCACGCGACCCAGGACGTGGACACGATCCTGCAGCCCGCATTTCAGCACTTGCTCCTGCAGTTCGGGGGGGAGATAGCCCCGATTCTCGCCGGTGAACACCAAGTCCCAGGTGATTTCCTCGTGACGGTCGCGGAGGATTCTCAGGGCATCGATCAAGGCCCCGTGGTTTTTGTAAGGACGAAATGCAGTAGGAAAGAATAGATATGGTCGCCGGAGAAACTTGGGAAGGAAAGATTCCAGCGGACCATCCAAGTCCGGTAGATCGGCAGGCGGCGCCGACCGAACCACGCGAACCTTCGATGGAGCGAGCTTGAGAACCCCCAAAAGGTCCTTGTCGCGAATGAAGTTGGACATACAGACGCAAAGCGCGGCCTGCTTGGCTCGAAGCGGCGTCAATTGCCGCGCACGTTCACGGTAGCCGGGATACCAGCGGTCGAATTGTTCTGGAAAATGATTACTGGCGAAATCATGGATCAGAACCACCGAGGGGAAAGGAAGCGAGTGGTTGAGAAGCACGTTGGGCACAATCCAAGCATCGCAACCATGCATTTGGGCCACTTCCGAACTGTTCGGCTCCTTCGAGGAAAAAAGCTGACCCAGCCAGCGAAAACCTTGATCCAGGATGCGGATTGGAAGAGTGAGGATCTGAATCGTGACGCTGGCATACTTGAAAATCGCGTATCCGACCCAAAGCAGTACGAAGAAAATCGGCAGCCCAACGCCTGCCAAGACGAGGCCAAGAGTTTTTTGCGACCCCGGCCGGCATCCCCAGCGCTTCCACGCATTTCCCAAAGTATTTCGTGCATAATCCCGAAACCATCTTATCCGCTCCTGGTACATGTTCTTTCGACGATGCACCCGGTCGGACCAAGTCTTCCACCGTTTCAGGAATCGGTTCAGCGCTGTCCACCAGGCCGGCTTTCGGTCCAGTTTGGAAAGAATTCGCAGCCGGGCATGCTTGCCCGTGAACGATACCGCCTGCTTCTGATCGTCGGGACGAACGAGAAGCACCACTTCCAAAGGTTCCTCCAGGCGCAGAAATCCCTGAATCAGGTTGTAGACCAAGACGCCGATGCCCTCGTCGGGACGAATGGCGGATTCGTAGTCGCACCAGATCCCCACCCGGAAAGGAGCGGGGGACTGGGTCTGACCATTACGCTCCATGGCTTTGAACATGAATACCTTCTCCGTTCCTTCCACGACCTTCGAAAACTCAGCGTGTTCCCCCCCGAAGGGCTTATCAGCTAGTCCAACATCAGGCGCTAATCCGAAGCAAGTCCGAGGACTTTTGTGCCCTTCCTTTTTCCGCCAATTGAATGAGCAAATCGTAGAAACGCTCCCCGTATCGGCGAAAGCTGAATTCCGGATCGAAGAAGCGACTCCTGATCCGATGAAGGTCTTCGATGGTCGCGGGAGGTTCCTGGATAGCGGCGGCGAGAGACTCCGCCATCGCCTCCGCATCGCCAATCGGAAAAAAGTGACCCGGATATCCAAAGCGTTGGGCATGAAACTCGGCCGCCGGGTACCGAGAAGAAACCGCCGGACGCCCAAAGTACGCGCCTTCCGCCAGGCACAAGCAACCGTTGTCGTAACGAGCCGCGTTCACGACGACGCAACAGTGCTGATACAGAAAGTGCAATTGCTCGTCGCTAACCTCGCCAAGAAAAACAATGTCGCGGCCTTCCTGGATGTCCAAGTCCTGGATCAGCTGCCGCATCGCTCGCCAGTAAGGAAGGTCGTCGTCACTCCTAAAGGACGGGGAAAAGACGTGAGTTTCGAAGCCGCACATCACCAATTGGGGAGTTCCGCTTCCCAATCGGCTCTTGAGTTTGCCGTAGCCGCGCAAAAGAACCTCAGCCCCTTTGTGGGGGCTGTAATTGGTCACGTTCAGGATGAACGGTTCTCGGACTTTGGCTACAGGCCGTGGCTGGGTCAGGCTAAAATGCCAATGTGGATTGCAGGCCACCGGGATCAATCGCACTCGACTTGGGTCGATGCCGTACGCGGCAATGACGTCATCTTTGGTCTGAGTTGTCCCCGTGACGATCGCGTCCGCGGTGCGCGCTGTGGGAATGACGCCGGCAGCCATACTTCGGAAAAAGACCGTATCGAAAATCTCCGGCACCCGCATCTGGAGCACATCCTGAACTAGAATACACAGCGGCCGGATCGGCAGAAGCGGTAGCGGAAACCGATCAATAAGAGAGAACCAAGCGTCCGCATCAAAGGCAGCCTGGGCCGCACCGCTCATAAAACAAAATTCCTGTTCGGGTCGATCGGCCAACCATGCCGGTTGCCCACCGCACATTCGCACGACTTCTCCTCGGTCGATCGGATTGAGCCGCATCCGCCGAACTGAGACTCCTTGAAGCCGTTCGACAAATTGGGTGCTTCCCTGACTTTGGAGCAATCCCAGCGTGAGATGCAGCCGGTGACGCTCCGCGTTGATGGCGGCCAATTCGCTGACGAGTTCCCGGGTGACCTGCAAGACGCCGCCGTAATAAACCTGCGGCAGAAAGATGAAGACCTTGAGCGGGTCGCGGGGGGTGGCAGGCGCGGAGGCCAACGGGGGCCATGGCTCCATCAGCTTGCGGTCAAATGTTTCGCGCCATTTGGCGATTTGCACAGCCTCCCGAAAGATTTTCAACCATTCTTGAGCCATCTCCTTTCGATCAGTTGCGTGCCATACTCCTCGCGACGCAAGGTTATCCGCTGTCCGTGCAAGCGGCATAGCGCGAATCTTGGCCGGATCCAATTGGGACCCGGATTCCGGATGCCGACTGGCAATGCCTAATGAAGGCCTCACACAGAGACTCGCCTCAGCGATACGGGCGGAGGCGATGCCATGCATTGACTGCGTCTCTCTGGCTGCCAATCTTTGGGAGTTTTGACTATCCAGGTGCGCGGGAATCACCAGAACCGTGGCCGCTTTGAGGCTTTGAAGAGAGTGAGGGAATGTCCACGACGGTACCAGCCAAACATCGCATTCCGTTTGCTTGGCCAAGATCAAGGGGTCCAAAGAAAGTTTGCCGCGCTCGAGCCAACGTTGGAAGGCATCGATCTTGAGAAAGAAATTTGCAGGAAAGAACAAGCTCCGCAAAGCGGCCAGCCCCAATTGATGGACGGAATAGAGGCACCAATAAACGAGGATGATGCCGGCCGCCAGGCATCCGCCCAGGAACAGAAGAGGCAATCCGGCCGCTAGCGACTTTCGTGACTTGGCTCGCGCGCCGACTAGCAATCTTCGGATGTCGGTGGAAATTCGGGAACGGGCTCGGCGGATCCACTTGGCGGCGATTTCTTTTGTCGGCCCCGTCGCTGTCATTAGGCGGCCGACTTTCCGGAGAATCGTTTTCCCAGCGCGGGGCTTTACGGAGTCGTTTAGGAAGGAAACCGAACGCAATCGACGACAGGAATGATATTTTAGCGTCGCTACCGCGTCTTGATCTTTCGGCGGAATAAACAATATTACTTCCAGCGGTTCTTCTAAATCCAAGAGCCCGCTCACCAGATTATTTAGGATTTCTTTTCCCTTTCCCGGTGGAAACGCGTCGCTCTCGGTTTCCCAGAAGATACCGATCCGAAAGGGTTTCGTGATTCCGTTTGCGATTTCACCCGCCATTACTCGGTTTCCTCCTTGAGTCCCGCGGCACTCACGATTGGCCCTTGGGTCAATCAATTAACTGAAAGCCTGATGTGATACAACAGCGCAATTAGCGATTGGTGCCGGCATTCCCGGAAATTGCGGGTTTGCTGAAAGTTGCCCAAGTTGCGTCATTTCGCCAACTTAGTTCGGGTTGAATGAGCTTTTGCATTCGCTATAAGAAGCCGTCTCGAAGCTAAGGCGACACGTCAAAGGAACTCCAGCATGCAAAATGTGTATTCCAAGATTGCTTTTGGAAATTCCATTCAGTTCACAATGGCTTGCGGAAGCGAGGCCAACGATGACCTTAGCCGAACCCTGGCGGCGGGCAACTATCCTTGGGGTCCGGAATCAGCACTCATGGACTGCCTGTTTCAGCCGGAGGCGAAGATATTAGACCTAGGCGCTCATCTCGGCATGGTCTCTCTATTCGCCGCAGCGAAAGGATGTCAGGTGCTGGCCGTGGAAGCGTCGCCGCGCAACGCGGAATTGCTCCAAGAAAGCGCCTCTTGCAACGGTTTTGCCAGGATGCGTGTCATTCACGCGGCCGTCAGCGATCACCCCGGCGTCCTGGAGTTTTGTCCCCAAGGCCCCCATGGCTTCGTCGCCACACCTCAGATCAATTCACCGGGCATCAAGGTCCGAGCCTTGACGGTCGATCAGATCCTGCAAGAAGCCGGCTGGGATCATGTGGATTTCATCAAGATGGACATCGAAGGTTCGGAATTAGCCGCCATCGAGGGGATGCAAGGGTTGCTCAAGAAGGACCACCCTCCCCCGATCCTATATGAATCAAATACTTACACCCTAAGTTTCTATAAGAAGACCGCGAATCAGCTTAAGGCAGCGGTTGAAATGTTTGGTTATAAGAATCACACCGTGGATACTCCAGGACTTGTTTGCGTCGCGGCCCAGGATTTTCAACCCCAAGTCGTTACCGACTATTTCGCCTTCAAGCACAAGCCCTCAGAATTGTGCGATTGGAAAATCCTCCCTGCTGTGAGCAAGAAGGTCATTATCCAGAAAATTGTAAAGGCATTGACTGACAAAGATCAAAAGGCCCATATGGCAAGAGATCTGCAGTTTGCACCCAGCTGGCTCCTAGCTAGAAAAGAAGTGATTGCCCAGCTGGCGGCTCTTCGCAACGACCTTCAGCCCCACGTGCGTGAAGCAGCCAGTTGGTCTCATCCGTCTCCTTCTATTTCACCGTTGCGAGGAAAAATCGCGAGATGGTGGAATCGCAGCGCTTAATTATCATCTGGTAGGAAAGGACAAAGTGCGATAGCAGCCGGGTATTCCGGTGCCTTCATGGCAAGGGAACGACTTGATCACTTCTTCATCACTGAGAAGTGTCGTGGTTTCTGTGGACATTTCATTTCCTTGAATGAACGAGGAAACAATACGCCTGAAAAGCTAGGGAACAATCAAATCTTAAACACGACACAACAGCACAATGTCCTCGCAGCTATTGGACAAGGGGGTGCGTTGCTTTTTGCCGCCAAGCATGTTAAGAAGTGCCTTCTTGCCGGCCATAAGTCGGCGGCAACCCGGGACAGAATCGGCGGGATAAAGGGCGAACTCCGGGCGACCGCGCGGCATTTGGCAAACTGGCGCGAAGCAAGGGAACAGGAAGCATGGGCAAGTATCTGCAGACGGTTTGGCAGTGCCGTTACTTTTGGCTTTCCCTGGTGCGCATGGATTTGAGAACGCGTTACCGGAGGTCCATCCTGGGCATGGGCTGGTCGCTCCTCCATCCTATTTCCATGACGGCGATCATCTGCATTGTGTTTCCCCGGTTCTTCAAAAGCGTCAATATTCACGAATATATACCGTTTGTGTTGGCCGGACTCGCCTGCTGGAACTACATCACGTTCGTGGCGCTGCAGGGATGCCAATGCTTTTACCAGGGAGAAATGTATATCCGGCAATTCCCGGCGCCGATGGCCATCTTTCCACTGCGCACCGCGCTCGGCGGCACGATTCACTTTCTGATTGCCCTGTGTGTGGTCGTGGTCGTAGCCAGTTTTCTGAAACAGTCGATCAATATCTTGGCTCTGGCAAGCCTGATTCCTTCTATCCTGTTGCTGTTTGTTTTTGTTTGGTCGTTGGCCGTGATCGCCGGCTTCTCCAATGTGTTCTTCAACGACACGCAGCACTTGACGGAAATTGGATTTCAGATTCTGTTTTATGCGACGCCCATTATCTACGGCGTGGAGATGCTGGCCGGTAGCCGACTGGGCCGCGTGATTCAGTTCAATCCGATCTACGTCTTTCTGAAACTAATCCGCGAGCCTATCATCCACCAGCAGGCGCCCACGGCCGCGACTTTCGCTTGGGCGGCGGGGACCGTCCTGCTCTTTGCCGCCTTGGCCGGCTTCATCTTGGCGAAGCTTCAACGCAAGCTGATTTTCAAGTTATAGGTCATTGACACAGTCATGACATTCAGCGGGCGGGAAACGTAAACGGACGACTTCCATTCGTTCGGATGAACTATGGCACGAATACGACTGGAGAACGTCAGCCTGACCTTCAAAGTGCGCCAGCAAGGCCGGATCACCTTGAAAGAATTTCTGGTCCGCCAGATGTTCCGGCGGTCGGTGAACCCGTTTCTCAAAGTTCGCGCCCTTCAGGACGTGAGCCTGGAATTCAAGGAAGGCGAACGAGTCGGCATCATTGGGCATAACGGCGCGGGCAAGAGCACCCTGCTCAAACTCCTGGCCGGCGTGTATCCACCTTCCAAAGGCACTTTGACGGTCGAGGGGAAAATCAGCTCCCTCTTTGAGCTTGCTCTCGGGTTCGAACACGACGCCAGCGGCTGGGAAAACATTTTTTATCGCGGCTATCTTCAAGGCGAAACTCCCAAGAGTGTGAGAGCCAAGATGCAGGGCATCGCCGATTTCAGCGAACTAGGCGATTTTCTCAATATGCCCGTCCGCTACTATTCCGCGGGCATGCTCGTCCGACTGGCGTTTTCGATCGCCACGGCGATTGATCCTGAGATTCTGCTCGTCGACGAGGTTCTGGGCGCGGGAGACATGGCTTTCCAAGCCAAGGCGCGTCAGCGCATGTGTGAGATGATGAGCAAGGCCCGGCTCATCGTCATGGTCAGTCACGATATGGACGCCCTGGAAAAGTTGTGCGAAAGCGGCATCTGGATGGATCACGGCCAGGTGCGCCGGCAAGGACCGATCCACGAGGTGATCGCGGCCTATACTAACTCTGTTCAGGCCGGCCAGAACCGGGCGGCATAACATTCGCATTTAGCGGCGGGGCTTGCCCCGCGCGGAGCAAGCCCCGCGGCTAAATGGAGAAAAATCATTTCGATCAGGGGAGGCCCTTTTTGCTTTACCCCCTGCGCTTTCATCCATTTCTGAGGCCCATGGTCTGGGGCGGCCGAAAGCTGGGCGAAGTCCTCCACAAGCCCATGGATTCCAACCAGGCCTATGGCGAATCGTGGGAAGTAAGTGATCATTCCCTGCATGAAAGCGTGGCGGCTACGGGTCCGGCGGCCGGCAAGACTTTGCGGCAGTTAATGGAAGAGAATCGAGACGATCTGCTAGGATCCGCGGCTCAACGATATCAGAGGTTTCCTTGGCTTATTAAGTTCCTCGATGCCAACGATTGGCTTTCGGTTCAAGTTCACCCCGATGAACAGGCCGTGGCAAAACTTTGGCCCGGAGAGGGTAGCAAGACGGAGGCCTGGTTCGTTTTGGACGCCGCGCCGGGGAGTCGAATCTATGCCGGGCTTCGCCCAGGCGTGGACGAAAAAAAACTGCGCGCGGCATTGACGACTGGCAAGGTCACAGAATGTTTGCACAGCTTCGAGCCACAGACCGGTGATTGTGTTTTTCTCCCGGCGGGCACGGTGCATGCCGTGGGCGGGGGCGTGCTCATGGCCGAGATTCAGCAGACCAGCGACGCCACCTTTCGACTCTTCGACTGGAATCGGCGCGACGCCCAGGGGAAAAGCCGAACCTTGCATATCGAGCAATCGCTGGCCTCCATCCATTGGGATCAAGGCCCCGTGCAGCCGATTCGGGTTTCGGATTTCACGAAAGACGCGAAGGACCCGAAACGCCAAAACCTTGTTCAATGTCCTTATTTTTCGTTGGAATTCGTGCGAACCCTGTCGCCTCTTCCATTCAACGGTGACGGACGTTTGCGGGCCATCGTTATTCTGGAGGGTGATGGTCGCTGGGCGGCCTCCGGTTTCACAGAGCCGGTGCACTCTGGAGAAGTTTGGGTTTTGCCTGCCTCACTTCCACCTCTTCTTTGCAGACCTGAGCCCTTACTTTCGATGCTCGTGTGCTCGCTTCCTTGAGCTCATGCTCTCCGGAGCACATTCTCTATGCGCGTTGTTGTCAACCAACTTGCCGGTTTGGGACACAAGACAGGTATCGGCCACTACACGGCGGAACTGCTGCGATGCATGCGCGCGCAATGTGAAGACGACGAGATCGAGGTCTTTCCCACGGGCTGGTTGCGTCGAGCCGGACGAACTTATAAGCGTGCTCGCCCCTATTTGGATCCGCCTGCTGGCAACAAAGGAAAAGACGAATCGTCATCTTCCTTGATAACTCGGAGGGGAAAATCTCTCGTGGGGCGGTTACAAGACCTCGGCAAGGCCTGGGTCGCCCGCTGCTTTCGCAAGGCCTGCGCGCGAAATCGATATGACTTGTATCACGAGCCGAACTTCATCCCCTTTCCGTCCGACTGTCCTACCGTCGTCACTGTCCATGACCTGTCTGTCTTGTTGCGTCCCGGATGGCACCCTGCCGACAGGGTCGCGTATTTTGAAAAAAACTTTCGGAAAGGATTGGATTTAGCCAGTCACATCTTGGCTATTTCCGATTTTGGCCGCGAAGAGATCATTCGCACACTGGGTGTTTCTCCGGAGCGAGTCACCCGCACCTACATGGGAATTCGCCGGGGATTGAGACCGCTCGCTCAAGAGGAAATCCTCCCGATCTTGGCTCAACTCGGCTTACCTCCCCAATATCTTCTTTATCTAGGCACCATTGAGCCGAGAAAGAATGTTCTCCGACTGATGCAAGCCTACTGCAGTCTTCCGGAGTCTCTCCGGACGCGCTGGCCGCTCTTGCTGGTGGGTGGCTGGGGTTGGAACACCAAGGAGACGGCCGACTATTTTCATTGTTGCGCGCGCCATCGAGGTGTCATTCATCTGGGCTACGTGAAAGACCGATATCTGGCGGCTGTTTATAACGGCGCGCGGGCCTTGATCTATCCCTCTCTTTATGAAGGGTTCGGATTGCCGCCTCTCGAGATGATGGCTTGTGGC
>Ga0207070_1080_pt1 | contig 23768 bp, 25 predicted proteins | sample Alteio_BWMinHeat_92_FD_153591 | JGI IMG/M metagenome (GOLD analysis project Ga0207070, IMG submission 153591) | Enriched cells from forest soil in Barre Woods Harvard Forest LTER site, Petersham, Massachusetts, United States -... | ecosystem: Environmental > Terrestrial > Soil > Temperate forest >...
CTCCGCCGGCGCCGACGATTACCTGGTCAAACCGTTCGACCCCAAAGAATTAAATGCCCGCCTTATCGCCATCCTCCGCCGTCGTTACCCCAATATGCTCGGGATATGATATTTTTAGGGGGATGACACCCTTTCATTCTCCGCATCCCGAGCATCACTTCACCGGCAATGAAACCGTTCGCGATGTCGTTTTGGGCATGGCAGATGGGTTGACGGTGCCATTTGCTTTGGCGGCTGGGCTTTCCGGCGCGCAGGTGGCATCAAGGATCGTGGTCGCGGCCGGTGTCGCGGAAATCGTGGCGGGCGCGATTGCGATGGGGCTCGGAGGGTATCTCGCGGCCAAAAGCGATGCGGAGCATTATGCCTCGGAGCGCGCGCGCGAAGAAGAAGAGGTCGATGAAAAACCGGAAGTCGAAGCGTTGGAAGTGGAACAAATTCTCCAAACCTACGGTCTGGCTGCTCAAGAAAGTAAAACCGTTGTGAATGCGTTGCGCCAAAGGCGCAAGTCGTGGATCGACTTCATGATGCGTTTTGAATTAGGGTTGGAAGAGCCCGATCCTAAACGAGCGCGGCAGAGCGGCGCGACCATCGGCGGTTCTTATATTGTGGGCGGTTTAATTCCTCTGGCGCCGTACTTTTTTATGGCCACGGCGTTGACCGCACTGCCGTACTCCATTGCGATCACGCTGACGACTCTTCTCATTTTCGGTTTTATCAAGGGGCGTTTCACCGGAACGCGCCCCCTGCGCAGCGCGATCCAGACGCTCGTCATCGGCGGCATCGCCGCCGCGGCTGCCTACGCGCTCGCCAAAGCCGTCTCCTAGACGTCCGCTCTCCCATGAAATTTCAACAAGAGCTGGAAGCGCTTTATGAAAAAGCGCGCGACGCTCAAGCCCGAGGACAATCTAAAGAATCAGAAGTTCTCGAGTCCAAAGCCGCGGCGATTCTTCAAACACTTAAAGATCATGCGGAACACAATCCGGAAGATGTGGGGACCGCTTCCATTCTGCTGTATTTGGCCGAACGGGAATGGACCCTATTAGGGGATCATGAGCACGTTTTATCCCGCCTCCTACAAGCGCTGGCCCTTCGCGAAAACCATTTAGGGTTAAATCATCCTTTAACGGCTGAAGCGCTTACGAAAGTGGCGGAGTTCCATTTTGTATCCGGTCGCTTCGGGGAAGCCGAACCGTTGTATCGAAAGGCGCTAGATGTCTATGACGCACAGCGGATTCAGGGTAATCCCATTCAAGCGAAAGCCTTCGAAGGACTTGCCCATACGTTGGCCGCACTGGGCCGCGCCGCGGAAGCGGACCCCTACTTTGTTCAGGCGATTGCCGAATGTGCCTCTGACGAGCAGGGGAAAAGATCGCTGTACTTTCTTTTAACCTCTCGTGCAGAAGGGCTCGAAAAGCTCAACAGGCCTGCAGAGGCCGGGGCTGCCCGCCAAAAAGCAGCGGCACTTCTGCATAAAACGAATCCGGGAGAAATGGGATTTCATGTGTAAAGGATTTAAAAACACCTTGATAAATGGAAGCAGTTCTGTTAAGAACCCTCTTGTATACGGCCTATGAAAAAAATTTGGTTCTTCATGATGAGCATTGCCCTGAGTATTCCAGGGTTAAGCCGAGCGGATTCTCCAAAAACAGACGCCCCTCACGTTGAGGAATCAACAAAAGGGTCTGATAAAGCGGCCGTTAATGCAGCCGCTTCCGAGTCCGATCAATGGGCCGCTAAAAACGCAAAAAAAGAAGTTCCGGGGATGGCGGAGGAAGCAGCCAAAGAAGTAGACAAAGAGACAAAGAGAACAAGCGACGAAGAGGAAAAAAAAGTCCCTAACTCCCCCAGTCCCCCAGTCCCTGCGTCTCCAACTCCTTCGCCGTCGACTCCGCCGCCTCACCGCTCCGGCTTGAACGAAATGCGGGGCAAGCTGCAGTCTAGAGAGGATGACCCCAAGACGTTGCGGGTTTTAGTGGATGGCGGATTTAACGTCGGGTTTACGTATGACAGTAAAACAATCGTGACCGCTGAGGGCAAAGTAATTGCTGTAGACGAATTGGAATACAACGATGAACTCATTCTTCGTTATTCCGGAAAAGAATTGTACGCTATCGAAGTAGAACGCGTCGGCAAGGCGCCGCGACCGCAGTAAACACTTTCCTTGCACTCATTCAACGTGATGACCGATCGCTTCACCAAGCGTCTCCTCTCCTTTGCGGTTATGCAACTGGCCGTTATTCTTGGATTAATCTGGATTATCGCCGGCAACGACAGGCTGTTCCGCAATACAGTCCCCATAGAACAACGCTTGGTATCGCAGAATGACACCATTCGCAAAAAAGCCCAGCAGGAACTTTTGGGCCTGGAGACCGAACAGAAAAAGCAGGCGGTGAGCCGTTTAATTCCAGCTCTGGAGCAATCGGACCCTTTCGTAAAAAAATGGGCCGCCATTTCGCTCGCATTGGTAGGACCCGCGGCGCAAGAAGCGATTCCCGTTCTTCTGCAGAATGTCAGCGCCAAAGAAAAAGATGTGGAGCAAGCCGCGCGCGTGGCGCTCTCGGAAATAGGCGCTCCGGATGCTCAGCAGCTCCCCTCACTTTTAAGAACTCTGCAGGATCCTCGCGATTCCGTGCATTGCGAAGCCGCCGTGTCCATTGGGAAAATGGGACCCGCAGCCCAGGAGGCGGTTCCTCTTTTGATCGGGAGTATCGAGCATCCCGGTGACACGCCGCCCTGTTTTGAAGAAGCGCTCGCTTCTTTGGCGGCAAGCCTTCCCTCTGTTTTTCCTCCGACTATTGAGTTGTTATCGAGCGGGCACGTCGAAATCCGTCAAAAAGCGGCACATGTGTTGGGCTTGGCTGGCGTTCGATCTTCCGATTCCATTACGCGGCTCTTTGACGTGCTAAGTCGTGAATCCGATGCCAAAACGCGCGTATGGCTCAGCAAGGCACTGCGGCTTCCTTACACGCCCAACGCCGATCCGATGGCAGTTTTGGAGGCGGCGCTGCATGATGAAGAACCAGCCGTTCGTCTACAGGCGGCTCTGGGTGTCAGACAAAGCGCTCCGCGGGGTCTAAAAACCCTTCCGCTGATTTTGCGGATGCTTAGAGATTCAGACTCTCTCATCCGACGGCTTGGGCTGGAGACCCTGCGTCGCAGCGGTCTGCGTTCTCCGGAACTCATGCAGAAAGTGGCCAAAGCTCAACGCGACTTGGATTCAGGGGTGCGCTGCCGGGCCGCCGAAACGTTGATTGAGACCGGTTCGACGGATCGCGTTTCCATTCCGCTTCTCATCGGAGATTTAAGAAAAGACGAAGACACGGCGCGTTGCGCGGAGGACGTTTTGGGCTTGGCCGGCATGTTTGATAATGACGTCATGCATTCCATGATGCGACTGGTTCAGGAAGATAAAGATCCGGATATCCGCAGCCGGGCGGCCCGGGTGCTGATGCAATTGGGTCCTAAGGCCCGAGAAGCGATTCCGGTGCTTTTACGGGCTCAAAAAGACCAAGTCCCTGGGGCCGAAATGGCGCTGCGTTCGGTTCGAGCCCCAATCTCCAAACGACGATAACGTCGCCGTGTCTTAACTGTTTTTTACGTCGCAACGTTGTTATTGACGAGCGGCATTTTCCCGGACATACTTGGAGTGAGGGTAACTATGCAAGATGCCTGTGTTTTTGCATTAATGAGAATGCCACAAGGGACACTCCGAAAAATCCTGCTCAAGGGCTCCATTCGGATGATCAAGTCCTTAATCATTGCTTATCCGCAAGCCATGGGTGCCACCATTCTGGATGCCTTAGCTCCCGCGGTCAGCCCGGCGACGCTCAAGGTTTTAATCGAGGAAGTTTCCAAAGGCCAGATCCTCACTCCCAGCCAAATCAAAAACGCCGAAAGTGAATTTATCCAACTCGTCAACGCCGAAAAAATCCTTCCCGCCGTTCTTGTCTGCTAGAATAAAAAAATAGATGGAAAAAACACCGACCGAAAAAGAGGTGGCCGTTCTGGTGACCTTTCTTGCGGATTCCAATGAAAAAACCGTCGGGTTAGCCAAGGCGCAGCTCAAGGAAATTCTGCGTCAGAACCCGGCGTACCGAGACCTAGTGTCCAACCCTCCGGATCCCTCGATCGCGCCACAAGCGAAGGTGTTTCTCGAGGAGACACGTCTGGAAGAACTTAAAGACGCTTTTCGGGAATTGGCGGCGCAAGGGAAAAGTCTGGACTTAGAACAAGGAACCGTTCTTTTGGCGCAATCTGCCTATCCGGCACTCCACCCCCAAATAATTCCACGTTCGCTGGATCGTATGGCTGATGAAATTGATAAGGAGCTGGATGCTCAGGAAGCATCATCCTCGCGCGAAGTCATGATTCTCCGACGATATATGTTTGATCGTCAAGGCTTTACAGGAAATGAGCGGAACTACTACGACCCCGACAACAGTTTTCTGAATCGAGTGCTGGAGAAAAAAACGGGAATTCCCATTACGCTCTCCTGTGTTTATTTATTTTTGGCCAAGCGCCTGGAGCTGCCGGCGTACGGCGTCGGCCTACCCGGGCATTTCATCATCGGCCATAAAACATCGCCGGGCATTATCTATCTCGATCCGTTTAATCGCGGACGCATTCTCACCCGTCAGGACTGCATCGAAGTGGTCCGCCAGCGGGGCATGAGTTTTCAAGAAGCCTTTTTGGCACCTACGCCACACCATCAAATCTTAACGCGCATGATTGCCAATTTGGTCAATGTTTACACCGAACAGAGACAGCCCGAACGCGCGCAGTGGCTGACTCAAATTCTCGCTCTTTTTGAAAACGCTTAATGAAAAACCTGATTTTGCTTGTGGATGACGACGCCCACATCTTGGAAACAGCACAGGATATTATGGAAGCTGCGGGGTTTGCCGTTCAAACCGCCGAAAACGGTGCGGCGGCTCTCAAGGTACTGAAAGATCATGCTTGCCGCGTGATGATTGTTGATTTTAATCTTCTCGACACAACTGGAATTGAACTGGCGGTCAAAGCCCGGGATATTCAACGGGAATTGGTCGTGGTCCTTATGACGGGAGAAGCGCATGTGGATCTGGGTCCCGCGCAAAGCATCATTCGTGCCATTTTAACCAAACCTGTCAACCCTTCCGAACTGATCGACATCATCCACAAAATACTTGATTCATAATTTACACCCCAATCGCATTGATATTTCAACGCGATTGTATAACCGCGTCAATATTTGTAAATAATCGTTGACCCGAGTGGCCATCTGTCGTAACTAAGACTATGTCCGCCCCGCTTCAATTGTCCGGTTCGATAAAGACGAAATCACGAGTTTCCCAATGGGGACTTTTGATGCTCTTAGGCGGGCTAGGAACAATCATTTTTTTGCAAGCCAAACTGTTGTGGAAGGACGGAGGGGCAGACACGCAGGGCAGCTTTATTCTCCAATCGATGCAAGCGCGTTTGAGTGGAGTCTCTTTGGGCATCATGTCGTACCTGCAGAACCATGACCCTGAATCGCTGACGCGCATCACCTCCGAAGGAAAAGAAGCCACACGGCTGTTGGCGGATTTTAAAGTGGAGGCCGCTCAAAGCGAAAACAAAACAATTTACGATCGTATCGAAAAAGCTCATGAAGATGTTCGCGAAGCCGCGCTGAATCTTTTGGCCATCGATCATCAGAGCACGGTCGGAAGAAAAACCTTCAAACAATCGAGCGACATGCTCCTTTCCATTTTCTCGGAACAAATACAGCCTTCGATTAAATCCAACCAGCTCAACGCCACAGCCAGGATCCGGGCCGTCCGCGCCGCGACGGCCGAGGTAAAAAACCTTATTCAAAATCCAAGTTCCGAAAGCCTGAACGAAACCGGCCAAGCTCAATTCAAAAAAGCGATGGCCGCCTATGAGGAACTTTCGCGAACCCACCGCGCTGGCCGCTGGAAGCAGGATGCGATGGTCCTCTTTGAGCAATGCGTGAGCCAGGCCCATGATCTTCAGAAAGCCGGGGAACAAAAGCAGGCGGCTTTGGACCGCTATCATCAAAAGCGCAACGCCTTTGATTCAGTGGTTCAGCAAAACCCGCTTCATACCCCGGGCCTGAAAATTCATTCCGTTGCTCAAGGGGTCTCTTCGGGACTCGCCTATGTCGTGATAGCGGGTGTACTTCTTTTGGCGGGGATTATTTTTGTTCTCATCACCAATCACCGCACGGAAACCCAGTTGGTCGGCCCCTTGCAGAATATTTTGCAGTGCGTGGAAGCGGCTTCCACGGGGGATGTTACACGGCTTCCGGAGCATTGGTCGCGCGACGAAGTCGGACAGCTGTCTCAGGCGGTCGGACGATTGATCACGGTGCTCGCCCGCTCAGAAAACCTTGTGTATCATCTGGCCGCCCTGGTGGAATCCTCCGGCGAGGCGATCATCAGCCACACCTTGGATGGCACGATTTTAAGCTGGAACAAAGGCGCTCAAAGGACTTACGGCTATTCGGCGGAAGAGGTGAAGGGCCAATCGATCGCGATCCTCTCGCCCCAAGACGGCGGATCCGAAATGCGACAATACATTCAGCGTCTGCGCAAGGGCGAACGTCTCGCACCGTTTGAAACCATCCACCAAGCCCGCAACGGCCGAAGCGTCCGGGCTTTCGTGCGCATGTCCGCCATTCTCGATTCCACCCACAAACCCATCGGCGCTTCTTTCTGTGCTCAGGAACTCACCGATACAGGGCTTCTTGCCCCTAAAACCGCTGATCATACGCAAATCGTTTAGAAGAGTTTAGCGATGGAATGTTCAGGACAGGAGCGTTCGCAGACAACAGTCACGGCGGGGCAGACGCTGCGGAAATTGCAGAGGGGTTCCTCAAACATGTTCGAGCCTATTTCGGGAACGGCTTGAAGACAGAAGGATTCGTCCTGCGGTTCAATGAAGCCAGCATCTTGATAGGAAAACGTGCCCCCTTCGGCCGCACAACTTGATTCAAATTGTTTCATTTTGTTGTACCACACCGTAAACGCATGCAGACGGGTGATGCGCCCATCAGGGCCGCAGCGTCCCTGCACCTCTTTGCTTTCCATGCAGGCGACTTTAGCGCCTTCCTCATCGGAAATTCCAATACTGATGCCTCCCTGGTCGACACAACGCACCTGGGAGTCAATGACGGCGCTTTCATGAGCCATACATTGTCCGGCGGCCAAGACCGGGCCTGCGAAGAGCGGTAAAGCAAGGATGAGGAAAAGCCGTTTCATCTCGCTCTACAAGTAGCTCTCTGTGAGGAACGAGCGCAAGAGGGGTATTTATGAAAAAGAGGGTGTTAATAGTAATATTTTTGAGAGCTGTCCGATGCCAAATCGCGCTGTAAAAACAGTCTAAATCTATGCGATGCCACTCAAATCATCTTTATTTGGCCATCCTTAACAAGTCCTAAGGCCAATCCGACAGTGAGATATAATGGTGAGAATGAAGAGTACGCACAGCGCCGGCGGAGTTGTCTTAAATAGGAAGGGTCAAGTCCTGGTGGTTAACCAACGCGGCCGCAGCTGGTCGCTTCCTAAGGGCCATCTCGAAGAAGGGGAAGAAGTGTTGGATGGTGCACGCCGCGAGATTTATGAAGAGTCCGGCCTGAAAGATTTGAAGTTCGTAAAGCTCTTGGGTTCCTACGAACGTATGCGTATCGGTAAAGATGGTGGTGAGGACGGCGCGGAGCTAAAAAAACTCACTTTTTTCCTTTTTGAAGCCGCCAGCGAAACGCTAAAACCAATTGACCCCGACAACCCTGAAGCCCGCTGGGTCGACCGCGACAAAGTCGCCGACCTTCTCACTCACCCCAAAGACCGCGAATTTTTTCTCAATACTCTTAAGGATTTCTAGAACGATGAATTTGCGACTCGGTTTTTCCCGTCTTTTTAATACGTTCTTTCGCCGTCGCCCTCCTGTCGCCTCTCGCCCGTCGCCCCTCGTAACACTGCAACTTCCCTGCCGCGCCGATCTCTGGTGCCGCAAGCGCACGTCGATTTCCACGATGCTTGATCCTGACCTCTTCGCGCTCTATATGACCGGCGTCGACCGCATTGATGAAGACTGGGTGATCCAAAGCAACCCGCCCAGCGCTTTTAAGGCTGAATTTAAGGAAGGCTGCGATACTCTTTTTGAATTGCTTCAGATCGATCCCGGTCTTCATGCCAGCAAAGGCTTCCTGAACTTCGCTCCGTCGGATGCAGAGTCGCTGGATGACGCTAAGAAAGCGTCGTACCTCGCCAAAATGCAGATCATTGTCCGCACGGCCGAACGGGAGATGCAAGGTTCTTGACCGTTTTTTCTGTGGTAGAATCCAAATATAGCCGGTTCAACTCAGAAGGAGGACAATCACATGCCTTACGCCCCACAAAACTTCGATCGTCTCATTGGAACTCCGGGATTCTCCGACCAGTTACTTAAGAATCACTTCACGTTGTATCAGGGGTATGTCACCAATACCAACAAGCTTTCCGATAAATTGGGCGCGCTGTCTAAAGAAGGAAAAGGCGCTGACCCCGAATTTGCCGAACTCCGCCGCCGCTTTGGCTGGGAGTACAACGGCATGAAGCTGCATGAGCTTTATTTCGGAAACATGACCAAGTCCGCTCAGGCGACATCGGCCGACGTTCACGTCACAAAGAAATTGACCGAGGAATTCGGTTCTTTCGAAGCCTGGGGCAAGGACTTAAAAGCTACCGGCGCCATGCGCGGAATCGGCTGGGCCATCCTTTATTACGATGCCGCCGCCGGCCGTCTGTTCAATACATGGGTAAACGAACATGATATGGGTCACCTCGCCGGAAGCACGCCGCTTCTCGTCTTGGATGTCTTTGAACATGCCTTCATGATCGACTATGGGCTCAAGCGCGCTGATTACCTCGAAGCGTTCTGGAAAGCCATTGATTGGAAAGTGGTCGCGGAACGTTTTGACTCGTGCAAAGTTAAAGTCGGCGTCTAAGATTCATTAATGAAGTCGCAAAGCCCCTGGAGGACATGGATTCCTTCAGGGGCTTTTTGTTTTTTAATGTCCGTTTCTTGCGCCGCCAACAACCAGGCGCGTTTCATCGCTTTTGCGTCTGAAAACTGGCTGACGATTGCCGTGGGAGAATATCAACCCGGCAAAGGCTGGGTCGCCACCCGAGAATCTTTCACAGCCCCGCCTCCCGATCAGGTTTATAGCTTGTTTGGCAATACCGGCAAGTTGGGGGAAGTGTTGGGGAAAAGCGAACGCGCGGCTGATTCGCATTGGATCCCGATCGAATGGCATGCGCGCATTGATCGTGGCCAGACGATGCAGCAGCCGTTTGCTCTGGCCATCGCAGGTTCATGGCCGCAGGATCCGATCCCGAAAAAAGAACTTCCGCTGGATGACCCAACCGCCATGCACGTGGTCTCCGATTTTCTCAAACGCCACGGGATTAAAGTAGAGACTCCATTTTTGACACAGGTGTACCAAGTGGATTTAAACGGCGATGGCCAAGACGAAACGCTTATTTGCGCTCATTCCGACGATAAGTCTTTGCGGGATGACCAAGCCGCGGCCATCTATGCGCTGGCGCTCGTACATGCGGGGTCTGCTGAAAAGGGTAAAACAATTAAATTGGCCGGTCAATATTCTTACAAACCCGCTCACCAGTCCATTGAAGATCATCTGCACGAATATGGGACGCGAGACTTCTATCGGTTCATCGCCATCACCGATATCGACGGGGATGGCCATGAAGAAGTCGCGCTCTACCGCGCCAAAGACGACGCCACGCAAATTGACCTCTTCACCTTCAAAAAACTTCGCCGCCAAAAAGTCCTTTCCGCCTACAAAGCCAATTACAACTAAGGCTCGATTTTAATGATGTTGCCGCGAGGAAGTTTTAACGGCTTACCGTTTCCGGCGACGTGGATTAAGTAATCTCCGGGAGCGATGGTGGAGGCCACTTTAATATCCGCGGCGAGCGTGGAAGGATCCTGCCAATGAAAGTTTGAGATTTGAAGTTCTTCCGTATCCGTTGAGAGTTGCAGCGTTTTTGCGAAGTCCTGTGAGATATCGCGCCCGATGATTAAGAGCTGACCGCTTTTGCCGGGGGAAAGCGGGGCCGCCAGCTTCGCCATAGACAGCCAATTGGGGGGCACAATACCGAAAACGTTCGGCTGCTGCTGCAGGACTTTTCCACTGCCAAGAATACTGACATGGTAAACACCCACGGGTGCATTGGGCGGAATCGTCAGCGTTGCCGTCAAGCGTCCCTGAGAGATGTAGGTGAAAGAAGAGGCCCCCATCTCAAACGGTTCTACTTTTGCCGTGAGTGTCGGAACGACGTTCGGCAGTATAGCGCTTCCCTTAATAATCAATTCGAGCGTATCTCCCGGGCGGTGAGCTTTTTCGACGGCTTCCACGCGTTCGATCGATCCGGTTTTGCCGACGGTCGGCTTGACCACATCCACGAGCGGATCCTGACGGAAAATCTCACGCTTGTTCATTGACGTGATTAAACCGTACTGCCCGTGCTTTAACCCCTGGGCGATCATGACGACGCCATCGACATAAAAAGGGTACTGGACTTTAATGTTGGACACTTCCAACATGGGATTGGTCGGATCAATATGAAATTTAGGAAATAAACGTTCATCCAAATTGGTAATGACCCGGAAATGGCCCCATTGACCGGTTTCATCAATGGAGGTGAGCTGAATATCCAGCACTTCGCCACGCCGCACGACGCCAAACGGATCCGGCGCGCGAAAAACGGGAAGGCTCTTGATCACGATCATGGGATGGATGTATTGCGTGGTGGCTTCCGAGCCGACCTCAATCTGTCCGTGGATTTGATTGGCGGTAACAAGTCGCAGATTTTTGACCGTCACGTCCAAGGCATCCGGATCGACAGAGATAATTTTGTAAAAGGCGTCATCAAACCCCGAGCCATCAATGTCGAAACCGAAGGTGGTGCCCGGCGCGACCACATCCAGGTCGTAATAGCATCGGACAATCGATACCGTTTTGGGAATCAGCTCGGGGTGCATCACGAAGATCCCCGCCTCTTCCTCTTTAGGGAGAATAGACGAATGCGCCAAGCCTAACGCTAGGCTTACAAGAAGGCCCGAAATTCCTAATTTTCGCCTCATATAAGGAGAATAGGCATTCCCTTGTGAGAAGTCAAGACAACGTAGATCCTTCCTGGCGAGGTGTACCTAGGACGCTTGGTGGAGTTTCAGTTGCTTTTCTTGCGACTCTTGCGTGGTATTTGATTCTTGGGGTAATACCACAATCGTGCTGAGCGGAGCCGCTAAGGGGAACATAAATTTACCGGGCGGCAAGCGGGGAGCGTGGTTGGTGGTCATCATTTTCTGAAATCTTTTCGGCAAACGCTGTAGAGCGTAAGCAGTCGTGTGGTTGCTTTGATTGCTCTTATACGTGGCCTGGCTCCCGGCGTCATAAATCACCACCGCTGGATCGTTTCCTGCGGTGTTGGGCGTGAAGGGCCAATTCGTAATCTCATCAACACGCTCTTTTCCGAAGAGTGGTTTGTTCCCTTCCTCCTCGCCTAAAATATGGACCATATCCGCTCGGATACGGCCTGGCATTCGGTTGTTAAGAAGGGGCTTAAAACGAACAGGGTTATACGACGTGTCGCTTGAGTGGCTGATGGTTTGTCCCTTATAAGTGAATCGATACATAGAGACAGGAGTTCCATGCCATGCCGGTGCGGCTTCAACCAATACTCCGTCTTGAGATAATGCGATATGGCTATGGAATGGCTGAGGGATTAGCTCTATGGAATAAACCTCCCTGAGCGGTTGTCCCAAGAGTAGAGTCGCTTGCTCTTCAAAAAGAGTATAGACGCCGGGTTCCATCCAGAGGCGAATAGGTGGGACGGAACCATGGGGAAAATGTTCACGATAATAGTCTTGGTGCCAATGGAAATAAGCGAGAGCTCCTGCGACATGGTCCTCATGCAAGTGTGTAATCATGACATCTGTGATATTAGTGGGATTTAATCCCAAAGCCGTCATCGCCGCTCGCGTTGGGGCGCCGATATCAATCAAGAAGTGCCGGCGCCCTGTCCAAACGATTTGATTGCTTGTCATCGCATTAGCATCCACCCCGCTGCTCGTTCCAAGAAAGGTTGCGCCGCAGTCTGGGATTTGGACCGGCTTTGCGCCTTTGATTTCAAGTTGAAGCTCTGTCATATGGCGGCCATCTAAAATAACGGACTGATCACGTGCCGCATCTTCCACAGCGAATAACCCATTTTCAGTTCGAGCTATCCGAACATTCCCGATTTTGGCTTGCCCCTGTTCATCTAAGGGGACGAATTCCACCATGTGGGGAAAAGGTGTGCCTATCTGGATTCGGTTGCGAATCGTGGAGGGATCGGCAAGATAACAGATTTCTCGACGCAACTGCTTTATATAGTCCTCTGGATAACCCGCCACGTTCGGTAGGTCATAGGGATTTGCCAATTGTAAATAGCGCCGGATTCTCTGGATTTGTTCAGGTGTGGCGACAATCTTTGTCAGTCGTTTGTGGAAAGAAAAATTAATGATCATGCCGAAATAAAGTTGCATCACGTTTGCCCCGTCTAGCCCCACCCAATTTCCATCAGGCGCTATGACGATGCTTGGATAATCCTTGGCCTCCGGATAAAGCGTTCGGGACAGCATGGACAGTCCTATTGAAACAGCGCCTTCCGAAGTTACCGCATAATTGTTGTTCGGATTAGAAACTCGCATTTTGAGGTTCCCGGCGGGATAAACAAATCTACGTTCTGATAGGATCTCGACCCTGTCCGCCTTCTTCTCTAAGGGTTTAAATAGATTATGAACAGCTTCATGGACTACTGGGTTATCAGGTTTTCCGCTACATATCGCTGCTGCAATACGCAGACTTAAAGCTTCTTCAGTGAGTCGAAGGATAAAATCATGCCGATCAGAAGTTTTGGGTAGCGCGTTTATGGGGGCTATATGAACGGACCATCCGTTATCCGTTAACATACTGAGCATTAAGAGTGATGCAATGATGCGGGTGGAAATTTTTTGCATAAGTGTCCGCGCGCGTGCGCTTTTAGACTGAATAATGATAATCGATTTCACGTCGATACTGAATCCGTCAAAGGACCAAATAATCAGGCCCAATGGACCCAATTAATTTAGGGGTCTAGACAGGGAAAAAGGTAAATTCTTACGGCATCTCCGGCGCGAAACTGATCGCGGGAAAAGGATTGGGCGTCGGTGTTTCGGCGAAATCATAATAGATGACAATCGCCTGACTGAGCCGGTACATGCCCTGATCGTAGTCGAACTGAACCATTTGCGTGGGGTTGGATTCCCGCTCGCCCATCCCCGTTCCCGCCAGTTGCTGTTCGGGTGCGGCCAATTGCAGCTTCCTCTCAGCCAATTTATTCATGAAGCCTCCGCCTGAAGAGGCCTCCGCCGCTACCGGCACATCTTCTTTTTTGCCGAAACTCATCGGCTGCGTGTAGCGGTATTGAGGATGGTCTTCGTAATAGGTGTCCAGCTCCTTTTGACTCCAGAAGTACGCGGCGCCGATCACGCCGCAGTTGGCGGAAAGGTCTTTGCCTAGCTCGTCTCCGCGCCATTTGGCATAGGATTTTGGTTTAGCGGTAAAGAAAAACCGTCGCGCTTGATCGCCCGTGACCTGCCAACCGCGAATGGTGATGAAACTATAAGGCTCAATAATCCATTTGGACCCATCGGTAATTCCACTGGGCTTGCCCGTGAGCGAATTCAATCCGTCGACCGTCAAATTGACGGCCGCCCGCACAGGAAGGGGATTATAAAGGCGCACCGCGTAGCGTTCTTCCGGTTGACCCGTTATAAAGGAATGCCCATGCCGGAAACTCTCTGCTTTCAAGCCGTCCGTATCACTGATGATGTCGACATGGAACCCATAAGAGGGCCGGGACAGTTCACAGCGTCGGACTCCATCCTGAATAATGATCTGCCGGGTTTTAACCGGAAGGGTTTGGTAGGCGGCCTGAAGCGACGGCAAAGGAACAGCCAGTAGGACGGCAAGACAAGTGCTGAAGTGTTTCATAATGTCCTCCAAAAAAACATTTTTTACTTCCCTGGGTTGGACACCTTTAGTTCTGGGAAGTTCCATGGCGGAACCAGAAATGCTAAAACGATTTGGAACTTCGCCGTTTTTTACGTGTCAAAGGAAATGAATAACCTCGAGAATTTTGAAGACATGATGCGGGCCAATGGCCCGCGGATTTATACGTTGGCGGCACGGTTGACCGGCAATGTCACCGATGGGCAGGATTTGGCGCAAGAAACGTTCGTCAACGCGTACAAGCATTGGGAAAAATTTCGCGGCGAGGCGGATGTGGCCACTTGGCTGTACCGCATTTGCGTGAATTGCTGGAAAAACCGTGTTCGCTATGAGAAGCGCCGCGCGTTTTGGAAACATTTTTCTTTGGATGCGCGAGATGGGGATAGTGACGAGCCGGTGCGCGAGCTTCCTTCAGGAGAGGCGCCCATTGGCCAGACCCTGGAAAAGACGCAGGAACTTGCGACGCTGCATGCGGCGCTCGCGCGGATGAAGCCGGAAGACCGCGAGGTGCTTGTGCTGTACGAAATGGAAGATCGTTCCTATGAAGAGATTGCGCAGCTCTTGGAGGTGCCGATTGGAACGGTGCGCTCCAGGCTCGCTCGCAGCCGCGACAAACTGCGCGAATTGTTGGAAAATGAATTGAAGAGAACCCTATGACTGAAAAAGACGAGTTTAAACTCCGCGAGTTATTGAAAAAAAGCCCGACGCTGACACCGCCGGAGACTTTTTATAAGGGCGTGCTGGAAAAAATCGAGCGGAAGAGCGGACGAATGGAAGAAAGAGCTCCTTGGTATTGGGGATATCCCGCCAAAGGTTTGGCAACGGCTTGCGTGCTCATGGTGATTGTATTAGTGACTCGCGAGGCAAAGAAAAATGAACCGGAACTATTTCAGAAAGCCCAAAGCGAGACAATGCAAAATGAATCACGGCCTGCGCCAGCCTCCCTCATGATGAAAAAGGCGGAACTTGCAGAGGGCTCTAAAGCGTTGAGCCATGCGGGGGCGCGAAAAGACAAAGAAAGATTCGAGGATCTGGCAAATAACAAAGAAGTTCAAAACCGCGTGAATCGCAACATCGTCAAATATGTCGACATGCCCTCCCCTTTTGAAGAAGTGGATGAAAAGGCTAAACAAGATCTCGGTCTTGACCGAAAAGGTGTTGCGTCAGAGGGGGCCAAGGTTCGGGCCAGCTCCGTTGAAACGGATGAATCGTTAACGTCCGCTCAGTCTTCAGGTAAAGGTGCTTCTGCGGATGCCCAACTTTTGGAACGGCGGCAAAGCCTCATAAGTGGTCGTCTCCAAGCGCGTGACATGAACGGTGTCGCTTCACAGGGAAGCTTTCTTGATGAACAGAAAAGTCCTGCCCTGCATCAGAAGAAAGCTTTGCAATTTCCATCAGGCACGCTCCAATTAAAGGATCAACTAAAGGAGGAACCCCAAGCCGCCGTCGCGCTGGCTGGATCAGGTTCTGTAAGCAATGCGGAAAAAGCTGATTCTCCCTTATGGAAAGGATCCACGAGCGGCATCACAACCTTCCGCACCGTGGTCGTTCGGACGTCCGAAGACTGGCAAACCCTATGGCGTGAACATGCCGGTCCCTCCGTTCCTCCGTCTCCTTGTCCTCCTGTCGACTTTAATCAATACACTATTATCGGGATCTTCGCCGGCACAAAACCCACCGCCGGATATTCGGTCGACATCGTAGATACCCAACCCCTTTCCGATAAAATTGTTGTCCTCTATCGTGAAACCACTCCACCGCAAGGCATGATTACGGCCCAAGTCCTCACGCAGCCGTACCATCTCCGGTTGATTCCCAAAACCAACCTCCCCATCACCTTCCAAAAAGTACCGTAATTAAGGTCCATTTCGAGCTGAGGAACTTTTTAATTGCGCCGGTGTCGAACCCTCCAGCAGTTAAAAATAGCTTTAGGAGGATCTCATGAACCGATTCATTCCGCTTTCGTTAATGGCCGTCTTGCTGGCAACCCATTCTTTCGGAGCCGATAAAGCTGTTTTGCCGTCCGGGTCTCAAGGAGAAGTCACGCTCGACTGGCATCAGTTCAATGAGATGTGGACGAAAATGCAGCAGATGGAAAAGAAGATTGAGGACCTCCAGAAGCCCGAGAACTTGCCGCCGGTTCCGTTTACGATCACGAAAGCGGCGTATAAAGGAATCGTCGGCGAGAAGAAAACGGATATGACGGCGGTTTTTGAGCTGGATGTGTACGATCCTAAAGAATGGGTAAAGATTCCGTTTCTGCCTTCGAGCGTCGCTATTACTGAGGCCCAGTTAAATGGGCAGCCGGTCGGCGTGCTTCAGGAAGGCGGATTCCACCAAATTCTTTTGAAGAAGCCCGGCCGCTACGTCCTGCGCACACGGTTTGCCATGCGCTCGCCCAAGCCGGAAGAAGTGCCGCAGCTTACCTTTAATATTCAAAGCACGCCCATGACAATGTTGGCGCTCGAATTTTCGCGGCCGAATTTGGATGTCCAAATTGAACCTTCGCAGGGGATCGACATCATTTCGACCGGTGAGAAGCGGACACTTGTGACCGCGGCCTTGCCGCCGACGTCCTATGTCACGGTGCGCTGGCAAAAAGCGCTGCCCGAAGAAGCCGCCGGACCGGCGAAGGTTTATCTGGATGCGCAGAATCTCATTACGGTTTCGGAAGGAACGCTTAAAGCGCATTGGAATTTGGACTACAGCATTTTACGTCGCGGCGTTCGCGAACTGAAGGTCTTGATGCCGGCCGATTGGAACATTCTATCGGTCGTTTGCGACGGTCTGCAGGAATGGAAAACAATCGATTCCCCCAAAGGCCCCGTGCTTCTCGTGCAACTCGCCTACGCTCGAAAAGGAAATGTGGCCGTTGGAATTCAGATTGAACGCGCCTTAAGCGACAAAGATGAAGTGATCGATCTTCCTCAAATAAAAGCGTTCGATATCGAACGCGAGCAAGGGACGGTGGGTGTTGAAGCCAAGGGGGTGGTCGAATTGGCGGTTCAAAATGCGGAAGGACTGCAAGCGATCGACCCGCGCGAATTACCCGGCGCTCTGTGGCAGTCGGCGACGCAGCCGATTCTTTTTGCTTTCCGCTATACGAAGCCTCACGCGTTGGAGCTTTCGGTGAAGCGTCATCCCGAAACACCGGTCTTGACCACGACCGTGGACGACGCCAACGCGGTGACGGTGCTCACCGAACGAGGCCAACTCATCACAAAAATCCGTTATCAAGTACGCAATCAGCTCAAACAGTATTTGGCGGTCCGGCTTCCACAAGGGACGGAGCTGTGGAGTGCCTTCGTGGCCGGCGAACCGGTCAAGCCGATGAAAGCGGAAGACGGAACGTTTCGCATTCCCTTAGCCAAATCGCAATTGGAAAATCAGGGCCAGTCCGGTTTTCCAGTCGAACTTATTACTTATCGGCCGATCACAAAATTCTGGCCGATCGGATACAAGGCGTTGACGCTCCCCATGCCGGATGCTCCCGTGAGCCGCATGCTGTGGTCCGTTTATCTCCCTGAAAAGTATCGCTTCCCCTATTTTGGAGGGGACGTGGAAAAAGGAGATATGGCCCAAAGCTGGAGCGCGCTTCAAGGGCAGGCTCGTATCGATAGTAGCGAAATGGCGAGCAGCAACGGAGCAAACCTTAGGGATAGAGAAGGATTAAAAGAAGACCTAAGAAAATTGACAACCCATATGGGCGCCGCAAAATCGATGGCCGCATCGGCAGAAGCGGACGAATTGGTTGAAAAACAAGCCGCGTTAGCCGGAAGTCTCTTCGAGGCTAATGCTCCCTTGCCGACGGCCACAGGGGTATTCCCCGTGGCGTTTGAACTTCCGACCTCGGGCCAGCTCTTCCACTTCGGCCAAATTATGGTGGTGGGTCAAGACCCGCAGCTGACGATGTACTACCTGCATGGCAGGATCATCCAAGGGCTCGTTTTCTTGATTCTTTTGGGAATGGGGTATTACCTCTTGAAAGTAGAATGGCTGGAGGGCATAAGAGGTAGAATCAAATTAGCCGTACAATCCAATTGAAACGCCTGCCTGCCCGGCAGGCAGGAGGCTTATGATGCGCGAAACAAACGGTCACGATGAATGGAAGGTCGCGATAGAAAAGGGGCAAGAGCTTTTGGAGCAAGGCAAAAAAGAAATGGCCAAAGCGGCCGAGATGGCTAAAGAAAAAGGCGAAGAAGCCTGGGAGGCGGCCCGCAAAAAAGGCCGCGAAGCGTGGGAGGATGTGCGCGCCTCAGGCTTAAATGCGCTGGACGACGTTCGTGATAAAGGCGAAGAAATGTGGGAAGACGCTGCCAAGCTGATTAAAAAAAATCCCACGCGAGCCCTCGGTCTGACGCTTCTGGTCGGCGTCGTGATCGGCGCTCTTTTGTCCCGCGACCGCGACTAAATCCGTTCATCATTGAAGGATTTTCTTCTCATCACCTTCGGAAGCTCCGGAGATGTGAATCCTTTTATCGGTTTGGGAATCGCCCTGCTCAAGCGCGGGCATCGCGTCACACTCGCCACCAACCCTTATTTTGAAGATCTCATCCGTCGGTCCGGCTTGTCCTTTATCCCGGTCGGCACGGTAGAGGATTTTCGCACGACGCTGGATCATCCGGACCTCTGGCATCCCCGTCGCGGCCTGCGATTTGTCGTCGAGCATGGCATAAAGCCGTTTCTGAGGCCTTCTTATGATATCGCCACGTCATTTACAGAGACAACTCACGGTGTCGTGGTCTGTTCTCTTTTGGCCCTCGGTGCCCGCATTGCCCAAGAGAAATTTAAGTTTCCTCTCGTGACCATTCACCTGCAGCCGCAGGTTTTCAAGAGTCTGGAGGCCACTCCCATCTATCCTCAGGCCGATGTTTCCGGATGGCCACATTGGGCCAAGCGTGCCGCAGTTGGTGATGCCTTTATCTCATGATCAACCGGATAATGCGGAGCGTGCTCGAAAGTTAGGTGTTGCGCGGGTGCTTTCTTCAAAGCACTATACAGCCGAACGGGTAATTCCCTTGCTAAGCGAGCTCTTAAATAACCCTCTTTTTAAAGAACACAGCCGGGCTACCCAGGATCGATTTGAAGGCAAAAACCCTATAGCAGATACAGGTCAATTCATCGAGTCGATCTCTTAAACACATACGTCTTGAAATTAAACCGATTTGGAGGTATGAACAATTAGTGAATCGTTTAATGGTCTCTCTTCTCACCGCTGCGTCAATTTTGCCGCTGCTTTTGAACCCGGTCTTGGCTAAAGACGCCAACCTGGAATCGGCAGGAGCTTCCTATGCCCCTTTGGATGTGTCTCGAAAAGGGTTGGATCCACTGGTGCCGTTGTCCAAAAACCAGCGCAATGAATTATTAGGGGAATTTAAAGGTCTCGTCCACATGGGACTTCACAAGGTAACTTTTGAAGCCTGGGAAGGAAAGGACATGGCGGACTGCGACAAACCGCAACGCCCGCAGGATCGATGGAGCTACCGCTGCGAGATCATCACTGGCCAGGGCAACGGCTACTATTATTTTTATCCGAATGAGTCACGGCAAGCCGCCACGCTTCAGGCATTGGATATCCGGGTAAATGCCGCGGATGAACGGTTGCTGGATGATTTTAGGCGACCCGTTCAGGAAATGTTCGGGCTAGCTTCCTTTGTTGACAAGACTAGCGTACGCGCTAAACCCAGCGGCCGCATCCGTCATTGGAATACCAATGAAGACGTGGCGGAGCTCTTTATGGACCGCGCGGTACGCCCGGAAGGGTCAGTCCGTTTTGTCTGGATGCGCTCGCCCTTAGCCGCCGGCGCGCAAGCGGCTCTTCCTGCAGGCTTCGCTGAAGCCCACTAACTAATACGGATAATTAATATCGACGAAAACGGCGGGGCCTTCCTTGCCGATACCGACTTCGACATCGCCCACCACATTCGGTTTAACAGCTGCGCGGAAAGCGGTTCCATAGACAGGCCGGAAGTAACGGCGTTCGATTTGAGAAGCCGTAGGGAACACAGACCCGATATCAAAAAAAGGAGCAATCTCAAAATTGGTTTGGATGCCCATAAGGTTCAAAGAAGAAAACGTGTAGCGATGTTCCACATTGGCCACAAGCCGACCGCGGTCGGCGAAACGCCCTTCGCCATAGCCGCGAAGCGTATCGCGACCGCCCAGACTCGGAAGCTCATAAAAGGGGATGAAAGGGCCGTTGGCCCATTCGTAAAGCCCATGCAGCACAGTCACTTGCTTCGGGTCCTTCCACAAAAAGAACCGTTTCCCATCTAAGCCATAGCGAATATAGTCGGAGTCGCTGCCGAGCTCCGGGCTCGTGGTTTCCGTAAACAATTCTCCGGAACTGCCGTGGGACGGCGTAATTGGCGAATCGCGCGTGTCCCACAGGAGACGAAACTCTCCGGCCATCGTGTTATGCGTGCCGATTCCGGCGAGGTCAGGCTGACGGGTCGTCAAGTCCGCTGTATGGGGAATGATGGTGGACGCCGTCGAAAATTGGCGCAGGCGCGCGCCTAGAGTAGCCCGCCAGGAATGCTCGAAGTTGATTCCCGCCGCGACCCGACCGATCGCGTCTTTAGAGGTATACCCTGCCTCATCTCCTTCGCGTGTTTGCGGGCCGATCCCGAAGAATCGGTTCGACGCGTCAATCGCATAGTAACTCTCCGCGCGAATATAGAGCACACCATCCCGGGCCGCCGTGTTTTCATACCGGGCTTTGACTTCGCGGTTGGTGTGCTGGGAATAGCTGGCGGTGGTAAACAGCTGGCTCGCATCCGTCGGATAAAAATAGTAACGCCAGGTTCCCGTATGTCCGAAGAGTTCATTGTAGGTATAAGAAGGAGCAAATAAATGGCGGATGTGATGTGTCTCCGGATCGGCCAAGACCAAAACGGGCAGCACCCCCATCGTCGGACCTGTGTTGGGGTCTGTTGAAATGGCCGGAAGCCACACGAAGATATTTCCGTTCCAGGATTTCGTCATGACTTTGGCGGCGGCATTCAAAAACCGGTCGGCGCGCGTCGGCGGAGTAGACACTTCCGCCGGCGGTTTTGGCATCGCGGGAGCCTGTCCCGGCATGGCCGAGGTTCCCGGGGACTGGACACGGGGGTTTGGAGAGGTTCTTTTGATCGCGCGATTAATTGTTCTCTCCATGTTGTGCAGTTGTCGGATAGGCGCTTTTCGCGGCCGAAATTCCCGCATCTGGCGCAGCTGTTTTTTTGTCGGGGTGGAAGGATAGACCGCGTATTCATCTTCAAGCGGGGACGTGGAAATATCCACCGTTGAGGACGACGCCATGGGGAGTGCCGCCATGACCGGCCGCAAAAGACTTAGGCAAAGAATAAAAACGACCCCGCGCTTCATAGAAGTCATTCTATCAAGCTCTGAGTCGAAGCCTGACTTAGCTAGTCGTAGTACTCTATTCCTAGGTGGGTGATCAGCTCTTCGCCTTTGAGCCAGCGGAGGGTATTCTTGAATTTCATGAGTTGGATGAACAAGTCATGTTCGGGCGAAAGGCCGGGGGCGGCCATGGGGCTCTTGAAGTAGAACGACAGCCATTCCTGGATGCCGGACATGTTGGATCGTTTGGCCAGGTCAAGCAAGAGCGCCAAATCCAGTACGAGCGGCGCCGCCAAGATGGAGTCGCGGCAAAGAAAATTGACCTTGATCTGCATCGGGTAACCCATCCAGCCGAAAATATCTATATTATCCCAGCCTTCCTTATTGTCGCCGCGCGGGGGGGTAATAGACGATGCGGACGCGGTGGTCCACATTTCCGTAAAGTTCCGGATACACGTCGGGCTGAAGAATTTGATCCAAGACAGAGAGCTTGGATTCTTCTTTGGTTTTAAACGCTTCCGGATCATCGAGTACTTCGCCATCGCGGTTGCCGAGGATGTTCGCGGAGAACCAGCCGTGCATTCCTAATAGTCGTGCTTTAAATGCCGGAGCCAGTACCGTTTTCATAAATGTCTGGCCGGTTTTGAAATCTTTGCCACAGATGGGCACATTATGTTTGATCGCCAAATCTTGGATGGCGGGAATGTCCACGCTTAAGTTCGGCGCGCCGTTCGCATAAGGGATTCCACATTTCACGGCCGCGTAGGCATAGATCTGGCTGGGGGAAATATCCGGAGAATTTTCCTGTAGACCCCTCTCAAACGCCGCCCAACTTTGATGCACGGGCGCTTGCGTTTGATACTTCTCCGTCGATCCACACCACACGATCACAATCCGGTCGCACTTGTTGGTCTTCTTGAATTGTTGGATGTCGGTCATAAGCTGCTGAGCCAAATCCATCTTGGAAGAGCCCTTCTTCACATTGGTTCCAGAAATCCGCGAAACGTAATTAGAGTCGAACACCGCCTTCATTGGCTTAATCTTCTCGAGTTCTTTACGAATAGGAGCCAAGTGTCCATGCTCAAGCACCCCGGCTTTGCAGGCCGCTTGATACATATTGTCCGGAAAAATATCCCAGCCGCCAAAGACGAGGTCATGTAAGTCCGCTAACGGAACGAAATCTTTAATTTTAGGATTGTTGTGATCCGTTCGTTTGCCAATCCGAATGGCGCCCATCTGGGTGAGAGAGCCGATGGGCTTGCCCATGCCCTTGCGAGCGGACAGAACACCGGCGATAAAGGTGCTGGCCACCGCCCCCATGCCCGGTAACAAGATGCCCAATTTGCCCTTGGCGGGCTTGATGGGTCGAGGTTTAGAAACAGTCGTGTCGTAGAAGCGAATTTTCTTAGTCATAATGGAGCTATTGTATCAAAGGCAGGGCTGGGGACTTGACACCGAACCCTATTTCGCTATAAAAAATATATCTAGAGTGACCGTGACTATTCTCAGGAGGATCTGATGGACCAAAGCATTAAAGCCATTCATGAAAAAGTAAAACAGGCGAGTGTTTTCGTGCAAGCGCTCAAGCAGGAGATTGGACGGGTCATTGTTGGACAGGAATATTTAGTGGAACGCATGCTCATCGGTCTCCTGGCGGACGGTCATGTTTTGGTGGAAGGAGTTCCCGGCCTGGCTAAGACGCTTGCCGTGCGGACATTGTCTAAGGCCGTAGATACTCACTTTCAGCGCGTGCAATTTACGCCGGATCTTCTGCCGGCGGATTTGATCGGAACGCAAATTTATAACCCGAAAGACAGCCAGTTTACCGTCAAGAAAGGCCCGATCTTTACGAATCTGCTCTTGGCAGACGAAATCAACCGCGCGCCTTCCAAAGTACAGAGTGCGTTGTTGGAAGCCATGCAGGAGCACCAAGTCACCATTGGCGAGCAGACCTTTCCGCTCGCCGAACCGTTTTTGGTGCTGGCCACCCAAAACCCGATAGAACAGGAAGGAACCTACCCTCTGCCGGAAGCCCAAGTGGACCGGTTCATGCTGAAATTGAAAGTAAATTATCCCACCCGCGACGAAGAACGCCTCATCATGGATCGCATGACGACCGGCCGCGCAATCGACATTAAACCGGTGGTCACCCCCAAAGAAATTCTGGACGCGCGTTCCATCGTGAATGAGATTTACGTCGATGATAAGCTAAAGAACTATATCTTAGACATCGTATTTGCCTCGCGCTCCCCGGAAAAATACAAACTGGAGTCTTTAAAACCGCTCATCGCTTATGGCGGTTCTCCAAGAGCCACGCTCTGCATGACGCAGGCGGCCAAAGCCTACG
>Ga0207070_1075_pt2 | contig 23546 bp, 23 predicted proteins | sample Alteio_BWMinHeat_92_FD_153591 | JGI IMG/M metagenome (GOLD analysis project Ga0207070, IMG submission 153591) | Enriched cells from forest soil in Barre Woods Harvard Forest LTER site, Petersham, Massachusetts, United States -... | ecosystem: Environmental > Terrestrial > Soil > Temperate forest >...
TTACATGAAAAGGGTATTTTAAAACGTTTCGGGGTCAATCTTCTTGGGTCCTCGCCTGAGGTCATCAGGGCAGCTGAAGACCGTGAACTTTTCAGAGATATATTGCACAAAGTGGGGGCCAAGGCCACAAGAAGTGAGATGGTACGTAGTTTTGACCAGGGATTAAGTCTTGGAGAAAAATTTGGTTATCCACTTATTTTAAGACCTAATTATACCCTCGGCGGCGGCGGTGGCGGCATCGCATACTCAGAGGAGGATTATCAAATCATGCTCGCTCGGGCGCTTAAAGAAAGCCCGAGTTCTGAAGTCTTAGTTGAAGAAAGTATTTTAGGTTGGAAAGAATTTGAACTTGAAATTATGCGCGATCGTACGGGCACATTTGTGATCGTTTGCTCGATTGAGAATTTTGATCCTTGTGGCGTGCACACCGGTGACAGCATTACCGTGGCCCCTCAACAAACTCTCAGCGATTATGAGTATCAAGCGATGCGCGACGAAGCTAAAAAAATTGTCGAGATGGTGGGGCTTGAGTGCGGGGGTGCAAACATTCAATTTGCTGTCCACCCACAAACGGGCGACCGAGTCGTGATCGAGATGAATCCCAGAGTGAGTAGGTCGAGTGCGCTTGCAAGTAAAGCGACTGGCTTTCCAATCGCAAAAATCGCAGCCCTCGTGGCGATCGGCTATACCTTAGACGAAATCACCAATGACATAACCAAAAGCACACCCTCGTGCTACGAACCAGCTCTTGATTATGTCGTTACCAAGATTCCGCGCTTTGCGTTTGAAAAGTTTCCGGGCTCACAAGATCTGCTGACGACGCAAATGAAGAGTGTTGGTGAAGTGATGGGAATCGGCAGAACTTTCAAGGAGTCTTTACAGAAAGCTCTTTCTTCTCTTGAGAGTGGCGACGAAGGTTTATATCCGATTCACTTTTCAGAAAAGCTTTTGGCAGAACCGAATTCGAAACGCCTGTTTCACATCGCCCAAGGCTTTCGCGACGGCAAGACTCTTGAAGACATTTATAAATTCACGCAAATTACGCCGTGGTTTTTAGAGCAAATTGAGCAAATCATTGCTTTTGAGAAAAAGCTCGAATCCTTGCCTAGCCTCCAGCCAGAGATGCTTCTGAAGGCGAAGCGTTTTGGCTTCTCTGATGTTGCACTTGCAAGGATTAAAAACACGTCACCTGCAAAGATTTTTGAGCTTCGTCAGAAATTTGAAATTCATCCTGGCTATGGTCGGATTGACACTTGCGCAGGTGAATTTTTTTCTCAGACTCCGTATTTTTATTCTTCTTATTGGTTCAAGGCTCAAGCCAAAAATGTCCAGCAACAAAAAAATAAAGTTGTCGTGCTTGGCAGTGGACCGAACCGTATTGGTCAAGGAATAGAGTTTGATTACTCTTGTGTTCGTGGGGTGAAGCGTTTTCAAAAAGAGGGGCTTAAAGTTGTCATGATCAACTCCAATCCCGAGACGGTTTCAACAGACTATGACACGAGTGATGAGCTTTATTTTGAGCCGCTCACCGCAGAGTCGGTGACCGAAGTTTTAAGGCGAGTTCAAGCTTTGGGGGTTGTTACCCAGCTTGGGGGGCAAACTCCGATAAATATGGCCGCGCATCTCGTTCAGCAGGGATTTCATCTTTTAGGATCTTCGCTTGAGTCCATGGATCTTGCAGAAGATCGTGCTAAATTTACAAAAGTATGTAACGAGCTCGACTTTAAAATTCCAGAAAGTGGAATGGCTTCAAATTACGAAGAAGCCGAGAGTATTTCGAAACGAGTCGGCTTTCCAATGATCTGCAGGCCAAGTTATGTTTTAGGTGGCAGACGAATGGAAGTGGTCGAGACGGATGAAGAGTTGCGCTCTTATTTTGAGCGGCACAATGAGGCGATAAGCCATGATCGTCCCTGCTTAATGGATGAATTTTTGGCCGGGGCTCTTGAAGTCGATGTCGATCTTGTACGTGGAAAAGACTGGACGGTCATTGGCGGAATCGTCGAGCACATCGAAGCGGCGGGGGTTCATAGTGGCGATAGTATGGGCGTGCTTCCCCCACAAAGGCTTAAGCCCGACACTTGTCTCAAAATCGAAAATTTGAGCCAGCGTTTGGCTGAAAGGCTTCAAACCATCGGCCATCTGAATTTACAGCTCGCGATCAAAAACGATCAGGTTTATATGCTTGAAGCTAATCCGCGGAGCTCAAGATCTGTGCCTTTTGTTTCTAAAGCAACTCTGATTCCCATTGTCGATCTTGGTGTGCTTGCGATGTTGGGTTACGATCAGAAAAAAGTTAAACCCGAAAAATTTCGTTGGCGAGAAGTGGATCGAGTGAGCGTGAAAGGCGTTGTCTTCCCATTTAAAAAATTTCCAGAAGCAGATTCAATTTTGGGACCCGAAATGAAATCAACAGGTGAGAGCATGGGGCGAGGAATCGACTATGCTGAAGCTTTGCTGAAGGCATCTTTGTCTTCACATATTTTTCTGCCGCCCAACGGAGAGATTTTTATTTCTTTAAGGGATAAAGATAAAGAAGAAATGTTACCTTTATTGGAGTCACTCATCAAAATTGGCTTTAATATTTCAGCAACCAGCGGAACAGCGAAGTTTCTTTATGACAATGGCATTGATTGTATCCCGGTTAAAAAAGTTCACGAGGGAAGACCCAACTGTGTCGATCGCATTCGTTCCGGTCGGGTCGCACTAGTCATAAACACGGCATCGGGAAGAAGATCCGTTGAGGCAAGTTTTAGCATCCGCCGGAGTTGCATTGATTATTCGATTCCTTGCCTTACAGAAAGTCATGCCGTGCAGGCCCTGTATCTCGCTCTTAAAAAACAAAAATCACATGAATTTGGCGTTTCCGCGCTTGGTAAAATGACGACGTAAAATGACACTTAGATAGCATTTTAGGCAGATATTTTAGATAGACTTTTTTGAGGACCATCATGAGTGTATTGCGAGTTGAAAATTTAAAAAAGACATATCGACGTCATCGGACCCAAATTCAGGCTCTTAAAGGAATTAATTTTAAAATAGAAGCGGGTACTGTCACGGGATTTCTCGGTGCAAATGGTGCGGGCAAAACCACGACTATTAAGTGTTTACTTGAATTAGCTTATGCCGATGAAGGTCAGATTTTTTATTTTGAAAAACAGGGACTCAGTAATGAAGTCAAATCTCGCATTGGTTTTTTGCCTGAACGTCCGTATTTTTATGAGTATCTGACGGGGCAAGAATTCTTGCGTTTTTATGGAGAAATTTCGACCCGTCTCTCGCGTCGGGATCTCCAGCAACGAATTCAAGATCTTCTTAAGCGTGTTGGACTTGAATCGGCTTCGGACCGACAATTGAGATCTTATTCCAAGGGCATGCTTCAACGGGTGGGCATCGCCCAGGCGCTTATTCACGATCCAGAGTTTGTTATACTAGACGAGCCTATGACAGGTCTTGATCCTGATGGCCGCTACGAGGTGCGCGAAATCATAAGAGAAACGGCGGCACGCGGAACAGCGGTTTTTTTTAGTAGCCATTTACTTCCAGATGCCGAGCAGAGCTGTGATCACCTGGTTATTTTAAAATTGGGAGAATTGATTTATCAAGGTCCGACCGAGACACTCCTCAGTCAAACGAGTTCGCAATTTGAAATTGTCTGGCAAGAAGACGCAAGCCTTAAATCCGAGCTCGTCAGGTCGGCTCAAGATTTACAAAAGCGCATCGACGAGTTAAGAAAAAAATCACTAACGATCATAGAAGTGAAGCCGACCCGCCTAACTCTCGAAGAGGCGTTTGTGAAAATTGCCTTCGATAGAAAAGCGGAGAGGTGTGCGCAATGAAATCCGTTTGGGTCATCGCAAAAAATACCTTTCGTGAAGTGATCAGAGATCGTATTCTCTACGGAATTTTAGTCTTTGCGCTCTTATTAATCGGTCTGAGCCTCGTTCTCGGTCAACTGAGTTTTGACGAGCAAGCAAGAATTTCAATCAACTTCGGATTTGCAGGAATCCAAATTTCGGCGGCTATTGTTTCGATCTTTATTGGCAGTAGCTTGGTATCTAAAGAAATTGAAAAGCAGACAATTTTGACCCTCTTGGCTCGGCCAATCACTCGTTCGCAATTTATCTTCGGAAAGTTTTTAGGGCTTAGCCTCGTGGTGTTAGTAGTCACGATGGGCCTGGCCGCGGTCCTTTTGCTTTTGACTTTGTTTTTAAAAATTTCGATCACCGAAACTTTTTTTATCGCGCTTTTTGGAATCCTATTAGAAGCAATGGTCCTTCTTTCATTTGCACTTTTCTTTGGATCTTTTGCACGGCCAATCATGACCGTTATGTTTACAGTTTCAATTTTAATAATAGGCCATTGGGTCGATAGCCTTCCGTATTTTATTTCTAAAAGTCCGAGTGGCGCCTTTAAAATTCTTGGTCAAGTGATTTTGAAAGTAGTGCCTAATTTAGAAATGTTTAATTGGCGGACGGCACCCATTTATGGTGATTTGGTCGAATCCTCAGAGATTTTGAGAGCGTCGGCTTATTCAAGTGCTTGGGTGCTTTTGCTTTTTGTTCTGACGAGTATAATTTTCAGGAGGCGCGATTTTGTTTGAAGCTTTTGAGCAAAGTCATTTTTTAGCTGCAGTGCTATTTTTTTTTGGAATCTTATTTGGAAGTTTTGCCAATGTCGTCATCCTGAGGCTTCCTCAGGGTGAGAGCATCGTGACCCCGCGAAGCCGTTGTGGAAAGTGTAAAAGTCTAATCCCTTGGTACCATAATATTCCAATTTTTTCGTGGCTGATATTACGAGGAAAGTGTTACAAGTGCGGCGAAAAATTTTCGGTACGTTATCTGTTGGTCGAGGCCATCATGGGAGCCTTGTTTGCATTGAGTGCTTATCGCTATGGTTTATCTTGGACTTTGCTTGAATCGTTGATTTTTATATTTGGACTGGTTTGCTGTAGCTTTATCGATATCGATCATATGATTCTGCCGGATGAATTTACTTTATCTGGTATTGTTATTGGGCTTGTTGGAAGTCTTTTAAATCCGGCCAGAAGCTTTCTCCCAAGTCTTTATGGGGTTCTTATCGGTGGAGGTTTTCTTTGGTCCGTGGCTTACCTTTATTACATTGTTCGAAAACGTGAAGGCATGGGCGGGGGCGACATTAAGCTCATTGCTTGGATTGGCGCAGTCCTTGGGTGGGCAGCCGTTCCCATTGTGATTATTGGTTCGAGTTTGGTTGGGGCCTTGGTCGGTGTTCTCTTGGTACTCGGTCAGAAAGATGCTTTTAAAAAGCCAATTCCTTTTGGCCCCTACCTTGTGGCTGCAGCCCTCGCCTATATGTTTTTGCACGGAGAACGTTTGGGAGAGTGGTATCTGCAGGTCCATGGCTTTGTCGACTGAGCCCTTGTTTTTCTCCCGAGCCCTAGGTCTTGTTCTTCTCGAAGGCTTAAAACATTAGGCCTACCTTAATTGACATTGAGGGTCGCCCATTAAATAATTTTAATATGGAGCTAGCTTTATGCCCATAAGGTCTGGCCCGACCGAGGACTTTAGTTTTGATGATAAAATAATTATAGTTTGTTAAACGATCTCAGAGTTCGCAACATTAGGTAAACACATGTTTGGCTTCGGAAATAAAAATTTACTCGGCGTAGATATTGGGTCAAGTACAATAAAAATTGCAGAGATTGAAGGTTCGCGCAAAGGTTACGAGCTTTCAAGCTTTGGAGTTGTACCGCTGGCGCGTGGGGTGATAAACGGTGGTGAAATTGTCGATCCATCGAACGTCGGCCAATCCATTCGTTCGTTGGTTTCGAGTATGCGCACTAAGCGCACGGGCGTCGCTTCTGGATTATTTGGCACAGCGGTGATCGTTAAAAAAATATCCATGCCAAAAATGGATCCAAAACTGGTTTCTGAACAAATCAAGTGGGAAGCCGAACAGTATATCCCTTTTGATATCAATGAAGTAACTATCGAGTACAAGATTTTGAAGTCTGGAGCCTCGAGTGAAACCATGGATGTTTTGTTGATTGCGGCGAAACAAGATATCGTATTTCGTTATATTGAATCGATCGAGACAGCTCAACTAAAACTCGAGTCGCTCGATATCAATGGCTTCGGTCTGGCCAATTGTTTTGAATATAACTATGGGGTACATCCGGGAGTGATCGGTCTTCTTAATTTTGGTGCGGCAACGACGAACTTTGTCGCCGTTGACCGCGGGCAAGTCATTTATTGTCGTGATATTCCAATTGGCGGGTTTAATTATACCAACGATATTATGCAAACCATGAACATCAGTTTTGAAGAAAGTGAAGCATTAAAAATTTCGGCATCGATGGGACAAGAGGTGCCGGCAGAAGTTAATAACCAGATCTTGAGTACGAACGAGCATTATGCTGAAGAAGTAAAATCGAGTCTCGAATTTTTCAATACGGCTTCTGGAAACCTGAATGTCTCTCGGTTTTTTGTAACTGGCGGCGGGATTTTCGTGCCAGCCTTAGTTGCAACGATTTCAAAGCTGACGAATATTCCGTATGAAGTGATGGACCCGTTTCTTAAAATTTCATTTAACAAAAGAAACCTCAGCGCAGAATACATCGATCAGATTCGTCCACTCAGTGCGATAGCCGTTGGCTTGGGGTTTCGCAAGGCGGGCGACATTGATTAGAGTCAACTTACTTAAAAATATCGGCGTTGCGAGTGCTCCAAGCGCCAACACGCTTCCGCGAGCCAGCGAGTCGCTCGGGGCGAGCGGCACCATTTACCAGGCGGGCCTGACCAGACTTCTTGGGTTGTTGGCCCCAACGCTTATTTTATTTTCGATTGAAAAATACAATATTTCGATTCTGACCAGAGAGCTTGAAAACACCAACGTTCAAATCGCGAAAGTCGAAACTGAGATTAGAAAGTTTGGCGATACGGGTCCACGACTTGAAAGGTATATTCAAATTAAAGCGAAGTTAGAAAAGCAATTTGATGCTCTTCAAACGATAAGTTCAAATCGCCTGAGAGAAGTGAAAACCTTAGACAGCCTGCAGACAATTATTCCGGCCCGAAATTGGATTAGCGAACTGAGTATTGATGAAATGGGAAAGGTATTGATTCAGGGATTTTCTGAAACTCCAGACGGCGCATTTAGCTTTGTAAAAGCGATTGAAGAAAATCCAAATTTCTCAGAAGTGAGCAAGGTGAACGTTTCAAGCGATGAGTCCCAAAACACAGGTGCAAAAACGAGTGAAACTTTTAAAAAATATTCATTTGAATTTCGTATAGGAAAACCAAAATGAATAGATTTCTAGAACAACTGGCTTCGTTTCAGTGGCAAAAAATCATTTTGGGATCAATCGTTATCGGTGGATTGTACTATGCTATGTTATATGACCCCGGCACTAGTCTGGATATCAAAGTACAAGCGGCACGAAAACAGTTAAATGACATAAAAGAAAAACTAGAACGAACTAAGGCGGCAGAGAAAAATTTTAAAGTTTTTGTAGAAAAAATTGAGGCGGCCCAGCAACAGTTTCAACAGGTGATCGCCTATATGCCGCCCGATATGAATCTCGGTAATTTCATGCAAAAAGTTAAAGATCAGGCATCTGCTGCGGGAGCAAGCGTTCAAGCATTTAGCCCGTCAAGTGATGTCGAAAAACATGATTTTTATGAGGTCCGAAAATTTGATTTACAACTTAGTGGTAATTTTTCGCAAATCGTGACGTTTTTTTCTAATTTAACCAAAATGCCCTTATTAATTACCTTCAATAAAATCAGTTTAAAAAGTCTCAGCGGAGACTTCGACAATCCAAGACTTAATTTTAAAGGTACGCTCCTTGGCTATCGTTACATGAAAGAAGCAGCTTCGGCAAAAGCCGGCGATAAACCAGGCGACAAACCTGTAGATGCGAGTGGTGGAAAATGAGAAGCCTAATATTAATCCTGCATCTCACCTTAGCGCATGCTCAGGCACCACCGCCTGCAGACCCAGGTTCAACATCCGCGCCGTCTGGGGCAGCGTCAAAATTGGATTTTAATTTTCCGAGCTTTACGGGTTTTTTTGAGCCTTTTATTTACAATCCGCGCGGAAGGCGTGATCCGTTTGCACAGGTTATTCCTGATCGCCAGGCAAATCGTGGACAGGTCAATGGTCCAGACTTACCGCTTCAGCAATTTGAACTGAAGGATCTTAAGCTCACAGGCATCATATGGGATGTATCTCGGCCGCGTGCGATGCTCAAGGATCCGAAAGGCCGCGTGCATATTGTTGGACCAAATGCTAAACTTGGAAAACGTAATGGATACATCGCGGTGATTCGTGAAGGTGAACTTGTCATCGTTGAGACAGTCGAAGAGGATGGTCGACTCTTATCGTCTACTAAAATTGTAAAATTAGACACCAACCAAGGTAACTAAAGAGGGTCAAGGATGATCTCACAGAATTTTAAAACCGGTATCAATTTGAGTATTCTCATTAAACCACTTCTCTGTCTATCTTTGATGTCTTTTTCAGGTTGCGCTTTCGATGAAGTAAAAGACGATGAAAACGCCCAAAAGCAGAGTCAGGATCTCGCTGCCGAAGTGGAAAAGGAGGGTTCTGATGAAGCAAAGAAACCCGAAGGAGATGCGAAAGCAGATACCAGCTTAAATCCAGATCTCGCTAGCGATACGCTTGGCGAAAATCCAGTTGAACCAAAAAATGACGATTTAGGTTTTGATGAGTCGGCAGGATCCCAACAAAACGAGGCTCCACCCGCGCAGAACGCCGAGGCACCAAAGCCCGACGAATTTTCCATCTCCCCAGCTGAGCCTCCAAAGACAGAACAGCCAGTGCTTGAGTCACCGCCGAGTATCGGTAGTTCGAGTCCGTCGAGCCAACCCGTCGAAGTGACAAATTTTAAATACAATGCCGATCGAAACGGGGGCACTGTCATCATTGAGACTTCTGGACCAGCAGCAATGAGAAAGCGCGAGGGCACAAGTCCCCGTCAAATTGTTATTGAAATTGCCAACGCAAAAATCCCTGCAAAATTTTTGCGGCCTCTCATCACCAAGGATTTTAAACAATCTATTGCGAGTGTCTATGCCTACCAAGACAAAGGCTCAACGACGGCGCGCTTTGTGATTCAAATGCGAGACGATAGCGCTCCGAGTATTCAACAAGATGGACAGACTATTTCGATTGCATCACAAGCAGGCGGCGGTGGCAATGTCGCACAAGGAAGCGATACAGGCATCAATACCTTTAATAGTCAGGCTGCGGGAGATACCTCTAAGGCTCACGCGTCAGATGAGTTGGGATTGAGATTTTATGGCAAGCCGATCAATATCGAAGTTCGTGATACGCCAGTCATTGACGTTCTTAATTTCATTTCAGAGCAAAGTGGCGCAAATCTGTTAATCAGTAATGAGGTGAAAGGGCAAATCACTTTAAAGCTCAAACAAGTTCCGTGGGATCAAGCATTATTGCTTGTCATGAAATCGCAACAGTTGGGCTATGTTCGAGATGGATCTGTTCTGCGCATTGCTCCTCTTGACGCCCTAAAAAATGAATCTGATAAAGCCGTCAAGGTTTTAGAGTCCCAAAGAGATGCCCAGCCCCTCAAAGTAAAAATCATACCTGTGAGTTATGCAAAAGTTGAGGAGCTGGCTCCCCAATTGAAAGAATTTTTATCAAAACGTGGAAAAGTCGTATTTGATAAACGAACAAGTTCTGTGGTCATCACCGATATCGTCGAAAACATCGAAAGAGTCACAAACTTAGTTAGAGCGCTGGATACGCCTCCCTATCAAGTTCTGATCGAAGGCAAGGTTGTCGAGGCGGGCGAGAACTTCACTCGCGATATTGGTATTCAATGGAATATTGGCGGGGGCCAAATTCAAACTGGATCGCAGACGCTGACCCCTTCTCTTAATATCGCTCCGACGACGACTCTTCCACCAGAAGGTGCAAACCTCGCTCTGACGTACGGGACATTCGATGCCCTCGGAAGCTTAACCGCCGCCCTACAACTTTTTGAAAAAGAATCGCAAATTCGCGTGGTGTCTTCTCCAAGAGTGGTGACCGTGAATAACGAAGCGGCGAGCATTTCGCAAGTCTTAAATATTCCTGTACGCCAAATCACACCAGGAACGGCTGGCCAACCCGCAACCCAAACCTTCATTTATCAACCCATCGAGCTTGCCCTTAAGGTCACTCCGCAGATCACCGCTGAGAGTGATGTGATTATGCAAATCAATTTGAAAAGAGAGTTCTCAGGTAACGTGCCAGCCAACGGGGAGCCGCCGAATATTAATAAGCGTGAAGCACAAACAAAAGTTATGGTTCGTAATGGTCAAACGGCCGTCATCGGGGGGATTTATCAGTCGGATAACAACGTGGATGAGAGAGGAATCCCATTTTTGCGTAATCTACCCGTCGTAGGATGGCTGTTTAAACAAAGATCTCGCATCGATAATAAAAATGAATTATTATTATTCTTAACACCGCGGATTTTGAACGCCGAATTAAATGCCAAGACCGGAGAAAATTTATGATTCAAAATGAGACATTGAAGGCAAGTCTCATTTCAATTTTGTTTATTCTCTTCTCCTTTTCTAATGGAGGTTGTGGTCAGAAGTCTCAAAACACCGCAGGTCTCAGCATTTCAATATCACCGCAGCAGAGTTTTTTATTGCCAGGGTCCTCATCAAATTGTTTAGATGTCTCAGTTTATAAAAAAGCAATTCTCACGAGTGGACAAACGGCGCCCACCGAGGGAACAAGCGTCTCTACTCTGCGTGTGAGTTTTCCAAAGTTCAGTTTGACTTGGACACCGACAAGCTCGACCCCGCCGGGGCAAACCCCGCCGGCAGGTCTCACCTTATATGTGGCCTACATTCGCTTAATCATCACTTCAAATAATATGAGTGGTGGAAAGTTTCAGTATGATATTGCTGGATCAGAACTCTCAGCACTTCTTGGTCGCACCTCCAATTCATTTAATGGTCAGGACGATTTAAGGTTTACCGATAATAGCGGAAACCTTTCGACCACCACGGGGACAATAAACAGCTTTGATCCGGGTCGTGACTGCCAACCCAGCGGAAAGAATGTGTTCACCAATCAAAATTGTACTTTTGTTCCTCAGTTATACACGGCGTTTTTTGGTGCTTGCGGTGTCGATATCGGCGGGATTGCGCTGACCAACCCAAACCAAACCAGTCAGTTCACGGCTCCCTTCTTATTAAAGCTGGTCGGTTATACGGTCGACTCCGGAGGCAACCAAGCTCCAGTCTTTACGCAGGTCAACGGAACAGTCGTTTATAGCGGCGTAAACTAGGTAACCTGGCAGGTGCGCTAATTCTCTGTTGAAAGAATTGGCTTCGCCGACTATAAATTGCCAATGGATCTCTTTGATCATTCATTTTCAGACAAAAGTTATCATCGGCCTTTAGCCGAAAGTCTAAGACCACAAAATTTAGAAGATATCATTGGCCAACAAAAAATCTTAGGTCGAAACTCTCCCTGGTTCAAAATCTTTACGAGTGGGCAGATACCAAGTTTGATTTTTTGGGGACCCCCAGGCACAGGCAAGACCAGTCTGGCGAATCTTATCGCCAAAAAAATCGATGCTGAAATCGTGTCAGAAAATGCTATCGACCTCGGCGCAAAATCACTGCGTGAAATCGGAGAGAAGGCTAAAAGGCGTCTCATCGAATTTCAGCGCAAAACACTTTTATTCATAGATGAAATTCATCGTCTGAATAAATCTCAGCAAGATATCTTATTACCCTATATCGAAAAGGGATTTATCACTCTCATCGGAGCGACGACCGAAAATCCGAGCTATGAACTCAATGCGGCCCTCTTAAGTCGTTGTCGGATTCTAGTTTTTGATTCACTCGATTTAGAAAGTTTAAGAGAAGTTTGGTTGAAGGCCTGCGCTAATAAGCAACGAACACCTGAAACGATTTTGCAAGATTTAGCATGTGACATGATGCTCGGTCTCGCCGATGGCGATGCCAGGCGGCTATTGAATATGGTTGAACTCCTATTCAATAGTTTTGACGCTAACGATGGCCCATCAAAGGTTTTGAGTTTTCCTTTAGATAATGATGGACTGACTGCCCTTATTCAAAATTCAAATTTACGTTATGACAAAAGCTCCGATCAACATTACGACGTTATCTCTGCGTTTATTAAAAGTATTCGCGGTTCTGATCCAGATGCAGGTTTATATTATCTCGCGCGGATGATTAAAGGCGGTGAAGATCCGAGGTTCATCGCTCGTCGACTGGTCGTCCTCGCCAGTGAAGATATTGGCAATGCTGATCCTCGAGCTCTCACCGTGGCAGTTGCTGGCTTACAGGCTGTTGAACTCGTCGGTTGGCCAGAGGCGGCGATATCGCTTGCCCAAATCGTAACCTATCTGGCGTCTGCTCCAAAATCCAATCGCAGTTACTTGGGCTTGAAAATGGCTCAAGAGGTTGTCGAGCAAACCGGGACTCTTGCGGTCCCCCTTGCGCTTCGTTCAAGTCAAACTCAGGCCATGAAAAACCTTGGTTACGGAAAAGGCTATCGCTACTCTCACGATTCCGAAAAAGGCTACATCCGTCAAAGTTTTTTACCCGAGAAATTAATTGGCAAAAGCTTCTATGAGCCTTCCGAACATGGCTTTGAAAAAACCATTAAACAATATCTCGAGTGGCTAAAAAATTAATTGCTACCTAAAACGGCCGTTGCGAAATAATACAAACGCAAGACTCCTGGCCCTCGGGTGCATTTGAATGTTTTGTATTTGACGGAATTTCAATTCGATCTCCGGCGCGCAAGAGCAATTGGTTGCCAGCAATATTCATAAATAAACTCCCAGAGACGACCATTCGGATTTCATCAAAGGGGTGACGGTGATCGCTAATTTTCGTATTGGCCGGCAGAATCTCCTCCTCGATCTCTAGGCCTTCATCGGTAAAAATCATCTTGATTTGTTCTTTTGTTGGTAAAATTGGCGCCTGCCATCGGGTCACGATCATTGGGAGTCCCTTCCTGAAAAACGTAAAAACCAAACATATCACAAATTTAGAACTATTTCTGCCAGCTTTAGCAACAGCTTCGCCAATTTTAATGCAGCGTATTTGTAGAATTTGAAGCAGTGACCAGAAAATCATTGACGAATTTATCATTCTAATAGAATTTAACCGACTCATGTTTGTGGGGGCATAGCTCAGCTGGGAGAGCATCTGATTTGCATTCAGAAGGTCGCAGGTTCGATCCCTGTTGCCTCCACCAATTCTTTTTAAATACTGGTTCTTCGGTTCTTCTCTTTTAATAGTGGGTCGTTTCAAAAAGTCTAGCCAGCACAGGCACTTCTAAATCTGAGTCGGTAGTTTTCTGGGTTTCTATATCCAAAACCAGACCCATGACTTCTTCACTAATCACAAACACGATTACTTCTTGCAGCTTACATGGAATACGGCGGCATTCCAGTCTTTGCAATAATCTAAGGCTATTATTTCGAGTCCCGGCTCTGAAAAATCAACGGGGCGCGCACCGCCGGTCACGCCGGTCAAATCAAGGGTATAAAATCATCTCAATCCAACCAACCTGGATTCTGACAGATCGGGTATTTGTCTCTGATGCATTGGTAACTGTCCGATGGACGGCTGATGTATGCCTCTTTTGTGCAGAGATCATATGTTTCGTTCTTTTTCGCGCAGTTCGGATACAGGATTTTTCGAAAGTGTGCTGGGCGCAAAGGCAGGTTTTGGTGCATCTCTTCTTTCGCCAGTTCTAAAACTTCGGCGCCTGTTTTGGCCCCTCCGCCTTCTTCGTACTTGACCCAACACATGTCCCAATCGGATTGGTCCGGATGCACAAACTCCTTCACCCAATCATCCTTGGCGAAGATTTCGGGCTTTATTCGCTCTTTTCCATCTGGAGCGTAGAGAGTACTGAAAGTTTCCCCTCCTACCCCTATGAGCATTGATCCCCCTCTATAATTAATTTGGAGAACAGACACATTCTTTTCCGGAATTTTTCTGAAAGTGACATTTGTGCTAGCAGCACCACACCAGACATCTTTGACGGGTCGAAACGTCTTTTCGGCATTTTTCTTTAGATACTCTTCGTGCGGCACTTTTAAATCACCCAGCGTCACTTCAAATTGGTGCGCCATAATCGAGTCGCCCAAGGTACGACAACTGTAGCCGTTACTGTATTCATCCCAAAGACCAGTTAGGTGAAGGGTTTCGTGAAGAATCGTCGCGCAAACGCTTTCGCTTTCGTAGTTCAAAAAATTGTCGCGGTAGAGACCGTCGTGGACCTGGATCTCAATCGGCTGGAGCTCTCTCGAGTCCTCAGGAAGAAGCTCGAACCGCAAACCCTCGCCCGTTTTAGCGCGTAAATAACGCGTTTCCCGATAGCATTTTTCCACCCGCTGCCTGAGAGTAGACGCGGTCTGCGGATCGGCGGTTCGGACAGCCACATACTTAAGGTTGAAACGCGCTACATATTCGTGGTCGCCCTCTCGAGTGATTAAATACGGTGTATTCAATCCATTCATTGTGCGTGTCTCATTGATTTCGAAGCTCTGGCAAGAGGGATTTTGAACCTGCTTTGGATTGGGTTGGGTGCTTGGGCTTGATTGTCCGAGCGCTCCCCAGGCATTTTTCAAAGCTTGAAACGAAAAGAAGGGGCCACCACTTTCTGCCTGAACTGGAACTTGAGCGAGCACAACAAAACCGACAAGAAGAAGCAAACCAGGTTTCATTTTCGAACCTCCTACGTTAGTTCTTACGTTTGCAAGACTAGCTCCAGGATTAGGCGCACTCTCCACTTGTACAGCTCATTGTGGTTTGTTCAGGTTTTGGTCACACCGACGTTTTGCGCACGGGGCGGCTGCGAATTGAATACATGCTGCCGAATACGCAATTTAACAGGAGATCAAAACGATAACCTCAAAATGTCCGTGGAGGCCCAGTATCTTTTTTATTAGCGCGATTTGGTCGCTGAATTTTTAAAGGCGAAGTCGGCAAAGTGCAATTGAATAATCAGCCCGTACAAATGTCCTCGCTAAAGTGAGCGCGAATTTTTCACTGTTTTAGTGAAGATGTCATTAATGCTCATCTACGACGAGCGCGTCGAGTTCAAATATCGCAGCTTCTAAAGCGCAAATGCAGAATTTCGGAAAAGTCCGAGACCAAAAAATTTCTTAAAAACATTTTAGAATGCAATGGGATAAACATTTTTTGTTTCGCACTGCATGTCTAAAAACAAATAATTTTGAAGTTCAAATTGTATAGGTTTGCATTGGCTTCTAAGCCACAGAAATTGCCCCGTATAAAAAGCGACCATTCGGTAGCAAAAAGGAAAGACAAAAAATTGAAGGTGCAACCAAAGTCATAATAGCTGTAGATCCTGACCGGCTAAATTCAGCCCCCCTTAGCTTCAATCCAAGGCCCCGTATATCCCTTGCATATATGTTATACATTTGTTATAATATGGTAAGTACGGAGGTGCCCATGAAAAAGAAACTCTCAGCAGTCGGCAATAGTTACGGCCTTGTTATCGAAAAGCCTATTCTTGAACTGTTAAATATTGACCGTGATACCGAACTTGAAATGACAACTGATGGTGATCGCTTGATCATCGAGCCGATTCGCAGTGGTAAGAAGAGCCTTCGAGCCTCGGCAGCAAAAGTCATGAAAAAACATGATGCGACTTTTAGGAAGCTAGCGAAGTGAGTGAGGCCGAGTTCCGCTTTTTGAGCCTTGATGACGTTTTAGAGTTGCATGAAATGCAGCTTGAAAGTTATGGCGGCGCAACTGGAATTCGAGCGCCTGATTTGCTTGAATCTGCGGTCAGGCTACTCGATGTGATGTCCGAGTCGTCAGCGCCCTACTCGTCAGCGACAGTTGCTTTAATAACCTCCGAAGGAACGGTCAGGCCTGAGAGAACTTTCGCGACCCCATCTTCACGCATGGTCTTGAAATCGGTTTTTTTCAAATAATCTAGAAGTTCATCTTCAGATTGTTTTGCGATAATTGCTTTTCTGATGAAGTCGTCGGGAACTAAGAGTTCAAACACGGGTGTTCGACCCTTAAGACCGAAATTTAAACACATTTTACAACCGGAACCGTATGAAATAATGGAATCCTTCTTGAGAGCAGACGGTGCCAGTCGAAGCTCATCGATCTCAGTGATCACTTGCTGCTTTTTGCAAAACGGACAAACTTTGCGCACCAGTCGCTGTGAGACAATTCCAAGTAGGGAGCTTGAGATCAAGCTCGGATCGATGCCCATATCGATTAAGCGCATAATTGTACTGACAGCGTTGTTCGTGTGTAAGGTCGTAATAACAAGGTGGCCGGTTAAGGCGGCTCGTATGGTGATCTCTGCAGTCTCGCGATCACGAATTTCACCGACCATAATGATATCCGGGTCTTGACGTAAAATGCTTCTCAGAACGCTGGCAAAGGTAAAACCAATCTTGGGTTGGACTTGCACTTGATTGATTAAACCAAACTGATATTCGACCGGGTCTTCGACCGTAATGATGTTTTTTTCAACGCTGTTGAGATGATTCAACATTGAATAAACGGTTGTTGATTTACCACTTCCGGTTGGTCCGGTGACCAGGATGATACCAAATGGTGCCGCCAAAATTTTTTTGAGCAGTGACAAGGTTGGTGGCAAAAGGCCCACCTCATCCAGTTGAACACTGAGCGCGGACTTGTCGAGAATCCTTAGGACAATTTTTTCACCACGCAGAGTTGGCAAGGTCGATATCCGCAAATCGACGACGCGATTATTGATATTCAGGCGAAATCGTCCATCTTGTGAAATTCGTCTTTCGGCAAAATCCAAATCCGAGAGAATTTTAAGGCGTGAGACTAAGGCCGGGGCGAGCTCAAGCGGAATCGTGCTGACTTCACGCAATACTCCGTCAACCCGTTCGCGAATGCGCAGAAAGCTTTCGTCGGGTTCGATGTGAATGTCACTGGCGCCATCGCTGATGGCTTTGCCTAAAATCATATTAACGAGGCTCTCAATCGACGCCACTTTATCGAAATTCTTTTCAACTAAAGTGAGATTGGCTCCGGTGCTGGCAACAGCGTTAGCTGGTTTTGTCTTACTGTTTTCTTTCGTGAGCTCTTTTACAATATTTGCCATACGATCACCCTTAGAATAAGCGACATCAATGGCCTTTCTAATTTGGTTTTCTTGGCTCACTTTTACATTGAGTTCGTATTTGGTGATACGTGAAACAGTCTGAATATTTATGACATTCAACGGATCGAAAACGGCAAGAGATAATACTCCTTTTTCAAGGGACAGCGGTAAAACGACTTGCTCACGGGCAACATTTTCAGGAAGACATTTGAGCGCCTCGGCTGTCGGCACAATGTCCTCTAAATCTAGATATTCCATAGAGAACTGAGCGCTGAGCGCCTTTGCGAGTTGTTCTTGAGTGATAATCGCATTGTTGACGAGTAGGGTGCCGAGTCGAGGGCCGCCGGGTTTGACCTTTGTTAAGGCAAGGTCGATATCAGCCTGCGTAAGCAGCCCCATTTCAATTAGCACATCGCCAATTTTCTGTCGAGGTTGTAGTTTCTCAAGTACACGCCAAGCCAAAGCTTCCTCCACGATCTGATAGAATTTGTTTCGGCGAAAATCGAGGGATCCGTTAAATAATATGCTTTGACGATTATTTAATATGTCCTCATTGGACCTTCATACCCACGACCTTACACGTCTAACCCGACTTAAAAGTCGAGTCCTATCAAAAATATTGTCTAAATTGCCGAGAGATGTAGGAGGAGAGCCTGAAAAATGTATAGCGACTACTTCAAATTGAAATTTAATCCTTTTGGTGAGACGCCCAATACAAAACTTTTCTTCAAATCAAAGTCCCATGTTGAAGCGATTTCTCAAATTCTCGAGGCCATCAAACAGGGACATGGATTTTCAACGATTACCGGAGAAGTTGGAGTCGGTAAAACAATTCTCTCAAGAATGCTCTTAAACTACCTTGGTCGGCGTATTCCTACAGCGCTGATTCTAAATCCGGTCGTCAATCAGGCCGAGTTATTGCAGTCCATCCGTGAAGAGTTTAAGATTTCTGATCCAGTTGAAAGTACGATCAAGAGCGAATACGACCAAATTTCAAAATTTTTGATCGAGACTGGCGCCGCAAAAAAAATATCAGTCCTGATCATTGATGAAGCGCAAAGGCTGACTTTTGAAGGCCTTGAAGCCGTTCGTCTGCTAAGCAATCTCGAAACCGAAGAGCGAAAACTCATCCATATTATTCTCGTGGGTCAACCCGAAATGAATATGAAATTAAACGAGTTTGAGTTTCGTCAACTCAATCAACGTATACGAGTACGAGCCAAAATCGAAGTTTTGTCTTCACATGAAGTTGAGTCCTACCTTCGGTATCGCATCGATCTTGCTGGTGGAGCAAATTTTGTTCGCTTTGAGCCTGCCGCATGCCAGTTGATAGCAGCTCATGCGAAAGGGGTTCCAAGACTCATTAATTTTTTAGCTGAGGCCGCAGTTGCTCGCGCCGAAGTCTGTAAAATGCGTCTGATTGATACTAAATTGGTGCGCAACATTTTGCCGCAACCCAAGCAAGCTTGGTCGCATTTTTTTAAGTTCGGTAGAGGGCCTCATCCATGAGTCGAGTCCACGAGAAACTTAAAGACCTACCATCTGATTCTGAAAGTCTCGTCAATTCTACTGCGACGATACCGACAACATCAAAGATTCGAAAACCTCGCCAAAGTCGGACGTTGTTTATTGCAAGTCTTCTTGGTTTGGCTGTTTTGTTGTTAATTGCGTCGCTCCTGCGTCGCCATCGTGATACTCAAAACTCAACTGATCACAACGAGGCTGCGCTGGGCGCAGATATTACCGCCAAAGTTGCGAGCTTGGCACAATCTAAACGATGGGCCGAAATCGTCCCCATTCTTGAAGATGTGATCAAGACCGATTCGCAAAATGACAATGCATTGATTTTGCTCGCCCTGGCGCAAAAAAAAAATTCTCACTTGGATATCGCAAAGAGCCTTTTAGAAAAGGCGATTGAGATCTCTCCACAAAACTTTGTCGCCTACAATAATCTTGGTCTCGTGCTCGCGGCACAAGGCTCGTGGGCTCCCGCGATCGAGCTTTATAAAAAAGCGCTTGAAATACATCCTGGGTATCCCGAGGCACTTATCAATTCAGCATTGGCCTATGAGGCGGTCCAAATGTGGAGCGATGCTATTTCGAGATACCAATCCTTTTTAAAGTTTGACACTCAAAATCGAGAGTTGCATGAGGCGATCAAACTCAGGCTTCGACGACTCCACACATTTCAAAGCTACTCCCCACATCAAGGAGAGAGCGCGTGAAATGGTTAGTTAAACCCCAGATTGGCATCGATATTGGCCATCGAACGATCAAGGCCATTAAGCTTACGAAGAAGAGCGGTCGAGTCTATTTGGATAGTTACTTTTTTCATGACTTAGTCAACGGCAACCCCAAGTTTCCGGTTGTCTCGGCTTTAGGTGAAACTCTTGACGGACTTGTGGAAGTCGCAGGCTTTAGCGATTTTTCGGTCGCAGCCGCCATCGATGATAGTGAAGTGACCACCTTTGATATGTCATTTCCTGAAATGCCAGCGGCAGAGATCGCCGAGGCCGTTATGGGCGAACTCGAGAATCGTATTCATTATCCCATCGAAGAGGCTAGTATCGATCATAAAATTGTAGCACGAACTGAAGAGAACTCGAATGCGATGTTAATGGTCAAAGCCTACTGCGCGCGTAAATCTGAAATTAAATCCATACTTGAGCTGCTCGAGTCCGCAAAATTGCGACCTGAGAGTATCGATCTTGCCATGCTTTCGAATATTGAGATGCTAGCGTTCAACGGCTATTTAGAAGACGATTCCTATGCGATCATCGTTGATCTTGGAGAAAGTCGAGCGAGTGCAGCACTTGTTAAGGGTCGCAGGCATCTGCTCACAAATTCCATTCCGGTTTCGTTTGGCGCAATGAATAGACGCTTATATGAAGCTTCATCAATTTTATATCTTGAAGCGGAGCAAATGAAACTCAATATGATGCAAGGTCAAACGAGTGAACAGTTGAATTCACAGGAAGTCTTGGAGGCCGTTTATCTTGATCTCTTTCGGCAACTACAGAAATCGGTCGATTTTTTTAAAGCCAGCTCAGAGGGGAAGAGTATTTCAAAAATACTCGTTATCGGTGGGGGCAGTCGATTTCCCTCTGTATGTACAACGATGACTGCGACTTTCGGAATCGAAGTGGTCGTGGCTAACCCATTTCGTAGTATCGATATCTTCGTTAAAGGCAAACAACCAACTAACGAAATTGCACAAATTTCCTCACATATGGCAACGGCCGTGGGTCTCGCTTTAAGGGGGCTCAATGTCGCTGGGTGAACATGTCAACTTCTTGCCCAAAGACCTTCGCAGGGGACGCGGTCCAGAACTGCAAGAGATCTTAATTGGCAGTTGGCTTTTGGGGCTGATCTCAATGGCCGCCGTAACTGCTATTAAATTGCATCAAGTCAATGCGATGAAACAGGAATATGAACGACTTCAGGAAGTCGCAAAATCGATGGAAACGAGTACTCAAGAAATAAGCTCGAAGGCGAAGTCTGCTGATAACTCAAACCGAACACTCGCATCGACAAAAGACTTTTTAGATACACGCACGGCTTCGACTGAGATTTTAAAAGAGCTTTCGTTAATTGTTCCGCGCTCGGTCTGGCTCACGAGTTTTTCAGAAAAACTCGACCAAGATAAATTGTCGATTGACCTCGTGGGAGAATCACCCTCACAGGCTAAAGTCGCCAATCTCTTGGAGTTGTTCGAAGGCTCTTACTATTTTCATGATGTGGCCATGAAAACCTCTGAGAAATTACCAGACGTTTCACCGAGCCTATATCGGTTTAGTTTTCAAGTCGTGATTCCTGCAATTAAAAAACGAGGAACAGATGCGAAAAACTAGTAAAAGGCTTTCCAAAAGAGAAATCGTCTTGGGTTTTGCAAGCCTCGTCGTTATTTGTGGCGGATATTTTAGGTTCTGGTTTTTGCACCAGCAGAATACCCAATCACAGTGGGAGCAAAAAATTGTTTCGTTAGGCGCCGAGCTCGAGCAAAAAAAAACAATAGTCATTGAGTTACAGAAACGAGTGGTAGCTTCTGTTGAAGAAAGCAATAAAGATCTTGGTTTAAAAGAATATGTCTCTTCAAGTCGCAGGCTTGGACAAAGCATCAGTCAAATCGTCGAGGAAGACAAGACGCTATCAACAAATTCGATCCAAATGGTGAAGTCGGAGACCCAAAAAGGCTACAAAGACATATTTTTTGATCTTGAGCTAGAAGGCTCATTTAGATCACTAGGGGCCTTTATCGAAAGGCTCGAGGGCTCTCTGGTTCTCTCAGAAGTGATCAGTCTTAATATCGTTCGCCTTGGTACAGACCTTGAGCGTTGTGTGGCAAAGCTGAGCGTTAAAGTGCGGCTCTTTGGAGATGATGATGACCAATAGAGTGCTTGGCTTAATTTTTTGCAGTGCAATCATTTCTGCTCGGGCCTTTGGGCAACAAGCCCCTGCCTCCGCGCCTGCACCTGCGACGACAGTGTCGAAAAAGATTTTTGTGTCGATTTCAGATGTCGACTTTAGTCAATTGGCTTTACCGCCGCAGTTTAAATGGGGTGGGGATCCGTTTTTGAAGCAACCAGGATTTGTCGCAGTAGACCCAGATCTCGAGCAGACGCCTGATAAACTTCATCTCGAAGCTATTATATTTGATCCAGAAGATCCAATTGCCATCGTCAACGGAAAGTCCGTGCGTGTTGGAAACCACGTGAGCGACTATGTTGTCGAAGTGATTACCGCTAGCTACGTTGTTGTTCGAGGTCATGGAGGGCGCTCTGAACTCAACCTGGCCGCTGCAAGTGAAAAGGCAAGCATCGCCGACATTCAGCCGTCTGTAATTCCGTCGGCGGCATCATCATTGATGCCTTCGACAAAGGAGAAGTCAAAATGAAAGCTCTTAGCATAGGGATTTGTCTTCTTTTTGCCAATCCATGTTTGGTGTGGGCGGGCGATCGAGAGCCAGCTTCGTTTTTTGAAAAGCGGTTTACAATAAACTTTAAAAATACGTCCGTTGAAGACGCTTTAAATTTGATTGCGAGTAAAGCGAATTTGCACCTCAAATTACAGGGAAAACTCAGCGGAAAAATCAATTATGCGATGGTCGACTCAAGCCTCGAAGACGCGATGGAAAAAATCTCCGAAGATAATAAGCTCGATTATCGTGTCAAAGATGGCACCTTGGTCGTGGGAGCAGCTAAAGAAAACGCGAGATCACCAGCTTCTATTGGCGACACCAACGGGACTTTGGACGACATGGATTTAATCTATCGATCCATTCCAATTAATTATTCAAACGCCCGCGAGATGACCATCAGTCTATTGAAAACTCTTCATCAAGGTGAGTCCTTAGTTGCAGATGATGTGAATAATACCCTCATCGTCTATAGTTCTCAGACCACTTTTAAAAAAATCGAGAGTTTTGTGGCTCTTTACGACCGAAGACCATTTCAAATTCTGATTGAGGCACAAATTGTTGAAACCACCAAAAACTTTGCCCGTGATCTTGGTATTTCTTGGGGAGATCTCAATGCGACCTCGGGGAGTACACCGAACATTGGCGGCGGAATTTTAACGCCGGCCCCCAGTAACCCAAACATCGTGATGCGGGCACTTATGGGGACAATGGATGGCCGCATCCTTGAAGCTAATTTGCAAGCCGCCGAAACTCGTGGCGATGCTAAAGTTGTCTCGCGCCCAAAAGTATTCACACTCAATAATAGAAAAGCCACTATTCACAGTGGGATCACCTATAATATCAGAACGCTTTCAAACGTCATCGCTGGCGGGGGGGCGCCAAGTTCAGGTTCGCCATCTACACCTGGTTCAACGAGCGGAACAAGTATTGCCGGCGGTTTAATGTCGATATCATCGGGCCTAGAGCTTGATGTGACTCCGACGGTTGTGGGAGCGGGCTTGGTTCGTCTGGCTCTTAAGGTTACCAATAGTGAGCCTGATACGGGAGCCGCCGTCGATGGCATTCCCGGAATCAACGACAATTCTGCCGAGACAGCGATTCTAGTCCAAGGCGGACAAACCGCAACCATCGCAGGACTTCTCAAAAACGCCGTCTCAAATACCCAGCAGGGTGTTCCCTGGTTATCACATTTACCCGTTATTGGTTGGTTGTTTTCGTCTCATTCTGATCGCGATACAACATCTGAACTCATGATTTTTATTACTCCGCATGTTGTTGATGCGGTAGGCGAGCAGAAGAGTGCGTCGCAGAAATAACTTTCGAGGCAGAGGCCTAATACTGTTGTTAAAAATAGAGTTATGAATTGACCGCTAAAGTTACAGTTGGTGATTTCCGATAAAAGCGTAGAAGTCATAGTCACTGTGTAATGAACCAATCGCAATCATTGTGTCTCTGAGTAAAAATAAGACAACAAGGCGAAAGG
>Ga0207070_1081_pt1 | contig 23437 bp, 14 predicted proteins | sample Alteio_BWMinHeat_92_FD_153591 | JGI IMG/M metagenome (GOLD analysis project Ga0207070, IMG submission 153591) | Enriched cells from forest soil in Barre Woods Harvard Forest LTER site, Petersham, Massachusetts, United States -... | ecosystem: Environmental > Terrestrial > Soil > Temperate forest >...
AGAAAAAGCGGCAGCCAAAGTCTGGCAGGACTACATGGTGCTCTTCGACCGCGTGCTGCCGGATGTGGTTGTCGAGTACGGGCAGCCTGTTCCGTATTGGCCGAGTTCGCCCAGCGCCAATTTCGAAGACGATCCCGATACGCAGCGCATCGGCGACATGCATTACTGGCAAGTCTGGCACGCGCTCGCGCCGATTGAAGAATACAAAAATCAGCTGCCGCGCTTCATGACCGAATATGGCTTCCAGTCGTTTCCCGAAATGGCAACCATCAAATCTTTCAGCATTCCCGCGGATTGGGACATCAGTTCCGCGGTGATGTTGTCCCACCAGAAGAACAAGGGCGGAAACGGCCGCATCTATGACTATCTGCTGCGATACTTCGGCCAGCCCAAGGATTTCGAGTCCTTCCTCTATGCCAGTCAGGTAATGCAGGCGGAAGCGATCAAGATGGGAGCCGAACACTTGCGGCGCAGTCGTCCTCGCACGATGGGTTCGCTTTACTGGCAGCTTAACGACTGCTGGCCGGTGGCATCGTGGGCGAGCATCGACTACTACGGACGCTGGAAGGCGCTGCAATATTACGCTCGCCGCTTCTACAACGATCTGCTTGTCAGCCCAAATGAGGAAAACAGCGCGCTGCAGATCTATGTCGTCTCAGACCGCCAGCAGGCGCAGCCGGCGCAATTGCGCGCGCGCTTGATGGATCTCACCGGTAAGGTGCTCGAAGAGAAGTCAGAAGAGATCCAGGTAAAGCCCTTGGCCAGTGACGTATATCTCAGCCTGCCGGTCACGCAGCTTCTGGCGCAGCGGCAGCGCAATCAGGTGTTTATCGACGCAGAGCTTCTAGTGAACGGCACACCGGTATCGCGCAATCTCTACTTCTTCGATCACATGAAAAACGTGCGCTTGCCTCAACCGGAGATTAAAGCCAACATCGAGAGTGCAGGAAGCGGATACAGAGTCGGTTTGCAATCGGCGCAGATCGCGCGCGACGTCTATCTATCGTTCGGCGACCTGGACGCAACCTTCTCCGAGAACTACATCGACTTGCTGCCGGGCGAGTTGGTTCAAATCGAGATCAAGAGCAAGGCTTCTCTTGACCAGTTGAGACAGGCGATGAAAGTGGTGTCTTTGTACGATGCGTTCCTGCCGCCGTTGGAGTTGAAGCAGGCGGCGACTCCTTGAAAACGACCGTCGTCATCGGCAGCCCACGCACGACTCAGTGCCAAAAGCCAACAGGATGGCTGGGCCGATTCGTTTTGTGGCGCATGAACCGGAGTCATTCCTACCTCACAGATTGGGGTTTGACGCACATTTCCATCGAAAAGTACCACACGATTCTCGATGTAGGTTGTGGTGGCGGCAGAACGGTTAGCAAGTTAGCCACGGCAGCGACACAGGGAAGGGTCTTCGGCATTGATTTTTCCGAGGAGAGCGTAATCGCAAGCAAAAGAACAAATGCTCGCTGGATCGATATGGGCCGGGTCGAAATCCGGCATGGCTCCGTGTCTAGGCTCCCATTTCGGGACGGCATGTTCGATCTCGTTACGGCCGTGGAAACGCATTTCTGGTGGCCCAACCTGCAGGCGGACATGCGCGAAGTGTTCAGAGTCGTGAAGCGCGGTGGCAAGCTCATCGTCATCGCGGAGGTCTATAAAGGCGCGAACACGACAGTTTCAAAGCTAGCCGAGCAATTCGCCTCACGAACGGGTATGAAGCTCTTAAGTGTCGACGAGCATCGCGAATTGTTTACACAGGCCGGCTATGCTGATGTTCAGATCATTGAGGAACCCGCCAAAGGATGGATTTGTGGCCTAGGCATTAAGTCCTGATTCGGGAGAACTACAACCAACGGCCAAAACTGCCACGAAATCGCGCGGATTTTAAGGGATCGGACGGAATTCGCGGGGCTGTGGCTTTCCCCGGTTTCGACTTCAATTGCGACTGAAAGAGATTTCAGTTCAGCCCTTTCAGGGACCGCGTTGCAGAGAAGCTTTTCATCTAATCGGTTCGTGCTTAGGCTCTGATTAACCGTTCGGTTAGCGCCGAGATACTTGTATCGCCAATCTGGATGCCCGCCCTCTCTTAAGACTTCGCTACTTGAATCCGAAAAATCAAAGACTTGCATTGCTCGGCTTGGTTTTCCACGGGCGCCTTGTGCGGTGGCATACGGCTTGCTCCAGGGATATGCGAAAGATGGTCATAGAAGCGGGAGGAGATTATGAGCAAGAAGAATCAAACGAAGCGCACATCGCCTGATGAGCTGGCGAAAACCACGAAGAAAGCCGATATCGAACTTACCGAAGAGGAACTGGGCAAGGCGTCTGGTGGCTCGGGCTCCTCTAAGTTACAACTGCATTGTTGTACCGGGACGCACATCAAGACCGCGACGCTTTAGGTATGAAGAGCAGGTGCTGGACAAGCCCTAGCGTCGACGATTTACCCAAACTTTTCAGCAGTTAGAACGAAACGAAAGGAGAAAATATGAGCACCGACAAGGCAAGCGATCCAAAAAGCACGTCTCCTGACGATCTGACAAAGACCACAAACAGGGGAAGTGTTCAACTTACGGAAGAGGAACTCAGCAAGGCATCCGGCGGCTACAAGGTAAAAGAAAGTGAGTTTCTAAAGATCAAGCTCGAGGACGTCTTGATTACCGGTCACAAGTAATAACGACCAAGACTAACAAGACCATCGACCTTCTCTGGCCCAGGCTGAGATAGAGCGATGGTCTATGTTGTAAGCACCACAAGGAGAAAACCATGAACTCGACAATGAATACAAAGGGCGTATCCGCTGACAATCTCACGAAGACGACACACACGAGCGATGTCGAACTTACGGAAGAGCAACTCAGCAAAGTATCCGGTGGCGACAAAAATAAACATGTCGATCACGGTGATATTGTCATCAGCAAAAACATCGATAAAGCCAGCCCCAAGTTGTACTAGTAAGGTGCCGTGGATTTCGTGATCGGTGGCTCTCGGCACGGGCTGTGGATGAAGGTGGAAATCTATTGTTCCACGTGGAACAATCGGCTTTCGCCGACCAGCTAGCCGCAATTGAGAGCGATCAATCCAGACCGTCTGCAGGGAGCGGCTGGCCGTCTCTGATATTCCCTGCCAGCCAGTTTGAATCCGGAATCGGCGAACTGTATCGGAAGAATCGTGCGTGGCCGCGTCGCTGCCAATAACGTGACGTATAAGAACTGACTCGCACTCCGCGGTGCAACGCGCTAAGAAATGTCTTTTCGCCTGGATCGACGACGATTCCTACGTGTCCCGGCCATACGATCAGGTCTCCGGCAAGCGGCCAACAGACGCGCTTGAAACCCGGAGTGCCTCGATAGAGGATTCCCGAGGGCTGATATTTGTAATAGAGTCCTGCCTGCTCAAAGATAGAGTTCACAAAGTGAGAGCAGTCGAGGGCTGTCTTCTCTATCTGTGTGCCAATTGACACCAGGGCTTCCCCAATTCTGGTTTGCTCAAGAGTGTGCGCCGGTGAACGGGATTGTCCCACCGAGATTATGGGCAGTGCCAAGGTGAAAAAGAGAAATAGAATTCCAGTCCGCTTGCGGAACATGCGCGTTAGCTCTCGCCGGAGTTTTCAGAATTGTTTCCTGGAGTCTTTTAAACTTCGATGCGGACTTGTGAGCTCGAGTTAACGCAAATCGAGAGTTGTTCAGGGAAAGGCTTCGACGAAGGGGTGGTGCTGAATTGACTCTGCCATCCCCGATTCTTGCGGGGACGTTGAGTATCGGCGAGCTCGTGACACGAAGAGATCCTTCCGACTCGGGGTTCGCCGTCCCTCAGAGCTTGCACTGAGCTTGCCGCTGACAAATCTTGAGAGTTCCGAATCGGAACGATATCGTTCCGGGCTACTTTTCCACTCTCACGAACTGATTAGAACTCGCGTCAATCACTGCGTCGAGCTTTGGCTCGTTAACGCTCTCGCCATAGATAACATGCCACACCAGCATGCTGCGGCGCGGCTCCCAATTGAGCGTGAAATTCACGGGCAAGGTGGCGTCTTTCTTTAGCAATGCAGCGCCGCCGTGTTTCTGCGCGGTTTCGAGGGCCTGATCCGAGTCGGTTTTGAGATAAACAAGCTGGAAGGGCTGAGTCGAGCTGTTGCCGGGGCTAAAAGCATCTTCATTGCCTGGAGTAATGCCAGGACTGGGCGCGTCAGGGCCGGTCAGGCCAGACCACATGTAGGTCTTCATCATGTGCCTCGCATCGGACGCGAACAGACCGCGCCAGACGGCGGACTTGCCATCATGTCCCAGCGGCGCATTCTCATTGCCACCCACGTGCTTGTAATTCTGCGATTGCAGGCTCACCGGCTGCGTGTCGCCGGCCCAACCCCGAGACGTGGTGTACAAACGTTGCAGAATCACGCGTCCAGTTTCGGCATCGGTCGGCTTGGGTTCGGCGGGCTTTGCAGCGGGACTGGCCGAAGACGATCCGCCGCTCGGGGAGTTCGACGAGCAAGCCGCAAACGCTAATGCCAGCAGCGCCGCAAAAGCAATTTTCCAAGGCTTCACAATCATGGCAGGTAATATACCCTGTCCCTTTCGTTAAATTGAGGTGATGGAGCCCCGAATGACACTGGACGAGCATTGATGTGGCTAGAAGGCAGTTGTGGCACAATCGGGAGAACCCAAAATGCATCCGATAAGCGCCCAGATTCGCGAGGCCGTTGCCAATTCCATCGACGGCTTGAGCGAAAGCCAGATGCGCCTGCATCCTGAAGGCAAGTGGGACACGGCAGCCATCCTGGAGCATCTCGCCCTAACCTTCGGTTCCACGGCCCGCGTGATGCAGAAATGCGTTCGGGAAGAGCGTCCGCTGGCGACCTCGGCGACGCTGAAGCATCGGCTGGCTCGCGGCGTCGTGCTGAGGCTCAGCTTTATTCCTGGTGGGCGAAAAGCTCCGAAACAAGTGGTGCCGGCGGGCATCGGAGCTAAAGAAGCGCGCGAACTGATCTTCGCCAATTTGGCGAAGATGGATGAGGCGTTGGCGCAGTGCGAGCAGCGCTTCGGAAGCAAGGTAAAAATCGCTGACCATCCCGTTTTGGGACCGATCCCGATCGGCGGCTGGCGCAAGTTTCACCTGCTGCATACCCGCCACCATATGAAGCAGATCGAGGCGCTGACCAGAGTCTCAAGAGAGCAATCGTCCCAATAATCCGCTCACGCATTCTTTCCTCAACTCTCCAAGCGCTTGCGTTTCTCCAGAGGTTCAACGGTTCATGTGCTCACTGAGGAGGAATTCCCGGGCCCGAAGGGGGTTTCGGGGGCGGAGTCGTAGTGTGAGTCGAGTTGGCGATTGTCACTCCAGCTACCGTTCCCGCGGCGACGGAACCCAACGCAATCAGCACGGTGCGCAAGACGTTTGTGCCCGCCTGCACTCCGACTCCTGCTCCAGCGGCCAATCCTGCGTGGCTGACGGTTGTCTCCCCGATCAGTTGACGAATCATCTGCTGCGTGATGGCCTGGACCGGTCCGACTCCAGCGACCGTCACCTCTACCTGCTGGCCGGAGTTCACGTTGACCGATTGCGAGGTGTTGGGAGCTCCTCCAGCGCCGTTCAGCGGCGTCATTTGCACGACTCCGGAGAAGACAACCAGGATGGTGCGGTCGGGAGTGACGATCAGCAGGAAGTCGGTGCCGATTACGCCGGCTATCGAAGTTGGCGTTCGCACCTCGAACTTCGCGCCTGGCTGGGTGAGCTTTACTACCTGACTGCGCAGGCGTCCGAACAGCAGTTCCAGAGTTGTCTGTTGCGCAGCGGGGTTGTGCTGCACCACGCGCATCTGGGTGTTCGACCCCAGGCTTAGGATCGAGCCATCGCGCAAATTCAGACGCAGCCTCCCGGCGCTGTTGGTTTCGAGCAGATCGTTCCATTGCACCTGATCGCGAAGATTCAAGCCAGCTCCGTTGCGCGTCGCCGCCGGATCGAGTGCGCCCACGCTGCCAGCAAGCTGGTCTCCGGAGCCGCCGGCCTGGCGGGCGAAGCCCGAGAGCGGAGAAAGGAGGAAAGACAGCAGGACTGCGAGAAAGCGATAAAGCCCACGTCTTAGCTGCATGCAATTCGTCATTCTTTCTTGCCTCGGTTGCACTAGGCTTTGGCTATGGAACCGTGATGTTAACTGTAGTGGAAGCTTGTACTCCGGTTGCGGTCCCGACCACGATCACCGTGTATGAACCCTGCGGCGTCACACGGGACGTAGTCGATTGACTCATGCTGTTTCCACCGCCACAGCTCGCCCAAATCCCGCTGGTTGCGACAACGATTCCTAACCAAAGCAGTGAGCCTCGGCGCCGACGCGGAGAGCGCAAGCCGGCCAAAACGATTGCCGGGACCATGCCCATCCACGTCGCCAGCATCCAGGGCGAAGCCGGATGCATCAAGGCGGCGGTTGTGGTTCGACTAATGGTGAGAGTAGCAGTCGTAGTAGTTCCCGCGGCTCCCAAGGTAATGGTTGCGGGATTGAAGGAGCACGTGAGTCCCGGCGGCAATCCGGCGCACGACAACGTGATCGTCTTCCCGGCAGCCAAAGCGTTGGGTGTAAGCGAAACCGTGAATGTCGCCGACTGTCCGGCTCCCAGCGTAGCGCTCTGCGGCGTCGCAGTGAGCGCGCCACCGCTGCCCAATCCGGCGACGTTAAGTCCGGTTCCGGAAATTGCCAGACCAAATGCGGTGCCGCTAGGAGTTCCAGTATTGAACTGTGACAGGACGTTTCCGGAGGTCAGATCGATGTGGAACACATTCGAGCTGCAGTAGTCGTCCGCCCAGAATGTCTTTCCATCCTGATCGAGAGCGACGCCGTATAGGCACTGCGCTCCCGGCGCAGTGTAGGTCATGATCTTCTGACCCGCCGAATTAAGCCGGACAATATCCACCAAGTCGGCCACGATCACGCCCCCATCGGGCAGGATGCGGAGGTTTAGCGCTTTGTTCAGTCCGGTGGCGAACGGCGACAACTGCTGGTTGTGGCAGACATCGTAGCGAAGGATCGACTGTCCTTCCGATGTGTATAGCATCGTGCATTCGTCGGCAGAGAGCGCCAGGTCATCGGATCCCTGTTCTTCCGTGGCCACCTGGAAGCTAGTTAGAGGTTTTCCGCTCGGATCGAACTTCAGGAGCGCGAGCGAACAGCCCTGTTGTCCGACATAGACGTTACCGGCGCCGTCGAAGACCATGCTTTCCGGCTGGCAGTTATAGCCGCTGCCAAAAGGACCGATTACTGTTCCCGAATTGAGATTGAGTTCGGTGACGTTCCCGGCGGTGAAATCGACAGTATAGAGATTGCCGGCCTTGTCGAAGGCCATGTCGGCAACAGTTCCAGCGACTCCGGTGTTGAATGTCTTGAGAATGGTGCCGTCAGACGCAAATTGCAGGATCTTCCCGCCACTAACGCCTACGAATACGCCGATAGGAAAGCTGTTGGCAGTGGCCGTCACGGTCTGAATGGCCGAGCCGATTAGACCGAAGGAATCGGTTGCCGTAATTTTGACGGTGAAAGTTCCAGCCTGGGAATAAGTATGTGTACCGCTGCTTGCGTTAGCGGTTGTGCCATCGCCAAAATCGAGAAGGGTTGTGGCGATAGGGTTCGTGCCAGTGCAATTCCCGGTTGCCGTGATTGCCAGGGGAACCTGGCCGGCCAGAGGCGTGACAGTTAGCGTGCAGGCGGGTGCAAGGTTAGAGCCGACTGTGACCGTCTTGGTCGCCGAGCCCGAAAGGCCAAATGTGTCCGTCGCAGTCACCGTGACGGTGAAGACTCCAGCCTGTGCGTAGGTATGCGTGCCGCTGCTTGCGTTCGCAATAGTGCCATCGCCGAAATTCAATGTGGTAGTAGCGATTGTGTTCGTTCCGTTGCAGGCGCCAGTTGCAGTAACCGCAAGTGGAGCCGGACCGGAAACCGGCGCGACCGTCAGCGTGCAGGTGGGCGCAACGTTGGAGCCGACTGTGACGGTCTTGGTCGCTGAGCCCGAAAGGCCAAATGTGTCCGTCGCAGTCACCGTGACAGTGAAGACTCCAGCCTGTGCGTAGGTATGCGTGCCGCTGCTTGCGTTCGCAATAGTGCCATCGCCGAAATTCAGAGTGGTGCTGGCGATGGTGTTCGTTCCGCTACAGGCGCCAGTTGCTGTAACTGCAAGTGGAGCCGGACCGGAGGCCGGCGCAACCGCCAGCGTGCAGGTCGGTGCAGTTGTGGAGCCGACCGTGACCGTCTTCGTGGCGGTTGCAACGTTGTTGGCAGCGTCGGTCGCTGTGAGGGTGACGGTAAAGGTTCCGGCTGCCGCATAGGTATGACCTCCGGTGCTGCCGGATTGCGGCGACGTGCCGTCCCCGAAGTTCAAAGTCGTTACGAGAATATCGCCATCGGGATCGCTGCAAGTGCCGTTGGCGGTGACTGTCAACGGGGCTAAGCCGCTCAAAGGTGCGACAGAGAAGTTGCTGCAGACCGGCGGCTGATTGATGGAGACAGTAACCGTCTGCGTGGCCGTTCCCGTGAGGTTGAGGTTGTCGGTCGCGGTGACGGTTACGGTGAAGGTTCCGGCAGCGGAATACACGTGAGCAGTCGGCTGACCATTCGCGACGTTCACGGGCGGGGTGCCATCGCCAAAATTTACTGTTTCCGTAGCAATGGTGCCGCCCGCATCCGAGCAATTGGGGGTAGCGTTCACCGGGAGCGGATTAAATCCCGAATTGGGCACGACCGATAGCGTGCAGGTCGGTCCTGTGGAGGTTGTCACCGTGGCGGTGTTGTTAGCCAGGTTCGGATCCGATTGATTCCCTGAGACTGTTGCTGTGGCCGTGATCGTTCCCGGGCTGTTGGGCGACATCGTGAAATTGACAGCCACAGGTGTGGTTTTGGCCGAGACATTGCCGATTGGGCAAGTTACCGTTGTGCCCTGAGCATTGTTCGTCGCGGTGCAGTTGTTGGGAACGGTTACAGGCGTGGTGTTCGGAATGGAGACGATCAAGCTGACGCCCGTGGCGTTCAGCGGACCATTGTCGCTCACCGAAACCGAGTAGGGGATGTTGGCGCCTGCTTGAATAGAAGACGGAGCTTGCATCGTAATCGCCAGATCCGCGCCGCCGGAGGAAGCTTGACCGAAAACAGCGATGCCTCCAATGCCTTGGGTGAAAAGTCCCGATGCTGCCGGACTGGCTAGTCCTGTGCCGTAGCCACTGCCATTCATTACCGCGCCGGTCTGGATATTGATCCGATACAGGATTCCAGTGCTCTCATCATTCGTCCAGAAACTGAGGCCGTCCGGATCGAGGTTCAGATTCTTGAAAACCGCGACAACGCTGGGAATTGTATAGGTTTGTTTGATATTCCCATTTTGGTCAATTCGCACGATGCGGTCCGTATCGGCGACGAGAATGGTGTCGTCAGGCAATTCCCGCAGAGCGAAAGCGCCGTGCAGGTTCGTGATCATGTCCGGGTGCTGCGCCAGTTCAGCAAGGTCGAAGACGCCGACGGTTGTCGATCCGGTGGTGTATGCAATGGTGTCCCCGGAGTCAAGCAACTCGACCCAGTAAGCCGGAGTCAAGAGCGTCTCGGAATCGGGGAAGAAGGTGAAGCTTGGTGTTGTCGTGGAACTTGCACCTGGCGAGACTTGGGCGACCATTGGCGGCACGGTTATGTCCCCGAATTGTCCTGTCTCCCCTACCAGCAGGTTTCCGGAAGGATCAATCAGCGGTGACCAGGGCGTCTGGTAGCCAGTTCCAAAAAGGGCTGGTCCTGTTCCGTTAATGGCAAACTGCTCCACCCGGTTCGCCTGCGAATTGGCCAGGTAAAGACTGCCGGCAGTGTCGAACGTGAGGCCTTCGCCGCGACCAGTGGTCGGGTTGGAGCTGAGAACTTGCACGACGTTGCCTGTCGCCGCATCGACCACGAATACCATGCCGAAATCGGTGCTTATGAAGACCTGTCCCTTGGTGAATGTCTGAGCTGGGCCGGTAAAGACAGCTCCGATAACATGCGTTACCGCTTGGGGAAAGACCGAGCAGGGATTTGTATAGACAGCGCAGGTGTTGCCTAACCAGCCCACAAAAGTCGTCGCAGTGCCGGCTGTTGCCGTCAGGGCGACATTCGATCCGGAGGTCGGATACACGGCCGAACACGTGCCGGACGTTATACCGTTCGTGATTGTGCAGTTGAGCGTTGCTCCGTCGCTCACCGTTCCGGTACCACTTCCAAGCCCGACGATGTTGATGGTCATCTGAGGTGGAGTGCTGGCGGTGAAGGTCGCAGAGACGTTCTGCACCTGATTCATGAGCACATTGCAAACCGTTCCCACAGCACCGGTGCAGGCCCCGCCCCACGCGCTGAAGGTGAAGCCGCTATCAGGCGATGCGATCAAGGTCACCGTCGATCCAGAAGCAAACCCCGCCGAGCACGTCCCTGACGAAGAAGACGTGAAGCAATCGATGCCGAACGGACTACTAATTACCGATCCTCCTGGACCCGAACCCACGGCCGGAGTCAGGGTGACAGAGAGAGCGAATGACGTGGGTGTGGCCGTTCCCGAAAGGTTATAACTCAGGTTCGGATTCGCAGGATCGTTCGTGGTGAAGGTTAGAGTCGCGTTAATTACTCCGTTCGCATTCGGGCCAGGATTAAAGCTAACGTCAAGTATGCAAACGCCCACCTGACCTGCCGGAGGCAAGACGATAGGCGGATTCGCCCCGTAACAGGAAGACGGTGTCACGCTAAAGTCGGTAGTATCGGAAAGTGTGACGTTGGTGATGACAAGGTCGTCCAGCCCCGAATTCTCGATCACGAGAGGCTGGGTGTTTCTCTGCCCATCCAGAGTGATGGGAAATGGCAGAGCGCTTCCCGAAATGGGAAGAAAAGTACTGACTGGCGCGAGATTCACCTTGCGCACGCGATTGCTGCCCGAATCGGCAATGAAGAGATCGTGGTCGCCCTGCGAAGTGTTGAACACGGCAAGACCGCTATTCTCGATCATCGCCTGTGTGGAAGGCCCACCATCGCCGGAGAACCCGCCTGTGAGATTCATGATGTCCCCAGCGACTGTGCTCACCCGTCCGCTGAATGCGTCCACACGCCGAACGAGATTGTCGGCGCCGCCTCCAACATAGAGGTTCTCCAGGTTATCGACGGCGATGAAACTGGGCGAATTCGACGAAGCTAGGGTAGTTGATTCTCCATCTCCACCATAGGTGGGGATTCCACTAAATGCGGCCGTCGATATGGTCTCGATCACCGCAGCTCCGGACACAATACTGATTTTGCGAATTACGTTGTCGCCGCTATCAACAACGAACACATCCGTGGCGCCAGGTTGGGGAACACCGCCTAACAGGCCAGGAGAGACGGCCACTCCCTGGGGGAAGTTCAGCAACGCCGCAGTTGGGGCGCCGTTGTTGCCGCACTTAGTCGTCGAGTAAGTGGTGCAGGCCTGACCAGGAGTACCGGCAAGCGTGTTAATCACGCCAGTCGCTTGAGAAACCTCACGAACCGTGTTGAGCCCCTGGTCAGAGATATAGATGTTGCCGGCTGAGTCCACTGCCACCCCTGCAGGCTGATCCAGGCTGGCACTGGTCGCAGCGCCGCCATCGCCGCAGGTTGGATATGAGGCAGAGCCGGGCTTGCACACAGTTGCATTCCCAGCCACTGTTGCAATTTGTCCCGGTTGAATTTGCGTGCCGGCGATCGTGATCGGACTCACCTGGTTGTTAATCACCCGAAGGGCAGCCGCTTTGAAGTCGAGGATGTAGAAGTTTCCCTGAGCGTCGGAAGCGACTCCATCCGGTTCAACGAATTGGGCGCTGGTTGCCGGACCCCCATCGCCATTGCATCCCGGTTGCGCGCAGTTTCTTGATTGCCCGCCGAATCCTGTTCCGGCGACTGTGGTGATGTTGCCGGTGGTAGCGATCTTGCGCAGACGCTCGCCGGCGGTTTCTATTCCAAAAACGTTTTCGTTGGCGTCGAGGGCCAGGCTCTGCACAAGACCCAGAATGGCACTGGCGGCCGGCCCGTTATCGCCGCCTGAGCCTCCGCCGGCGAGATTAGCGATTATTGAAGTTGCCGTATTTACGACCCGCACGCGCATGTTGTTGGTATCGGCGATGACAACGTTGTTGTTGGCATCGACGAAGACGCCATTGGGAAAATCGAGGGACGCGGCAGTCGCAGCGCCTCCGTCTCCGCAGGCGGGCTCGGCGGCGTTCGAGCAGATGGTTCCCGTGCCGGCGATGCTCGTGATGATGTTGCTGGCGGAGGTATCAACCTTGCGAATTCTGGGATTTCCCGAATCGGTAATATAGAGATTGCCACCCGCATCAGTCGCCAGACCCGTAGGACGATCGATTTGGGCTGACGTCGCTGGGCCTCCGTCGCCGTTTGGACTCCCCGAAGTGCCCGGATTTCCAATCGTGCCGGCATAGAGACTGACGTTTTGATTTGTGTCGATTTTGCAAACGAGATCCAGCTTCGTATCCGACGCGAACACATTGCCAAATTTGTCGGCCGCCACCCCGATGAGATTGCTAAAAACAGCGTTGGTCGCTACGCCGCTATTGCACCCGGGCGTTCCATTGCCCCCAGCGGTGCCCGCATAAGTGGTGATCACTTGGGTATTCGCATCGACCCGCCTCACCACGCCGTTGACGTTGTCGGCAATGAACAAATTCCCCTTGGCATCCACTGCCACATCAGTGGGTGAATTCAAACGCGCGTTAGTGGCGGGACCACCGTCGCCGCTGTAATTGCCAAAGCCTGGGTCCTCGCTTCCGGCGACGGTCGTGATGGTGTGCGTCTGGGCATCGACTCGGCGGATCCTTTGGTTCACAGAGTCGGCAATGAAGACGTTATTACCGGAATCGATGGCCAAGCCTTCGGGGAAGTTAAGCTGCGCTTGCGCGGCAGGTCCGCCGTCACCCGAGAAACCGGCTATGCCATTTCCGGCATAGACGCTCAGCGCGCCGGCGGTACTCACCAGGTACACGGTATTGAGCGCGGGAACAGAGATGTACGTATTTCCTGAAGTGTCTCTTACAGCCGAGACGGGCTGCGGCAGATAGGCGCTGGTGGCCACGTTTGGCTGTGGTGCCCCGCCAGCGATAGTGTTGATGGTGTTTACTTGCCCGGTGGCCCTGAGTGCGGCCAGTACCGTTACAGCGAAAAGGCAGAGCGTACGTCCCATTTCTCGTTCCCCGGAATGCCGGCATCGGCGACGCAAATTCCCCGGCCACGGAATCGCTTTTCGACACCGAAACAATGTCTCCAGAGGTCACAGCTCCACCTACACGTCCAGAGACGCGATCCGGAAGCCTGACTGTGAAGTGGCAATTGACAGATAGGCGGTGATCCGGGGGAACAGGTTATCCAGAGACTCGGCTTCGAATAGTACGACAATTCAGCATCTCGGGATGTTGCAAAATTTGGAAATCTTGCTTAGGGCAGGAGCGGGTGATGCAAAGCTTGCCCAATCGCTAGGGGAAATCATCTATTGCGGTGCGGTGTCACTTCCCCTCCATTAAGGCACGGCACTGCCGACGGCATGAACCTTCTCTACTTTTACTCAACTTCGCCGAAGGAAGTCTGCACCATTCTGTTGAGGGACCGGGGAGACGCAGCAATGCTGCGTCTCTACCTCGGTAAGCAAGGACTCGGTCCGCGCTGCCGCCCTTCTCGCTCCATTACTCTCGTAATCTTCCTCTGAGGTAGAATCTCGCATTCGGTCCAACTCCTTTAAATCCAAGGGCCCTAACCGCCTCGTTCTTAGGAAGAGCACATGAGCTCGGTGCCGAGCGCCAAAGATCAGCCGCAGATGACGGATGCCCTGCTAATGTCCCGCATCCGATCGGGTGACGAAGACGCGCTCGCAGCATTGCATGACCGCTATGCATCTGTGGTGTATTCGGTAGCATTGCGGGTATTGGGTGAGACTACGCAGGCGGAAGATATTTTGCAGGAAATTTTTCTTCAATTATGGCGGAATCCGCAGCGCTTCGATTCCAGCCGCGGAAGCCTGGGAGCATGGCTCGCGGTGATCGCGCGCCATCGCGCCATAGATCAACTGCGCCGCCGCCGTCCCGAAACCGATATTGAGGATGTGATCATCTGCGTCGATACTAGACTAGAGCAGTCGACCGATCGCAATCTGGCCATCGCCAAAGTTCGCGCTGCCGTAGAACGTTTGACCTCGGAACAACGCCAGCCGCTCGAGATGGCATTCTTCCAGGGTCTCACGCACGCCGAGATCGCCAGCAAAACTGGGGAACCGCTGGGCACGATAAAGACGCGAATCCGGTCCGCTTTACTCGCGCTGAGAAAGGCGCTGGGCGCATGAAAGAGCATCTCATTGACGACCTCATGCTCTTCGCGCTGCGCGAGCTTCCCACAGAGCAGGCGGCCGAGGTGCAGCGGCATCTGGATGATTGTCCGCGGTGCCGGCGCGAACTGGAGGAGATCAATTCCGGTATGGCACTGCTGGCGCTCTCAACGGTTGCGTCATCTGCGCCGCAACGATCTCGCCAACGACTGCTGAACGCCATCAGGCAGGAGCCGCGAGAGGCGCGCCGGTTTGTGATGCGCCGGCCATGGTGGAGCTTTATGCCCATGGTCGCTGCCGTGGTGCTGGTGGCTTTTGGTCTCATGCTCTGGCGCGAAAACGTGAGTCTGCGCCACAGGCTGGAAGTGACGCAGCAACAGGCCGACGACCGGCAGGCCAGCCTTGAACGCTCAAAGATGGTGCTCGACGCCCTGACTTCTCCTGAATCCTCTCACTTCGCGATGGTAGCGTCGAAATTCCGGCCCGTTCCAGAAGGGCGAGCGAGCTATATGAAAAAGACCGGCACATTGGTCTTTACCGCTCTGCATTTGCAACAGCTACCGCCGCAGAAAACCTATCAGCTATGGCTGATCCCAGCGAACGGCTCTGCGCCGATGCCGTGCGGAATGTTCAAGCCGGATGCCCAAGGCGCCGCGTCAATCATCATGCCGGTGATGGAGAAGAATGTATCCCCGAAGACGTTTGCGGTGACCGTCGAGCCCGAAGGCGGAAGTGAGACGCCTACGATGCCGATCGTGATGGCGGGGGCGTAACGCTCCAGCCTCATTTCACGACTGCCAAAGAAGCGCACTCCACTGTCAAGGCCGGGATTCCCTGATAGTTCCCTGATGCCATTCGGGTGGTGACCTGCAAAACCTGTCGTAAGTCACGTTACTAGAAGCGATTAGCGACGAAATTCCCTGGAATCCCTGATCCGTTCCCTGCCTGTGCGGCGAAATCTGCAGATTTTGGGCAGAATTTGCAAGAGCCAGGGCGCGAGCAAAAAAAATTCGCTGTTAAATTCCCTGCGGCAGGGAATTCTTCTCGTCGGCACCGGCACAAAATCTGCAGACTTCATGCTCTGTGTTTACGGTGTCGAGCCAACTTTGGCCCGGCTCATCGACTCGATCCAACCATTGAGAACCTCCGCACCATCTCCGATCAAGGAAATGAAACGGATGCCTGCCAGCCCAGAGCTGTCCATCCAGGCGACTTCTCCACGCGCGAGAACCGGACGCTTCGCCCCTGGAGGCTGAAACTTCACCCTTACCTGCTCCTCTGCATCGATTGGAGACTCGCAGCGAAGCGCTATCCCGCCTGGACTGACGTTGAGCGACGTAGCCAGGCGATCGCTGGTCTCACCGAACGAGACATAGACCGGTACCGCCAGCCGAACGCGCTGGTGTTGACGCTGAGCAAATGCGGCGCAACTTGATTTAATCCCCTCTTTAAGCTTCGCGCCGGATAGTGGCTTTGACAGTACCGAGGTCGCTCCAAGGTCTATAGCGTCCGCAGGTTCCGTGTCGCCGCTGAGAATGGCCACAATTGCCGAATTCCTGTTGGTGGGAGACTTTTTCGTGGACGCTAATAATGCCTTCGAGCCGTGCAGATCGTCGCAGTCGATAAACACAGCGTCAAAATTGTGATTTCCCAGAACCTTCTCCGCCTCAGCCGGCAGCTCGCTATGCGTTAACTCAAAGCCGATACGCGCTCTTGCGTCCGCAAAAGCCGCGACGAGGCTGGCATCGGCAGAGAGCAGTAAGACTCGAGGAGCCATCGAGGGGAAAGTTTAGTCGAATTCAGGCAGGCCAGCAGAAGGTCTTTACTGAAAATAAACCTGCGCCATCTTTTGCCACCAAGGCCAATCGTGACCTGTCCCGTCGCGCCACACGTCAAGCCGGTGCGGAATCCGTTTCTCGCGCATGATCTCCGCCAGGCGCTCATTGTCGCTCCAGCACATGTCGTGCTCTCCGGTGGCCAACACATACTTGTTTTGCCGATAACGATCGAGGTTCCAAGAATCGCCCATGTTCTTGAGGTAGTGAGGCGGAGAGTTGAAGTAGCAGTCGTCGTCGTAGTAGCCGTCGAGAAACTGCGTGATGTCGAAAGCGCCACCCATGCTTAAGCAAGCACTCACCATGTCCGGCCGCCTCAAGGCAAGATTCATGGCATGAAATCCTCCAAACGAACATCCCGCGGTGGCCAAGTCCCAGCGCGGGTTCTTCTGCTTGATGAGCGGCACCACTTCGTGCAGCACATAGTCCTCATATTGCATGTGCCGGGCGATGCGCCAGCGTGGAGGCACGTTGCGGTTATACCAGCTCTCCCCATCGACGCTATCGACGCAGTAAAGTTGAAGGCCGCCGCCCTCGATCTTGTGCCAAAGCGCACTTACCATCCCACGATCTTCAAATTCAAAAAAACGTCCACGGGAAGTGGGAAAGACAATGGCCGGCAGACCCGCATGCCCGAAGACCAGCAGCTCCATGTCGCGTCCCAAACGCGGCGACCACCATTTGTGATATTCGCGGTTCATGTCAATTTGTGATCTTGTGATTTCATGATTTCGTGACTTGCAACCATTCGGTCGATCACAGGACGCAATCAGCCGAACACTCTTCCGCAGTTTCTTTACTGTGCAACTTTGATTGCGAACTGTACTCTAACAATAAACCCATGCCCAACGATAATCCTGAGATCGCCGAGCAGAACGGCGTGGCGGATAGCCAACCGTCCACACCGCACGTCGACAATCCGCGAGAACAGATTCAAGGAGTTCACAATACCGACAGCGTTCAGCGATACCACAACTTTGTATCGCAATATGTTCCGTACCGTCGCGGTCTGGTGGTGTATCTGCCGCCGGATTACGAGAGTGAAGAACGGCACTATCCGGTTCTCTACCTGCATGACGGCCAGAATCTGTTCGATCCGGAAACAGCTTATGTGCGAGGTATGGACTGGAAGGCCGACGAGACCGCCGACTCGCTGATCCGCGCGGGCGAAATCGAGCCGTTGATCATCGTTGGTATCTTCAATACCGGCGAGCACCGCATCGAAGAGTACACGCCCACGCGCGACCGTAAGCTCGGAGGCGGTCACGCCGAACTCTACGGTCACATGCTGGTGGAAGAGCTGAAGCCGTTCATCGACGAGAGGTACCGGACTCTGCCCGATGCGCATAATACCGGCTTGGGCGGATCTTCGCTGGGAGGCCTTGCTACTCTTTATCTCGGATTCACTCACCCTGAGGTCTTCGGCAAACTTGCCGTGCTTTCCCCTTCAGTATGGTGGGACAACAAAGCGATTCTCAAGATCATCCGCGCGACGCAACCCAAGCCGCGCTTAAAAATCTGGCTATCAATGGGAACGGAAGAGAGCAAGAGTGGATTGCGCGACGCCAATTCCCTCCGCGACACGCTCGTCGGTAAAGGTTGGAAAGAAGGAGACGACCTGCATTACGAGGTGATCTCCGGCGGAAAGCACGACGAGGCAGCCTGGGCTGAGAAAGTGGAACCTGTGCTTTGCTACTTGTTCCCTGTGAGTTAGAGAACTCTGCCTACTGGCGTGCGGATAGAGACGCAGCATGCTGCAGGCTTGTTGAAATTAACTTTTCATCTTTAAGAAGCGCATTCTTCGGTTTGTGTCAGGGCATCGACGTTTTAGTCGGGCCGCCCGAGCGACTTCAGAACTCGGTTTCAGCCGCTGGGTTGTCGCTACCAGGACGAAAAACTCAGAGGCTAAAGCCAAGCCGGGAGAATCCCGATTCGGCACGACTGAACAGCCTGCGGAAAAATGCTGTGGAAAACGATCGATGTCAAGGCCGCTGCGCGTAGTGACGACGTGAGAAATTGTGAAGCATCTTGTAGCTTCAAATTCCCTGCTTCAGCGAATTTTGCAGCGAATTTTTCGCGCATGAAACCCGAAAACCTCAAATTGTGCCCAAAATCCGCGAAATTAGCTCCGCACTCAGGGAACCTATCAGGGATTCCAGGGAATTTCACGCTAACTCTCCGGCAAGATTAGGGTTACAAGTACTTTTCCTCGAGTCTGAATACCACTAGCAGCGAAATAACAGGGAATCCCGGACTTTACAGTGCGGTGACCTCCTAAATGAGCAGGTTTCGTCTCCATTCAATTTCCACAAGAGTTTTTTCGCAGACTCTGAAGTCGGTGCCCTGACACGAACCTGAATTCTAGCAAGTGCAAGCGCTACGCTACGCCCAAAGATTTCAAGCGCAGAGATGCCTCCACTCTTCTAATTTGGAGAGCGCTGCAGCAGACTGCGTCTGTACGACAAGGAGTCTTTGTGTTTCATGCGCTTATTGCATGCGGTACTGAACGCTCACATTGGCATCGGCCGGGTTCGTGGAGCAATTGGCGCCGGTCTGAATTGAGACCTGCAGGTTTGTACCGCCAGTTACTGGCTGGCTGATCGCGCCGGAATCCGCGATCGATTGTCCTGCGTTGAACACCAGGTCAGCGACAATTGTGCTGTTGCTGACCCGAATATCCAACTTTGACGGGCAATTTCCGCTCGGCGCTTGTTTCAGCGTGGCCATGACGCGAGTGACCACGATGCTCTGATCGGGAATCATCACGTTGGCAACGTAAGCGGTCGTAAGGTTGTCAGGAAGGAATGTCGTCCACAGCATCCGGGGGGCCGACGAGAACGGGGCTGCAGCATCGTTCGCCAAGATAACTTTGGCGGCCTGCACATTGCCCGTAAACTTATTGGCCGGCGCATTTAGAAGCGGAACGTTGGCGCTGAGGGTCGCGTCCGGAACCGGCCCAGTGAGCGCGGCCGCATTCAGAGTGTTGAGTCCGAATCCATTACCTGTAAACGAGCCCTGGAAGCTCGCGCTGATCGTATTTGCACTGAAGCTGCCAGACGCATCGCGTTGAACGATCGTATTTGCCGAAGTCGCACTGGTGGGCGCACCTGCGCCCGTCAAGGCTGCCGCGGGAATTCCTACCAAGTTTGCTCCGTTACCGCTAAAAGTACCGCCGCTGAACGCGTTGGCCGTGATCGTCGCCCCGGCGAAACTGCCAGAAGAATCGCGCTGCACGATGGTGTTTGCGGTATTGGCATTGGTTGGTGCGCCTGCGCCCGTCAGCGCCGCTGCCGGAATCCCCGTCAGTCCAGCCCCGCTTCCGGAGAATTGCTGGTCCGCAGTGATGGTGTGGCCATGAAAGTCTCCGAAACCGTCACGCAGCACAAGCGTATTACCGGCATTAAGGCTGCTCACATTGGCTAATGCCGTGGTCGGAATACTTGTCAATCCTGCGCCACTTCCCGTGAACTGCTGCTCGGCAGTAATGGTGTGGGCGCGAAAATCTCCGGAGCCATCGCGCAGTACAAGCGTATTCCCGGCATCAAGACTGCTCACATTGGCTAGTGCCGTGGTCGGAATATTTGTCAATCCTGCGCCGCTTCCCGTGAACTGTTGGTCTGCGGTGATGGTGTGCGCGTGAAAATCTCCGAAGCCGTCGCGGAACACGATTGTGTTTCCGGCATCGGCGCTGGTGGGCGCACCGCCGCCGGTCAGAGCTGACGCCGTGATTCCCGTCAGCAGCGATCCGTCACCGGAAAAATGAGCCGCAGTGACAGTTCCGTTGGCCTTTGCGTTTCCCGAGGCATCTACCGTGAGTACCGACTGCGCGCAAGGCGGATTGTTGCAGTTTCCGCCGGGATTGGGACCTCGAGCATCGATTACCAGTCCGGAACTTGATCCGTAGTTGGTGAATCGTGCGGCTGACGAGCTGGAGGTGTCGCTGGTGAAGATGTCGCCGAGCACTCCGACTTGCCTACCAGTTGAGGCGGTCGCGAGTCCCACAGTCCCGATCACCTGATCCTGATTGGAGATACCGGTAGCAACGCCCGCCACTCCGACGCCACCGACGTTGGCCTGGTTCTGGCCAACTACTCCGGCAGCGAATCCTGTGGTGTTCTGCTGGAGGCCCACAATCGCCGCGGGAACCTGTGGAGACTGCTCGTTTACATTGGCGGCGCCGGGGGTGTTATTCGCTACTATCAACGTGTCCTGCGGATTGACACTTCCGCTCAAATGAAAGACTTCCGGTCCACCGTTCTGGTTGAAAACAACATCATTCCCATTCAGGGAAAGCGGAGATGCGCCGGCTGGCCCCGTCGGACCTTGTGGTCCCTGCGGACCAGTTTGGCCTTGAGGACCTGTGGCTCCCGTCAGCCCGGTCGGCCCCGGCGGACCTGGCTGGCCTGTTGTCCCGGGCACGCCTTGCAAACCTTGGGGCCCCGTCGGGCCTATTGGGCCTTGCGGACCAGTTGGGCCTGTCGCTCCGGTCAGACCGGTGTCCCCTTTCGGTCCTGTCGGTCCCGCCGCTCCTGCGGGACCCGTTGCGCCTGTCGCTCCGGTTAAACCCGTGTCCCCTTTCGGTCCTGTCGGCCCCGTCGCTCCTGCGGGACCCGTTGCGCCTGTCGCTCCGGTTAAACCCGTGTCCCCTTTCGGTCCTGTCGGCCCCGTCGCTCCTGCGGGACCCGTTGGGCCTGTCGCTCCGGTCAGACCGATGTCCCCTTTCGGTCCTGTCGGTCCCGTTGCTCCGGTTGGACCCGTTGGGCCTACCAATCCCGTTGGACTTCCGATCCACTTTCCGGTCTCATCGATGACCGGTGTCCCCGCCACTGCGATCTGTCCGGTTACATCCAGACTCGCTTTTGGTGCCGGCGTCCCTATCCCTACGAATCCCGCCGTATAAACAGCATTGTTCCCATTTAGGAAAAAGGGCGATGCTCCGGGTACTCCTTGTGGACCTGCAGGTCCCGTGGGGCCGGCTGGACCCTGCGGTCCTGTTGCTCCAGTCAGACCTTGCAGACCGGTCGCACCAGTGTCCCCCTTCGGACCTTGCTGGCCTGTTGTTCCGGGCACCCCTTGCAAACCTTGGGGCCCCGTCGGGCCTATTGGGCCTTGCAGACCAGTTGGTCCTGTCGCTCCAGTCAGACCGGTGTCCCCTTTCGCTCCGGTCGGACCTGTTGGCCCTGTCGGACCCGTTGGCCCTACCAGTCCCGTCGGACTCCCGATCCACTTTCCCGTACCATCAATAACCGGCGTTCCCGCTACTGCGATCTCACCATTTACATCCAGAGTCGCCTTCGGGGTCGGCGTCCCTATCCCTACGAATCCCGCTGTATAAACCGCGTTGTTCTCATTTAAGGAAAATGGCGATGCTCCGGCTGGTCCTGTCGGTCCTGTTGCCCCAGTGAGACCTTGCAGTCCAGCCGCGCCGGTTGGACCAGTATCCCCTTTTGGCCCCTGCGGACCTGCAGGACCAGTCAATCCAATGGGGCCCTGGATTCCTGTGGCCCCAGTTAGCCCTATCGGACCCGTTGGCCCTACCAATCCCGTCGGACTTCCGATCCACTTTCCCGTACCATCGATCACCGGAGTCCCGGCCACTGCGATCTCTCCAGTTACATCGAGACTCGCTTTCGGTGTCAGTGTCCCTATCCCGACGAATCCCGCTGTGTAAACAGCATTGTTCCCATTTAGGGAAAATGGCGATGCTCCGGGTACTCCTTGTGGACCTGCAGATCCCGTGGCGCCTGCTAGACCCTGCGGTCCTGTTGCTCCATTGAGACCTTGCGGTCCGGCGGCTCCGGTTAGGCCAGTATCCCCTTTTGGACCTTGTGGACCTACCGGACCAGTCAACCCAATCGGCCCTTGAATACCTGTAGCCCCAGTTGCCCCGGCTGGACCTTGGGGCCCGATCGCACCAGTGTCCCCCTTCGGGCCTTGAACTCCCGCCGGTCCCTGAGGTCCCGCCAACCCCGCTGGACTTCCTACCCAGTTGCCGTTCCTATCGATCACAGTCTGACTATTAACCTGAAAGGAAGCCGCCGATACATTTCCGCGGGCCAGGACATCTCCTCCAGAATCGACGGTGAACTCGGTATTTCCGTTGAATTGTCCGCTGAGAATTGTTGCGCCCGCCTGCACGACACTGAACTCGCCGGCAACACCGTTGGCACTTAGAGCGACACCTTCAATACCTACCGTATTGCCAGTTGGAGAAGATGCCGTTCCCAACACACCGATGCCCCGGGCGCCCGAAGCCACTCCATTCACACCTGCACCCATGCCGGCGGACGATTGACCCTGGACGCCTGTGCTTGTGTCACCCGCAGACGTCGATGTTGCATTTCCAACAACACCTTGGCCGCCTGGCGCCGATGTATCGCCGCGCACACCTACAGCATTCCCGGTTATCGATGTCGCCGAACCGCGTACGCCAATTCCAGTTGGCGAGGACACGGTTCCATTCACCGCTACTGTGCCCGTAGTGGCAGCGTTGACCGCCATCCCCGTGCCGCTCTGATTCACGAACACGACTTCATTGCCGCTGGTATCGGAAAAGCTCGCCGCTCCGGCGCCGGTCACCCCTTGCTGAGTCACGCTCGGCTGTGTGTTCGCCAATGCGTTGTTCCCATGTTGGCTGTCGTCAATGCCTCCAGCTTGCTGCTGGATTCCCCCAGTCGGCTGCGAAGTGGAGACACCGGCAGGCTGGACTGAGGAGACAGCAGTCACCGTTCTCGCTTGCGCCAGCGATTCCCGCACAGCCGATTGCAGGTCACTTTTCGTAACGAAGTCTGACGCTGTGAGTCCTCCAAGTTTCTCGGCTTCTTCTGCCCTGATCGCGTAAGGGACGCTCACTAACAGGAGGCGCGGCTGCGCAGGCTCACCCTCGACAGTCACACTCAGCCAACGCCCTTCGCCGGAACTAAACGCTTCGACCGGCATGCCCTCCAGGGCGCTTGCGCCGAGAATCACGGTATAGTGCCCGTTCGCATCGGTGTTCACCACTTGCGTCTCGCTCCAAATCGGCGCGCCGCCTTCCTGCTGCGCGTACAGTCCGAACGTCACCAGTCGAGTACCACTGGAGACTGGAGCGGCGTCGGTAGCACGAGCGGGCAACTGACCGGAAAACTTGACTAATCGCGGCCGAGCAGAGCGTACCTGCGAACGCAGCGCGACATCGGCTGCGGGCCCGTCGGCTTCAACGACGCGACCACGTTCCTGCGGTTCTGATAATGCTGCGGCAAAAATCGAGAGAGATGTGACAACGGCGAGGGATGCAACTGAACG
>Ga0207070_1082_pt1 | contig 23379 bp, 23 predicted proteins | sample Alteio_BWMinHeat_92_FD_153591 | JGI IMG/M metagenome (GOLD analysis project Ga0207070, IMG submission 153591) | Enriched cells from forest soil in Barre Woods Harvard Forest LTER site, Petersham, Massachusetts, United States -... | ecosystem: Environmental > Terrestrial > Soil > Temperate forest >...
CGGAATCAGCTGATCGTTTTGTTCTAGCACATTAAGCGCCAACATCATAAGGCCCGCGTCGAAGTTTTGCGCCTGCACATGAGTTTTCATGCTTATCTGTGTCTGTGAAATATCGAGATCGCGATTCACTGCAAGCTTATCGATATGAATATTTTGCTCAGCAAAACTGGCAAATTCAAAAAAATTAATCATATCAAAAACGCTCTTTTTTGAACGGATGGCGCGTACGAGATCAGTAACTGGGAACTGCGCTTGTAGGCCCACCATGAGGTGATCTGCTTGCGTCTGAAGGGGAATGCGAAACTCAGGTTTTGAAATCGTAAGGGGAATGATATAAGAAATGGTCTGCTCGGGTATAGAGAGATTGCTTGGGACTGAAAACTCATTTCCAAAAACTGTAATTTTATCAGAGGTTGGACTTAAGAGTTTTGAGATACTAAAATCACTTAACTCCGATCTCTTTAGAGCTTCGAAAACCAAACTCACATGTGCGATACTTCGATCATCAAAAGACGGATAGCCCGTGGTAACGCCAGAATATTCGAGGCTATCTTGCGCAGATTTTTTTCGTAATTTGAATTTTTGAGTTTCCGGGATGGTATGTAAGAAAGTCGCGGTGACAAACCCAGGCGCCGAAACACTCAGGCTTTCAGCTTGAGTCCATTCTTGGGGCAAAACGAGTTTTCCGTTGAGATCGGTCGTCAAGAGATTGTTTTTAAAGGGGTCGTCAAGTTTATTCCCGATGAGTACAGTGGCTTGAGGGATTGCGTTTCCATCCACATCAAGAATCGCAAGTGATTTATCATTTGATCTCAATTTTGAGATCAAATTGGCACTTATCAGATCCATTTTTATTGGAGCTCTGGATTGGCTGCAGTTAAGCATGAGGAGAGTCGATGTTGTCAGAAAGACCAGAGTAGACAGAAATTTCAAATCTGCTTTCATTTTGTCCTCTCTTTTTGTTTCACTTCATCCGCGGTTGGCAAGCTTATGGGCTGGGGCCTAAAAGCGCGCGACCTTACTATTAGATTCAGCTTAAGGGATCAAGTCAAGGTTTACACTCTGCGCATGTCGTGAAGTTGTTTACGGCAAAGAAGAAATCAGGCATTTTAAATCAAGACATCAGTTTTGAGGGGTAGTCTTGTTACAAAATCAAATCATCACAATTGCGAAAAAAGCGGGTGATGAAATTATGAAGTTTTATCAGTCTAAAGATCTGATCATCAAAAGTAAAACTGACGATTCGCCGGTGACTGCCGCGGATTTAAATGCTCATCAGATTATTTTTTCTGGTCTTAGCGATATTTCAAACGAGCTTATTATCTCTGAAGAATCTGAATCTGGAAAACATCTCGATTTGCGTCAAAAAAAATTTTGGCTGGTTGATCCTTTAGATGGAACAAGAGACTTTGTCGCGGGTCGTGAGACTTTTTGTGTGAGCATCGCTTTTATCGACCGGGGTGAGCCGGTTTTAGGGGTTTTGTACTCGCCAGTTTTAAACGAAGTTTATTATGCAAAGAAGAATGCAGGAAGCTTTTTTAATGATAAAAGAATTTTTAATACCAGTGCCAGAAAGCAATTATATGCGCTCGCCAGCGGCGCCGCTCAAGCCTCGCAAAGGATGCAGAATTTTTTAAAATTATCCAAGATTGAAAAGCTCACACGCTATGGATCTGCCCTAAAATTTGCTCATCTGGCGCGTGGAGACGCCGATGTTTATCCTCGCTTCGGAGAGACTTCGGAGTGGGATACAGCCGCTGGGCAAATTATCTGTCGTGAGGCGGGATGCGAGGTCTTTGATATTCACAGTTTGCAAACCCTGACTTACGCTAAAAAAGATTTTCGCAATCTTGGATTTATCGCTGTTCGTGAAGATTTGTTAGACACTTTCAAGAAAATGATCAGCGATATTGAGTTGTGAGACGAGTGCGCATCTTATTGAGACTGAAAGAAAGACTTGGACTTGAAATAGTAATAATAGCCGTGAGAAAATGAGGATACGCCCTAATCTGCACAAAATAAATACGAGGGGTTCATGGCTTTATCTGAAATTCAAAGTATCGCAAAATTTTTGAATCGAGATGAACTCGAAATAAAATTGAAAATGTCTGGCGAACGACTTATTTCAGCCGAAATAAAGGCCATCGCCTGTCCCGAATGCTTAGTAGAAATTCAAAAGTTGAAGAAAAATTTAAGAGAATATTCTTCGAGATTTTCCGAACTCCCTTTGCCTGAAGGCTCCCATCACTCGGCGATGTTGATACGCGAGCTGCTTTTAAAGGCGCGCGGTCAATGGACGTTTCCGTATAAAGAAGTGGAGCTTTGCCATTGTCGCAATGTCGCGACTCAAATTGTTGACGCTACGATTATGGGCGGAGTTCACAACGTTTCTGCAATCGGTGAAAAAACGATGGCTGGGACGGCTTGTGGTACCTGTCGTCCGGTGACCCAGCTGATTATAGACTTTCGTCTTCATTCGGGCGACGACGACAATTAACCTGTAGACGATCGAGTCGACCGACCAAGCAACGAAGCATCCGGCCCGTTTATGCACTAGAAGCTGTTTTATAACCCGCAGGCGAGGCGCGACCGAGGGAGGCGAGGAGGCGTACTTCCCGTACGTCGATCGAGTCGACCGACCAAGCAACGAAGCATCCGGGTTATAAAACAGCTTCTAGCGGCGCTTGGGGCGATTCGGCTTTACCTGCGGCGGAAGAAACTCTCCCGTCATTAAATAGTGATCGAGCATAGGGCCCAGCTTTCGCCTGCATGATCCGCCACATGGTCCGACACCAGCGGTGGTGCGATCGAAAATTTCATTAAGAGTTTTGGCCCCTAACGAAATCGCACTTTCAATTGTGTCCCGACTGACATTATTACAGAGGCAAATAATTTCGGAACATTTTTTTTTGGGATATTGATCATGCGGATTCATTTTTTTTATTACGTTGAAGGCTTTGCACTCCATCAACAGCCTGAACGAGGGCCTTGACGAGTGCCGGTTTAATGTCTTCATAAGCGCCAGTCAAGTAAGCACCCGAAGAAAAAAGATGTCCCCCGCCACCAAAGGATTCGGCGATATTGAGCACGTCAAAATGACCCTTGCTTCTCAGCGATAATTTGAATTTTTGATAACCTTCTTCTCTTAAGAGAGCGGCGGCATGGAGCGACTCGATGTTCATAAGCAAGTCAATGACGTCATTACTTTCGTCGTTGTCGATTGAGAACTGGCTGAGATCCTTGGCTTGCAATTTTAAAATGGCAAGTCGACCCTCAGAGAAATATTCAATTTGGTTGAGTGCGTGGGCAAGAAATTTCATTTTTTGAACCGTGTAATTTCCAAAGAGTTTTAAATGAATATCCTCAACTTGAATATTATACTTTAAGAGTTCTGCGGCAATCAAATGAGAGTGCGAAGAATTTCTCATAAATCTAAACAGCTGAGTGTCAAAAGCAATGCTTGTATAGAGCGCCCGCGCAATTTGGGTATCCATCTCGACACCTAAAGTTTTGATCAACTCATAGGTGATTTCACCGGTGCTTGCCGCTAGAGTATTTATAAACGAGCCCGAGGTCGGCTGTGGACCTTGTAAAAGCAGGGGATGATGATCAATGAATAAAATCATTTCGGCTTGGGCCTTAAATTCAGAGTAAAGCGGTTCAAGAAGTCTGGAGTCGTTCGTATCAAAAATTAAAACGAGGTCGGTCTTCTCAATTTTTCGGATCTGTTGTTCTTTCTGGTGTTCATAGACTTCGATGTAACGACCAACCTCCAAAAAATGGTATTTTTTTGCTGTCGCATCGACATTTATAATTCTTACATTTTTCTGCATTTTTTTAAGGGCGTGGTAGAGGGCAAGCTCCGAACCTAGGCCATCTCCGTCACACTGGCGGTGAGTGCTTAAAATGATGTTTTGGGCGGATTTAATTTTCTGAGAAAGAACTTTAAGCATGAATTCACACCATATAAGCTTGGTCGCTATTAATAATACGTCACTCGGAGGATCTCGGGCCGATTTAGGATACGTTTACCTTATCGGTTGTCCTAATTTAAATTTGATTTCTGGACGAATTGCTGCACGAGATCAAGCCCCTGCGCGTGCGGCTTTCAGGCCAAAGTCTAGAGTAATAATTCGAGTCGTGGTATTTGACGTTGCGCTATAGAATTAAATTAGCTATACAGTTGAGCCTTTATATTAAGGAGCAGGTATGCCTGAAAACGATAAAGTCACGACTGATAAACTACCTCTGACGGTTCGTGGCAAAATGAAGCTTGAAGAAGAGCTTAAGAGACTCATTACGATTGAAAGACCTTCTATCATTCGCGCCATCGAAGAAGCACGATCACATGGTGATATCAGCGAAAATGCTGAGTATGAAGCGGCCAAAGAACGCCAAGGCATGGTTGAAGGACGAATTTTAGAAGTTCAAGGTCAATTGGCTGGAGCCGAAGTGATTGATCCAGCACAAATTAAGAGCAGTCGTATTGTTTTTGGAGCACATGTTCTTTTGCGTGATACCGAGACTGAAGAAGAAGTCGCGTATCAAATCGTTGGAATCGACGAGGCCGATGTTAAACAGGGTAAAATTTCTGTGATGTCGCCACTTGCACGCGGCCTTATCGGAAAAGTCAAAGGTGATATCGTTCAAGTCAGAAGTCCAAAGACTGAAAAAGAATTTGAAGTGGTCAGCTTCGAGTTTAAATAAGTTTTCTTTATAGCTCTCACCCCTAAATTTAGAAGCGATCTTATAAACTCGGAGGCGAGACGCCACCGAGCGAGGCGGGCATGGCGCTAGTACTCCGGCAAATAAGTTTTTCTCGATCCTCGCTTGGTCTTTTCGACCGACTCTTCGTTGCTCCTCGTCAGGTTAGCGCCTTAGGCTAGCCTCCCCTCGTCGCGCCTCGATTCAGTCGAAAATCCACTGCGCGATTATCGGGAAAAACTTATTTGCCGGAGTACTAGACCTTGGGTCTCATCCGTAAAACAGATACAAATTAATGTGACAGTGTACTAGGATAAAAATATGAAATATTCTGCGTCGTCTCAGCATCGACAGCCCGCCAAGAAAGATTCTCGGTTGAGTGTTTTCCTGGGCTTTTTTTTAGCTGCTTGCGTGTTGGGTTTGGGAGTTCGCCTTTACTTTGCACCAGAGCGAATAACCCCCTGGTTGAGGACCGAAGTCTCTTTGCATCTACCGCAAGTGGGTATTAATTTTAAATCCGCCGAGCTTCTTCTTTCGCATGGCGTATTTCCGAGCCTTTCTCTCGAAATTTATGACATTGAAATTCAATCAAAAGATTCTTGTGAAGAAAGAATACCGCCGATTCGTATCGGGCGAGCGATCTTACCCATCGATTTCTTTAAATTGATTCGCGGGCAACTTGCGCTTTCTGAAGTTAGTGTTCAAAAGATCGAGATGGATATCGAAAATTTTCAAAATAATTGCGCGGCTAAATCATCATCATCATCATCGGGCTCGGCATCGGCGTTAAAAAATTCTGACCCCGAAGCTTCGGGGCAAAAGCCTGCGGTAGTGGCCGGGTCATTAGCGTCGTCCGTACCCTTGGCATCACCGGCATCATCAGCGTCGCCAGCTCCGACTTTGCCTCCGACGTCAACTTCGGCTGCGCCGCAGGCGACAGCAAATTCAAGTGATGGGTCGAATTTAAGCTTTTGGGACGAGAAAAAAATTTCGCAAATTGATAATTTTATTGCGGGAGCGGAGTTTGATGAAATCAAATTTTATTTTGATCATCATCAAAAATATTTTTTGTTAAAGAACTTTAATTTACGCCAGAGCAAGAATCCCGGAAGTACAAGTGGTTCCTACAAATTAAAATCAGAGTTCTTAATGCCTCAGGAGTATTTACAGGGTGAGAGTCTTCCGAGTGCGGTCATTTTAGCTGACTTAAGTGCAAAAAAAATCATGCTTGAGATTTCGAGCCAAGTTTCTGAGGGACGTCTTTTATTGACGGCATTTATCGTTCCCGGAAGTCACAGTCCGATGATTGATCTTAAAGTTGAAGCAAAACAGCTTCCGGTTTCGTCTTTCGCAAATTATCTCATGAAGACGAATGTCTTACCGGTGGGCTTTCAACCAAAATTTATTTGGCTTAGTTTTCTGGCTGCGATAAAGGGGAGGCTTGATCAACTCAAAGCTCTTCCGATTGAATTTCGCGATGTTCTATTGGATGGCGAATTTGGCCAAGCTAAAATCGCCCACGCCGTGCGAAATCCCGATGCGAGTCTTTCGGAATTCATCGTCGATTTGACAAAAATCGATGTACAAAAAAGTTTAGATTTATTTTCAGTCAAAGGTCCCGATGGAATATTTAGTAAATTCGGCGATTTTAGAGGCGTTTTAGATGTGAAGACTTTCAAAAACTTTAGTCTTCGAGGCGACTGGCAGAATTCGGCGTTGAAATTTTCAAGACATGGCAATCGCACAGAACAGAAAATTGATAAACTCAAGATCGAGCTTGCCCTGATCGAAAATAAATGGCGAGGAAAAATTTCGGATATCGAACTTGAAAAAGGCAAATTTTCTGGTGGGGTCGATCTTGCTTTTGATTCGTCCTTTGAAGATGGCGAAATTAATATTTCAAGCGAGGATATTGAGTTCGATTCAGCTGTTCAAAGGAGTATGTTTTTAGGATCGATGGCGGGGATTGCAATTAAGGGTAAATTTATTGTTTCAAAATCTTTGGTTAAGTCTTGGGAGGGTGAGATGCAGGCAAGATCGCTTGATTCTGAAGAACTCAACTTCAAGCGGGCGACCATAAAAAGTCGTTATAACAACAATAGGCTCACGCTTCTTTTAAAAATAGCTGAGGGTGAATATAAGTATAACCCCAAAATCAAAGCTTGGGTTAAAAAGTTGCTTTTTAATTTTCAAGACCCCAATGACTTTGTTATTTTTACGAATTTAAATGCTGAAATCACCGAAGTCGACAATAATTGGATTTGGAAAAATTTAAAAATGAGTTTGCTCGCGGGTCAAGTTCAGTTGCTGAGCTCGGGTGAATTGACGAGTCATGAGGATTTATCTGCAGATTTGAATTTAGATTTTCCAAAGGCCAAGCGCCTTTCGTGGAAACTCGCCGGGAGTCTGATTAATCCAGACTTCATGCCTGTTTCAAATAACTTAAAATCTTTAATCGGTAAGAATGCGGATTATAAAGTTTTGGGTTTAAATCCCCGTGAATAAATTAGAGAGGCGCGGCGCGCTTGCTGCCCTGATTCTTCTGACCAGTTTAAATCTTCTCAATTATATCGATCGCTATATTTTTTCGGCCCTTTTGCCGGCGATTAAAAGCGACCTGCATTTTTCAGATACCCAACTTGGAATCTTAGGTTCTGGATTTATCATCGCCTATCTATTTATATCGCCGGTTTTTGGCGTACTTGGCGATCGATTTAAAAGAACAAAAGTCATGGGCGTGGGAGTGGCCGTTTGGAGTATTGCGACCGCATTTTCGGGACTCACGCGAAGTTTTTTTGGGCAGCTTACGACTCGCATCGTAGTCGGTCTCGGTGAATCTTCATACACGGTGGTTTCACCTGGATTTTTAGCTGATGTTTTTTCAAAGAGATCACGCGGAAAAGTTTTTGCTATTTATTCAGGTGCAATATCGGTCGGCAGCGCTTTAGGTTACCTCCTTGGTGGTGTTCTCGAAAGTCGTTTTGGCTGGCAGCGTGCTTTTTTTGTGGTTGGCATTCCGGGGATTTTTTTATCCTTTCTGCTTTTTCTATTTCCAGAGCCAGTACGAGGGAGTCTCGATTCGACACCTGAGAATGAACCACAGAAAAAATACCAAAATCTGGATCAGAAAAGATATTTTCTTAAAGCAACGCGCGAGCTATTTTCGAACCAAGCCTATCTCAGCATTGTTCTTGGTTATGCGGCATATACTTTTGTTGTCGGCGGACTGGCTTTTTGGATGCCCAGTTACATCGTAAGATACTTTGACGTGAGCCTGGCCAGGGCAAATCTCACTTTTGGTGGGTTGACGGTTGCTGGTGGTTTTGTTGGAACCCTCGCGGGAGGATTTATTTCTGATGCTTGGGAGAAAAAGTACGGCAATGCTTATCTCAAGCTTGCTGTCGCGGCAATGGCTCTGGCCATTCCGCTATTCTGGCTAAGCTTGCAAGCTAAAAACTTTGATCAATTTTGTTTGATTTTATTTTTCTTGGAGCTAGCGCTGTTTATCTGTCTAAGCCCTCTTGATACCGCCGTCATTTGTTATGTGAGACCAGAAGTACGGGCTATGGCGATGGCGTGGGATGTATTTTTGATCCATCTTTTAGGAGATGGTATTTCACGTACGCTGATTGGATCCGTCTCAGATACCTCGGGTTTGTCGGCGGCGCTTAGTATTTGTCCTTGGGTCTTGTTAATCGCAGCTCTCATTTGGCTTTTTGGAATTCTTCGCTATTGGCAACCAGCGATGTTGTCAAAGGCAGAGTTTTCTGTACCTCTTTTACAAGCCCATCGAGGATTTACCGATTCTGGAAAGCTTCAAGAAAATAGCATTGAAGCCTTCGCATCTTCGAGAGAAAAAAAATTTCAAATGGCAGAGCTCGATGTCAGGCTTTCCCGCGCAGGCGATGTTGTTGTTAGCCACGATGAATTAAGTCATCTCACTGGGGATAAGTTAAGCTTAGCAGCGGTTTTGCAGTCTGAGAGTCTTCCAAGATATTTAAACATTGAAATTAAATCTGATGATTTTAAATATCATCATTTGGTTCGAGAGGTCGCCAGAACCATCGAACAATTTGGATTTGAAAACCGAGTGTTGATATCGAGCTTTAATCCCTTGGTCTTAAGGATGATGGCCGAACTTAATCCAAAAATTTCGCGGGCCTATTTAGTCGAGCACAGGGGATGGAATATTTTCCTTCCTGGGCATATCATTTCTAGTTTTTTAGCCCATCCGCATATGCTCAATATTAAAGAAAGCCTCCTCGATCAAAAGACATGCGCGCACTTTAAGAGGCGAGGGATCCCCATCGTGGCTTGGACCGTCAATGATCTCACTCGTGCCCGCGAGCTCCTGGGCTATGGAGTTCAGTCGATCATCACGGATCAGATCTTACCAGCTGAACTGCACAATTAATAAAGAGGCGAGCTCTGATTTTTGTGAAATATTTTTTCAAGGCAGAGGTTGAAAACTTGCGAAAAGCCACCGCTTAAGCGCTCACTCAATTTCTTTTTCACGTGGTAGGTGACTTTTAAAATCTGCGCGTCCTGTGCGTGTGCCATCAAATAATCATCGCTGGTTTGGATGTGATCGATAAGACCTAGTTCGAGAGCCTGAGTCCCATACCAATGTTCACCAGTGGCCACGACCGAGAGATCGAGTTTCGGGCGATTATGGCTGACAAAACTCTTAAATAAAGTATGAGTATCCTCGAGCTGGGATTTAAATCTCTGCATACCCTTATCGGTAATTTCTCCAAAAAGGCTGACAGTGCGTTTGTACTCACCAGCGGTCACTTCCTGATATTCGACATCATGTTTTTGGAGCAGCTTATGAAAATTGGGCAGACTTGCAACCACGCCGATTGAACCAAGTATTGCAAATGGGGCTGCGATGATTTTATTACCCACGCACGCCATCATATAGCCGCCACTGGCGGCCACTTTGTCGACACAAATACTCAGAGGGATAGATTTAGCCCTCACACGCATAAGTTGTGAGGCGGCAAGGCCGTAGCCAGTGACCAGGCCTCCCGGGCTCTCGAGTCTTAAGACCACCTCATCTTGCTCGCCAGCGACTTGTAAGATTGCCGAAATCTCTTGTCTGAGACTTTCGGCTGCAGACGCCTTGAGATCGCCTTCGAAATCTAGGACAAAAATTTTCTTTTTTGAGGTCTCACTTTTTTTCTGCAGTTTTTCTTTTTTCTTTGCCTCTTTGGCTTTCTGTTTAAGCTTCTTTTTATCCAGCAGCTCAAATTCTAAAATTTTCTTAAAACGTTTAAAGTTTTCGGTTAAATCCTCGACTTCAATCTCAGGCTTTAAGCGCCCCCGTAATATTAAAAGTGCGATCGCGCTCAGTACGATCAAAATCGCAATGACAACTATTGAAGTCTCGGTGGCAAATAAGATGATGGAATTTAGAAGTTGCATAAAAAATTGTCGCTTTCTCGTCCTTCACGCTTGTACTTCGACCAAGCTAACTTGGAGGCGAAGTTGGAGCAAGACGAATGTCCCATTTTTTACATGTAACATAAGAATTTTAACCTTATAAACAAATAATTGGAGGCATTTAATTTAAATCCCTTGTTAAAAATCCGATAAAGACTTTTGGGGGAAGATTTGAGATCGCAAACAATCATTCAATTAAGTGCGGGCTGCTTATTTGTGATGTTTTCATCAAGCGCGCAGCTTTTTTCTGACAGTCTTCAAGAAGAGTTGAGTTTTTTGCGTGAGCGAAAAATCGACTTTCAGAAGTACAAATTTGAGTTTTCTGACAGTGATCGGCTGACTGCGGTCGAAAAGCATGACCTCTCGCTTTTACTGCGTGAGCGCAAACAAAACGCGCAGTTCTTTGAGCGTCTCCGCCTGGATTACTTAAAGGAACAATCAAAACTTAAAGGCTTAGATGCTGAACAACGCGAGAAAATTGAAACGAGGCTACAAGAGGAAGAAGATCGCAAAGCCGATCTTCGAGATCGAGAATTTGCGAGAGGCACTGAACAGAAAAATCGTACAATTGTCGCGGCTCATCTCGAAATTGACGAGAATCAAGAATACAATATTCGCATTCCTTCGAAACAAGACCGTGCGAAAGCTCGATCACCGAGTAAGAAATAACTGGTAAAATTGGATGTAAAGGTGTCTAGTTAAAGAAATATCAGGGGTCCGAAAGTCTAGCTAGGAGTAGACTTAATTTTCTTTTAATAAAATTATTTTGTACAATGAACCAGAAGAGTAATTTACGAAAAAGCCAAGAAAGTACATTTGATGTCAGCAACAATAGACAACATCTTTTATCTTTTGATCGTATTCCAATTTAAACATTTCTTGGCGGATTTTCCGTTGCAACGCGAATATATGCTTAAGAAGTTTAGTCCCAACTGGGATTTCTTTCTACCACTATGTTTGCATTGTGGAGTTCACGCGATTCTGACTTTAGGTATTGTGTTTGCTTTCGGAGTTGCTGAGCTTTGGTGGCTTGCTTTGATCGATTTCGCCGTCCATTTTATAATGGACAGAATCAAATCGGGACCGCGCTACCTTGGCAGATTTAATGATCTCGATAAACCTGGATTTTGGAACGCGCTGGGTTTTGATCAAATGGTTCATCACTTAACCCATCTTTATTTGGTGTGGGTTATCGTACGTCACACTCAAATCTAGCAGGGGCCTCAAAAAAACGGCCATCTCCTTCGTTACTCCGTCGGTTCGTTGCGTAGCGAGCGTCGCGGAAAGCAGGTCTCCCTCCTCGCGAACTTCGGTTGCGGCACTGGTTGCTCATGTCAGCTTAAAAATTAGGCGCATCGGCGGTAGTTATGGAAACTGGCCCTTTATAGTGTTGATAGTAAAAGCTCGGGCGAGATTCGTTCATACTGCCCGGTGTTCGCCTCAGGAAAATCCTATTATCGATCCCGTTTTAACTGGCGTGCCGATCGAATTGAAGAAAAGGCGAGCTTTTTCATCAACACTATAAGGGCCCATTTAGTGTATTTTCGCCTGAGACTGTCTCGTTTACCTCAAGTTTGAGGCACCGCCCGTCGGGTCGGGGCCAATGCTTGGCGTCCGATTTTTGATCGCCCCTTGTACCCGCTCTGCTCATTCGGGCACCGCCCGCGGATTAACAGAATTATTGATAAGGCCTCAAGACACTTCGTGTGAGTATTTATGAAAGAGCGATCATCTCGAACCATATTCGTTTACTGATTTATGGAAAAAACCGTACTCAGTTACAGAATTTCTTTCGAGTTGTGGCTGGTCATATTGTCTAGGAGATTTGCGAAATTTCCTCTCGTTCCGGGAGAAAAATCGAGCATGTCGGGCGGTGCCTCGTCGCGCTTTGGATGAAAAGAAAACCGATGGTTAAAGCGCCAAAATGAGTTAGATCTAGAGCCCCCATTGTTTCGGAGCCAGCTAGAGGAGGCGCGAGAGAGATGGCAAGATCGCCGGAAACTTGGTCCTGTTCCAGAAGACTTGGCTGGCGCAAATTTTAATTTTAAGATTGCGGATCGTGAGTATTCAAAGTTAATCGATTCGGATGAATACGATTCGTCAAAATTTATAAATTATCTTGCTGTTGGAGATAGAGAAATACCTGCTCACATGAAGTACCTTGAGAAAAAAAAGGCGGCCGATGTTCTCTTATTGCAAGATTTTAAGAGGCAAAGAAATAACCAGCGTATCGCCGCGGAGGACCTGGTGATTGCAATTGCAACAACGCCACCACCCGCCAAGTGCAATCGATTGACGAATATTTGAAAACAATTTTCGAAACTTGGCAAAACTTTGATCCAAGTATCGAAGCCTTACTTTCCTCAGAAGATCATAATTCGACTCACGATTGAAAGAGCTCGTTATAAAAAACCACTCCAATTAATTTTTTTAGGTCGCCAGTCGGTCTAAAAATTGGTACTTATAAGAAATCCTATAGAGAAATTTGGGGGAAAGATGCCTAATTCGCAAGAAGTTGCCGCCGTCGCTAATACGATTGCCTTGACCCAAACTGTACAAAAAGGTGGGTGTGCGGCTAAGGTTTCGGCCATTTACTTACGAGAAATTCTTTCGAAAGTTAAATTTCCAAAGGCGCATGAAGCCTTGCTCGTGGATGCTCGGCTTTTTGACGATGCTGGTATTTATAAAGTGAGTGATGATATTGCGCTTGTGCAAACCTTAGATTTTTTTACCCCAATACTTGATACGGCAAAACACTTTGGAGCCGTTGCGGCCGCAAACGCTTTAAGTGATGTTTATGCCATGGGTGGAAAACCAAAAACGGCGATGGGGATTCTGGCGTTTCCGATCGCGACCATGCCTGAATCTGTTATTGTGGATGTCATGCAGGGAGCAAGTGATAAAATCGCTGAGGCAGGTGCCAACTTTGTCGGTGGGCATTCCATTGATGACGACACTTTAAAATTTGGGTTATCAGTCACAGGCTTTGTGCATCCTGAGCGCATGTGGACCAATGCCGCAGCAAGGCCCGACGATCACCTTATATTGACGAAGGCTTTGGGTACCGGGACGATGACTGCGGGTCTGAAGCGTCGTGAACTCGCCGAAGATGATATCAGCGAAGCCATTGCGAGTATGTTGATGCTAAATAACATCGTTGATTATCTGAGTGAAGAGCAAGTGCAGGCGATTCATGCTGCAACCGATATCACGGGCTTCGGACTTTCGGGTCATAGTCAGCAGCTAGCAAAAGCCAGCAATGTGACGTTAAAAATTAAATCTCAGCGGCTGCCGCTGTTTTCACAAAGCCTGGCTTGTCTAGAGCGAGGTTTTCTGACCAAAGCGCATCGAAGCAACTTTGAATATACGCAAGCGTCGATAGAGGCTTCAGGTCTCGACAAACTTTATAATCTTGTGATCCATGATCCCCAAACCAGTGGGGGGCTGTTGCTGGCCGTGGCTCCTGACTCAAGTCATAAAATCGTAGAAAGCTTAAAGTCCAAATTTAAATCGACAGAGGTAATAGGCTTCGTCGATTCTCCACAAAAATATGCGGTGATATTTGAGCCCTGAGATCATCGGCCCTGAATTTTTTGAAAAGCTATTTTTGTCTGGGACTCCGTTTATTGATGTGAGAGCTCCAGTTGAATTTATTCAGGGGAGCTTGCCGGGGGCCGTTAACATTCCGATTTTAAATGATGATGAACGCGCTCAAATCGGAACGACTTATAAAACTCAAGGCCAAGAAGCAGCAATTAGCTTGGGCTACCGTTTGGTGTCTGGGCCAATAAAAGAAGAGCGTTTGCAAGCTTGGAGGGCTTTTATCGAAAGAAATCCAACGGCCGTGCTTTACTGTTTTCGAGGCGGCCAGAGATCGCAAATAACTCAAGCGTGGCTACGGGAAGCCCGCGTGCAGAGGCCCTTATTGGCTGGTGGTTATAAGGCGGCACGCAATTTTTTAATGGATAAAATCACCAGTTTTACGAGAGGTCATGAGTTTTTGGCGCTTTCTGGGTTTACCGGAAGTGGCAAGACTCACCTTCTTGAAGAGGTGAAGAATTTTTATCCGACGGTTCATCTTGAGGCCATAGCCTGTCACCGTGGCTCGGCTTTTGGCGGGCGAGAGGTCAGGCAGCCGTCGCAAATCGATTTTGAAAATAATCTTGCGCTCGCACTCCTTTTGGTTGCAAATCAGTTGTCACAGCCGCGTCCTTTGTTGGTTGAAGATGAGAGTCGCTTGATCGGAAAGTGCATTTTACCAGGCGAATTTTTTGCGCGCTTAACGTCTTCACAGGCCATTTGGATCGACGAAACACTTGAGAATCGCATTGAAAATATTTTTCAAGATTATATTCTTGAGACCCCACTGATTGGGGACGACGAAGAACAAGCTCTTGCGGTATTTTTTAAGTATAAAAATGCCATCTCAGCCATCAGCAAAAGGCTTGGCGGATTGAGAGCAAAAGAAATTATGGATTTACTTGAACGTGCTCGCACCGACTTTGTCGAATCAAGAGGGCTTCATCTTAATAAGGCGTGGATCGAAAAGGTCTTAATCTACTATTATGATCCTCTGTATTCGAACTTAGAGAAAAAAAAGCCAAAATTGATCTTTAAAGGGTCTAAGTCCGAATGCCTCGCATATTTAAAAAATCTCGTCAATTCATAGGCCTTTTCAACGTGACAAGCAGCCAGTTTTGGTTTTAGCATAAAAACACGTGTTGCCGTCCCAATAACTATTCTACGTCAGGAGTTTGACCATGAAATTTCAATATTTGCTCACTCTTTCAATATTAGTGACGACTTCATTGATGGCTTCTTTGGCGCATGGCAGTTTTGATAGCGATTGCAAATTTGCTTATCGTGGCTCTGCCGTCGATCTCATCGCAAAAATAATGGAGTTTAAAGACGCTAAAATAACTGGGCCAGATCTTGGCATTAGTGCGGCCGCAATCGACGTAAAAGTTTCTGCACTTCGTGCGGCTTGCTATTTTAAAGAACCTGCAGAGAATCGAATTTGTGTAAATAAATATGAGAAAGTTTACCAAGCTGTGAAGGCCAAAGTAGATTCTGGCGCCTTGATTTCTGGAAAACAAAAGGAAGTCGATTACAGTGGGCTTGAAAATGCAATAGTGCATGCAAAAATTCAAATCGACGACATACAGTGTGATTTCTAAAGTCGACCTTTCTTGTCACCGTCGTCAAACATTTATGCGCTCAATTAAGAAAACGGGGAGGGCGCCTCAATAAAGAGGGGCCTCCGTTGAGGCCTTAAGGGTCTTTTAACCAAGTTAGGCCTATGGTATCGGCATCGAATTTGCTCTTCGTTTGCAAGATGCGAACGCTTTTAATTATCACAATATTATTGATGGCCTCCATAATACCCGAGCTCTCGTATTCGCAGGCCTTGTCATCTGAGCGGCTTGGGATTGCCTATATTGAAGACTTCAGGCCGACACAATTTGATTTGGGCTACATTCAGGCTGCTCTGACGAGAGTCCCAGAACTAGTTAAGCTTCTGGCGGAGCCAAAAGCGCTTGACGTGTATCTTCGCAAACATCCATTGAACGTGATCATTGGGCCAAAAGGCAAGATTTACCTCGCTGGCGATAAACATCATTTTTTATTTGAACTTTGGCTGGCACATGCCCCCCTTTGTTATTATAGGGTCAAAGCCAATTGGAGTTGGGCTTCTAATAAAAAGTTTTGGAAAATGATGAAGGCCAAAAAGATGGTGAACCTGATTGATCAAACGGGTACTCAACGAGAGCCTCAAGATTTACCGAGATACATTTATCAGTTACGTGATGACCCCTACCGAAGCTTAGCTGGCTTGGTCCGTCGAGCTGGCGAATTCAATAAAGATCCAACAAATTTTGTTGAATTTCTTTGGGCCAGATTTTTTCAAAAAAATTTAAAGACTCAAGATATCGCTCGTCATTTTGATGATGCCATGAATGAGGCAAGGATACTTGCGCATTCGGAGGCCGCTCAAAATTTGCCGGGATATATTAAATGGGGAGCTTGTTCGGATTTATTTACTTTACCATGAAGTGAGATCGTTTTTATGAAAGCTCATATTTTCAGGTTATTAAGCAAAATCATTATGAGCGTTTCATTTTTGTCCTCGACGGCCATGGCCACGGCAACCGCAACCGCTACTGAGGGAATGTGTCGTGATCTGTTTGTTATCGAATCGCAAATCGAGTATTCACCAGAGCTCTTTGAACAAGCTTATCGCGACGAATATCAAAAGATCGATTCTTGGTTCCGCCGAAAGTCTGTTGTGCATCTTAAAGAAAAGATTCGTCAAAGAGTTGAAAATGCATGCGAGATAGAGTGCACAGAAGAAAAAATAGCTCGGGTGGTGAATGAGGCAATTGGCGAATCATTTGGTAACATTGATCGATTGAATCGACAGGGTCGCATCATTCGTGGGTATCTCTTTTTGACGGGTATGAGCGTTGGCTCTGTCCTTATCGGGACTATGATCAATACGCATTTGCCAGTTCATGAGCAATTCCTCTCCCATGTCATTACTGCGGTTATGTCGCTTGGTCTTTATAGTTTTAGCGCTCCCCTCTTTAATCACATCGGCACGACTTTGGTTCGAGGCGCCTGGCGACTTACAGATGGTAAACCCTTCTTTCGCAAAGATCCCGAATACGCGCGTCTTCGGGCTTTGTACCGAGTTTTACGAGACAAGATGACGACTATCGAACAAGAAGAGGCCACGCGCATCAGCACCTTTAAAAACAAAGCTGCCGGCACATTCGCGAGCGCTCTCGAGGCAACACTCTCCGCTGATCCCAGTAAGGGCGGTATCACCGCAGGCGCAGGGCGTATTGCTGATTTTGTGATTGATGTCCGTATCAGCACTCCAGAAATTCGCTATGATGATCCATCAATACTTCGAACTTTTAAACTTAATATCTGGAATCGAAACCTAGATAGAGAGGTTCTTGAAAAACTCTATGCCCTGACTATCGAGATGATTCAAAATACCGATGAACTCTACAATCAATCACCGGAAGCGGCGCAGATCTACCAAAAAACTTTGCGTGTTTGGCTTGGCCTGGATCCGGGTTAGTCTGAAAAATTTATCTTCATAAATTTTTACATGGTCAGGTGACTATTCAAGGCGAAGATCAACAATCTGCAACGCTGGATCCGCAAATAATAAGCTTTAAAATAAAAATGTATTTGGCACAGCTTATGCTTTATGAGGCTATCGAATAAGAAGCTAAGGATTAAGAAGTTCATCTGGTGAGTTCCTGGGGTGTATTTTGAAAACATATTTTCTGCTGTTCATTTTTACAATGAACTTATTTCTTTATACAGGTTATACGAGTCATAAAGGCGCTTTGGTTTATGCCGCTGTCCAACCCAGCAATGCTCAGGTCGCGGCGCAGGTGAGCACCGAGGGCTCGCTTGCGAAGCTGAAGTCGCGGTGTTTTCAAAGTCGTGACTTTGCAATTTTAGAGAGAATGTCGTTGTATGTGGAACAAAGCTTTGAAGCTGCAAAAGCTTTGGCTGACCATTTGAACAAATCTGAAGTGTCAAAAAATATGAATTCATTGGCAATGAAGAGAGCCGACTTTTTAAATAAATTGATTTATTTTCGAACCGCCAAAGATTTCTTAAGGATTCAGTCATTCAAAAACTATTGTGAAGCCATTGATGAGCTGCAATTTGAGCCAACGAATCAGATCTGTGCTTGTTTGCGGCAGTCAAATAATGAGAAATGTATGAATCGTGAGGTTCAGGTTCGTTTTTGTCAGAGCTTACCTCGTTTACATATGATACATGCGCACCATTTAGAAGAACTCGAAGTGACTGAGGATTTAGAAGAGGTAAATCTTCAATCAGACTCACCAGAGCCTACCAATCGCGATATGTTGCCAAAGTCAAAGCGTCAGTCTCAAAATTACTGCGAAAGTCTTTTTCGGTAAACCCAGTGTCTCGCTGTCTCATCGGTGAGACGTCTCGGGCGCCTCGATTTAAAACATGGCAAATGTCCCAGACCAAAGATTGTGATTTGAGCTCTAAATAATTGGGAATCGACATTTTTTCTGGATAATAGAGGGACATCTCTTTAACCTATTATTGTAGGCAGAAATGCGCTTGGGAGGCTTAATGATCGGTGATCCTCATGCTAAAAAAACAAAAAAAAATATTATTTTTTCCTCGATTCTCGTGCTGGTTTGCGCGACGGTGTTAGGCTTGCTTTTTCAGAATTGTGGTAGCGGCTTCCAAGCTCTTCAATCATCAGATCAATTGGCGCAACTTGGATCGGTAGCGCCAGGCCCGTCTTTGGCAAGTGGTGGGGTCGATCCAGCTCTGACCAAAATGGGTGAGGTGTCTTATGGTTTGTTTAATAAAATAACGATCGCCAATGGAATCGTCGCAGAAGGCCAGCTTGGCAAAGCCATGCTTGTTCGAGGCGACAGTAAAACTTATGTTTATGTTACGGCTCTTGGTTTGGTTCCGAGTCAAACCTATAACTCCCACGTCCATGCTGATACCTGTGCAAATGGTGGCGGTGGACATTACAAAAAAGATCCGACAATCACAGCATCTGATCCCAATAATGAAATTTGGTTAACTCTGAATACAGATGCTCAAGGTACTGCCTTTGCTCGCGCCGAGGTTCCGTACGTGGCAGGCCCTAATGCGGTTTCAATCGTCGTCCACAATCTTGATAGTTCAAAATTTTATTGTGCCGATTTAAGTTTGCAACAGAGTGCAGCTTCAGCTGTCAGCCAGTGGTCCGGAAGTTCTTTCCAACTGATGTCGACGACAAAAGCCGGTGTGATGATTGCTGGCAATGCCACTAAGGTGGTGCTCGCAAACCATATGTCAGGCTTTCACGTCACGGTTTGGGGACTGACTCCGGGAGCGGTTTATCCAGTGCATGTGCATGCGGCAAATTGCGCTAGCGGAGGTGGCGGCCACTTTCAGATTGATAGCACGGCTGCAGCCGGGCAAGCCAATGAGATATGGATGCCACTTAACGCTTCGGCCACGGGCTCTGCTTACAGCGAGGTTTGGGTTAATCAGGTCACCTCTACGACCCAGGCGGGAGCGCTCTCCATTGTCATTCACGATCCTGTGGACGCAACTAAGCAGGCTTGTGCAGATCTGATTCCTATTCCAAGTCCTGTTTCAATCAGCGGACTTTTTCAGCTGACAGATACGGCTGTTGATAAGGCGTTTGTCTTGAGCAACTTAAATCCAGCCGCGCTTTCTGGCGCCGGCTATCAATATTCGACTGATCTAACGGCTGCGCCAGCCACATCAGTACAAGTTGGTACCTTTGGATTGAATCCATTAACCTATCAGGCTCATGTCCACAATCTGCCTTGTCGTTTGGGTGCAGGCAGCCACTATAAATTCGATACATCACAGACGGCATCGTCTGCGACGAATGAAGTGTGGTTCACCCTCAATGTCGATGGCACGACCAAGATCGGAACTAGTAGCGTTAATGCCGCCACTGTTCTACGTGCTGATGCGATGTCGGTGGTTGTTCATGATCCCGCCGATAATTCAAAATTACTTTGTGCCGACCTTCTTTAAGCTATCGATGAAAGAGCTGCTTTTTGAGTACGCGATCAAGCCACTTCGAGGGTAGCAAGTGACCCAAAGTCACTTGTAAATGGCCGAGGCGTGAGGTTACGATTTGACGAACCGGCGGATCATCGGCAAGTAAGGCCTCGTGCACGGACCTTGCCACTTCTTCAGCCGGAATTGCTGCGCGTGCGACTTGCTCGACCTGCTTAATAAACTTGTCGAGCGCGTTTCGATAGGGCTCAAGACGTTCTTTGTTTATTTTCGAAAAAAGCTCGTCGCGATGACCAAGACCCTTCTCCCAAATGGGAGTTTGAATCGGGCCGGGTTCAATCACGATAACCTTAACACCTGTCACTGCCAGCTCGCGACGAAGGGCATCTGAAATCGCTTCGACGGCATATTTTGAAGCACAATAAGGACCAAGAAAGGGCGATACTAAGAGGCCGCTGACCGAACTCATATTCACGATACGCCCTCGCGTTTCGCGAATAATCGGCAAAAAAGTCTGAGTCGTCTCAACAAGTCCAAAGACATTGACGGCGAATTGCTTTTTGAACTCCTCAATCTCGACGGCCTCGATGGGCCCTGCAACGGCAATTCCAGCATTATTAATCAAAACAAAACTCAGTTCTTTAATACGTTGGCGCTCAATTTGTTTTTGAGTTAAGCGAATGCTTTCGCCATCGGTGACATCAATTTGAACTGGAACAATGGACGAATTGATATTGGTTAAATTAACTCCATCAGCCTGTTTGCGCACGCCCGCAAAAACTTGATGCCCGCGATTTGCGAGATCGATTGCGATCGCACGGCCGATTCCTGTCGAAGCACCTGTGATGAGAACTGAGAATTTTTTCATGCTTTTTTATTTCATGATTCTTGATTAATGAAAAGAGAAATTCGTGCGCGTGAGTGCCATATCCATATGGAAATAGAATCTGTGTGGGGCGCCTGTAATTGTTTCTCGTGTCTCATGTTGATACGGTCTTGATCCGCTTATTTAACATCCATACTTTTTCAAGGCTCTCGCTTGATGAGGAATTTACACACGTCTCCAGCTTACCGATTTGCCTCGGTTGCGACGAACGATCATCTCGAGACTCTTAATTACAATGAGGGAGTTGCTGCGGGTTACAACTTTGAAAGTACTTTAGGTTATGTCTTATCACCTTGACAGCATTTGAACATGAAAAAGATTTTATCTATGCGCCTTCAGATTTACATATTTCTTACAGAATTCTGATGTAAACTTGTTGAATAGACAGAGTGTGCCTAGATAATTTTCTTACGCGTTTTTAGAAAAGGGAGTGTTTATGAGTCTAAATAAAATGCGAAATAAATTATTTGCGTTTATCATCCTTATCGCTATTCGTCCGGCTTTTGCCGCTGATGCGACCGCAGGGGCTTTTGAAATAGTAGACGTCTCAGGACAGATTACTGGAGAACCTGCCGCGACTTCAGATGCCGCCCGCAACGCATGGACAAAGGCTTGTCAGGATTGGAAAAGCGAAACCAAAGATTTGAATAAAAACAATGAAGTTCTCGGCATGAGTTGTAATTCTAGCGCCTGTGCTTTTACCGAATCGGGAAAGTGGCAATGCTCCTCCACTGGAACTTATAAAGTTAAGACCGCGGGCACGCGTGTGACGAATTCAAATCTTGCGCCGAGTGTTCCGGAGCCTCCCGTGGCAGCGCCTCTGCCTCCGCAACATGAGATCACGATTGCTCCTCCTGAGACGATTGTCGAAGTGGTTCCCTCGCCACGAGTCGGCTTTGTGTGGATACAGGGATATTGGGGTTGGTCGGGAAGACACCACGTCTGGATTCCCGGTCGGTGGGTGAATGCGCGCCCCGGTTATTACTGGGTGTCTGAGCGTTGGGAAAGACATGGACATGGTTGGCATTTTGAAACGGGGCGCTGGGAGATACGTCATTGAGTAAGCGCTGGTTACTGGCATTTTTGCTTATTATCTCAGGTGGCGTCTATCGTATTTCAGGTGAGGCCTCAAGGCGTCAGGTGCTTGTTGAGCAAATCAAAGTTCAGGCAGGCAAGCTCAGTCAATTGCAAAAGTTAATGCTTGAGCAAAATAAACTTGTTGAAGAACAAAAAAAGAAAATTGCTGATCTTGAAAAAAATGTTCAGCAAGATCAGAGCCGCATTCTCGGACAAAAGAGTATTGCGCAGACTGATTTGGCGAATATTCAAAGGCAGCTTGATGGAGAAAGCACACTTTTAAAAAATCTCAAACAAAATGTCGATGACCTTAAAAATCAACAACGCGGGAGCGCTGCGAATATTCAAGGGCAAATTCAAAGACAAAAAGATCTTATCTTGTCGCTGGAGAAACAAATTAATCTTGCAGCTTTGGGTAAGAAAAAAGTCAGTGAAAGTAGCAGTGACGCTCTTAAAAGTTCGAAGGAGCAAATTCAGCTCGAAACCCAAAACTTAAATAATCAAATTCAAACGCAGGAGACGCTCATTAAGACGACCAAGGATCAGCTCGATTTCTGGCGCAAACGTCGCGGGGATTTTAACCAAGTCTCTAAAGTCGAAGACTATCAGCAGCAACTCAAAGATCAAGTCCAGCTGCTTGAACAACTCAAAACGCAAAAACTGAACCTCTCAAAAGCGACCCAACTTCAAGCGGCAAATATTAGTCAAAATGCCAATCACGAACGAGACAATATCGATCAATCAGAGATAAATCTGCGAGCGCAGTTGAGCCGTGCCCAACAAGATTTAAAAAATATGCAGGACTATCATTATTCGGAGCAGAACTCCGAAAGTAATCTTCGCGCCAAACTTAGCCAAGCCGAACAAGATTATTCGGTTGAATATGTTAAATTTCAAGTCCTTCAAGAAAGCCTTAAGAAAAAGCAGGCCGAAGTTCAAGCCCTTAAATGATCACTTTGAGCTATTTGTTCTAAGTAAACATGCTTCATCCGCTCGTAAAATGACTGGTTGTGGATAATATTAGAGGCAAGTAGAGCAACGAGGGCGGTCACCATCATCGGAAAAATTGCGGAATGTTTATTGGTCATTTCGACAACTAAAATAAAAGATGTAAAGGGAGTTTTGGTCACACCCGTCAGAAACCCAATCATGCCAAGAAGAACGAGGATATTTTGGTCGGATGATCCAAAGAGCTTTGCAATTAAACCACCAATGCTACCACCAATGGCAAGCGATGGCGAGAAGATGCCGCCTGCGGCTCCCGATAAATAAGAGATGATGGTTCCAAAAAAACGCGAGAGCACTATATAAGTGTCTGAGGATCTCCCGTGAAATAAAAAGTCGTTTAATAACTCAAGTCCTGAGCCTGCCGAGCTATCATTAAAATAAATGAGAGTAGCCATTGAAAGGCCAGCTGCCATCGCTTCCTTGCGGATCAAAATTGATCGGCGAGTCCGAAGTGATGGCCGATTGATTTCCAGAGGTCTCCTGATCTTGCTTTATGTTTTTAGATGAGCAGCCTAAAATTAAGCTCGAGAAGAACAGTGCTAAAAAAATAGTTTTGAACACGTTGGCCTCCGTCCTTTTTATTAAAATTCTGATTGAAAATCAAATATAAGTAAAGTATATATATCTTATAGCATTATAGGTATTAATTATGATAAATCTAAACTACTTGTACTATTTTTATATATCCGCCCAAA
>Ga0207070_1077_pt2 | contig 23371 bp, 20 predicted proteins | sample Alteio_BWMinHeat_92_FD_153591 | JGI IMG/M metagenome (GOLD analysis project Ga0207070, IMG submission 153591) | Enriched cells from forest soil in Barre Woods Harvard Forest LTER site, Petersham, Massachusetts, United States -... | ecosystem: Environmental > Terrestrial > Soil > Temperate forest >...
GGCGACAAGATCCGAGCACACAAATAAATGGAAACTGCTCAGCAGCTTCTGACGATAACCACGCAGTCTCACTAGTCGAATGTGGAGTGGGAACAGAAATTTACCAGCAACCCGCTTACTGCTCCGAATTGGGAACAACTCTGCGTAGAGCTACCAGCTCTGTGCCGAGCGGCACACCGCGCGTAACTTTCACGTGCAGCACTGCTTCGAAGGGCTGTACCTCTCCGCCAGGCGAAACTGCCAGCCGGAGAAGCAACTGTTCCACCGAACTTCGACGGCAGACGTACTCAACCGCCGCCTGTGTTCCGATAGTGGTTGTGCCCGCAAGAATCAGGACGGAGTGCGCGGGATTCATTCCCTTTACGAGAGCAATTACAGAATAATCGTCGGTCAGAGGCAGATCGTTAGGAGTGCCGAGGAATTCCTTTAGTTCTCCGGTGTGTGGATGAACGTTGAGGATGCCTAAGTCGCCCTTACGAGGTCCGTTAGTCAATCGTTGGAAAACAAATTCCTGACTACCCGGAATGTCGAGCAACGTGAGATTTTCAGCGGGCGATCCGACGAAGATCACATCGTTGTTTTTAACGTCGTCGAGCGAGAGCAGGCTCCCGCGTTTCACTCTTATTTGTCGATGGAGCGAAGCGAACACACGATCGAGTTCATGTATCGCCAGCACTTCGCCAACGCCAGTGTAGTGATCGAGAATCTTGCTACGCGCGTCGCGAGACGGATCCAGATACCGCATTCCTGTCTCCGGTCGTCCAACGAATGAGGCGTTACTGAAGACCACCCAGGGCTCGTCGGGACTGGAGTCAAACTGCTTCCAGAAAAGAGCAAGGGCCGCAGGCGCAGGATCATTTCCACCGGCCTGCGTAGTTTCACTGCGATTGCGGTTGGCCCACAAAGCGGCAATCACCGCTACCGCTGCTGCGAGAAGAACAGAAAGGATAGTTACAGCAATGGTCCAGTTGCGCCGGTTGGGTCTTACGTCGGAAGGCGTTGCCGGGGGTGGCTCCACATCCTTTCTTATGGGTCTTGCGGGAGGAGCCGGATGATGGAAGCCGAGGAGGTAGGTGCCTTTTGGCAAATCCACGACGATCGAATCATCGCTGCCCTCGGAGGCGTAGTAGTCATGGAGCTTCTGACGCAGGCGTCCCACCTGTACGCGCACGGTGGAATCCAGTTGTGAATCAAAATCAGAGGACCGGCCAAAGACCTCAGTCGCAATCTGATATTCCTTGAGATGCCCGTTGGGATGGTCCAATACGTAGTTGGCCAGATACCTTAGGAGTTTGCACAGCGATTCTGAGCCGTGCAACACACTGCTGTTCGCGATTCTCTCAACCTGCGCGAAATACTGCTCTTTGTCGGTTAACAGCACGTTGTTACAAACCATTTAACTGATGGGTAACAAAGCGTAACAGGCCTGTAACTTAGCTGCAACAGCCAGAAACGTTCTCGGTCACTGTATCAATACCAGCAGAAACTTCCATACGCGGGCACTGCCGCCATTTAATTCGCGGCTGATTCCGGAGTAGCTGCGCGCGTTGTCGCAGCGATCCTTGATGTGGCGACCAAAGGGACTGTGTGTCTTTAGTGCTCGAACGCGATTTTTCCAAATCGAGGTGATCGCGTAGCGCGCTACATCTGTGGCAACGAGGCAAACGCGTAAATGAGTTTTCGAAATTTCGACGGGAAAGGTCTTGACTTCGCTAATAGATTTCTACTACTTTCCGCCGCGAACACATCCGCTGATCTTGAAAACTTCAACGCCTAAGGTGGACAACTTAAATTCGAACTCGAGATTTGAGTTCCCTTTTCAGGAGAGATCGCTGATCGAGCGGTCTTCCCCCCGCAAGTGAGGTCAAGATTATGAAGCGTGCGAGATTTGCCTCTTTCCTTTCTCTCCTGCTCGGCATGCTGTTGCTCGCGCCGATGCAAAGCTTTGGTCAGGCTGTATATGGATCGATCTTCGGAACTGTCACCGATCCCACCGGTGCCGTAGTTCCAAATGCCAAAGTCACGGTGACCGATGTGCGTAAAGGCACATCGGAAACGGTGACCACAGACGAGTCCGGCGACTACAGAGTTACCCACCTAATCCCGGACGTGTACCAGGTAAAGGTCGAATCGTCAGGATTTGAGACGGCCGTTTCCGACAACATACAAATCTCTGCCGATACAGGCGCGCACTTCGATGCGGCGCTAAAGACGGGCGCCCAGACGGAAACGGTGCAGGTTACCGCAGAAGCTCCGCAGCTTAAGACCGATCGCGCGGACGTGGCGACGATCTTCAACGAAAGATCGCTTGAGCAACTGCCCACATTCAATCGCAATTTCACCAGCTTTCTCTTGCTGAGCCCGGGCACCACCAAGATGGGCTGGTCGCACGCGAGTTCGGAGAACCCGCAGGGAAGCCAGCAGATATTCGTCAACGGGCAGCAGTTTGCCGGAACAGGGTATGAACTCGACGGTACAGATAACGAGGATCCCATTCTGGGAATTATTGTTGTCAACCCCAACTTGGACTCGGTCACCGAGACAAAAATAACGACGCAGAATTACGACGCTGAGTTCGGGAAAGCGATTGCTGGCATTGTGACCGCGCAAACCAAGTCTGGAAGCAACACGATTCACGGCAGCGCATTCGAGTATCGCCGCAGCGACGCCAACCAGGCCCGGGACCCTTTCACTCAGTTTGCTCCCGACCCGATCACCCACAGGCTTATTACCGTCAGTTTGTGGAACCAATTTGGAGGGTCGGTCGGCGGGGCGGTCATAAAAGACAAGCTGTTCTATTTTGGCGACTATCAGGGCACTCGGGAAAAGACTGGCAATTCCTTCTTTGAGACGGTACCTACCAGTTTGGTTAGAAGCACTTGTCTGGGCGGTCAGGCTTGCAACCTCAGCGAATACCTGAACGGCGGTCGGAACCAGATTTATCAGCCGGGGACCACAAATCCCTACCCAAATAACATCATCCCCGCCAACCAAATCTCAGCGCAGGCGGTGAATCTGTTGAAGCAATTGCCGGCGCCGACGACGAGCGGCACGATCAACAACTACGTTGCCAGCGGATTTGGCGTCTTCAATCGCGACGCGTTTGACACTCGTGCCGATTTCAGCGCAACGTCGAAGTTGAGCATTTTCGGAAGATACAGCTTCCAGAACTTTAACTTGAGTGGGCCCAGCGCCTTCGGCGTTGCCGGCGGAGAGGGATTCGGCCCCGGAGGTCTTGCTGGACAATCCAAGACGCGCAATCAGAGCCTCGCGTCGGGATTCGATTACGTTTTAAGCAATTCACTGATTACTGATTTCCGCGTCGGCTACTTCCATTATCACGTCAACGTTGAACCGAACGATGCAGGCCTGACGCCGATGAAGGATGCCGGCATTCCGGGCATCAACCTTGGCGACCCGTTCACTGCCGGCTTCTCGCAGCTTAGCCTCGCCGGCAACAGCTCCAGCGACATTCAAAAAGCAGGCGGAATCAGCGAATTTGGCGAAGGCTTGGATGTCGGTCGCTGCAACTGCCCACTGCTGGAAAGCGAAAACCAGATTCAGTTCGTAAACAACTGGACGAAGACGGTAGGGAACCATACTTACAAGTTTGGCGGCGACATCAGGTACGCATTGAATTTGCGCGTACCCAGCGACCGCCATCGGACCGGCGAACTTTCGTTTGCTCAGTCCTTCACCTCCAACCCTGCGGCTGCCGTTCCAGGTGGTTCGGCTTTAGCCACGTTGCTGCTCGGCGAAGTAACCAGCATGTCACGGTATGTGAGCAGTTCGACTGATGCTGCGGAGCGCCAGAAGCGAACGTTCTTCTACGGACAAGATACGTGGCGCGTAACCCCGAAGTTGACGCTGAACTATGGCTTGCGCTGGGAAATCTACTTCCCTGAAACAGTGAATGCCAACGGCAATGGAGCGCTCCTCAATTTGGATGATGGACTACTTCACGTAGCCGGTACCGGCGGCGTTCCCACCAACATGGGCGTTAACAATACCTACAAGAATCTCGCTCCACGGTTGGGAATTGCGTATCAGTACGACGACAAGACGGTTGTCCGGATGGGGTACGGACGCAGTTTTGATATCGGCGTTTTTGGCTCGATTTTCGGCCACACTGTAACGCAAAACCTGCCCGTGTTGGCAAATCAGAACCTAAACCCTGTCAGCTCCACTTCGGGAGTTTTCAATTTCACTCAAGGTCCTCCCGCCCCAGCGGCCATAACGGTTCCAACCAACGGACTGCTTCCTCTTCCTGTAGGCATCAACGGAAGAGCGCGGCCATTCAACGAGCGTATTCCAACGCTTGACGCATGGAACCTCACCATTCAGCGACAGCTCTCAAACACGGTGAGCGCCGAGCTTGCGTACGTCGGAAACAAGGGCACTCACGTTTTTGCCGGTAACAATCCTGACATCAATCCCAACGAGCCCAACGTCATCGGCTTCCACCCGAACCTGGCGACCTGTGTCGCTCCCAATACCACGAACTGCAACGTTCCCCAAAACCAGCGCAGGGCCTTCTTCGGCCGGTTTGGCTGGACGCAGGACATCACCGATTTCGCAAACGCGGCGAGCAGCAACTACAACGCCCTCCAAGCTAAGATAGACAAGCGTTTCTCGAACGGTCTGCAGATGCTTGCGCATTACACCTGGTCCAAAGCCCTCAACTTCGATCAGGACTACTTCGCCATTCAACCACACCATGGCTTGGTGGACTTCAACCGCAAACATGTATTTGTCGTGTCCAGCGTCTATGCCCTGCCGTTCGGACATGGCAAGTCCTACGCCAGCAATCTTCCCAAGTGGGCCGACTATGCAATCGGGGGGTTTGAGCTGAGCTCGAATCTTACTTGGAGCAGCGGCTTGCCATTCAGCGTGAGCTATGGAGAATGCGGCTCAGATATCGACGCAGGACCGTGCTGGGCAAGTAAAACGGGCAGCCCGAGCACTAACGTGGCCGGATTGAACACGAGTGGAGGTTCTCCCTTCAGACAGTTCTTCGTTCCAGTCGCCGCCTTCACCACGAACGGGGCTTCCGGAGGTGGCTTCACGCGTCCGCCAGCGAACACGTTCGGGAGCCGCAACTCGCTCTATGGCCCGAGATACTTCAACACGGATTTGGCGATTGCAAAAGCTTTCGATATCCGCGAGCGTGTGAACGCTCAGTTCCGCGCCGAATTCTTCAACGTCTTCAACCATCCGCAGCTTGGAAACCCCAGTTCCTGCATCGACTGCTCGGGATCGGGCCAGATCACCGACATCGCGAGCAATCTGGGTCAGATGCGCAACATCCAATTCGGTGTGCGCTTCCAGTTCTAGGTTGCACGACTCATCGACCTTCACCGGAGAGCTATTACGCTCTCCGGTTTTCTTTTTACCCAGTCGGACGACTTTGCTTCAGCGCCAGATCGTGTACTCCTCGTGGGGGATGGTTCTGGGACAAGTTCGCATCTTAAGATTTCCTAAATAAACTTAACAATTGGCCGAGTTCCACGGAGCACTGCTTTCTCTAGAATGAGCCGCACGTTTAGTCATTGAGGCCATTCTGTTGGGGTTGCGGGAGTTCTGCTCGAGAAACTGCACGTGGGCCACAGCACTGATTCGACTCGCGCCGCTTCCCGCTCTGCTCTGGGCTCTGTCTGTTGTGCTGCATGCTTCTACAGATCAAGTCCAGCATCAGGAAACCGAGACGGATAATACCTGCGTTCGTTGTCACGCCAAGATAGCTGCCAGTTATTCGCGGACCGCCATGTGCCGTGCGAGTGGCCCGGCTTCACAAGATCCGATTACCGGGACCTTCCTCCACAAACAATCCGGTGTTTCCTATCGCGTATACCAGGCTGATGGCAAGCTCTGGCTGGAATACAGCCGAGCCGCAGATCCACGGCTGCACGGGAAAAGAGAGCTCTTGTACTATATCGGCTCTGGAAAGCTGAAGGGACGTACCTATCTGTTCGAAACCGAGGGTTTCCTTTTTGAGTCTCCAATCAATTGGTACGCGCAGAAACACCTTTGGGACATGGCTCCAAATTACGCGGCAACCCGAGAAGCTCCGTTGAACTTACCGGCTTTTCCTGAGTGTCTGAACTGCCATACCAGCGGAATGCAACCACCAGTTACCGGTACTGCAAACGAATATCCTGAACCTCCTTTTGTCCATGGAGGAATTACTTGTGAGCGGTGTCATGGCTCCGCCTCACAGCACGTGGCAAGCGGGGCGCCAATGCTCAAACTTGCGTCCCTCTCCGCTTCGCGCCGGGATTCCATATGCATGCAGTGCCACCTCGAAGGTGACATGACGATCGAGAGGCCACAGAAGCATGCTTATGAGTTTTCTCCGGGAAACGATCTCTCCGACTATGTTCGTTACTTCGTCCTTACCGACAAGCAGGGCACCCGCGCAGTGAGTCAGTTCGAAGCGCTGGCGCAGAGCGGATGTAAGCGGGCCTCGGCCGAAAAGATGACGTGCACATCGTGCCACGATCCGCACTACTCGCCTGACGCCTCCACTAGAGTCGACTATTACCGAACCAAGTGTCTTGGATGTCATGGCGTCGCTTTTGGCGAGAAGCATCATGCTGAAAATCGAGACTGCGTAAACTGTCACATGCCGGTGCTATCAACTCGAGACATCAGTCACACCGAAGCCACAGACCATCGGATTCTTAAGCAGCCTGAAGCAGTTATCCCGAATCGGAGCTCAGAAACAGCCAAACTCATGCCCTTCCCGGTTACCGCAGCAACACAGAATGATATTCGCGATCTCGCTCTTGCGTATGAAACGCTGGTCGAGCGAGGCGACCAAGGCGCAACCGCAGAAGCTCAAAAACTCCTGATCGCGGCTGGCAAGCAGGGTGCTAATGACGCCTCAGTTCTGACGGCACTCGGGTATCTCGCCCAGCAGCAGGGAAGAGAAGAGTTAGCTCGTGAATACTACGAGAATGCGTTGCGAGCCGATCCGTACAACGAAGAGGCCGCAACCAATCTCGGTGTAGCCGAAGCGAAAGAGGGCCACCTCCAGCGCGCTGTGGGCTTGTGGCAGAATGTGTTTCGTCATGCTCCCTGGCGGGGCAACGTCGGTGTCGACATCGCTTTGGGCTATTGCGCAGCGGGACGCTACGACGATGCCGCGGAATACGTGAAGCGCGTTCTCGAATTCAACCCCGACTTCACCATAGGCAGGTCGCTGCGGAATCAGCTTTCCGAGAATCCACCAAGATGTTCACTGAAGCCATGACGTTGCTGGATTCCCATCACTCTGGTAGCGACGCAGAATGCTGCGTCTCTAAAGTCGGGGAATGCGAACAGTGTGATCGTGGCACATCCTGCTCTCGCGCTTTTCAGCTAGTATGCATTAGCGCCTTGGTTCTAAGCGCGTCTTTCATACTAGGCCAGAATACGACGACGGCAAAGCCGAACGAATCCAGCAGTACTTCGACTCAGCTCTCCGAAGCCACTCGCCTCGTCGAAGGAAACAACCTGGACGAGGCCATTCAAAAATTGCGTGCATTGCAAGCTGAAAACGTTGAGCCTGAGGGCGTCGAGCATGAGCTCGGCCTCGCCTACTATCGGAAAGGCGATTTTCTGCAAGCCCAGAACGCTTTTGCCAAAGCAATGGAGCGCAATCCGAACGATCGGGAATCTATTCAGCTTCGTGGGTTAAGTCTTTACCAATTGGGCAGGCCCGCTGAAGCTATTTCCTACCTTAAACAGGTTCAATCGTGGATTGGTGGGGCCAATGTTGACGCGAACTATGTCCTCGGTCTCTGCTACATGCATACGCAGAATTACGATGAGGCGCGAAAATCGTTTGCGCAAATGTATGGCGCGAAGCCCGATTCGGCTGCCGCGCATTTGTTTTTAGCGCGCATGCTGCTGCGCCAGGGCTACGATCCCATCGCTGAGCAGGCCGCTCAAAAAGCGGCTGCACTAGATCCTAAGTTGCCTTTAGTGCACTACCTCCTGGGCGAGTTATATCTCTATAAGTCGAATGTGTCGAAAGCTATAGAAGAATTCGAGTTGGAACAGAAACTCAATCCGGGTTATGCCGGAACTTATGATCGACTGGGAGACTCTTATTCGCGAATCGGTAAATATGACGATGCTGAACGCGCGCTGCAGCGCGCCATTCTGCTCGATGCCACGGCTACCGGACCTTACATTTTGATGGGTAAGGTTCTGATCAAGAAGAAGGATTACGCTTCGGCGGCAACCTATCTGGAAAAGGCCCTGCACATGGACCCAAGCAACTACATTACTCATCATCTGATGGGCGAAACCTATCGTGGCCTTGGCCGGACGGGGGATGCGGAACGCGAGCTGAAGAAAGCCGAAGAGCTGCAGTCGGCGCAGGAAGCCAAGCCGCAGGGATAGCCTCCCAGGCACGGAGCATCGCCCGGCAACTTCGTTTGAGAACCAGCGGATCAGCCTGGAAACAGTATTAAGATCTGACGGTGGCGCGACCCTACGTTATTCAAAGTCGTACTCCACAGTCAGGAACCAGATTCCCTGCTTTTTTCCCTGCTGCCCTGGTGCGCGAACCAGGGGAACGCTGGGGAACTCTAGCTATTAGAACCAGTTAAGTCCTTAATTCCCGAGAATCCCTGCACCATTCCCTGCTTCGGGGCAGAAATTTGCTGATTTTGGGCGAAATCGGCAGAATTCGCCCTTTGCAGCGAAGAAATTCGCTGCAAAATTCCCTGCGGCAGGGAAATACCAGAGCCTAGCGGTCCTGGTGAAAACCATCCATGTCTTAAACCTGAACGACCAAACCCCTGCGTCGGCAAACATGCTGAGATCCAAGCCGCAGATGCTCACCTTCCGCCTAAGTGGACAGCCCTGCAGCATGCTGCGTCTCTACGGTCCGCCAGGAACAACCGCCGATGCCTTATCATTCTCATGCAAAGCTAATCAGGTTCCTCGTCGCCCCTGCATGCCTCGCAAGCTCTCCCATTACGACGGCGCCGGACGAGCCACGATGGTGGACGTCTCCGACAAAGCTCCCACCAAACGCGAAGCAGAAGCGTCGGCTTTCGTGAGGATGTCGCGGAATGTGCTGCGCGCCTTGCCGCAAAATCCAAAGGGCGATCCTCTGGAGATTGCACGGTTTGCGGGGATTGCGGCGGCGAAACGCACGTCAGAGCTAATCCCCATGTGTCATCCTTTGCCCCTGAGCTTCATTGATGTCACTGCGCGTGTATGCGAGAATGGCGTCGCTATTGCCTCCAAAGTAAATACGACCTCGAGCACCGGCGTAGAAATGGAGGCGCTGGTGGCCGCCAGTGTCGCCGCTCTGACGGTCTATGACATGTGTAAAGCGTTGGACAAGGGCATTGATATCGAGCACGTCCGGTTAGAGAGGAAATCCGGCGGCAAGAGCGGGCCCTACGAGCGATTATCGGAAAAGCCCTCGCCCGCCATTAAGCGTCGATAGAGTTTGGAATGGCTTCAAACATTCGCGTCCTGCTAGTGGACGACAATCCGATGATGGTGGCTTTGCTCCGGCAGACGATCTCGCCTTTCGCTGCGGTCGAGAGCTTCTCCAATGCAGCCGAAGCGTTGCTGCGGGTAGTAGAGGAAGCGCCTGATCTTGTCATTTCTGACTACGGAATGCCCGGCCTCAACGGTAGACAATTGATCGACAAGATTCGCAGTCGTGGACAGACCGCCAAATTGCCGGCAATCCTGATCGCAACGCGCAGCGAAGTTGCGGAGCACGTCCGATCCATGCAGGACCACCTCGAAGACATTATCGAAAAGCCTTTTTTCACCAAGGAGATTGCCTCCCGCATCAAGCGCGTGGTCGATAAGATCTCGCTGGAGAAGATGGCGCGCGAGGCTCCTGGCGAGTCCGTGGTGCGCGGCAATCTGCAGCAGATGAACACCATGGATCTATTCCAGTCCCTGGAACTCGGCCACAAAACCTGCCGGCTTTCGCTGAGCAAGAATGGCGAACGCTGCGATATGTATTTCACCGATGGCCAAATCAGCCATGCCCTATATGGACCTTTGCGCGGCGACGATGCGGTGTACAAAGTGCTCTCCTGGACTGAAGGTCATTTCGAGATCGACTTCAGCGGCAGCAGTCCGGAGCAGACTACTACGCGCTCTACGCAGGGACTGCTGATGGAAGGCCTGCGCATGCTCGACGAAGCTAACCGAGACACCGAGGAGAACGTACTCGACTCGTGAAGCTCACCGCCGCTGTGCTCACAATCAGTGACTCGTGTCATCGCGGCGAGCGCCAGGATGCATCCGGACCTCGTCTTCAGCGCTGCCTTCGCGATGCCGGATTCGAGATCGCCCTCACCAGAATCATTCCCGACGACATCGAAGAGATTGCCGCGGCACTGCGTCAGGCAGCCATCCAGGCACGGTTCGTGGTGACTACCGGCGGGACCGGAATCTCCACGCGCGATGTCACCCCCGAAGCAACCGCCAAAGTATGCGATCGTCTTCTCGATGGCGTCGTGGAAATGATGCGCGCCGAGGGATTGAAGCAGACACCCTTTGCCGCTCTTTCACGCGGACTCTGCGGCACCATCGGCAGCTCACTGGCGCTTAACCTTCCTGGTAGCCCGGCGGGAGCGGAAGCATCGTTGAAGTCGGTTTTGCATCTGATTCCGCACGCACTCGATCTGCTCTCCGGCAATACCGAACATTCCGCCGCGTCGTAAGTATCCGGAGCGGTAGCGACGGGGTAGACAAAATACAATGAAGGCTTCCCATCTACTTTGACAGCCATCAAGCACATCCTCGCGCGCTACTCACAATTCATTTGGTCGGTGCTGCAGCCAATGGGATCGTGGGGCATCTTTGTTGTCGCGATCCTGGATGCCGGCGCTTTCGCCATTCCCGTCGATCCGGTAGTTGCCGGATACATTTATGCACATCCACCGAAGATCTGGTTTTACGTATTCATGGCTTCCGCCGGCTCCGCGATAGGCAGCCTGATTCCCTATGGAATCGGTCGTGCCGGAGGCGAACTGCTGTTGCTGAAACACATCGATCGCCGGCGTTTCGAGCGCATGCGCGATCGGTTTGAAAATCAGGAGTTCTTCGCCATGATGGTTCCGGCATTGTTGCCTCCTCCCACGCCGTTCAAATTATTTCTGTTGTCGGCGGGAGTCTTCGAGATGCGTCCTCATTTATTCCTGCTCGCGGTTTTCAGCGGACGCGTGATTCGATTCGTCGTGCTCGGATTTCTGGTAGTGCGCTTCGGTCCGGGGATCGTAGGTTTGGTGACGGCGGTGATGGCGCACCATCTGGTGTGGGTGCTCATCGTATTTGCTGCGCTGATCGCATTGGGCGTGTCGCGTAGGATGTTTCGTGGAGCGCGCGCAGTTCCCGAAACAGAACCGCCTGAGGCTGCACAGGATTAAGTTTCAAAACATCCCGCGGCGCAAGCGCCTGGCCGATTGAAGCGCTCTCCGGGATGAAGGTGTGTGCCGTGCGTCCCAGGTTTTGAGGGGGCGGGTGTTAAGAAATGTAAGCTCCTGCTATATCAACTACTTAGAAGACGCAGAATGGGTGCGACTTTTGCTTCCTTTGCCTCGTATTTAGAGTCGAATGCAGATAGCAGCAGCACAAGCGGTGGAGTGGACTCTACGAGAAAACGTTGAGATCGCCCGTGGTCTTCGTCGTCGAGACCCCGAGCTCCTCGACCGCCTGATCGAACGCTATCAACACCGGCTGCTTCGTTATCTCGTCTTTCTCACCGGCAACCGCGAACTCGCCGAAGACATCTTCCAGGAAACCTGGATTCGGGTGATGGAGCGCGGCAAGCAATACAACGGAAAATCCAAGTTCGATACCTGGCTCTTCGCCATCGCCCGCCATCTTGTGATCGACTGGTCGCGAAAGAAGACCACCACCAGTCTTGAAGCTCTTCAGGAGCAATACGGAAACGAGAACGCCTTCGATCCCCCGTCGAGTGGACCATCGCCATTCGACGCCGTAACCACGCGCGAGCATCGGGAGAGTGTCCAGGCAGCTCTAACTCGGTTGGATTCATTACATCGCGAAGTACTGGTGTTGCGATTCCACGAGGAGCTTTCTCTCGAAGAGATCGCGAACATTACCGGGGCGCCGCTTTCGACGGTAAAATCCCGCTTGTACCGCGGACTAGCCGCGCTTAAGCCTTCCTTCTCGGAGGCACAACTATGAGCCGCTTCGCCAACGATCATGAGCGCGCTTTCGAGCTGGCATGCATGGCATTCGCGGAATCGATCGTCGAGAACGAGCGCAAGTGGCTGGAAGAACACTTGGCCGGTTGTGCCGAGTGCAGGGCGCGCAGTCAGCAGACCCAAGAGATGATTTCGGCGTTGAAGACGGTTTCCATCAGCGCCGGCGTCGATCTGGTGCAAAGCACGCGGCGGCGAGTTCGTACTTTGTGCCTGCAGCGCGAGACGCGCAGCCGGAGATTGCGCCCGATCTGGATTTCGTCGGCATTTGCTTCCGTATGGATGGCGTGCACGGCGCCGTATCTTTGGCAGTCGTTCGATTTGACTGGACACTGGTTGCACATTCCCGATTTGCTTTGGCAAATGGGCTTTCTTGTGACATGGTTTACGCCGGCACTGACCGGAGCCGCAGTTGCGCTCTGGCTGCGCCCGCAGCTTACACAGGCGACGCCCACGCGCGTGGCCCGTGCAACGGCATAATTCCCATATCGGATTCGAGTACCCAATGGACTACGTGACCATCGAAGAGCAGAGACCACAGATCAGCGATGAGCTTCGCCTCATTCCCTTGTGGTCGGTCGCGCTTGCGGTGGCGCTGTTTGCCGCGGTGCAGGGCACAGTGCATCTCTATCTTGTCCGGCACGAGCACAACCTGCCGCCACGAGGTTTTCTGATTTTCTGGAGCCTGGCCTGGGGTACGGTCATTGCCGTTTACACGCTGATGGTAGGCTACGTGACGCGCGATGCCAAACGCCGCGGCATGAATTTGGCGCTATGGACGCCGCTGGTCATCTTTATGCCCGGCGCCATCGGACTGGTGCTCTATTTTCTTCTTCGCCAGCCGCTGCTCTCCGCCTGCCCGCAATGCTCTGCCAGCGTCGTGCCCGGCATGAACTTCTGCCCACAATGCCGCTTCCAGCTCGCTCCAACCTGCCCGCAGTGCCAGCGCGCCGTGCGCATTACCGACGTCTATTGCGGAAATTGCGGCGAGAACCTGACAGTAAGCCACACCTACGAAACCGAGAGTCAGCGCTAGATACACTCTGCTCTTCGTGAAACCGGTCTGTCCCTAGTGTTGCTTTTCGAGTTTAGTTTTGATTTGATATCGGTTCCCATCGACTGCTGATCGCCAGCCGCCTTTTCACGACGATTGCATTTGCTGATTCCGGTTGTCACCCTGCCGTTCGCCACCCTCGATTTGCCGAACCCTGTGCCTGAAGTCATTGTTTTGCGCAGGAACCATTCCCGTTCCGGAGCACATTGGACACACGCGGCCATCCGGAATCCTGTGCTGACGTAGCGTTGGCGCTTGTCTTAGCCATGCTTCCAGTTCGTCTGCAAATGCGACGACCGAGGCGGGAGATCTTGTTGAGAGACGACGCACTGGCAGCCCCAGTTGCCGCTCATAGCGCTGAACCGTGCGCACGCCGAGTCCGAGATAGGAGGCGATTTCCTTCCAAGAGTGCAATATTTTTTGCTCGCTCCCATTCATAAGAGAGTTCATCTCCGTGTTCCCTCCGTCATTTTGCTTTAGGGTTTCATCTTGCGATTTTTGAATGCCAAGTCTGCAAGCCCGAGGTACCGATTATTGATGCTCGTCAACGGATCGTGAAGAACGATTCGCGGAGTTCCGTTCAGGTGCTTGCGGAATACGTTTCTGTCGATCCAGAGTCCAACCGGATGGTCCGCCCCTTCCGTCCTGATACTCCGCTTGGGACGCGCCGCCTTTTTCTGCACGTTACTCCTGGTTGCTGGTTTTTCCGGCTGTGCATGCTCCGTATGATCAAGCCCTGGAAGCTTGTGCAGTTCCTCCAGCGGAATCCGTTCGAAGAGCTTTTTCCGACTTGGCATTTGCTTCAATCCTTCTACTTGCAAAGCTAGTCCTTCTTCATCGATACGGGGAGAATCTTTTCCCCTTCGCAGATCGCGCGTTAGTCCGCCTAAATGCTTCACGGACAGGGGCTTATGCGCCAATGTGAGCCACGATAGCAATACGGCGCTTATTTTTACTTGCACGGCATCATACTTATAGCTATTGTAGTGATACGTTAACGTTACGTTTACGGAGGCATAGCTATCATGACTGTTAGTAAGCTAAAACGGCGCTTCGCTACGGTGGCGCAGGTCGATGTGCCGCAAGGACGCAACGGGAAACACAAAGACATCGTTTCAGCGATCTTCGCCGAACTCGGCGACTTGAATGACGGAGAGGCTCTCAAAATAGCTCTGACGGATTTAGGCGATTCCAAGGAAAACGTCCGCTCGGCGCTGAATCGTGCCAGTCACAAATTGAATCGACCCCTCACCACCGCGGCCGACGCAAAGTTTCTCTACGTTTGGACTACGACTGCAAAAAAAGAATAAGCGACGCCAAGGATCTTCTCTGTGTTAATCCGTGCCGGATTTTGGTTTTGCTTTAGCAACTAGCTGCCATAGCTAGTACGATGTCCCGGAATTACGGAGAGACACTTATGCGATCTTCCCTTGTGGCGCTAGTTTTCCTTTCGGTCACGTTGTGTGCGCAGGCAGCCACGCTTTCTGTCGGTACGGCAACTGCAGGTCCAGGACAAAAAGCCACCGGATATCTCGAAGTTTCGGCAAGCAGCGATCCGGGTACAAACATTCCCGTTGTGGTGGTCAATGGTGCGAAGTCCGGTCCCACTTTGGCACTCGTTTCCGGCGCCCATGGGACTGAGTACGCCTCGATCATCGCGCTGGAAAATCTGATCCAGAGCATCGATCCGCAGGATATTTCCGGAGCGGTGATCATCGTTCCGCTCGTGAATCTGGGATCGTTCGAGAAAAAAGTTCCACACGTCAATCCCACCGACGGCAAGAGCATGAACCGCTTTTATCCCGGTAATCCCAGCGGCACGCAGACCGAGCGCGCCTCCTGGCTCATGACGAAAGAAGTAGTGGAGAAGTCCGACTACCTTATAGACCTTCATGGAGGCGATCTCGACGAGAGCTTGCGTCCTTACTCTTACTGGTCCAAAACGGGAGACGACCGTCTCGACACCGCTTCGCGCGGCATGGTGCTTGCCTTCGGGCTCGATCACATCATCCTGGTGACTGATCGTCCCAAGGATCCTAACGCCTCGCGCTATCTCGACAGCACCGCCAGCACCCGCGGTAAACCGGCCTTCGCCGCGGAAGCTGGATACGCGGGCACAACCGAGGCAGGCGATGTTCAGGCCCTGGTCGATGGCTGTTACAACGTCATGAAATTTCTCAAGATGCTGCCGGGCAAGGTCACTCCGATAGAGCATCCCGTCTGGATCGGCAAAGTCTCCAGCGTGACCAGCGACGTGGAGGGCGTCTTCTATCCTGCGGTCAAGCGCGGTACTTACGTTGCTCAAGGCATGAAACTCGGGTATGTAACCGACTTCTTCGGCAAAACCATCTGGGAAGCTCATTCTCCCACGTCAGGCGTGGTCCTCTACGTCTGCTCGGTGCCCTCGATGACCAAGGGAGCTACAGTCGCTAACATCGGAGAAATAGCGAATGAGCCATGAAGGCTACGTGTGAGTTCTTATGAAAGCTTGGGCACTCGGGAACTCAAACAAGTTGAGTTCGGTTTTGGTTTCTTTGGGAGGGACTATGAAAGGCGGGATGAACGGGACGCGACGGCAGTAACAGGACCGAATTCCCGAGCGACCTTGGTATAGACGTAAATTGGTCGTCCACCTGATCCTAACGAACGCTTTTAGATGTTTCGTCGAATGGCCCGAATGTGATCTCCGGGTAAATGGACGATGAAATCGTCATCTGCGAGGCCCCAGCTCCTTTGAGGTACGCGTCGAAAAAGTTGTATATGCAATACGCCGCTACAGCCAATTGGCGGCGGCCGTCGATGCCGAGAACGCCGAACACGCGGAGCGTCCGCATTACGAGGTGACTCTTCAGCAAGGCTCCGTCGTCGCTAAACAGGAAATGGTTTGCGCCACGGATCGCGATGAACGACCTTCCGTCCGCTGGCAGACGATCGTAAATCGAGTGAATATTCGCCATGATCTGCACGGCCTCCGGATCGGACTCGTGGCTGTGGTCGCTCATCAGGAACATGAACGGTCGATCGATGCCTGTCTGGATGACGCTGCCGAGGGGAGCACCGTCGATATCGATTCCTGCCGTGCACCGGGCATCTTCGTGACAGAATTTTGCGGCTGTCGCACCACCAAACGAATGGCCAAAGATCCCGATTCGTGACATGTCAAGCCGTTCTGCAAACTTGCCGGAAGCCGCTGCGTTTAACCTCTGCATGCGATCGAGTACGAAGGCGATGTCCCCGGTCCAGGCAGTCAAGATTCTCTCGGCACATCGTATCCGCTCTTGGCCGGTTCTCTCAAGACAGAGTTCTGGGTTATTCTCCGCCGTCCGGGTGATTACCCGGCCGTCGGGGAAGGCGACAACATTCGTGCGGTAAGGAGCGTCGAACGCCACGACCACGTAGCCGTGACTGGCCAGATCCTCGGCGAGCGTCGAGTAATTCCAAACCTCGGCTGCGGCGCCCGCCCTCATGATCACCACCGGGTACGAGCGCTCCTGCGGCGAAACGTCGGAGTCACGAAGACTGTGCCCGTGGACCTTGGACAGCTTTCGAGTGAGAAAGCTGATCAATGCAGGGCGATCGCGCGCGACGGCGGTGCGGATCGCAGCCGGCAGGTAATCATCAGTCACAGCGGATTGGCCCGCCGAGGGATACCAGATCCAGACCAGGAGTTCGCGCTTGGCGCCTGGCAAGGGAGCCAACGTGTCCAGCGCCGCGTCGTCGGTCCAGTCGTAGATCGCACGGCCAACTGCGAATGGGCCGGTGGGTGCGGGCAGCGTGACCGAGGACCGGTGTTCCAGCCAGAGCGACATCAACAGCGCAGCAATGGCGAGTACTCCGGAGACCGTCAATATCATGAGAATCTTTAATATCCGGTGCGCTAATCCTCGTTGCTTTTTCGGTGCAGTCACGAAGCCTCCATAGAGGGTGATCTCAACCCGTGACCTCAATGATGAAAAGTACTCTATGATGTAAAGTTAATCTTGTCAACCGCCCGAATTCCGAAACGCGCTTCTGGAAACGCTTTCCTGGACGATATACTTTTGGCAAGAACTCTCGATGCCGATTTCCACCATCATCGTCGATGACGAGCAGCTTTCGCGCGAGGAGCTTAGTTACCTGTTGAAGAGCGTCGGCGATGTCGAGGTAGTGGCGCAGGGTAGCAATGGCGTCGAAGCGATCCACCTGATTCGCGAGCACAACCCCGAATTGGTCTTCCTCGATGTCCAGATGCCGGGACTGGACGGTTTTCAGGTGATTAAGAAGCTGGTGGACAAGAAGCATCCGCTTCCACAGATTGTGTTTGCCACTGCGTTCGACCAATACGCAGTGCGCGCCTTTGAAGTGAATGCCGTCGATTACCTGCTTAAGCCTTTCGATAAAAAGCGCGTCGCGCAATCGGTGGATAAGGCGCGGCAAAAGCTTGCAGGACCGACGTCGAGCGAGCGTCTCGAATCGCTGATCAATCTTCTGGAGCAGCAGCAGAAACCGCAACAGCAAAAGGTACTGCTACGTTCCGGCGGACGGTTGATCCTGGTGGATCAAAAGGACATCTGTTTCGCCACCATCGATGAAGGAATCATCACAGTGGCCACATCCAGCATGGAAGGGCACTCCAACTGCCGAACTTTGGAGGAGTTGCTCGAGAGCCTCGACCAGAACCTGTTCTGGCGGGCGCATCGCTCGCACGTGGTGAATATCAATCGCATCAAGGAAGTCCTGCCCTGGTTCAAGAGTTCGTATCAGCTCCGTATGGACGACCGCAAACATACCGAACTTCCCGTAAGCCGAGCACAAACCAGGCGTCTAAGGGAACTGTTCGGTCTATAACTTCGCGGCCAAAGACGAGATCGAATGGTGGAGCGAACGGAAGGCGCGAAGCTAGGTTGTTTTCTTGACCGGCTCGGCCGGCTCTTCTTCCACCGGGGGTTCGTCGCCCGAAACAGGCGAGGGCAGTTTCTGAGCGCCCTGACCTTCGCCGAGTTCGAATAAAGCCATCACCTGATAACCAGCCGCTTCGGCGGCATCAATTCTTGATCTGACTTGCAGCTCGAGCTCGCGCAATTGATTTCGGTCGAGAGACGAGGATTCCGCGATGCGGACCAGGGCGGGCAGCGCCATCCACCATAGCAGGCATTCGTACATTTCTTTGTTGAAATAGCGAACACCCTGATATTCGTGAACATTGATCAGCCAGGCGACCTCAGGATCGTGCAGGAAACTGTACGGAGAGCGCGCTGACCGCTTCGATCCGGGGAGCCAGGCTTCATTGGCGAAGACGACGCGAACGCGAGTGGCTGCGCGCCAACGCTCTTCGCCTTCGAGCCCCAGTCGGGCAAAACTCTCGGCCAGGGGTTCGCGCAGGCGCAAGGCATCGAATAGGCGGGTTGCGGCTGGGCCGGGATTGCTCTCATCCAGCAGTTCGCCCAAAGCCTGCAACGCTCCCCAGGCCACGACGCTGGCCCATTGAGGGCCGTTCCCATTTGCGGAATCATTCGGCAGAACTGCGCAGGCATGAGTTGACCATGGGCGGTTGAACTGCGCCTGGAGCGATGGAATACGCGCTGCGGCCCGCATTCTCCGGGTGAACGACACCAGCGCTTCTTCCAGATCGCCGCGCCATTCCTTCCGTCGTGGTAGTCCCAGAGTCTCCGCAGATTCGCCGGATGAAAGATGACGAGCGCTTTCCAGCAGCGTCTGCAAGCGCGAGGAGAGAATTGCCCAATTCTCTTGACCATCAGTCGTCAAGGCCGGTGGTTCCTTCATCGCCAGAGGCTTCGCTGGCGTCAAGACTTTCTTTGGTTCAGGCGAAATCGAAGACTGTGTCGCAGCGCTTGGCGCTTCTGCATCCTCAGCGCGCTTCTTAATCTTGGCGCCGAACGCAGCTTCAACGATCGAAGGTTCGAGCAGGGCATGCAAGGCCGCATGCACCGGGCTGAGTTGCAGGTCGCGCATGGCGTCGGACAGGCTTGGCACTCCGCGACCATTCAAGTGCTGGTAAAGTTCGCGCCAGGGGTGGTGCACATCGTCGTGCAGATGCTTCCAGTCCAGGAAGACGTGGCATTCGTAACCTCCCATGTCGACGCGCATTCCTTTCTCCGACAACTCCCGCCCGCTATAAAGATGTTCAAGACCTGTCACGGTGTCCCGCGCAGCGACAAACTGAGCATCATCGCGCGCAATGTCGAAAGCCTCAGACAAGCTGCGCTGCCGCAGTGCTCGGCCGCCGCCCGGAAGCCTTTCGGCGAACGCGCTTGAAATTCGAATCCAGCCGTGAGCGCCGGCATATTTGTTGTTGAAGATCACAAGGGCGCGCTCTTCGCCGAGGCCGTTGGAGTATGCGAAGACATTCTCGTTGACCGATCCAGAATCGGTGTAGAAGTCATAAAGCAGGAAGTTGCTCACATCGGCGAATAACGCTCGTCGATGCAGTAGCGGAGCAATCTGGCGTTCGTGCCGCGCCACCAGCCATGGGTCAGGAGATTCCGCGTGATAAGCGCGGCGATACTCCATTCCATAACGCTCGGTGAATCCTTCCACCTGGCCATGGCCGAACATGGGAAGTCCGGGCAGCGTAGCCATCATGGTGCAAACGCCGAAATACTTGTCCCCTTTGCCGAACTGGTCGACGGCGGTGCGCTCGTCGGGATTGTTCATAAAGTTGACGTAGCGCTTGAGGATTTCCGGATCGAACGCGACGGTGTTCTTGATTACATTGCGATAGTTGGCATTCTCTTCATCGCGCAGCATGTTCATGAAGGCGCTGTTATAGACGCGATGCATGCCCAGCGTGCGCACGAAATATCCTTCAAGCAGCCAGAAGGCTTCGGCGAGCAGCAATGTTCCGGGAGCTTCGGCCGCGCAGCGATCGACCACCTCGCGCCAGAATTCATTGGGAATGGCGGCATCGAACTCCGGCTTAGTGAGTCCGTGCTCCGCGCGTGAGGGAATAGCGCCGCCGGTTCCAGGAGCGGGAAACCACAACCTTTGATAATGCTGCTTCGCTAGTGTCATCGCCGCGTCGAATCGAATGACAGGAGAGAGCCGCGCGACGTAGAGAATCTTCTGGATGACGGCCTCGCGAATCTCCGGATTCAGGTAGTTGAGCTGCGCAGTATCGTTCCACGGATAACTCGTGCCATCGTTCCCGTGATAGATGTAGCGAGTATCGCCGCTCCAGCGATCCCTCCGCCGGAAGACTACCGCTGCGTCAGTCTTGTTGTAGTAATGATCTTCGATCTTGATTTCCACGCGGCCGTCGGTCGAGAGGTCAGGACCATCGAAGCGATAAGACGGAAATGGCGGATAGGGCAATGAAATAAACCAGTCGGGATGCTCCGTTACCCAGCGCGAATCAATCCCGGTGTGGTTGGGCACCATGTCACTACCCATCCGAATGCCGCGTGCCATCGCGCGATCGCGCAGGTTGAGATACGAACTCTCCCCACCCAGATCTTCCGCAATGGTGTAGTCGAAGAGCGAATAGGCGGAAGCTGCGGCCTCGGGGTTTCCTGTGAGCTGCTTAATGCGCTGCGAGGCCTTGCTGCGTTCCCAGATTCCAATTAGCCACAGCGCATTGAAGCCACGCCGGGCGAGACTGTCGAGTTCCGAATCGGGAACTTGATCGAGGCGATGAATGGGCCGCCGATAGGTCTTCGATAGCTGATCCAGCCACACGAAGGTGCTCTTGGCGATCATCACTGTACGCGGCATCCAGTCCACATCGGGACTGAACCGTTCGTATTCGGGCTCTTTCAGGTTGTAGTGCGGAACCGCCGCGGCGCTCGAATCGCCCCGATCCTGCTGCCAACCGAAGTGGGCATGATCCTCCTGCGGATGAAAGCGCATCCAGATGGCGATCTCCTCTTCCTTGAAGACGTCGATTGCCACCAGAATGCGTCGAATCATATCGCCGAGGATTTCTGGCCAGGTGTCGCGCATGTAGGCGAGTTGTCCTTCCAGAGAGTCCGGGGCTGCTAGAGCGGGCGCCCGAAGCAGGTCAATCAGATTTTGATTTTGCGGACCAAATCGCGGACGGGTCTGGAAATAGTCCTTGAATGCCCCAGTGATCTGGGGGTAGGCGGTCGCCTGTTCCAGAATCTGGTCCGCGAAAAGCTCATGGAAGCGGCGGAAGGCGAGGTTCAGGTTCGCCAGCCACAGCATCATCATTTCTTCGAGAGCGATGGCTCGATGCGGAGTTTCGCCGCTTGCCGATCTCAGCCAGTCCTCAGCGCTGAGTTTCCCAATATAGACCTCGCGCGGTGGAAATTGCTGTGAGAATTCGAGCAGCGTCCAATCCAGAGCGTCGCGCCCAATTCTCTCTTCAAACCAGCGCAGCGCATCGACCATCACCTTGGGATCGCGCTGCTCGCGGTAGCGGGCCACCAGGGCGTGCAGCAGTTCGTCGATCAGCGCCATGGCGTTCAAAGCGCCAGGGTGTACAGCCCGCTCCGGGTACTGTCCCAGGTCGCGCTTTCGATTCATCTTCTCGGCAAAGCGGCGGCTGGCCGCCATGTTGGCGAACAGGACATTGCCGTTCCACGAGAACAGCTCCTCCTCGAAGCGATAGCGTTCGCGCGCCATCCGCGAGACGTGGAACTCGAACTTCGCGAGAGGATCCATAAGCTTCTATTAGAACAGAGCCAAGACAAATGAGATTGCAGGCCGGGAGACGAGGGTGCCTAGCCGACGAAAGTCGGAACAGACAATTCTCGGCAATGATAGTTGAATGGGAGCAGACCGGGAGTCAGGAAAGTCGGGAAATTCCGGGAAACCCATCGAATCCAGAATCAAAGCTAAGAATTTGCTCGACTCCATGGCCTTCCATCACTGCCAGATGGATCGCATCACGCGCCGACAATCGCTGGGATCCCATCACAATTTCCTTGGCGCGCTCTACTGTGGCACGATCAATGCTCAATACTTCATCGGCAATGCCCAGGAGCGCGTCGAATGCCGCTTGGATTGCATCACGGCGATCGATTGCTACGTAGCGGTGCAGTATTTCCTGGAGAACTTCCGCATCTGTAACCAACCGTTGTCGGTTGCTAATGAGCGTTTCAATTAGTCTATGAGCGTCCGCTTTGTGTGGATGAGCAGCGCCGACGAGGTACATTGGAATATTCGAATCGACCAGAATCACCGACTGGTACCCGAGGTGTATCCGCTCTCGATTTCTGACAGCATCTGGTGGATATCGCCTGAGGGGTAGTCACATCGCACCGCCGCCCGCACAACCTCAAGTTTTTTGCTGACCGAGCTGAGTGGCTCGCGCCGACGCGCCAGTGCTAAAGCTTGCCGAACCCACTCGGCGATCGACATGCGCCGTAATCGCGCCATACGCTGAATTTCCCGGTATTCGGGATCCTTGAGAATCACCTGCAATCGCTTAGCCATAGCATTAGCCTATCTGACTCATCACGATGAGTCAACCTGCATCCCGCGTTCAAACAGGCTGAGTCCCTCGATGGAGTGGTTCGGCAGGCCGTGCGGCTTTTTTGCGATGTCAATCCCATGACCAAAATAGTCTTGGTTCGATGTCGCTCCCGCGCTATTCTCACGGGGCGCACCTTGATTACTGTCGTCCGGAGCCCTCCATGCTTAGAACCTTACGGCTATTCTCGCTGCTCTCCTGCTTCGTTTTCCTATCAATCACTCTGGGTAGCGCTGCAGATTCATCTGCGCCATCGTCGAACGCACAATTTCACTATCAGAAGCCGCCGAAGGTGATTGCCGATGTGCTGGAATCTCCAGCACCGCCAACCACCATCGTCAGTCCCACCCGCGACCGAGTGCTGGTGATTGAGAGCCTGCGTCAGCCCCCAATTTCAGACCTGGCAGCGCCGATGCTGCGTATTGCAGGTTTGCGCATCAATCCCGTGACCAATGGCCGTCATCACCCGCCGCACCATGTAGGGTACTCGGTCATCACTATCGCCACCGGCAAGCAGATCAAGCTTGCGACTCCGGCGAACGCATGGCTGAGCCAGCCGATATGGTCGCCTGACGGCAAGCATTTCGTTTTCACCAATACGACCGCAAATGCCACAGAGTTGTGGATTGCCGATGCCGACAGCGGTTCGATGCGCCGTATTCCGGGAATCAGGATCAACTCCACTTATGG
>Ga0207070_1083_pt1 | contig 23319 bp, 20 predicted proteins | sample Alteio_BWMinHeat_92_FD_153591 | JGI IMG/M metagenome (GOLD analysis project Ga0207070, IMG submission 153591) | Enriched cells from forest soil in Barre Woods Harvard Forest LTER site, Petersham, Massachusetts, United States -... | ecosystem: Environmental > Terrestrial > Soil > Temperate forest >...
CGTAGGCGATGCCGTAGGGATCGTCTTCGAGCGCACGCAGTACGTACACTCCGGCGTTGATGACTTCGCCTTTTGCGTCGCGGCCATTATCGAAATCTTTCAATTCTGAGTTCCACTTCGAACTGCCGTTGAGAACAACTTTTCCGAAGTAACCGGCCATGCCTGTATCGAAGTTGTAGCCATATACATGAATTGGTTTGTCGGCCCACTCGCCAGTCAGGCCGAGTTGTCCCCACTTGCGAATCGGCTCGCACGCGCTATCGATGCAGCCACATCCGAAAATGCGGTCGAGTTCGGCAAGCGTGAGCTTCGCGAGCGGATTGTCTTTATGCACGAATACCTGAAGTGAAAACGTGCGGTGAGGAGTAGCGTAGCTTCCCGAACTGATCTCGATCATGGTCGGCTCATAGCCGAACACTCCGACGAACGCATTGTGCTCCTCCCGGTACACCTCGCGGCCGATAAAACCGAGATCGGCGATGCCTCCGTATACACCCGCCATTCCGGTTTCAGTTCCTGGAAGATGAGTCTCGAACTGAATGTCTGGGTGATACTTCTGAAAGCCTTCTTCCCAGTCCTTCATCAGCGCGGGAATGTAGTTGTTGCCCCAGTTGCGGATAGTGCCGCTCACTTTTTGCTCAGGTCGATACGGCTTCAGGTCTTTGAGAAAATCGATATCCTGGGCAAGAGCGACGCCAGAAGAGCACAGGAAAACCAAGGTGAGGTAAGGATGAAGGCGTCTCATTGCAGCGTCTTGCGTCCTTCTTCAGCAAACTCGGGAAGCAGCGGTAGATATCGACCATCTCGCAGCACCTGCGCTTGTCCTTGTTGACTGACGATGTAGCTGATGAACTCTTTGATTTTGGGATCGAGCGGCTGACCGGGAATGCGGTTAAAGTAGATGAATGGTGTGCGCGTCAAAGGATACTGCCTCCGCATCACCGTCTCGCGAGAGGCTGCGTAGTATTCGCTGCCGCTCGAGCCCGCTAATGGCAGAGCCTTGGTCTCGGCGTTTTTGTAAGCCATACTTGAAATCGCGATTCCATATTGGTCCTTCGCCAGTTCGTCGAGAATACGTTGCCCGGCATCAATCACTCCTGTCGGCATCTGTTCATCGGCGATCTCCTTCAAGTCACAATTCCACTTCTTGCTTCCCGCCAATGCCGCCTGCTCAAAGAAGTAAGAAGAATCACGCCGCAGCTCGTACCCGTATGGATGAATTGGCTTGTCGGCCCACGCCCCGCCAAGTCCAAGCTCTTCCCACGTGCGAATGTTCTTGGAACTACGACGGTGATCCGCTCCAAAGATCGCGTCCAATTGGGTGAGGGTAAGCCGCGCGAGCGGATTGTCCTTGTGGACAAAAATCACTAAAGCGAAATCGTGATTACGAACATCGACACTGCCGGTGGAAATTGCCACGCTCGCGGGCTTGTGACCGAATACCTGTTCGAAGCCGTCAACCTCGGTGGGCCAAATCTCGCGCCCCATTAGAGCGATGTCAGCGGCACCGGTATAAAGCCCCCCAATGGCGGAGGCATTCCCGCGAAGATGATTTTCGAACTGCACGTCACGCTGATATTTGCGGAATTCTTCTTCCCACGATTGAAGGAGCGCGCCGTCGAAATCCTTGCCACGGCCGCCGTGTCCCCAAATGCGTATCTGGCCTGCTACGTGCTGCGTCGGGGAGTACATAGGAAGGGATCTGTTCGCCTCGGGCGTAGATTGTGCGCGGATAGCAGCGAGTGACGTCGCGAACAAAACGAGCGCAGCTATCCGGCAAAGCAATTTCGCTTGCATAAGGATTGTGAAAGTCTCTGCCGCTGATTTGAAAGCAGCAGTAATTCGATTACTCCAGCTTTTTCAGTTGCTCGCTGTCGGCATCGGGCGTGAGCGGGTTGTACATTCCGTTGCGAACTACATCTTGCTGGCCTTCCCGGCTGAGGATGTAGCGCATAAATTCCTTCACCTTCGGATCAAGCGAACGTCCCGGCTCGCGATTCAGATAGATGTAGGCGTCCCTAATCAGCGGATAGTTGCGGTTGGCGACGTTGTCGGGAGTGAGCTCGACATATGGCCCACCATCGTTGGCGGCGATAGCAAGGGGCTTTACCTGCGGATAGTCTTTGGTGTGCATGACTGCCGCCCACGCGATTCCATATTTGTCCTTCGAAAGCTCTTCCAGCATGCGCTCGCTGGCGACGGCGCGCCCGGCATCGTCTTGTGTTGTCTCCTTGGCCTCTACGAATTCCTTGTAGTTCGGATTCCATTTGTCCGACCAATGAAAGATCTTCCGCTCCCAGGCGATGATGAATCCCGGCGCGACATAGCCATAAGTGTGGATCGGTTTGTTGGCCCATTCGCCGGTCAGGCCAAGCTGTCCCCAGGTGCGAATGTTTTCCTCGGGACCGCGAGCGTACTTTGACGTGTACTCGATTCCATCCCAACCACCGGTGCGTTCGGAGCCGAAGATGTCGTCAAGCTGTTTGAGTGACAGCTTGGCTATGGGATTGTCTTTGTTCACCACAATTTCGATTGCCCACAATGTTCCGCGTTTCTCGTAACCGCCGGTAGCAACCGACAGTTCTAGGGGCAGGTAACGGAACGTGTTAAAGAAGGGCATCTGGTCAGTGATCTTGGCATCGTCGCCAGCGGGAGCGATGTCTGCGCCAGCGGCATAGAGTCCGGCCATAGCTCCTTCACTGCTGGTATGAAAGCTGTTCGAAAAGACGGCGTCCGGATGGAATTTTAGGAAGCCCTGCTCCCACACTGCGACCTGGCCTTTCAGGTCGCTGCCATAAATCCGTACGGCGCCCGCAACTTTGTAGTCGGGCTTGTAGGAAGGCAATTGGTTAGGGTCGGGCTGTTGCGACCAGGCAGCGATGGACGCGAACACGATGACGAACAGAATGAATTGCGATCGACGACTCACGGTAACTTTCCTCCAAACGAAATTGCCTTTGCGGGGGTCATTCCACTTTCTTCAATTGCTCCTCGAGCACATCCGGCGTAAGAGGCAGATACTTTCCATCTTTCATCAGGGCCTCCTGGCCTTCGTAGCTGAGGACGTAGCGCGCAAACTCCTTGATCTTCGGATCCAGCGCCTTGCCGGGTTCGCAATTGAGATAAAAATAAACGTCGCGAATCAGCGGATAGGAACGGTCATGCACCGTTTCGAGCGTGAGTGGAACATACGGTCCATTATCGTTCTGCGCCAATGCCAAGACCTTCGTTTCCGGGGTCTCATACGGAATGCCCGCGTAGGCGATTCCGTATGGATCCTTGCTCAAATCTGCAAGCATGTCTTCGCCGGCGACGACCAGATGCCCATCCGAAGCATTCCTGTTCGCGTATTCCTTGAGACTTTCGTTCCAGGTTTCGGCGCCATGAAAAATCTTCTTTGAGAATTCATCCGGGAAGTGATACTTGAGCGTGTAGCCATACACATGAATTGGCTTGTCTGCCAATTCCCCTTTAAGTCCGAGCTGTCCCCAGGTGCGAAGGTTCTGCTCCGGACCACGTGCCACTGACGGATCCCATTGCATGCCCTTCCAGCCACCTGTTCGCGCCGCTCCAAAGATCCCATCGAGTTGCTTCAGCGAAAGCTGACTGATCGGATTCTGTTTGTTCACGAATACAGCCAAAGCGTACGTCCAACCACCGACGTTGTAGGAGCCAGTGCAGATCGTGATTTCCGTGGGCGGACGATCGAATTCCCGCTGGTAGGCGAGAAGCTCATCCCACAAAATCTGCCGGCCCATCGGAGCAATGTCGGCAACGTGCGTGTACAAACCGGGAATTCCCAATTCGCTACTCTTCAGGTTGTACTCGAAAGTAATGCCGGGCTGATATTTTCGGAACTCCGCTTCCCAAGCCTTGCCGAGCGGACTATCCATGAAGTAGTTCGAGCCCCACTCATGGATTACTCCGGAAACCTGTTCTTCAGGTTTGTAATGCGGCAGTCCTGCGAGCGAAAACTTCGTCGTATAAAACTGCTTCTTGCCCTTCTCTCCCACCCACTGCGTTCGCGACTTCTGCAGCTCCTCGGGATCACGTGTTTGCGAAGCGCAAATCGTGGCTGCGGCGAGAATGGCGATCAGCAAGATTTGATAGCGGTTCATCTGTGTTCGATTTCCCTTTTGGTTCCTAGTCCAGCTTCGTGCGCTGTTCGCGATCCATTTCGGGAGTGAGCGGCAGATTCTTCCCATTTTTCATCACAAATTCCTGCCCTTCTCGGCTGAGAACGTACTGAATGAATTCCTTAACTTTCGGATCGAGCGTTTTGCCCGGATCGCGAGTCACGTAGAAATAATCATCGCGAATCAATGGGTAGGTTCGGTTCTGCACGTTTTCGATGGTCAACGGGATGTATGTCCCGCCATCCCTGGCAGCAATAGCCAAAGCCTTCGTTTCCGGAGTGAGATAAGGTAAGCCGCCGTAAGCGATTCCATATGGATCCTTGCTCAAGTCAGCCATCATGTCTTCGCCGGCAACGATGAACTTGCCGCCTTCACCGGTTCGGTTTGCATACTCCTTCATGTTCTCGTTCCACTTTGAACCTCCGTGAAACACCTTTTTTTCGAACTCATCCGGGAAGTGATATTTCGTGGTGAAGCCATAAACGTGAATCGGTTTGTCCGCCCACTCTCCGGTGAGACCCAACTGACCCCAAGTTCGGATGTTCTGCTCCGGACCGCGTGCAGCGGACTCGTCCCATTCCATGCCCTTCCATCCACCGGTGCGCTCCGCCCCAAAGATTCCATCCAACTGCCTCATCGTGAGTTGAGTAAGGGGATTTTGTTTGTTGACGAAGATGCCCAGTGCGAACGTCCAGCCGGAAACGTTGTATGACCCGGTGGCCACGCTGATTTCCAATGGCGGATGGTCGAATTGTCGCTGATATGCCAGGAGCTCATCCCACATGATCTGCCGGCCCATGAGTCCGATATCGGCTCGCTCGGTGTAGAGGCCGGGAATGGCCTGTTCCGTGGTTTTCATGTGGTATTCAAAAGTGACATCAGGCTGGAACTTGCGGAATCCCTCTTCCCAACCCTTCACGAAGCTCACCTTATGATCGTCACCCCAAACACGAATGGTGCCCGAGACCTTGTGTTCAGGCTTGTACGGCGGAATTCCGGACAGATCGAATTTATTTGTGTAGAAGACCTTTTCCCGTTTTGCCTGCACTGCCTCCTCGCGGGCCTTCTGAACTTCTGCAGGGTCGTGTGATTGCGGGAACGCCGCCGGCGGTAAGATTTGGGCTAACAGTGAAACAGTAAGGATGATGAGCGCATGCGCGAATGCTGGAAGCCTCTTCATGGAGTCCCTCCCGATGAAAATCGTGCATTACAGATATGCAGCCGAGAATTAAAGCGGTAATGAAAGCTTCATAAAATTGTGTTTAGAAAAGCTTTTGCTCAAAAGGCTTTCTCATCGTAAGTGGGAAGGATGTCTAATTGAGCTTCTTGCGTTGGGCATCGACTGCTTCGGCTGTGAGCGGAAGATAGCCTCCATCTTGCAAGACCTGCTGTTGGCCTTCCTTGCTCAATACGTAGCGCAGGAACTCACGCGTCTTCGGATCGGTCGGTTGAGTGGGGTCCCGATTAATGAAGGCAGTAATTGTCCGCGTAAGTGGATATTTGCGTTGGAAAACCGTCTCTTTGGTCGCCGGATAGAAATTGCCTTGCTGATCGCCGAGAGCTATTGGCTTTGCGTTGGAATTTGCGTACTTCAAGCTCGAGTAAGCGATTCCGTACGGATCGTTGCCCAACGCGTCAAGAATTCGCTGGCCGGCATCCAGTAATGAGCCGTCCGGCTGGCGAAGGTCGCCGAATTCGTGCATCTCAGGATTCCATCGCGCTCCACCTTTGAACACGACTTGCTGGAAGTAGTAGCCGAAGCCGCGACTGATCTCGTATCCATAGACGTGGATTGGTTTGTCTGCCCATTCACCCTTCAAACCCAGATCTCCCCAGGTCAGCGCACTCTGCAACGCTCGACGATGTTCGCAGCCGAAGACAGCGTCGAGATCTTGCAATGAAAGTTTCGTGATCGGATTGTTGCGGTGGACGAAGACGACTAGCGCATAGTCCTTGTTGCGGATGTCGAGGCTGCCGGTGAGAATATCGATGCCCAGCGGCGGATAGTGCATGACTTCGCCAAAGGCCTCGATTTCTTCTGGCCAAATCTCTCGACCCATCACTGCAATATCACCAGTTCCCTCGTAGAGCGAACCGATTGCTGACGCTGTGCCCAACAGTGTGTTGTCGAAATGAACACCTGGTTGATAACGGCGGAAGTCGTTCTCCCAGGCTACGACGAGACTCTTGATGTAGTCGTCTTTCGCGTTCCCGTGGCCCCAAACACGAATCGAACCCGATACTTTCTGCTCAGGTCTGTACGACGGGAGACCGTCAACCGTCTGCGCGACCCCCGGCAGAGACATCGCGAGCATTAGCGCCGACAAGATGAAAGGCGATGCGAACTTCCTCTTACCGTTTCTTTCGGTTTTCGTCATTCCAGTTTGCCTGCTTGTTTGTGAGCAACAGCATCGCTTAACGGGAGGAATGTTCCCGATTCTGCAACTTGTTGTTGGCCTTCCCTGCTCAAGACAAATCGCAAAAACGCCGATAAAACCTCGTCTGCGGGTTGGCCAGGCTTGCGATTGATGTACACAAAGAACGGCCGAGCCAGTGGATATTGGCCCGTCACGAGATTTTCCGCAGAAAGCGCGACCGGCTGGCTCTCATCGGGACGAGCTAACGGAACCGTCTTCAGATCAGCACTTGTGTAGCGCACATTCGATATGGCGAGCCCATAGCGATCGGCTCGCAGGGCCTGTAGGATTTCCTTGCTGGCTCCGTCGGCAGCGCTATGCGCGAGACCGCCAAATGTCGTAACTTCGCAATTCCACTTGTAGTCGTTGTTGAGAACCTTACGCCGAATAAATACTCCTATTTCGCTTTCCGGGTCATAACCGTAAATGTGAATTGGTTTGTCAGACCAGTCCCCAGTCAAACCAAGATCTCCCCAGGTCCTCACGACCTTGCCACGCACGCGATGCTCGCAACCAAGTACTGAGTCGGCCTGCGCAAGAGTCAGGGCCGACAAGGGATTGCTTGCAGCCACAAAAAACGCCGGCGCGAAGTTCGGACCATCCAGGCTTCCACTGCTGACTTCTATCGGAAGAGCTTTGTAGTGAAAAATCCATTCGAATGCCATGCTCTCAGAGGTCAGCAGCTCATGGCCGGCAAAAGCCAGGTCGGCTGTGCCCGTATACAAACCAGCCATCGACGACGCCGGACCCGCAAGACGATTGGTGAAGGTAACTTCCGGATGCTCGACACGAAATTGCCTCTCCCAATCATTAAGCAGTTTTGCAATCGCGGGATCTCCGGTTACGCGGATCGTGTGCGCATGGCCTTCTGGTTTCGAATGGGTTTCTACACGCGTCTGCTGCGCCCACGCCCCCACACAAAGAAACATCCAGGCAAGAGCTGCGAGATGTTTTTGTTTATGCATGCTGAATGCTAGTTGACTTGGTACGTCAACACTTTGGCTCCGACTTTTCCTCGATCGCCGATCGATCACTATGAACTCAGCATTACCACCAGCCAAGCAACTTCCACCAAACCATTCCCAGACCTAGCCAGACCACCAAGTTCACCAGTGACAAGATGAATCCCAGCTTCCACCATTCGCCTAGCGAAACGTAGCCTTCGCCGAAATACACTGGAGCGGAGCCCGTGCCGTAGTGCGTGATCCCGGCATTCAGGTTTGAGAAATACGCGAACCCAAGCGCTGCGAGCATTGGCTGAACCCCCACGGCAATCGCCGTCGCAAGAAAGCCCGGATACAGAGCCACGATATGCGCGGTCATGCTGGCGAAGCCGTAATGGATGTAGAGATAGGTGATCATCAGAAGGACGAAGGCAAGCATCCACGCCCAACCCTCGATGTGCCGGAATACGACACCGGACAGCAAGGCGATCACTCCCTGCTGCTGGAGTGCTTCCGCCATCATGATCACTGCGCCAAACCAGATCAGCGCATCCCATGCCTTGCTTTCAGAAAGCATCTCCTCCCATCTCAGCACTTGCGCCAGCAGTATGGTAGAAACGCCCACGAGCGCGATGATGGTGTTTGAAATGCCATGCCATGGCGACGTAATCCATCCCGCCATAACTGCCAGCATGATCGCCATCAGCCAGCGTTCGTTTCGGGATGTGCGCCCCATCTTCTGGAGCTCGATTCCCGCCAGTTCGCGGGCCGGCGAAGTGTTGCGCACAATCGGCGGAGCCAGCGCGTAAAGCAGATATGGAACCAGGAAGAGAGTCAGAATCCCAGGGACAATAGCTCCGATCATCCAATGCATCCATGTCAGATCCACATGGGCAATTTTGCGCGCGAAATCGGCAATCACCACGTTAGCTGCCATCCCAGTCAGGAACATGGCAGATGCAACATATGTGGTGTGAAAGCCGACCAATACCAAATAATTTCCCAGCCGCTTCGCGGTCGGGCCAGGCTCTGAGTCGAACGCTTTCGCAACACTGCGTACGATCGGATAGATGATGCCGCCGCCACGGGCCGTATCTGAAGGCACGAAAGGCGCAAGCACTACGTCAGCAGCGGCAATGGAATAGCCCAGACTCAGTGCACTGGAACCGAAGCGGCGGATGAAGAGGTAGGCTACCCGTGATCCCAGTTGCGTCGCAGTTACCGCCCGCGCAAAGATGAATGCGCAGAAAATGAGCCAGACAGTCGGGTTCCCGAATCCGGACAAAATCGTATTTGCTGGAACGGCCCGGGTCATCGCCACCGTTGACATGCCCAGAAACGCCACCAGGCCCATAGCTACCGGACGCACGATCAGTCCGATGATGGTTGCCAGAAAGATTGCGAGCAGATGCCGCTGGTTGGCGGCCATGCCGCTCGTCGGAGTAAAGTACAAGGCGGTTCCTGGCAGAATTATGACGGCCCACTTCAAGAACTGCTCTCGACCGCTAGCCTTCGGCGGCACTGGACGCGGTACGATCACTTCTCGAGTCTGAATCAGGGTTGCCATTCGTATTCCGGACTGGCGGAAACCTTCCCCGCAATCACAGAGATACCCTGGGTTGATAAATCCGAGATAAAGCGATCATGAAAAGTCGCTTAGAAATGACTTGTCCCGATCAGCACATGGGCGGTTAGAGCGGGACAGTCCGCGTGGAGTGTGTTTCATTTAGCGGCACAACGGGCGTATAACACTGGCAGCACGACCCAACTACCGACGGTCGAAATGGGTATTCCGGTTCACGAGGAATGCGAATTCTGGTAATCGACGATGAGGTTCGGCTGAGCGAGTTCGTAAAGCGCGGCCTGCTCGAGCAGACGTTTGCAGTGGATGTCGCGAACGACGGTCAGTCGGGCTTGGATTACGCCCTGACTTACGACTACGACGCCATCATCCTCGATCTGATGTTGCCGGGAGTTCAAGGAGCCACGATCTTAAAAAAGATTCGAGGCGCGAAAAAGTCTGTTCCCATTCTTGTTCTCACCGCCAGAAACACGCTGAAAGACAAAGTCGAACACCTGGAACTTGGCGCCGACGACTATTTAACCAAGCCGTTTGCCATTGCCGAGTTGGTTGCTCGCGTTAAGGCTCTGCTGCGGCGCGGTGGCGCTCCGCGAACCAGCGTACTGCGGGTCGCAGACCTCGAACTCGACCGCATGACGCAGCAAGCGCGCAGAGGCAATCAGAAGATCGAATTGACCTCGAAAGAGTACGCTCTGCTGGAATATCTGATGGGCAACGCCGGGCGCGTGCTTACCCGGTCGATGATCATCGAGCACGTTTGGGATCAGAGCTTCGATGGAATCACCAACATCGTGGACGTCTATATTGGCCATCTGCGCGCAAAGATCGATGCGGGCAATCCTAAGCGGCTGCTGCGCACCTTGAGGGGTTCGGGATACAGCTTGAGAGATCCGGAAAGCGAGGACGAATGATTAAGGTTAAGGCGCTTCGCTTCCGCATGTCTCTTTGGTATGCGATTGTTCTGAGTGCTTGCCTGATTGCCTACGGCGCTTCCATGTATATCGGCGTCTCCGGCTACCTCTATCGAACTCTGCGCAAGTCCATCGAGCACGATGCCCGGACAATCGCCGACAAAGTCGTTCCGAATGTTTCGCTCAAAGGTCTTGCCTACCTGCAGGGAGCGCTAAATGAGATGTATCCGGAGGTAACGGCCCGTTTTATACGCGTCTCCACCGGCTCAGGAAAGGTTCTCTATGTTTCGCCCCGACCGTTCGACAAGAGCTTCGACCCAAGCCTGATTCCCTTTTCTCCAATCACCGAGCAGTCGCAATTTTCCAAGAGTGTCCAGGGAGCCGGCAGGTTTCCCATCTTGATAGACGTCCTGCCATACACGGCTCCGGATGGTGAAGCCTATTTCGTTGAAGTTGGAGCAAACACGCAGCGGATATCCACGATGGTTCGTGGTCTCGGTGTCTCGTTGTTGCTCGGGATTCCACTTCTAATTGCCATTGCGATCGCCGGAGGGATTCTCGTTACTCGCAATGCCATGCAACCGCTGGATGACATTGCTGAGACTGCCGAGCGAATTACTTCGCGGAACTTCGGAGAACGATTGCCCGTCGTTGAAACCGGCGACGAGTTGGAGAGACTCACAATTTCCCTGAACCGGATGATTCTGCGGCTACAGGACGCCTTTGCTCATATCGAGCGATTCTCGGCCGATGTCTCACACGAGTTGCGGACGCCCTTGAGCATCCTCCGCGCCGAGAGAGAGCTCCTCCTGCAGCGGAAGGACCTTCCCAGCGACGTTCGAGACAAACTTCTCAACTCGATCGAGGAAATCGACAGGTTGAGCAGAATCGTGAGTCAGTTACTCGAGATCTCCCAATTGAAAGCGGGAGCAATCAAAGTCGATCCGTTTCCGATCGATCTTGGGAAATTGGCAGTAAACACGACGGAACAGATGCTGCTCCTGGCGGAAATCAAGGGTGTGAAGCTGACCTACGATATCCAACCGGACTGCTACGTAGAAGGCGATGGGGCGCTGCTGAGACAAGTGATTGCGAACCTGTTGGACAACGCGATCAAATACACGCCGGAACACGGTCATATCAGAGTCGCGGCCAGACGCTCGAGTTCCCGGGCTATCTTGGAAATCGAAGATACCGGAATCGGAGTAGCCAGCCAGGACATTGCAAAGATGTGCGAACCGTTTTATCGAGCGGACGAAGCACGTACCCGAACAATCGCTGGAGCAGGATTAGGCCTGGCTATCGTCAAGTCAATCTGCACGGCACATGCGGCCGACATCTCGATCAAAAGCGCGGTCGGTGCTGGAACCACAGTTTCAGTGGAATTCCGCGCGGCATCCGCGCCGCCGAAACTCAGCAAGCCGGAACCAATGAACGACCTGAGGCCGAGCGAGACCTAGAGGTTTTGACTGCCGCTTTCGTCCGTCCCCATCTTTGGGGGTGCTGAGACGATGTGTGAATAATGAGACAGGCGTAACCGCGCCTGGAATTCCCTGCAGCAGGGAATATCGCAGCGAATTTCTTCGCTACAAACTTCGAATTCTGCAGATTCTGGCCAAAACCAGCAGATTTCTACCCCGAAGCAGGGAACGGTGCAGGGATTCACGGGAATTGCGCACTTAACTGTTTCTCATAATGGGACTTACGCGGCGTTTGCGCGTTCGTGCACCAACAGCAGCAGGGAAAGACCAGGGAATCCGGATCCTGACTGTGAGATACGGCTTCGAACAGTAAGGCAAACAGGTTGGTTGTCCGTCGATCGGCGCAGTCAGCTCCTGGCCGAAAGCTGCAAAGCTGGGAGGCTTGAATCTGCCGTTCCTGGCAGCTTGTTTTGCGTCCCACGCTTTGCTACGCTCCGGGCATGACGGAATTGCTCGAGAGTGCCCTACGCAAAGTCGCCATGCTTCCGCAGGAAGAACAGGACGCGATTGCCTCGCAGATTATCGAGACGCTGCAGGACGAAGCTGCCTGGAAAGACAAGCTCGTGCGGGACCCAGGTAAACTGCGCCGCCTCGCGGAAGAGGCGCGCAAGGAAACCCGCGACGGCGAGACTCGTCCTCTTGACGAACTTCTATGATCGAATCGCGCACGACGCGCGCATTCCGAGCAGCATTTGCTGCTTTACCGAAAGAAGTTCAAACCCAGGCGCGCAGAACCTACGCTCTCTTTCGGTCCGATCCAAACCATCCGAGCCTGCGCTTCAAAAAGGTGGATCAACAGGACAACGTTTATTCCGTCCGCATCGGGCTCGGCTATCGCGCTCTCGGCGTCCTGGATGGTTCCATCGTCACTTGGTTTTGGATTGGTTCTCATGCCGACTACGATCGACTGATTTAACATGCTGCCGATGGCTGACTGCCGAATGCTGGTTTTCTTCCAACTCGAAACCTGAAACCCGAGACTCGAAACGCCGTTGTTCTTGGCTGTTCCCCTGTTCCCTGTCACCTATGTCCTGTCCCCTGATTTTGCTGTCCCTTTGCTTTTTGTCTTTGTGCGCACTCGCCGGTACTTGAGGGTGATTAATCCCTTGGAAAACGTTTTGTTTTCGAGTAGCGCGAAGTCCCGTTGTGGGAACCCTACAGGAAACAGAGGAATTCCTTCTCCCAACAAAGTTGGGACGATGCCGAGATAGATTTCATCTACCAGATCGGCTTTGAGGAACTCGCGCGCAAGCTCGCCGCCTCCCATCAGCCAGATATCTTTGCCTTTTCGATCGCGTAGCTCGGCGACGAAAGTTTCCGGGGATTGGTTGACGAACCTTAGGCTGTCACGTTGACCAGGTGGCTGCGAGCGGGAGAAAACGTATGCGGCAATTTTCGAGCTGCCGAAAGACCCGCCCATCTTGCGGGCGGCGTCGAGAGTCTTGCGCCCCATGATTTCCGCATCGATGGAGGCAAAGAACTCGGCCATCGAGTAGTCCTTCGGCATAAACAGAAAATCGACGTCGCCGTTTAGACGAGCGATGTATCCGTCGAGGCTGATGCCCAGACCAAGGACAACTTTTCGCACGGAGCGAAATTGTACAGCATTGACTTGAGTACGCTCGCTTCTCAACGTGAAGAAAAGCGGGGTTTAAAGAAACGCAGGTTTTGTCCAAAACCTTTCGCCGGCCTGGACGAGTTTACGGCAGTTCCCATTAAGGAACAGACACCGGCCGCCCCGCGCTACTCTCGACGCTTCGCGGCGCGCGCGTCCATTCATAGAATGATCCAACGTACATTCGTGGAGAATAGCCAAGATACTTGGCGATGAAATAGTCGAATGACGATTGCATTCCAGTCCGGCAATAGGTGATTACTTCCCTACCCGGGCTAGCGCCGGCGGCTTCAAATCGATTTCTCAACTCGGGCAGCGGGCGCAATTCGGGAATTTCCATGTCCTGGAGCAGTTCTCGCCAATAGAGATTTTTCGCCGAGGGTATGTGTCCCGCCTGGTGGAGATCTTCAGAGAGCTTCTCGCCGGTATACTCAAGCGGTGGTCTGGCATCGATCAGCACGGCTCTTGTTGCCGCGGACATGGTATGCGAGTACTCCGCCATATGGGGAGTATCGACCACGATCTCTGGACGGACATGCATCCGCAGGTTGCTCATCGCGATGCGTGGTATATCGGTGGACTGCGGTCGGCCTTCTGCCCGCCACTTTTCGATACCACCATCGAGTAACGCCGCGCGATCGGCCAATCCAAGGTAGTCGAGAGTGAAATACGCCCGAGCGGCCAGAACCCCTGAACGCTCTCCATAGAGAATGATTCGGGAGCCGTTGCTCACTCCTGCGCTCTCAAAAACCCTCTGGAGGCGATCGACCGTGGGCAATTGGTTGGGGATGCCGTCGCGAGTAGTCACGATCTCTGACAGGCGAATCAATCGCCCACCGGGAATGTGTCCCGCAGAATAGAACCGATCGTCCTCTGCAACACAGAGCACGACCAAATCGGTATCTTGCAAATGAGTGGCAAGCCAATCCGTGGTGACCAACATTTCAATTCTCCGTTGATCGACTGTTTCTTGTGCCGACGCAGCCAGAACCCAAAACGCCAACGCCGTTCCGACAATAATTCGAACAAGAATCCGCATTAAGTTCCGACGCCTATACATCAGCGCGGTGTATTGCTTTTTATTACGGGAAGATACTCCAACTCGTTCCACTGATAAAAGGACCCGTCATACATGGACACGTCATATCCCAGATACTTGGCGACGAAATACATGTGCGATGCCTGCAGCCCGATCTCGCAGTAGGTGATCAGCCTTTTACCTGGTGCGAGACCTCGGGATTCAAACAGCTTGCGCAGGTCGTTAGGAGGAAGGAATACCGGCTTCTTCGAGTTCTCGACGGTCTCCTCCCAAAAAACATGATCGGCGCCGGGAAGATGTCCGGCGGTGTAGCGCTTTAGCGGACGCGAATCTACCAGTAGGGTCTGCGCGCCGGGGTTCGACGCCGCTTTGGCGTCAGCCAACAGTGCGCGCACCGATTCGTTCACACGAGGAGTGACATTGCCCCTGGTTATCTGCGGAGTCTCGCCAGTAAGCGGCCTGTTCTCCGCCTTCCATTTGGCCAGACTGCCATCGAGCAACGCCGTGTTCGCGTGTCCCAAGTAGTCGAGAGTAAAGAAAGCTCGACCGGCCGCCGGATACCACTCCGTGGTGTAGATGATCACTCGCGTGTCATCGCTCACTCCCAGGTCTTCGAAGGTCTGTTTCAACTTTTCGACTGTGGTTAGCTCCACCATCAGCCCCTGGTGTCCAGTAGTGAAATCGTCTGCGCTCAGAAATCGAGCGCCGGGAATATGTTCTTTTTCATAATCCTCGCGCTCGCTGCCCGCCTGCAGAACCACTACTTTGGGATCGTTCACGTGGCTGGCCAGCCAGTCGGTGGAAACCAACATTTCCGGGTGAGCCGCGCCGGCTGCGGCAGGACATCGCGCACTCAGAAAGACGACCACAGCGAAGCAAAGAACCTTCGCATTCCGCAAGATGGGCTGTAGAGTCAAGCTTCCTCCCGACGCCAAGAAAAATTGTGGAATAGCTGCGGGTAGCATCTGCAATTCTCTTTCCAGTCGAATGTCTATACAAGTCCTTTATTGCTTGTCTGCCCGGCAAGGACTCGATCCCAAGCTGTTCGAGACGGAAGCGCAGTGTTCGATTACGGTCAGTCATTCAGACATATAGACCTTCAACGAACGGTAGTTGTTAGTGGTTTTGTAAGGTGAACATGGACACCGATTCGCAGGTATTGAACAGCACTCATTTTTGGCCGGATCAGGGTGTGCACTTCGTCTGGTGCCGAAATGTGAATCCTTCATGCCGAATGATGCCTCCACATTTCCACAGTCCAACCCTAATGGCATGCCGGACATCTCCCATCCTTGGAATGGAGGATTCCCTATGCCTTTGTTTTCGATGGACCTCAACAGTTTGCGAGACTTATTCATCGATGAACTTCGCGATCTGTACGACGCAGAAACCCAGATCACCGAAGCTCTTCCCAAACTGATTGAAAAAGTGACCTATCCCGAGCTCAAGAGCGCGCTCCAGGAGCATCTGGACGTCACTCGAGAGCAGATCAAGCGCTTGGAACAAATCTTCAACCAACTAGACGAGAAGCCCACGGGGGAAACCTGCAAGGGAATGAAAGGCGTGATCAAGGAAGGCGATGATATGGCCAGCCGCGATGGATCGCCGAGCGTAATCGATGCCGCCATCATCAGCGCGGCACAAAGGGTCGAACACTACGAGATGGCCGGCTACGGAACCGTCCGCACCTATGCCGAACTGCTGGGCGAAACCGAATTCGCTAATCTGCTGCAGCAAACCTTGGATGAAGAAAAGGAAGCCGACCAGTCCCTCACCGAACTGGCGAAGACCATCAATGTTCAGGCCAAAGCCGCATAAGCCTCGCGCACGACCTCACCCGCCTCACAGCCCCTGCTGTGGGGTTTTTACTGTGCGTCGAATCAAAGAAATTCCAGGGCTTCCGGCCGTGTAACCAGCTTTCCGGATGCCATTAGAACTAGATGAATGATTACTAAAGTGACCCGTCCTGCAAGCTTCACTACAGCGCCTTCACTCGAATTTAGAAATACTTAGCTGATTCGTCGAGCGGACGCCAGATGTGCGCCCATTCGATGGAGTGTGCCCTTGCCGGCCCCCAGTCCAAATCGTGCCTTGCTCGAGGTGCGCGACCTGACCGTTTCCTACAGCGGCTCAGGAAAGCCTCGTCTGGCGGTTGGCGGCTTGAACTTCAACATTGCCCCGGGCGAAGTACTGGGAATTCAAGGCCCATCAGGATGCGGCAAAACCAGCACTGCGCTGGCGCTACTGAACTTGCTGCCGGCCGATGTCGAAGTTACAGGATCTGTCCTTTTTCAGAACAAAGATCTGTTGACCCTTTCGGAATCAGTGCTTCGCAAGATTCGCGGGCGAGAGATTGCCATTGTCTATCAGGAGCCGGGCTTGGCGCTGAACCCAGTCATGCGAGTTGGCGATCAGATCGCGGAGGTTCTCAGAGCACACAGCTCGCAAAACTCACGTCAGCGCAGAGATCGCGTTCGACAAATGCTGACAAGCGTTCGCCTGAATCCGGACCGCTTTTACGGGGCATATCCCCATGAACTCAGCGGCGGCGAGCGCCACCGCGTGGTTCTCGCTCAAGCTTTGGTGTGCAGTCCACCGCTGGTGATCGCTGACGAACCTACTGCCGGGCTCGATCCTGCGCTTAAGCGAGAGATCCTGGATCTGATTGCGAATTTGCGGCGGGAATCTGGAGCAGCGTTCTTGCTGATCAGCCACGATCGCACCGTTATCGAGCGGCTCGCAGATCGCAGGGTTGAGTTGCCGAACCCGGGACGCAGCCACGCTTACGCCATAGCGCCGACGTCGTCGACTTCGATTTCGCGGAGGCCAGCTAGACTTTCGCCCGAGGCTGAACCGCTAATCACGGTTCGCAATTTGAGTAAATGGTATGGGAGTCGTGGGCTGTTCAGAAGGAAACAGGCGGAGAAGCGCGGACTCGATTGCGTCGATTTGAGGATCCCATCGGCTTCTCTGGTTGCGCTGGTTGGACCATCCGGTTCTGGGAAATCCACATTAGCTCGATGCCTGTCCCTGCTGGAAAAGGCGGAGGCCGGAGAGATTTTCTTCGCTGGGAAGAATCTTCTGGACCTCACAACGAAAGAGTTGCGCGAACATCGGCCGCTTTTCCAATACATCGCCCAGGAGTCGTCAGAAGCGTTGAATCCCCGCCTCACAGCGCGTGAAGCCGTCGAAGAGCCTCTGTTGATTCGCGGGAATTGCAATTTGGATGAACGACGAGAACGCGCAGACGCAGTCATTCGGCAAGTGGGACTCGATCCGGAAACCGCGAACCGCTCCTGTCACGAATTCAGCGGAGGTCAAAGGCAGCGGATGCTCATCGCTCGGGCCCTGACACTGAAACCGCGACTTCTGATCCTTGACGAATCACTCTCTGGACTTGATCCGGAAACGCAATGCGGAATCCTCGATCTCTTGCTCGATCTTAAACCCACCATCGCGCAACTCCTGATCTCGCACGACATTGAGCTCGTGGCCAGCCATGCTGACAGCATCGCGGTGATGCAGGATGGACGCATCGTTGAGCACGGTCTGGCCAAGCAAATCGCAGAGGATCCGGAGCACTGGTCCACAGAGCATGTGCTCCACGTCGCAGCGCGACAGGAACTCGTTCCGGCGGAGGCAGAATGAAACTTGCGCGGTATTTCGAGCGCCGTTTGCTGCATGCGGTCTTCCTGCTCATCGCGATTTCAGTGCTGGCGTTCGCGATATCGCAGTGCGCGCCTGGAAACTTCCTCGACGACCTGAAGGTGAATCCTCAGATCTCGCCTCAAACCATCGATGCATTGCGCACGCAGTACGGACTGAATGAGCCCCTGAGGGTACGCTACTTCCGCTGGATGAAATCGTTTGTGCGGGGAGATTTTGGCTATTCGCTCTCCTACAACATTCCTGTCAGCCAACTGCTTTGGGGCCGAATGCGGAACACGCTGTTTTTGGGAAGTATGTCGATGCTGATTGCATGGGGACTGGCTCTTCCTATGGGAATCTGGAGCGCCGGCAAAGCGACGACCTGGCTCGACCGCGTGTGCTCGTGGCTCTCAATTTTGCTTCTTGCCACTCCGGAACTGGCGTTGGCGCTGTTCTTAATCCTAATGGCCGCCCATTTTGGAACCCTGCCGACTGGCGGCATGACCTCCTCATCCCCTGAAACAGGTTTGATGGCCGCAAGTGACATACTTCGGCATTTGATACTTCCGGCTGCCGCCCTCGCTTTACCGGCGGTTCCCTTATTGTTTCGCCACGTTCGAACGGCGATGCTCGAAGCCTTGAATTCACCGTTCATACATGCCGCGAAAGGGCATGGAATCGCTGAAATGCGGTTGCTTTTGCGCCATGCGCTTCCAGTTGCGTTGAACCCTCTGATTTCCCTTTTTGGGCTTTCTCTCGCCACGCTCGTCAGCGGCTCATTTCTCGTCGAGGTCATCACTGGATGGCCTGGACTCGGCCCCTTATTTCTTCAAGCGATCTACAGCCGTGATTCTCAAGTAGTGATGGCCGTGGTGATGTTGTTTTCCGTATTTTTGATAGTCGCCAATGTGATCGCAGACCTGCTCATCTATGCAGCCGATCCCAGAGTGAGAGCCGAATGCTGAAGAAGAGCCGGCTACGTATGGCCATTGTCGCGTTTGCTTTGACAAACTGCTGTCTGCTCTTTGCTGGATTTTTTGCGCCGTATAGTCCGGCCGAGCAGCATCGCGACCTCGCGTATGCTCCGCCCGTGAGGCTGCACTTCGTCGATCAAGGCGGCCAATTGCACGTTCGTCCATTTGTTTATGGAATCGCGGTCGCGGAAGGTGACGGCTTCCAATACAGGGAAGATCGAAGCCGGGTTTCCCGCATTCAATTCTTCGAGCGCAGAAACGGCGCACTCCACTTCTTCACGGTCGAGCCGCAGGGCGAAAGTTTCCTGCTTGGAACGGATGGGTATGGACGTGACATCTTTTCGCGCATTCTTTTTGGCGGAAGGATTTCTTTGGCCGCGGCGGCGCTGGCAACATTCCTTTCGCTGGTCATCGGAACTGGATTAGGTGCGATAGCCGGGTATTTCGGAGGGGCGTTCGACGCCATCATCATGCGCGGCTCCGAGATTGCGCTCGCTCTGCCCTGGCTTTACTTACTTCTGGCAATGCGAGCAATCTTGCCGCTGCACATCAGCGCAACCGAGACATTCGTACTGGTGTCGGGAGTGATTGGAGTCGTCGGATGGGCGCGTCCGGCACGGCTGATCCGAGGAGTTGTACTCAGCGCGAGGGAGCGTTCGTTCGTGACGGCCGCGCGGGGATTTGGGGCGTCGGAATGGTACTTACTCCGACGGCACGTGCTTCCGCAAACGTGGGGAATCGTAATCACGCAGGCAGTGATCCTGATTCCGCAGTTCGTTACCGCCGAGGCCACGCTTTCCTTCCTTGGGCTTGGGATGGCAGAACCTCTGGCAAGTTGGGGAAATATGCTCTCCGCTTTCCAGCAGCTTCAGGTGATGAGCTCGTATTGGTGGATGGCGGCTCCGGCAGCCGCCCTGGTGATCGTCTCGCTGACGTATTTCAATCTGGCCGATGTCGTACATGCAAAGACGGCGCGCCTCAAATCAGGACAAAGCTATGCGTAAATACGCACATCTGGCCGCATCGGATATGGGGGTTGGCGCCTCGAAGCAGTTTGCGAATCTTCGAGCGGCGGCACTGGATCCGTATGTTCCCTCGAACCTCGATGAACTCTACAGCCATCAGCAGGGAGTTGCTAAGGCACGATGATTGCCACCGCCAAACCGGAGCAGGAAGCCCAGCAGCAGGTCTGGTCGGACGAACGACTGGTGCGTGAATGCGTTGATGGGAACCAGGACGCTTGGTCTGCGCTCATCGATAAGTACCGGAAGCTGATCTATTCGATTCCGGTGAAGTGGGACCTCCCGAAAGAGGAAGCGAACGACATTTTCCAGGCGGTTTGCGTCGATCTGTTCGCGGAGCTGTCGCGATTGCGGGAGCCTCGCGCCCTGCCGAAGTGGCTTATTCAGGCCACGCTGCATAAATGCGCAAAATATCGCCGGCAGCGGGGACGCTTCAGCGATGAGGAAATCACTGAGGACGTCGCGCTTGCCGAGCCTGGTGCGGAAGCGATTGTCGAAGAAGCACAACAGGAACAGATTCTGCGTGATTCCATCGCAGCCGTAGCGGGTCGCTGTGCAGAGATGATTCGCATGCTGTTTTTCGAGACTCCAGTACGTCCCTATGCGGAAATCGCGCAGGAACTTGGACTGGCGACAGGCTCCATCGGCTTTATTCGCGGACGCTGTCTCGAACGGCTGAAGAAGCAACTTCTGTCGAGAGGATGGAAATGAGCGCGCCGAGTATGGCCATAAGCGATGCGCAATCGCTGCTTCATGAGCTGAAGAACTGTGGCGATGCAGTCGCTCTTCGGGAACTTCTTGCTCAACACAAGAGCCGGCTCGGCCTGCAGTCGATCATTGTGCTCGCCAATGAAGCGCGTGAATTGCTGCGCGTAGATGCGCGACAATCTCTCGCCTTATCGGAACTGGCAATCGAGATCGCCAAGGTGCTGGAGGATCAGCTTCCTATGGCGCACGCCATTCGCAGCAAGGCCAATGCTCAGCATTTCCTCGGGCACTATGCCGCGGCGGTCGAGCTGCATAGCCAGGCTATACAACTATTTGAAGCTGTCGGTGAGACTGAGGAACTCGGGCGGTCGCTCAGTGCATCCATCCTTTCCCTGAACCTCTGCGGGCAGTACGATGCTGCGTTTTCCGCGGCCGATCGCGCACGACAGATCTTCACCAGCTTCGGAGATGAATTGCGGCTGGCGAGGCTGGAAATCAATTGCGGCAATGTGTACTACCGGCAGGATCGTTTTGCCGAGGCGCTGGCCTGCTATCGCCGTGCCTATGACGGAGTCATCAAGCACGAAAATCATGAAGGGATTGCCGCTGTACTCAGCAATCTATCCGTGTGCCTTATCAGTTTGGGGGAATTCCAGCAGGCTCTGGAGCATCATCAGCACGCGCGCGATTACTGTGAAGCTCACGGCATGCCGTTGCTGGTCGCGCAGGCTGACTACAACATCGCTTATCTCTACTTTCTGCGCGGGGAATATAGCCACGCGATCGACATGCTCCGCTCGACCAGGCTGCGCTGCAATGAAATTGGCGAGCGCTATCACTACGGACTTTGCAACCTGGACTTGTCTGAGCTCTATCTCGAATTGAACTTGAGTGCCGAAGCCGCGGAGCTCGCGCGCCTCGGTCACGTGGAATTCGAAGCGCTGGAAATGGGATACGAAGCCGCCAAGTGCCTGGCTTTTGAAGCCATTGCCATGGGACAGCAGGGACAGGCATTCCAAAGTCTCAAAGTATTCGCCCGTTCGCGCGAGATGTTTGTCCAGGAGAAGAATCAGGTATGGCCGTCGTTGATCGATCTTTATCAGGCGCTGGTGCTCTTCAATGAGGGCCGGCACTTTGAGGCAAAGAGACTAGCAAAAGCCGCACTCGAGTTCTTTGATGCTTCCCTGCTTCCGGGAAAGGCCGTACTCTGCCGGCTATTGCTCGCGCGCATAGCGCAACGGACGAACGACTTAGCGGCAGCCCACAAGCAGTGCACGGAAGCGCTGGAGAAGCTCAAGACGCTCCAGGCTCCGACGTTGCGGCATCAGGCCTTCCTGCTGATGGGGCAAATACACTCCGAATCGGGAAACAAAAAGGACGCCTACGAATGCTTCCGCTCAGCGCGAGAGGCTCTCGAAACGATGCGCAGCAACCTGCGCGGCCAGGAACTCAAGATGTCGTTCCTGAAGAATCGTCTCGAGGTCTATGAGTTACTCGTCGATTCCGCCCTGCGCGGAAAGTACAGTTCGGACCCGCTGGCTGAAGCCTTCGGCTATATCGAAGAGGCGAAATCACGAACGTTGATGGATCAGATGCTGCAGCCAGTCAGCATGGCTGAAGGCGGCGCAGGACAAAGCGATCTTGTGCGCCGCATGCGCAATCTTCGTGACGAGCTCAACTGGTACTACAGCCTGATCGAATTGGAACAGCTTCGCCCGGAACAGCGATCTCCGGAACACATTAAGCGTCTGGAGGAGCAAGTCCGAGCGCGCGAGACGGACCTTATTCGCGTTCTCCAGGAATCAAATCATTCGAGTTCCGGTGAGGTGACCCTCCACGGCCAGCATGTTTCGCTTGATGAGATTCGCGCGGCGATCACGCCGGAAACGCTGGTGATCGAATTCTTCCAGACGGGCGATCGCATCCTGGCCTGCCTGCTTGGACGCGATAGCCTGCAAATTCTGCCGGTTACCCTGGTCTCCCGCATCGAGAGCGTGCTGCGGCTGCTGCAATTCCAACTCTCAAAATTCCGTCTTGGTGCGGAATACGCGGCAGCATTCCGAGATTCCTTAATTCAATCGACAAACGCCCACTTGAAAACTCTGTACGACGAACTGATCACGCCGCTGGGCGATCACATCACCGCACGTCATCTGATGTTCGTTCCTCATGGAGCTTTGCACTATGTTCCGTTTCATGCGTTGTTCGATGGAGAGCGATATCTGATCGACGAACACAGCATTTCTTACGCTCCAAGCGCAAGCATCTACACCGTTTGCACCAGGAAGCAGGTAAATCATTCGGGAGCGGCGCTGCTGATGGGAGTTCCAGATCAGAACGCGCCTTCGATCCTTGAGGAAATGCGCGCCTTGAGCGCCATCCTGCCGCATCCAAAGATGTTTGTTGGGAACGCTGCCAGCGAATATGTCCTTAAGAACGCCGGCAGTAGTGCACGCCTCGTTCACATCGCTACCCACGGCTACTTCCGTCAAGACAGCCCGATGTTTTCTTCTATCCGTATGGGGAACTCGTACTTGAGTCTCTATGACCTGTATCAGTTAAGACTGCCGGTGGAGTTGGTAACGCTGAGCGGCTGCGCCACCGGATTGAACGTGGTTGCTGCCGGCGACGAGTTAATTGGACTGGCCCGGGGGCTGTTTCAGGCGGGAGCGCAGTCGCTGCTCTTGAGTTTGTGGGATGTTCACGACCAGAGCACAGCGGATTTTATGGCGGCATTTTATCGTCGCTATCAGGATGGCGAAGATAAGGCGACAGCCTTGCGGGATGCAATGCTTCACGTCCGTGAGCTCTATCCCCATCCTTATCAATGGGCTCCGTTTGT
>Ga0207070_1084_pt1 | contig 23315 bp, 26 predicted proteins | sample Alteio_BWMinHeat_92_FD_153591 | JGI IMG/M metagenome (GOLD analysis project Ga0207070, IMG submission 153591) | Enriched cells from forest soil in Barre Woods Harvard Forest LTER site, Petersham, Massachusetts, United States -... | ecosystem: Environmental > Terrestrial > Soil > Temperate forest >...
CGAGGAGCAAATGCTTTTTGAAACCGCCACGGTCTTCATTCTTGCCCTGGCGCAGGGCTTCGAGGTCTTCAGTACTGAGGTTATAACGGTCTTCGGCAAGGCAGTACACGACTTCGAGGACATCAACCAAAATATCGGGGACAGGATCGGCAGCATATTCGTTGACTGCTTCTTTAAGCTTGTCAACGAGGGCGATCATATACGTCTCTTGGTTCATTTCGGTAACGACAGGAGTATGGCCTTCCGCCAGGATGATCTCTGGTACCCGGTCGCGCACCAATTTGTTGTATGACTTAGGCATACCCTAGTTGTACGAGGCTTTGCCGGGAAATGCAAGTCTCACGTAAATAGGATACGTTCTGGGCCGATGAGGGTGGCAAGCTTGCTGTAGAGTGTGTCGCTGACCTCCACGCGTTGGGTGATTTTCATTTCCTGAGCGCCATCCAACGCCGGTAATAATAGTGTCACTGGAATGGTGCCCTTATGTTTCTCAAGGGCGTGTTTAATGTTCTGGAGGAGGGTGCGGTCACCATCTTCCGGAATATTAAGGGTGAGCATTTGTATACGACGTTTTTCTTGGTCAGGAATTTTTGCATCGCTAATTGAGCTGCAGGAGTCGGCAAGAATTTTCGTCTCCAGGATTTCACTGTCGATGCGGCTCTCCTTGCGGCTTAGTTTGCCTTCTATGCAGAGTGCGCGCCCTTCTATGCACAGGTCTTCTTTGCCACCCCAGGTCTTCGGGAAGAAGACCACTTCGGTAATACCGGTTTCATCTTCAAGTTGGACAAAGGCCATGCTCTTGGAATCTTTCTTGGTAAGTATCTTGCGTAGGCTCGTGACAATGCCGCAGACCCGCACGGACGCACCATCTTCCATTGTGCTCAACTCACCAATCCGGTGCCGGTCATCGGGTAAGTTGTGGGCGTAGGGGGCAATTGGGTGGTTGGTCAGGTAAATGCCGAGGAGTTCGCGTTCCCAGGCGAGGCGTTGTTTTTCATTGGCAGCTTCGGCAGGCTGCAGGTGCAGGTCAAAGGTAATACCTTCAACGGCATCACCAAAAAGGTCAATTTGGGTCGAGTTGCGGCGCTTGTTGATTTGGGAAGCAAAGGCCAGCATGCCATCCATATTCTGGACGAGTTGGTTGCGCTCTGTGAAGCAATCCAGGGCACCTGCCATAGCGAGGTTTTCTAGGACCTTCTTGTTGACGATATGGGCACAGCGCCGGATAAAATCGGGCAGGCCGGCGAAGGTGCCATTGGCGGTGCGCTCCTCAACAATCGCTGTAGCCGGGTGGATGCCGACGTTTTTGATTGCACCCAGGCCAAAGCGGACGTAGGCATCAAACTTCTTGTCCTTAGGATGTGCTTTGGTTTCTTTGTCGTAGAAAATGGTGCCAAACTCAACGAAGGACTCGTTGACATCAGGTGGCAAGACCTCGATTCCCATCTCCTTGCACTCAGCAATTTCAATCCCGATCCGGTCAAGGTTGTCAGCATCGGAAGTGAGGAGGGACGACATGAATTCAACAGGGTAGTTTGCCTTCAAGTATGCCGTTTGGTAGGCAATCATGGCGTAACACACAGCGTGGGCACGGTTAAACCCGTAACGGGCAAATGGTTCCACGAAGTCCCAGACTTTCTCGGCTGTAGCCTTGTCTACTTGTATGTCGTTAATGGCGCCGTTGATAAACTTTTCACGCTGTTCATCGAGCAGGGCCTTGATCTTTTTACCCACCGCCTTCCGAAGCACATCGGCCTGGCCATAGGTAAAGCCGGCAAACTTCCGCGCTACTTCCAGTACCTGGTCCTGGGTAACAATCACACCGTACGAATCCTTCAGGATGGGCTCGAGGATTGGGTGAAAGTAGGTTACTTTTTTGCGGCCATGCTTGGCTTCAATGAAGTCGGGGATGGCATCCATCGGCCCGGGCCGATACAAGGCCACCATGGCGACAATATCTTCAAATTGGGATGGCTTCAGTTCCTTCAAATACCGTTTCATGCCAGCCGACTCTAGCTGGAAGACACCGGTAGTCTCTGCCCGGGAGAGGAGTTCGTAGGTCTTTTTGTCGTCGGTCGGCAGGTTACGGAAGTCGATATCGAGCGAGCGGGTCTTACGGATAACCCGGACAGCCTGCTGCAGAATAGACAGGTTGGAAAGCCCTAGGAAGTCCATCTTCAAGAGGCCAATATGCTCAACGTCACTCATGGCGTACTGAGTCATAATGGCACTCTCATCTTTAGCCGAACGTTGGATGGGGAGGTATTTTGTCAGGATATCTTTGGAAATCACAACGCCAGCGGCGTGAATCGAGGTGTGGCGGGCGCAGCCTTCCAGGCGCGCGGCAATTTCGATGAGCCTTTGGATAGTATCATTCGCATTATGGAGCTCTTTCAGTTCGGGGATTTTCGCAAGCGCTTCGTTGAGGGACATCCCGCCAGGGCCGGATGGGATGAGCTTGGCAATCTGGTCACATTCGCTGTACGAGACACCAAGTGCCCGGCCAACGTCACGGACGGCCGCCCGTGAGGCCATGGTCCCAAAGGTAATGATCTGCGCCACATGGTCCCAGCCATAGCGGGCACGGGTGTACTCAATCACTTCACCCCGCCGCACATCTTCAATGTCGATATCGATATCCGGCATGCTAATGCGTTCCGGATTGAGGAAGCGCTCGAAGATCAGGTTATATTCAAGCGGGTCAACGTCGGTGATGGTAAGGAGGTATCCGACTAGCGAGCCGGCCGCCGAGCCTCGTCCTGGACCGATGACGATCCCTTGTCCGCGCGCCCAGCTGATGAAGTCTTGGACAATCAGGAAGTACGACTCAAAGCCCATTTTCTCAATCACCGACAGCTCGTATTCCAGGCGGGGGATGGCACGTTCAATGACTGGCGAAACCATATCGTTGACCGGTGAACTGAGCATTTCTCCCTTGGCACGGGAAGTATCGCACGTATACTCGTAGTCGTAGCGCAGTTTCATCCCTTCTTCACAGCGTTGGCGCAGGTAAAGGCGGTCATTCATCCCCGCCGCAACGGCTTCGGGAGGAAGTGGGTAGAGAGGCAGGATATTCTCACCCATGGGGATGACCACGTTGCAGCGCTCGGCGATTTCCACCGTGTTCTGGAGCGCCTCAGGTACATGGGCAAACCATTCGCCCATTTCCTCACAGGAGGCAAGGCTTAGGTTGTAATCAAGCATGCTCAGGCGGTTGGGGTCATTGACCGTTTTACCGGATGACACACAGACGAGTACATCCTGTGCTTCAGCATCGTCCGGGCTGATGTAGTGGACATCGTTCGTACAGATCATTTTAACGTCAAATTCCCGCGCTAATTTGATCAGCTTTTTATTAAGTTCAACTAAGTCCTCAGCGTTTGGGTGATGCTGCAGCTCAATGTAAAAATGGTCACGGTCGAAAATTTCCAAGAACTGCTGGAGGACGCGGGCTCCTTCTTCGTACGAAGTTTCCAGGGCACGGGGGATCATGCCGTTGGCACAGCTTGAGGTAGCAATCAGGCCTTTCGAATGCTCCTTAAGGAGCTCCATATCGATGCGTGGCTTATAGTAGAAACCGTTCAGGTGTGCTTCGGAGATCATGGCCAGGAGGTTTTGGTAGCCCTCAAAGTTTTCTGCCAACAAAAGCTGGTGGTAAGACTTTTGGTCAGTCCTGCCATCCCGGTCATGGCGGCTACGGACGGCCATGTAGGCTTCCACACCGATAATTGGCTTAATGCCTTCCTTATGGCAGGCCTCATAGAATGGCACCACGCCGTACATGGCACCGTGGTCGGTGATTGCCAAAGCGTGCATCCCTAGCTCCTTGGCACGGTTAATCAGCGGCTTTATTTGAGCCGCGCCGTCCAGGAGGGAATAGTGCGTGTGGACGTGGAGATGTACGAAGGGGGCGGGCGGTGTTTTCTGGTGGGCAGACATATCATTTTCAGTCTAGCAGAAAGGAACCTTGGCTCAATTTGCCTCGAGCCACAGTGTATTGAAGATAGGCTCGTAGAATCCAATAAGGAAACTCGCCAGGAAACAAAAAATACGCTAGAGTGAAGGCCATTATTAATGTGCCTCCATGCATCTAGCGTTTATCTTCGGGCGTACGCCGCAGCTTTCCCGTCAAGAATTAGAGTCTGTAGCCACGATCTTGCCCTTCCAATGGTCACTTCATAGTGTACAGCCCAATATTGTCCGCCTCAACCCAGAGGGGGACTATTCTCAGGTATCTATTTTAAAAAATGGCGTTCAGAGCGAAGAATTGTTGAAGGTGGTGGACAGAACAGGATATCTGCAGGAGTGGCTGGGTGGCACTCTCAAAATTGTCTGGCTGGAAGAAGCGGTTACCCGCGATGGGATTGCCGATAGCGCGCTCCGGCTCATCAGTGCCCTTCAAAAGGATACTGAAGGCAAGCGGACGATTGGCATCAGTACCTATGACAAAAGTGTCAGCCCGTTCCGGCTGGGTATGGAGATTAAGAAAAAGTTGCGGACCGAAGGCGGCGCCGTGCGAATTGTCTTGCGGACTGAAGGCCAGGAACTTTCATCGGCCCAAATCCTCCATAACAAGCTGACACTCGCAGAAGGTGATGCTGCCAACCTTGAACTTAACGTCCTGCACGAAGGGGAAAAGTACTGGATAGGCGTTACCCTTACTTCACAAGATATCGAGGCGTATACCAAGCGCGACTTTGGTATCCCAAAGCCTGATCCAGTCTCCGGCATGCTACCACCAAAACTCGCTAAGGCTATGATTAACCTGGCAGCGCGGGCTGAGCATGTGGCAGTCTATGACCCATTCTGTGGTAACGGCCGCGTGCTCATAGAAGCGGCGGCAGTAGGTATGCAGGTCTACGGTTCAGACATTGAGCCAAAAAAAATAGAAGCTGCAAAAGAGAACCTAGAGTGGCTTGATGACCAGCAAAGCAGCTCAGCAATGAGCGCTGAGTGCTGGGTGGGCGACGCCACGCTGCCTACCGCACCCGCCTTGCTGCGGCATACGTGTCCCTCAGACTTTGTGATTGTGTGTGAGCCATACTTGGGCAAGCCGCTCCGTGTGCCCCTTAAACCTGAGGAGAAAGAGGCGTGGTTAGCCGACCTCATTCCGCTTTACGAAGCCTTCCTGACGGTGTGGTCAGAAGTACCCAGCCCGGACCGTCCCAAGCGTATGATCATTGTTTTTCCCCGGGTCAAAGTTGCCGATGCCACTGAGGCTTCAGTCTACGATGTTCTCGTTGACAGTATCGCCAGATTAGGATATGATTCAAAAAGACGTTTTACGTATGACCGTCCGGATAGCCTTATCCGGCGTGATCTCATTTTCATAGAATACAGAATAGATAAGTAGTCATGGCACATAAAAAAGCGGCCGGGAGTACCCGGTTAGGGCGCGATTCACAAGCCCAGCGGCTCGGTGTAAAAATCTTCGGTGACCAGTGGGCAATTGCTGGCAACATTATCATCCGTCAGCGTGGGACCAAATTCACACCTGGTGCTGGGGTTGGCATTGGCAAGGATGACACGCTCTTCGCACTACGCGACGGGTTAGTGAAGTTCAAAACCCTGAAGAAGCGTAAGTTTACTGGCTCCCTTGCCCGCACCCGCATGGTAAGTGTTGAGCCCCAGGTTCAGGCTAAATAGTCAGACAAGCTGTTTGTCACCCCGGTGGTGGACAGTTGCCTGGTTAGCTAGTGTGACCAGAGAAAAATGGATTCGCATGAAGCGTTTTCTAAAGAGGTGTATATGCGCAGCGTTCGTTTCTCCCTTTGCCAACTCGGTTCTCGGTCTCGCTTCAACCATCGGTTTGGATGCAATCACCACGGACCCCGGGTACGCGTGAGGAGACATGGGCGCTGGACGCAGTTCTACACCTAGACCTGTTCTCCACTCTGACAACCGTCTCGACCGCCGGGGTAATCCCCGGCACACTCTTGCTTGAAAAATATTGTAAACCTGATAGTCTAACTCATATGTTAAAAACAGAAATCGCAAACACGTTGCTTGCCAAGTACGGCAAGAAGAACGCACCAGCCGTCAAGGCAGGCGATACTGTTCGCGTGTATCAAAAAATCAAAGAAGGGGAAAAAGAGCGTGTCCAGATCTTTGAAGGCCTGGTCATTGCTGTCAAACACGGCCGTACCCTCGATGGCAGCTTTACGGTCCGTAAAATTGCGGCTGGCGGTATTGGTGTTGAGCGCACTTACCCACTTCACTCACCAAACGTGGTGAAGGTTGAGCGCACTAAGACTGCCAAAGTATCCCGTGCCAAATTGTATTACATGCGTGACCGCCGTGGTAAGAACGCGCGGTTTAAGGTTGAAGAATCTAGCCCGATGACCTGGGCTGAGAACCCTGTCGTTGCAGAAGAGCTTGTCGCTGAACCAGATACCATGCAAGACATTGTTGCAGAGGTAGTCGAAGTGGCTGAAGTCCAAGAGGAACTGACCGCCGACCTAGCCGAAGGTGAAACAGTCCCTGAAGAAGCTGCAAACCCTGAGCAAGTGGTCGCTGAAGAAGCGGCTGAGTAAATGCCGGTTGGCAAGAAGAAGGAACTCGGTGCGCTCGGCGAACGGCTGGCCACTGAGTTTTTGGTATAAGAAGGGATGGATGATACTCGGTCAGAATATACGGTTCCCTTTAGGCGAGGTTGATATCCTGGCAGAGGCTAGCGGGACGATCGTCCTGGTGGAGGTAAAAACCCACACCCGTCTTACCGCGGTTCATCCAATTTATAAGGTCAACGTTGCCAAACAGCGCAAGCTCTGGCAGCTGGCACGCCTTGTTTCGGCCCGCTACCCAGCCCGTAATATTCGCATCGACGCGATTACGGTATACTGGGAACATGGTCAGGAAGAGCCGATAGTCACCCATTACGAAAACATTCTAAACTAGGAAATGCCCATTCGCGTCCGTTACGCTCCCAGCCCTACCGGTGACTTGCATCTCGGGTCACTCCGAACGGTTATTTTTGATTGGCTGTTTGCCCGGCAAGAAGCTAACGGTGTGTTCATCATGCGCCTCGAAGATACTGACCAGTCACGCCTAGTGGAGGGGTCAGCCGAGCGGCAGCTTGAGGCAATGGCTTGGATGGGCGTCTTGCCTGACGAAGGAATATGCCTCGATGAACAAGGTAGTCTAACGGAAAAAGGCTCCTACGGCCCCTATACCCAGTCAAAGCGCTTGGATATCTATCACAAATACGCAGAAGAGTTGCTCGCCAAAGGAGCGGCCTATCGCTGTTTTTGCACACCAGAAAGGTTGGAAGCCATGCGTAAGGAGCAGCAGGCAAACCACCAGCCGCCAAAGTACGACCGCCATTGCCGTAACCTCAGCACCGAAGAGAGTGCCAAACGGGCAGCGGCCGGTGAGCCGTTTGTTATCCGTCACGCCATTCCGGATGACCAAGAAATCAAAGTGAAAGATTTGGTGCGTGATGACCTGGTTTTCCAAAGCTCTGAACTAGACGACTACGTCCTGCTGAAGTCAGACGGCTTCCCGACATACCAGCTTGCGAATGTCGTGGATGATCATTTAATGGTCATCAGCCACGTCCTACGGGGTGAAGAGTGGCTACCGAGCCTGCCGAAAAACCTGTTGCTCTATAAGGCGCTAGGATGGCAACCGCCGCACTACGCCCATTTGCCAGTGATCCTTGGGCCTGATGGCAAGCACAAGCTCTCAAAGCGGGATGGGGACGTATCGCTTATTGGCTACAAGAAAAAAGGCTATCTGCCCGATGCCTTGTTTAACATGCTGGCGATGACTGGTTGGTCACCCGGCACGGAAGAAGAATTCTTTACCCGTGAAAACCTGGTGAAGCGGTTCAGTTTGGAGCGTGTGCAAAAAGCAGCAGCAATCTTTAATTTTCAACGCCTAGAATTCGTGAATGGCTGGTACATCCGTCAGATGCAGGTCGGCGATGTGGCCGAGCACATGCTGCCGTACTTGCAAGCTGCTGGTTTGCCGGTCAAGCCTGGCAACTACTTGCTGACCGTAGCAGCTGCGCTGCAGGAGCGGCTGAAGCACTTTGACGAATCGGCTGATATTGCTTGGTTTTTCTTCAAGCGACCTACAGTGACACCGGAACTTCGGACACTGGTTGTACCAAAACATGGGGAATGGAATGTGACGGAGAAAACCCTCCGTGAGGCGATTGGTGTTCTAACAGGTTTAAATGATGAACAGTGGACGGTCGATGTATTAGATGAACAGCTGCGTTTATATATTGTGATGAACAACTATAAGCTCGGCGATGTGCTCTGGCCCATCCGAGCGGCTTTGACTGGCGTGCCCGCTTCGCCCGGTGCCTTTGAAATGCTGGCAATTTTGGGTAAGGAAGAATCCCTTGCCCGTCTGCAAGCGGTTATTTCTTGAAAGAAAAGGGACTTTCGGCTAGTATTACCAGGCAATATTTTGCCGCTATATATAATGCCCGGTGGCCTGCGCGGATTCTCCACTTGGCCACCCTACAACTCGTTTCACTCGTTGCCCGGTGGCCAAGTGGTAAGGCGCCACACTCTGGATGTGGTTACCGTAGGTTCGAATCCTACCCGGGCAGCCAAAGAAAAGAACAGACCATTGGTCTGTTCTTTTCTTTGTTTTGTTCAGAAGATTCGAAGAATCCTAAGCTGCCAATACCATACTTCCATAGGAAGAGCAGCGTATCGCGAAGCGATTCCCAGGCAGCCTTAATGTGCTAGCTGCATGATAGTTAGTATTGCCTGAAACACAGCAACAACTGCCATAAAAATAGTTAATCTAACCAGAGCTAGTGAGTATTTTGTGGTTGATTGGTCTAAGTCACTCATTTTCTCTATAAGCCTTTTTGTTAGCTCGGCCTGGGCTTTCTGGGAACGCAATCCCGACACACTTCCATAAGCACCAGCCCCTGCTTCTGTTACTAAATCCTGATTAGACTTTTCTTCCATATCTTTGTTGTTACTTCTCCTTACTTACTTTCCACATCGCTTCAAACGTGTGCTTATACGAGTCAGCTAAGTACTCATTCTCAATAATAATCACAGCCAGGTTGTTAGGGTCAAAAATCTCAACAGCAACCTTATTTCCGTACACCACTGTTGCCGTCGGCCCACCCATAGGTTGGTCTAAATATCGAACCTGGCTTCCAATGATGATCTGCTCATCAGAGTAATCCTGCCCTTGAAAGGCCACGATTCGCACAGAAATGTTCTTCTTATTGAACAGTCGTCCATACTTTGGAAGAACTTCTTTGGTTTTATCATAAAATAACTCACCAACACCGCCCATAACCAAGTACTCAGAGTTCTTAGGAAGTGTGGTAACAATATCATCTAGCATGCGCTCTAGAGCATCATTTCCTTCAATGGTACGAATAATCTGTGGGCGGTTCTGCTGGATCTTGCTCAGGTATGGTTGTAAGGTCCTAGCCAAAGCTGTTTTGGCTTCTTGTTTGCGAACTAATGCATCTGGATTAACAGCGGAGTAGTAACTTCGTTTGCGCTTAATGTAGCTCACAAGTAGTCCTTCAGCCACTAACCGCTTCAATGCTCGGTACAATTGTTCACGGTGCAGGGGAAGCTGGTCGAGTATTTTACCTGCCGATACCTCACCGAGTCCTAGTACTGCGGTATACACTTCAGCCTCATGTTGAGAGAGGCCAAGCTCTTCTAAGTGGGCAATCACATCTTCGTGACGGGTTGGAGTGAGCTCTTCTGTTGTCATAGGATCAAAATATCACAATTCACACGAATATCAATAGTTTCATCACAAACGGTTGACTATATGTATATCTAATCTTATAATCTCCCTGGTTTGATGAGGAGAAGATTTTGAAAGAGACTATAAAAAAGGAAATAAGAGAGATATCGTACTGGCTTCTCGGATTGTCGTGCCTCGGGCTGATTGTTGGATTGCCAGTATTTTGCAGCATAAAGTGGGAGCAGTACCACTCGGAAAATCTCGCCGGCAATATAGAAAACTTACCGGATGGCTGCTACTGGGCCGACTCGGCATATCTTGGGACGGCGAGTGACGGAACTATTCAGCTCAAGTACGGGGCTCCACTCTACAAGTACAACTCGCTAAGTACCCATGATGTGGAAATCTGTTGGGCAAAAAGTGTGCGGGGAGACTACTACACCATTCAGCGTGCCTATAACTCGGTTGAGTTCGTCGACAAAGATGGTGGCGTAAAGCGGGTGAAGGCCGTATTCCCGAATCAATAAACTATCTCAACCGCTGCACAATGACGTGTGGCGGTTTTTATTGCCCTCGCCTCCATATCTCTTCAAAAAACTTCACATACCGCTCCACAATCTGCGGATTCGACACCGAAATAGCCACCGGATTCTCACCCCACACTAGGTGAGCAATGCGGTGTTTGGTAATAGACATGCCGGTGGGGATGTCTTGGAGTGTTGCCTTAATCTGCAAATCCGGCACATTCCGGTAGGTCTTTTTTACCTGCTCAATGACCTGCTGGTGGACAATCGTGCGGTCATCCACGCCCTTGCGGGTGAGTTCATGGTGAAAATTAAGCAATACATCCGCCAGAGCCGGATCATAGTACTCAGTCTTAAAAGCAAAGGACCAGTAGAAGTCACCCGCTTTCAGCTCTTCCTGAAACTGCTCAAAGAGCCGCTTAAAGCCAGAGCGACCTTTATAGACAGTCGTCACTTCATTACCAAACTTATCAACCACCGTATCTTCCTGTTGCCGAGTATAGTAGCTACCCCGGTGCGATCCCATCTGGCGGAGTAACCCCATATCGCAGAGCCGCTTCAATACTTGCTTCACCGTCGGGCGGGGAAGGCCAAGCTCAAAACAAATATCGCCCACCACTAAGTCACTTTGCTTATCAAAGAGAGCGAGCACCTTGCGCTGATTCAGTGTTAAAGTATCCATATATCCGATAGTATACATAAATATATACAAATATTCAATACTGATGTATCATGCCACCGTTTGAGAAGTAGGAATACTCCTCAGATAGAACTTTGAGATTGAGGTGCGGATATGAAAACATTAGTAGTACTCTTTCAGGAGGAAGTGCCAACGAGCGTCCCTGAGGCAAGACATACTCTTGGGGCAAAAGACACATATATCCAACAACATTATCTGATAGAAGGAGATCGCCGCACGCTAAGCCAACTCTTGACGTGCGTAGATTGTCTTCATAGGGATAGATATCTGCATCAACGGGACGGGAAAACCCAGGTGGAGAGCATTGTTGGATACCTGGTGGATCTTGCAGATCGTAACCAGGGCCTGGACTATTTGGTAATTGATGAGATACCACAAATTAGTCACTCGGGAGAAGATATGCTGGAGTACGCTTCGCTAGCGATCCTGTGCAGCATGGTGGCCGCACGGGCCAATATTCCTATAGGAAGATTGGCTTTGGTTTCCTACCATTGCCCTGGGTATCTCTGGAAATGCTTGCAGCGGTATTTTCCAAGGGAGGAAGAGCGGCCACAGTTGCTCTATGCGCACGATACATCTGAGTCGGTGAGCAAAAGGACCCGGCTGCGGGAAATTGTCGAAGCTATTCGGGCAACGGGCGAGCTGCCTCCTAGCTATAGACACATTGAGCAGACTTCGGAATGCGAAGATGACTAGTTTGAGGGAGGATCCAAGTGATCCTCTCTTTTTTATTTCTTCAACTTCTCATTCAGTCTACCAGCCTCGCTCCAGGCCAAATCATACAATCGCTTCAAGGAATGGGCGATATCGTGGGACTCAATCATAACTGCGAGCTCTTCCTTCAAGGAGAAAAAGGCCACCTTATTGTCATAAATATAGACTTCCGGTCGTACATCCATTACCTCAGTGGGTACAATACGTAGTTCACGGTATAGTTCTTTATCCTTACTCTGGTATTCATGCGCCGAGGGGACATCATTGATAATCGCCTTGATGAACACTTTTTTCTTTGCGCGGCGTTTGTAGTACCTGTGCAAGTACGGCTGATCAAATCCTTCGAGTGACTCGGTAGAGGAGAAGGAACGAATTGATTCCTTTGAGAGTAACGTATCTTCGTAGAGGTTTTTGATTCCTCGTTTTCCTTGGAAAAGTTGCACACTTGGAGAAGTCGGTTGTTTGGAGGTAAGCAGCTTCAAGGCTTCGGCCGCTTTTTTCGCTGTAACTAATTCCTCCTGGGTGCGTAGCAGTTTTTCCTCAATCATCAGCACTAGCTTTTCTGGGGGTTCTGCCGTGTACGTCTCCTTTTTTGATCCAGCCATTTTAATTACCAACCCTCGCTGAACGAGGTCGGGCAGAATGTCGTAGAGGGTGGTGCGGTTAAGCCCAGCTTTTTTCGCGAGGCTGCTGACTGGTGCATTCCCAAGTTCAAGGAGAGCAACGTACACACGAGCTGCTTTTTCGCTTAAACCGAGATTTTGGAGAAATGTTTCCATATTTCGTGGACTATTATCGACAGAACAAAGTATATCATATAAATAGTCTTTTTGTAAAGGATATAAAGTTAAAAAACATAGTCGGGTAGTGTTGATAAAACTGTGTTTTTATGATACCGTTACTCATTGTTTCGAGCTGTGGAAGCAGCTTTTGACAACTTGAGGGATCAATGAAAAAACGAACGGTAGTATTAATGTATCCCCCTGTGGGATCTGTCTGGCACCTGCCAATGGGGATCGCGCTACTTACAGCCGTTCTTCAAGAGCAGGGTCATTTTGTTACGCAGCGCTATGGGCACATTCTCGGAGTCGAGGATATCTTGAGGTGCTATGACCGCGCTGGCCTAGAGGCCGTTCTTGCCACAATTCGTTCATCTGAGGTGAGCATCATTGAGCGATACAGCGCCCGAATGTGGCTTGAAGAGGCTTCAGCCCAAACTGAAACCCATGGCGACACCTTCCGGGTAGAGCGCAACAATGTGGTGTATGTATCCGAGGGGCTACGTACATCCCATGACGACATTCAAGCTGCCCTGACTGCTATTGAGAACCGGAGAAAACATCTCTTTTATCCGTATTTCCAGGCTGAACTGTTATTGCTGGATAGCCTCCAGCCTGACATGTACGGCATCTCGGTAGATACGGAAAGGAATGTTATCCCAGCACTCATTTTAGCGGCCATGGTCAAAGAGGCGCAGCCAAAGACCCTAGTGGTTCTTGGCGGAAACTTCTGGCCGCGGGTGCTGGATGAGACAACGGCTCAACAATTCACTCCGCTTTTTCAATGGGTGGATGCAATTGTCTACGCTGAAGGGTTCCAGCCCTTGGCGGAACTGGCTGATTCACTCGATGCCAAAACAGTCTCAGGTACAGCCTGGAACGATCGGGGCGTAGTTCGACTTAATCCTCGTACTTCTAGCCCAACGCATTTTCACAGCTTGCCAGTGCCAGTTTTTGACACTTCGGTGCGCCAGTGGTCACCAGAGATGGTGCCACCGGTCTTTACCTCAGCGGCTTGTCCGTCGGCCTGTGGCTTCTGCGCCATATCGGCAGCCTCTGACTCTTTCTTAGGAAAGGCACGGATGATGCCGCCATCTACAGTGGCGGATCAAATGCTGGAGCTTCACCAACGCCACGGAGTTACCCGATTCGATGTGGTTGACGAGACCTTTACGGTCGGTCAGCAACTCGCCTTAGGACGAGAGCTGGTCAAGCGAGGCTTCTCTGCTACTTGGCAGTGTTATCTCACGATCACCAACCAACTTCTTGACAAGGAGAAATGCGCACAGCTATACGCTGCCGGCTGTCGAGCCGTACAGCTTGGGCTGGAATCGCTTTCGTCAGAGACGTTGGATCGGGAGAATAAACGGTGGAATACACCAGAAAATTACGCTCAGATCCTCCGGAACTTGAGGGAAGCAGGGATCCAAACCCATGTCTTTCTAATAGTCGGCATTCCTGGAGAGCCCATTCAGTGGGCAGCTCAGTGGCCGGAATTCCTCAGGGAACATGGCCGGAATATCTTAACAATTAAGGCGGGGAGGTATCGATTGACCCGGCGTTCGCCCGAGGAGATGTATGGTACTCACCACGCATTAATCGAGCCATTGCCGGATGCGGGGAGAGTACTGCACCTGAATCGTGACTTTCAATACCGCGACGAAGGAAGCGGGCGCTCTATCCGCAAGGATGTGGAAGCGGCTCGTGATCTGGTTGAACAAGCTTGCCGGGAGCACTGGGCCTATGAGGTAACCAGCACACTACCATGGTGGATTACCCGGGGTGATTATACCTGGGAACAGCTAGAGGAACAGTCAGTAATATTGCGAACGACCGGGGTGAAAACTCCTAAAGTGTCGCATATTGCTGATGCGCGTCGACGGTTATCACGAGTCTAAATCAATTAGGAGCTCTTCCTGGAAACGGGGAGAGCTTTCTTTATGCCATCATTTGTCGTGCATTTATCCAGTACCTATCCTGTTCCAGCACCGTCCGAACTTTTCCAGGGTCAAGCACTTATGCAGGATTCGAACCTACAGGAGCACCTAATTCAATAGACGCACCCAGTATTTTCTGATATAAAACACCCATTGCTTACCAAGAGGAGGAGCATTTGGATTACTACGGTGTTTTGGCAAATGTTGCCTCACTACTCGTCGTTGCCCTGGGACTAGTCAGCCAAATTACTTTGAATTTTCGACGCAAAAGCTGCAAAGGACTTTCATTGCCAATGATGGGGACCTGTGCGCTCGCATACCTCTTATGGGGAATCTATGGGTGGCACATCCATGACTGGTATGTGACGACAGCACAGGTCGTTGGTTTTGTCGCCATATCGATCATTCTGTTGCAGTTTTGGCTCTATCGGTCTGGCACCAAATAGGCAAAGCTATCTAGCCGTTGCACAAGGATGTGTAGCGGTTTTTTTAATACCCCCTTTGTTTCGTTTTTAATCAGTACTTATCCTATCTGCTGGCTGTCATTGCTCTCTTCTGCTATATTCATCCTGCTCATTGAGCCTTTCCATGCCGTTGGCACTTGTGTCAGGAGATCTAGGAGGAGAATCATGTTTTTCAGTCAATGTATCGCCCTTGTCGTGGCGATCCTCACAGCACCCGGTTGTCAAACCATTGGTGCAAAGCCCGATGGGTCTTCGCACTCCATCATTATTCACGGTTCGGATGCGCGGACCCCGCCTGGCCAGCGTGCCTGGTACTACCCGGAAGTCTCAGACAACGCAGTGCCAGCAAAAGACGAAGACTGGACGTATAAGCTTTTGTTGGATGCGTACCGTTCACTATCGGGCAAAAAGTACCGTATGCAGCAAGTTAGCTCTCCAGACGGGGTTGTTACGGCGGTTATCCGAAAAGGAACAATCGACGTGCACTTCGCCAACGGCGCTACCTACAAAGGGCTCTGTCCGTACGTGAACTGTCCCGTGCTGGCACTCTACGGAGTGAAGTCGGAGCTGGCAGAGAGGGTGGCAACAGCCCAGGCGGCGGCGGTTGTCTTCAAGATGGCAAATGGCGAAATGCGCATGTACTACGTGGATAGTGCGGGATGGCATCGTCCTATTGACGAGACGCCTATCCTTCATTGAGACGGAGTTCACGATTACTTGAGGGAGGTGTTTCTCCTCCCTCACAAACCAGAATTTTCAAGCTCATTGAAGATTGTGGTTTGTAAGAAGATGTTGCGTCTTAACCCAATATCTACTCTGTTCCAGCACAGTCCGAACTTTTCCAGGATCAGGCAGCCAAAAAGAATAACCATACAGCCGTATGGTTATTCTTTTTTGTTTCATCTGCGATATTCGAACCTACGGAGTAGGTGAGAATCCTTAGCTGCCAATACCTTACTTTCTGAAAGAAAGAGCAGCGTATCGAGCGGAGCGAGATTCCTAGGGCAGCCAAAAACATCTTCATATTGTAAATATTGCTATTCAGGCTAAGCTGAAATTAAACATAGACCTAACTAATCAAATGAACTATCGTAAAGCTCTTTTGGTTCTAGCTTCAATTGTCCCAATGATAGCTTTTCCTGCTATAAGTCATGCTGCAGATATTTGGCAGCAGAGCGGGCAAATTATCTCTCCGGTTGCTGCCAATAACAAAGTTCAGGTAAATAGCCTTCAGGTTACGTCGGGCTCCCTTAACTTCACCAAAGTAGCTGCGCCAACTGCGCCAACCTTGGCTGACCTGAGTAACGGTCTTGGTTCACTTTCAGCTGGAACCTATAAATATGAGGTAACATATGTGAATGCTTCTGGAGAGACGAACACCTCTCCAGATTCTTCTGGGGTTAGTGTATCGGCTAACGATCAAGTTACCATTACCATTCCAACCAGCACTGATGCTTCGGTAACGGCTCGTAAAATCTATCGTACTCAGGTGGGTGGTTCAACCTATACATTGGTTACTACTATCAGTGACAACACTACAATCACCTATACCGATGGCGCTAGTGATGCTTCTATTGCAAAAAATGTAGGTGGTCCTACTAACCGAAACCTTTCGGGTGGTGAAATTATGCTTGGCGGTTCACCAGTACTTTTTACGACAGCGAATAATGGAGTCTGGAATGAGGCTTTTGGCACCTTTTCTAACCCTTCTTTTACCACGGGTGTTAGTAATGTCATTGTCGGTCCTCTTTCCGGTGCGGCAATCACGACAGGCAATAATAACACTATCTTGGGAGTAAGAACTGGTCTGAGTCTCACTACGGGAGGTGGTAATACTCTGTTGGGAGCCGGGAATGGGGGAGACGGTGAAGCTAATGGGCAGAATCTTGTTTCCGGAACACTTAATACACTGGTTGGCGCTGGAACAGGCGCCTTTATAACGGGAAACAACAACACGGGAATTGGGTTTGATGCCTTAGAGTTTGTGAGTACAGGGACAAATAATGTAGGACTCGGGAATCAAGCCTTACAAAATACTATGTTCGGCTCTACGAGCATAGCTATTGGGAATAATGCCAACTATGTAGTACCTAATAAGCCCATAGCTACCGTTGCTCCAGGGACGGATCTAAATATTGGTTGCTACAATTACCGTGTGACGTTTGTTCTTGGTAATCATGAGACAGCAGGTAGTCTACCCTTGTTCAGTAACGCAGTTCCCTGTCCTACAAGTGGTGACCAGAAGATTACTCTGACAAATATACCTACCTACACTGGGCCTTTCTCAGGAAGTATTCAGAGAAAGATTTACCGAACCACAGTGCAGATGAGTGCTACTGCTGCCTATGCGCCGCTCACGTACTCACTTGTCGCTACGCTTGGAGATAATACTACCACAACCTATAGTGATACAACTCCCGATGCGTCTCTTGGAATTGCAGAATCTGATCCTTCCAGTTCAATCCTTTTAGGAAGTAATTCGCAGGCACTGTGGGGTAATCAACTCGTAATTGGCTCTTCGAGTGCCCCAATTGCTGATGCTTATCTTGGCCAGGGTCCCTTTGCTGCTTCTCCATCTACCATTACGCTTCACTCTACTGGAGGATCTGGTGCGAACAATGCGGGTGCTAATTTGGTGCTAGCTCCTGGCCAAGGCACAGGAGCGGCAGTAGGTGGTGACTTTATCGTTCAGACAGCCTCAGCGGGATCAAAGGGTTCTAGTTTTAATCCATTGACTGAACATCTCCGAGTGAGTAGCAGTGGTCTTACCAGCATCAGCGGTATACTCGCTGTTTCATCGAATGCTACAATCAATGGCCTATTGACGCTTAATCAAGTGAAATTTAATCCTAGCAACGCTACTGTTACTGCAACTAACTGTGGGACTGGTGCGGTAGTTAGTTTAACCAGTAACAGCGCTGACGCAGCCGGTTCATTCTCCCTTACTTTGGGTAGTGGTACCTTGGCTGTTTGTAAAGTAATGGTTTCTTTCTCAAAAGCTATGAATACTGTTCCTCAATCAGTACAGCTTACCCCCAATAGTGCAGCCAGCGTTGATGCTGGCGGCTTCTTTGATGCGAACAACACTACTTCCCAACAGTTGGTAATTGGTTTGAGTAAGGCTGCAAACCTGTCTAAGGGGACTGTCCTACAGTACAGCTATTTAGTGGTGCAATAGTTACCTTCGAATCCTAGTTGCCTCAAATAAAAGTGCTATCATCGCTGTATGAGCACCTACAAAGAAGTCGCTATTGCTGCTGCCCAGGAAGCTGGGAAAGTCTTACTTAAACTTTCTCAGCAAGACATTAAATACGAGCTCAAAAGCTCACATGATATTTTGGCGGAGGGTGATCTGAAATCAGAGTCAGTCATTATGGAGAAAATTAAAGCAGCTTTTCCAAGCCATAGTATTCTCTCCGAAGAAGCAGGCGAGGAAGTGCATGATGTAGATTTTTTGTGGGTGATTGACCCAATTGATGGCACGATTAACTTTTCCCGCCATATTGATGAGTATTGTATCTCAATTGCTTTGGTTGAAAAGAGTGAAATAGTTTTGTCGGTTATTTACCGACCTACCTTGAACCGTTTATATGTTGCAGAGAAAGGCAAAGGGGCCTTTCTGAATGGAGAACAACTGCACGTCTCAAGTGAACCAGAGCTGATTAACTGTATTGCCGCTGCTGACAACTCTTCAAGAATTGATATTCGAACTAAAACATTTGAGATCTTAACGCAACTTAGTGCAGAAGTGCGACATATTCGTATCTTTGGGAGTGGGGCTCTTCACTTAGCTCGATTAGCCGAAGGTCAAATAGATGTCTATTTTAAGCCACGGTTTAATTACTGGGACTACGCAGCTGGTGTTTTGCTGGTGAAAGAAGCTTGTGGGACAGTGACTGATTTTGCCGGAAATGATATCACTCGAGACAGCAAAGAAATTATTGCTACAAACGGTTTATTGCATGAGCACGCTATCAAGTTTGTGCGTTAGTCGAACCTCCTCCCGCACCGCCAGCCAAAAAGAAGATACCTGCGGCTGCAGGTATCTTCTTTTTGTTTATCTCAAGAGGATTCGAAGAATCCTAAGCTGCCAATACCTTACTTTCTGAAAGAAAGAGCAGCGTATCGAGCGAAGTGAGATTCCCGGGCAGCCAGACCTTCCAAATTGCTGTTGATTATTTCTCACATCCATTAACTTTTGCTAGCATTAGCACATGCTAAATAAGGCTTTCACCGCAACAATTATTCAGGAAGATAAAAAAGGTGGGTGGACCTATCTAATTTGGCCAGAGTCCGTAACTTTTTTTGAAACTCGTAAGCCAGTTAAGGTAAAAGGCACAATAGACGGCTATGCCTTCCAAGCTACCTTTTTACCTTGGGGTGATGGTACCCATATGCTACCAATTAAAGCTGCAATTCTTACCACAATTCACAAGCAGGCGGGTGATGAGGTTAAAGTTTCTTTAACGGAGAGACTGTAGTTGTACCTCCTCCCGTACCGCCAGCCAACCAATGAATATCAGGTTAAAACTGGTGTTTTGTTTTACAAGAAAAATGGTTGAGCCCATGGTGAGTCCAACCTAGAAAGTAATTATCTAATATTACAAATTTCTCCAGCGAAATCGAAGCCAAACAGTAAACCCAGAACAAGATAGGCCACTATCACAAGCGAACCATAGCAAAGAAGCAAGAACAATTTCATGTAAACCACCGAAACCTCCGATACAAACTTGGTAAGAGGATATATTGCAGAATTGTTAGAGTCAATGCTTTGTTCCCGAAGAGCTGGAAAGAGGTAAATAAAAAAGGTCACCAGACGAACCAGGTAACCTAGGTAGGTTTGGGTATCTCCCAATCCTCGAACGCTTCTTTTGTAAGTGGAGCGGCAATGACCACAGCAAGGACAATGAAACACGCAGCAGCTCCAATGGCTCCGAAGACGATACAGAATGCACTCACCAAGTCGTCATTGAGACGACTGCGTAATACTCCTAACCACCAAATGGTGGCTCCGGCACAAAGGCCGAGAAACGAGAACAAAAGCTCTTTTATACCAGGCATGCAAGACCCCGCAAGACCGATTGATACTAGCATAGAGGGCTCAAAACCTCAAGAAGCCACGATAGTACGGAAAGTTTTTGTTAATCCTTCATTTTTATGCCAACAATCCTTCTTTTTGAATCAACCCGTGGCGAAGCCTATGTTGAACGGTTTATTCATTCACTCGACTATGCTACAACCGCCAAAGTATTGCGTACGCTTGAATTGCTCGAAAAGCATGGGTCGGATTTAGGTATGCCGCATAGCAAATCTCTGGGGAAGGGACTCTTTGAGTTGCGGGTGAGAGGAACAAGGGAAATTCGTATCTTCTATGCTTTCGTGGAAAACGATATTTACTTACTTCATGCCTTCCAGAAGAAGAGTCAACAAACACCAGTGAAGGAAATTGATTTAGCACGATCACGACTTGACAATATATAACATATGCGTTATATTATCACTTATGAAGACATTCAATGCTCTCAAAACTGAACTCCTCAAAAATCCTCAAATCAAAGAGGAGTATGATGCGCTTGCACCTCAATTTGCTATTGCTTCTCAAATTATTGAAATGCGTCAGCAAAAGGGCTTAACCCAAGCTGAACTCGCTGAAAAAGTTGGTACCAAACAAGCAGCTATTGCCCGTATTGAATCTGGAAGCTACAACCCAAGTATTAAATCTCTAGAGAAAGTTGCTCAGGCACTTGGGACAACCCTAACGCTAAAGTTGGGTTAAAAGCTTGATTTGTTGCCAATAGTTACTCTGTTGCAGCACCGTCCTAACTTTTCCAAGATCAGGAAGCCAAACAATGAGCATCAGTTTTAAGCTGGTGTTTTTGTGTAATTCAAGCCAAGTACCTAACTACTAGTTAAGAAAGTAATTTATTTTTCTCTCGAGGTTTATCGCGTTCCTAGTTCGGTTTGCCATTGTATAGCTTTTGGATAGGAGTATGCTTCACGGACATGAACAAAGTCTACAAATGGATAGTGATTCTGGTGGCGATTGGGTTTGTAGTAGGCTTTGGAACAATTAACATAGTCAATGCTGCTGTTACGGTACCCTTAGGTACGACGACAAGTTTCGCCGTTTTAGCCGGATCAACGATCACCAGCACAGGATTGACTACAATAAATGGTGATGTAGGCCTGAGCCCGGGTACTTCTATTACAGGTTTCCCGCCTGGAATTATAAACGGGGCGCAGCATATTACCGATGCTGTAGCCAGCCAGGCGCAAGCTGATCTCACAACTGCCTACAATAACGCAGCTGGGCAGACACCAGTATCCCGGGTCGCTACTGAATTAGGTGGTACTGTCAAAACCCCGGGCATTTATGACTCTGCTGACGGCACATTTGGTGTAACGGGAACACTAACGCTTGATGCGCAAAATGATCCTGCTGCTGTTTTTATCTTTAAGACTGCTTCCACGCTTATTACTGCCACCTCGGGCAGAGTGAACCTTATCAACGGTGCCCAAGCCTGTCACGTCTTTTGGCAAGTTGGTAGTTCTGCAACCCTAGGGACAAACACTGTTTTTAAGGGGAGTATCCTGGCACTCACCGCCGTGACGCTTGATACTGGGGCCCAAGTAGAAGGCCGGGTCTTAACAAGAAATGCCGCTGTTACCTTGGATGGTAACACTATTACCGTGCCTACTTGTAGCGCTGCTACGCCTACTCCTTCACCTTCCATAACAGCTACACCATCAGCGGTAGGCGCGGTGAGCACATCCACGCCGCCAGGGTTTCCTAATACAGGATATGCCCCTATAGAGAAAACTACTCCTTGGGCTACTCTCGCGCTGGTTGGTCTCTTTGCCCTGATAGGCACTACTGTAGTTTTCGAAATCAAAAGACGAAGACCATAATTAGGTTTTTGGAACGCTACTCACCCTTGTCGCTGCTATTTTTGAGCCTTGGGGGAATGATGTCCATACTCAGGTTCTCTTTCCATATACCTTCCAATACACTCGGGCCTTCTGCTGCGCCTATAACATGGTCACTGAACAGCTCACAAAACCCTGAGCAAATAATGGTCAAGCGCTCTATTGTTGAAACCTTGCCTGTCCGTCAGCCGGTTGCTGCAATTGGGACTATGCACCTACAAATTCCAGCACTTGCGCTTGATGCTGTAGTAGAGCAGGTTGGATTGACCGCCAATGGGGCAATGGACACTCCCAATAATCCAGCTGATACTGCTTGGTTTGATATGGGTATATACCCAGGTCAGGTAGGCAGTGCAGTTATAGATGGACATTTGGATTGGGTAAATGGTGAAACGGCAGTTTTTGCTCACCTAGATAGTATTCGCCCTGGCGATGTGATTACTATTGAGGATGCGCAAGGAAGCACGGCCTTTGTTGTGCGAGGACTGCAAACTTATGCCCAGTACGATAGTACCGCCGGTATTTTCAGTTCAAGTGATGGGAAAGCCCATCTTAATCTTATTACCTGCGAAGGAGTATGGAGCGATGTATCGCAGAGCTACTCAGATCGGTTGGTGGTATTTGCTGACAAAGAGGATTGAGTAGCTACTTGCTGCAGCCAGCAGAAAAACTATGCAGTGCTGGTGGGATTTCTCTCGTTCGTAACCAGCATTTACCTAGTAAAACCACCGTCCGAACTTTTTCAGGATCAGGCACTTAGCATGGTCCAAAGCCGTTGGAGCCTACTATTGAACTTTCTTATTTGCCATAACAACGTATGTAATAACGCAGACTGCTCCAATTAAGGCGATTCCATAAGCTGATCTTGGATGTCCGGCTCCTTTTAAGAATAGAAAAATGAGTACTGTGAAAAGAGCAATGAGTCCTGCAACAAGTGATTCTTTGGTACGTGATGACATTATAAAAATACTTATAGTAAAGAAGTAATTTCTATTTTACTACCGCAGGTGGTACGTAGACAACCTCAAAATTACTTCCTGAGTTTAATGGACTTCCCTGAATTGAAGTAGTTCCAAGTACGTAGTTGAGGTAGTTACTCGTTACGGGCTTTGTACTAGTGGCACTGTATAGCGTCGTTTTCGTAGTTTGCGGGATGTTCACTGATGGATCAGGGTCCAGAGTAGCGTTGAAGCCGTAATCTTGAAGTTTTTGAGTAAAGCTTTGCATCTGTTTGCTAGTAGCCTTACCACCATTCACCACAGTAATTGTGGCTTTTTCCTTAGCAAGGAATGGATCAGGGTTATTTTTTTGGAACCACTGCTGAATTGGTCCGTACGCTGTAAGCCCTCCAACTGGTATTTCAACATCCCCGGCGTAGGGGTTGGTACTTGCATTGAGCAGGCCAAGCGTGGTGGTGGTATCCATGACGTTACTCGTGATGCCCCCGTTGGGGATATTTCTGAAGTCATTTGCCAAAGCTTGAATATCACTTGGCTGAAGATCAGTCTTGATGTGATTTCCCAATGAATTAACAATGCTGATAACCTTCAGTGGGTCGGAGAGTACACCAACGCTAAACGCTTTTT
>Ga0207070_1085_pt1 | contig 23276 bp, 13 predicted proteins | sample Alteio_BWMinHeat_92_FD_153591 | JGI IMG/M metagenome (GOLD analysis project Ga0207070, IMG submission 153591) | Enriched cells from forest soil in Barre Woods Harvard Forest LTER site, Petersham, Massachusetts, United States -... | ecosystem: Environmental > Terrestrial > Soil > Temperate forest >...
GAAGAAGGGCCTCGATCCATTCGACGCGGGCGTGCAGTATGCCCACAAAGAAGAGCTTCGTCAGTCATTTCTCAAGCGGATTCACGAGGTGATCAAGAAGACGCGCCCGGGGTTTCTGGTGTGCCCCCAGAACCAGGGAACCTTCTATGGGCTGGCCAAGCGCGCGCCGCTCGTCGACTATTCCTCCCAAGAGGCTCTATTCACGGATGCTGTCCACTACGGCTACCACTATTTCCCGACGGTGATTCGGTATGCCCGCGGCTTTGGGATACCGTTTCATGGTTGCACGGTCTGTTTCAAGGATTTCTGGGCCGACTTCGGCGGCCTGAAGTCGCCGGCGCAAATCCACACGGAAGTCGCCGCGTATGTGTCGCAAGGCGCGCGATGTGACATTGGTGACCAAGTGCCTCCCGACGGCCGGCTCGAGCCGGCGATCTACCACGTCATCGGACAAGCCTATCAGCACATCGAACGGATTGAACCGTATCTTGAGCAAGCGGTGCCGGTGACGGAGGCGGCTCTGCTGGGGAGCGGGGATGTCCCGTGCAACGAGGTGAACTACGGCTGGGTCAAGCTGCTGACCGAGTCGCGCGTCCAGTTCGACATCGTTGAGCGCGAGACGAAATGGGAAGAACGTTATGCCCTCGTTGTCCTGCCGGAGAATTTCTGGGTCGATCAGGCCATAGCGTCGCGCCTTCAGGCGTTCATCGCCGGAGGCGGGGCGGTAATCGCGGCCCACACATCGGCCGTGCTGGCAGGGACGGAGAAGAGCTGGCTGGAGCGATACGGGCTAGATTATGCGGGCATGTCGCCCTTCACGCCGGCCTACATGGTGCCGAAGGCCAGCTTCACCGGCGACATTCCACCCTACGCGTACGCCCTTTACGAGGGCGCTTCGCAATGGCGGGCCAAACCTCCGGCGGAGATTCTGGCCGTGCTGGGCGAGCCGCTCTTCCAGCGCAGCCCCGAGCACTATATGAGCCATCAGCAATCGCCATTCGATCACACCACCGCGTACGCCGCCGTGGCACATAGCGGGAAAGTGGCGCTGGTGGCCTTTCCCCTGGGGCAAGGCTACTACAATCAAGGATTCTGGCCCTATCGCCAAGCCTTTCAGAAGGCGCTGGGGCAAGTGCTTCCCACGCCCTTGATCCAGACCGATGCTCACCTGACCACCGAGCTGTCACTCACTCACCAGGCTGCAAAGCCGGACGCCGGGCGAAGGGAGCGTTACATGGTGCACATCGTAAACTTCTCGCCGGTGCGGCGAACGCCGAAGCACACAGACTTCCATGACGACCCCATCCCGCTAACCAATGTGACGGTCCGCGTCAATCTTCCACTGAAGGCCTCCACGGCCAGAGCACTCTATGCCGGCAAGGATATTCCCGTGCGTCGTGCGGCAGGCGGGGGAATGGAGTTCTTGGTTCCGCGAGTGCATATTCATGAGGTGGTATGCCTCGAACAGCCGTGACAGGTGTCGAGCGTCAAGGCTACGCAATAAGTAACAGCCGAAATGAGATGCCAACTGTAATGACCGTTTGAGTTAGCATTGTAATTGACACATTCTCGTGTTCGAGATGGAACGAGATGAACCACTTACAATGAATGGTGTCTTTCTGATAGGTTGAAAAAGAATTCCCGATACAGGTTGCAGAATGGAGTCGAAATATGAATTACACGGAAGCACCGCGTGACGAGGCAGAAATTCTTCGGTTACTTCGGGAGCAAGACAGCCTAGGTGCGGAATCATCTTTGTGGCTGCGAGCGTTTCGACAATTGACTAAGGATGGAAAGCCTATAGGCCAAATGCTTCTTTTTACAATTCCGATTGGCGCCGAGAAAAAAATGCCCGTCGGGTTGCTGACGCTGACCGAGAAGAATCGACTCATTTTTTGGCCTGTTATGCCGCGAGGCAACTGCGGCGTAATCAATAAGCCTCGCTTCGTTTTACCAGACCATATTACCGTGGAATTCCCGAGCGAGAAATTACATTTAACAAGTTACCGGGCGGATGGTCGCGCGGTTCATGTGAGGGAAAGCTGGCGATCTGCGCCGATTCAGATTTCAGATTTGAGTCTTCTATTCACAATTCTAGTCCGCATGAGCATTGTGACTGATCAAGATGTGTTGGTATGTCGCAAATTCCCGTTGCCATCGAATGACGACGTTCGACGAAAGGTCGAATTTGCCCGTTGCACGAATATGTTTGAGGTGTTCCACATTCCCATTCCGAGAACAGCATCGGAAGAACAGTATGCCGCTTTATCGCTGTATCGCACTTCCGGCATAATTGCTTCCCAAAGGTTACCGACGTCTCTCTTGCCTATGTCGAACATGCGCGGGATGGTTAGTGATTTGCCAGAGAACACGGAATTCCCGGCCACGGCGATCCAGTTCACTATTCGTAACCAATCGTTCTGCTTGGCTGCGGGGTTTCCGCCTGGGCATTTGAATGATGCGATGTGCTTCGGCATGCCTCGAAGGGGCGTGCAGGATTATCGCAATGCTGAAGTCCCTTGAATGGCTGAAATCCATTTTCCTAAGACCAAAAGTCGAGGAAATTCCGCGAGTTGTTGTCGATGACAACGAAGTACGGTGCGTCCGATCCGAAGGCCGAAGTGATGTCGTAAGCTGGTCCGATTTGAGAGTGGTCGGTGTTGAGACAAACTCTGGAGGTCCTTTTATCGAGGACGTGTACTACTACCTTGAGGGACCTAGCTACGGGTTCTATGTCCCAATGACCGCTCAAGGGGCGGACGAACTCGTCCGTCGACTTACTGGCCTGCCCCGGTTCGACAATAAGGCATTTTCTGAGGCGATGTGTTGCACCAACAACGCCCGGTTCGTTTGCTGGAGAAGAACTGAGAACAATGCCGTCGGAAAGGAACTAATGTGAAAAAGAAGATCGCCAAACAGAAAAAGGGTCGGCAGGCAACTCAGCAGGCACGCATCGATAAACAACGCACGCGGCGGACATCTTATGCACCTCGAGCCAATAGCCAAAAAAACCACCTTCCTGAGACAAATATCCTGACGTTGGACAAACCTCAGAAGTTGCCAGAGAATTGGACTAAAGATTCACTTAGCAAGTTCCTCGACGATGCCGAACACAATACGATGGCGACATATGTGAATTGCCGTCCGCAGTATCAACGGCTCAGCGACATTGACACCGTGTACCGGTTGATGATGGACAACCTGAATCAGAGCTCCGAATTCTTCGCGGGGTTCTTTCTAATTCGAACGCACTACTCGTACCTCGCAGCGAACCGACTGGCCCTTGGCGGCCAGGTCGCGGAGGCCTTCATGGTTCTCCGGGGTTGCTTGGAGAATGCCCTCTACGGACTCTTGGTAGCGTTCGATACCACCCGTCAGGAAATCTGGCTACGACGCCACGACGATGAGGCGAGCAAAAAGCGAGTGAAGGAAGAGTTCACGATTCGTAAGGTGATGGATCATTTGAAGGAAATCGATGAGCGCACACAAACAATTGCTAAGAAGCTTTATGACCAAACGGTCGATTACGGCGGACATCCAAACGAGCGGTCGGTCACCACGCAAATCGACGTCACGACAGATGGATGCCGAACCAACTTTTCAGCTGACGTATTCAACGTCGGGAATATCCCGCACCTTGCATGTTTGAAAACCGCGGCGCGCATCGGCGTATGTTGCTTGGATATCTTCGGCCACATCTTCCGGTCGCGATACAAGATCCTCGGGATCGATGTCAAATTGGACCAATTGCGGCAAGGGCTTTGACGCCGAGCTTGCGGAATGAGCCCGCAGCTTTATGCCAACGGTAACGACGATTTGAGTGAGCATCTTCCGGTTGGGCTGGTCTGGAGTTATGTCTAATCCCTTGTCACCGTCCGGCCTTCATACGCCGCACGAAACCAAAGCCTTCGTAATGCCTCCCAAGCGCGACCGATTAATTTGCATACCCACGGTCCAGCCTCTGGTTTGTCTGGAGGGACTGTGTGCGTAGGCCCGGACTGCCCAGCGCGTGGGTCCCGCAACCAGTTATGCATCGCGATCCTGGCCGCCTCCAACGCGTCCCATGCGAGCCGGCGCTGGTGGAAGTCTTCGGGTACGAACCCAAAATGGATCTCTGTATCGACCAGGAACGGTGGCAGCGAGCCGTGAGACAGTCCGCTTCGGACGCTGTATAACACTCTCCTCCCCTCAATGGCGCCGGGCGCATATCGGTCCAGAAATTCATTGAAGAGTCGCGTGGGGCCGGGTCCTTCTGGTTTGTTGCATCTGGGGCAAGAGGTTTGACTTCGGGGCTGCCAAGCGAGGGACTCAATGGCTTGAATTGTGTGCACAAACATGCTTGAGAACGAGTCCACGCGGCACGTCTGGTTCAGCCAGTAGCACGCCTGTAGGAACCGATCCTGCTGCTGGGCGGGAAGTGCGAAGAAGAGGTTGAAAGACTGCTCTAGATCATCCGGCAGTTCGAAGCCATCGCCGCCGCGGATGTACCCAGGGCTGTAGTATTGATCCGCTGGAATGAGCGGGATCGAGGGCATGCCTTCGGTGGGCGTAAAAGCGCCCGGTAAGTAAGGGATGCTCGCGTGGCCGTATGTGATCCGGCAGTATGCGACGTTTTGCACAAGTCCGATGTTTGGAAGCTGTACCCAGGCGTGAAGGTGGTTCCCGAACTCGGTCGGGAGATGCCACCAGATACTGCGTCTCACAAGGGAACTCAGGACCAGCGCGATTCTGTATCCCAGGCGCTGCCGACGGCGACCGCTGACAAAGTCATCCGGGCTTCTGTTGTAGGTGAATTCCAGCAGAAACGGATGATCTGCTATTAGGTAGTCCGGGCGCGGGGCCTGCGAGGGCACAGGGATAATCCGAAACTTATCGCGGTATCCCCACCAGCCCTCCATCGGGCCAGGCACCAGCAAAATCGCCTGGCAAATGCCCGTTCCTGTCGACTCCAGATAGTTGCGGTGAAGCTCGGTCCGTACGGTCTCAATGTCCTTCTCGGTCAGCGCCTCTTCGGCGAACGCCCCGGTAAGTTCGAGGTCCCGGTTGTACTCCAACCGCAATGCGTGAGGCGGGTGCATCGGAAAGAAAGTCACTCGGCGGTCCGTGTCGTGAACCGATCCGCCAAAGTGCGGAGAGAGGACAGACACCAGTTCGTGGTGTTCGATGCCCGCCGGCAGCAGGCGGCCGAGAAGGTTTTCGACGCGGTCGATCATCGAACCCTCCCAGGGGCGGCGTTGGACAAAGGAGATATGGACAACAATAGTCAGAAGGTGGTTCGCAGTCTGGGATGACTCTGCGCATTTCTCGTTACCTATTCCCACTTGGTAAACGCATAGTGCGAACGTTCTGTTGAGACCAGTCGGTCAGCACCTGGGGTTGCCCCTTTGTCTCTTTGGTGGCATAGGGTTGAGCTTCTTCAAGCTCCCCTAGGAATAGCCGAAAGGCGGCTAACTGGCACCCAGGCGAGCCGGCTGGAGGCTACTGTGGTATCCAGCACAATGGTCCGAACGAGCGGAGGAAAAGGGAAAGCTGGTCCATAGCTTGCCTTTGCCCAATTGGGGCGACCATAATGGCGAGTCTCACTGGAGGGTGGCGTCCCCGGTCAATCCAGCTGGCCGAGCCGATGATTGCAGGGCAATATAGAAGTCAATTTGGTGTTTGCCTTATGCCTAAACTGACAGCGACGTACGTTATACCGTTCGCAGCCCCCGTGCGAGTTCAAGTGGATGAATCAGCAGTTCTCGAATTCAAAGGTGACATTGAGGGCTTTCAATTTCGGATACAGATCAACAGACCGGATCACGGGGCTACGATTAAGCCGGCGGGCGCTCTTCCTGTCTTCTTTTGCCAAGACTTTTCAGTGTCGATCTCCCGCGATGAGGAAGAGGTTCCAGCCATTCTGCCTCTCGAAGGAGGAGGGCGAGATCTTCGTGCCCGGATGACTTGGTTCAGCAGCCGCATCCCTGAGTACAGGAAAGTCGCACAGATCTTGGTGGATCGCTTGATTCGCTACTTCAAATACGTGAAGCGCTCCCCCCGACAACAGTTGCCATACCGCACCGTTACTGCCTTCTTCAACCCAACCTGGAGCGATGATCAGGGAAAGGATGTAGAAAAAGCCCAAATTGAGATTTCTAGCATATTCTACGAGTATTCTGGTCCAAGTCTCCTGGGCGAAAAGACGTATTCCGTCGGAGACGCGACTTCATTACTTGCAGCAATTACAACAGGGAAACCCGAGGCAACCTCAGCCCAAGAATTCCTGTCCGATGCTCAAACATCCATTTACGACGGCAATTTCCGTCGTGCGATACTTGAGATGGCAATTGCCTGCGAAATAGGCATTAAGCGATCTTTCTTTGAGGAGGCGACAGCGGCTGGTGCTGCTTTTGAATACCTGGAGGACAAGTCAAAGATTAACGCTAGGGCAATTGACTTTTTGGACGGACCAGCAGGAGAAGCATTTGCCGAAAGCTTCAAAGCGAGCCACCAGGACGAATATACGTGTTTGGATTTTCTCTTTCGCTGCCGAAACAAAATTGCTCATCGAGCTATTGCGGAATATCGTGATGACAAGGGAGTCCTACACATGGTTGATCGGCCTGAATTGAATACATGGATGGCAGCGGTAGAGACGTTATTCATTTGGCTGGAATCGAAGACCGGGCGAATTCCATGATCGGTTGCCAAGCTCCTATTACCCCTCACCACCATGCATCACGAGATGCCGACGTGTCTGCCTCGAGTTCATGAGATGTGCGAGGCGATGGAGCCAACACGCCCAAGCGGCGTTAGAAACATCCCGTCCAGGAATTCGTTGGCCCATAATGGGGGCTTTGAGAGTCAACTTTATGCCAACGGTAATACCACTTTAATTTAGCATCGAAAGCAACGCCCCAAGTGATGGCCGATCGGCACAGGTGTAAGATAGAAATGCCCCGAGTTTACGCGAGATTCGTCACATGGTGAAACGGAGCCTTGACACTTTTGCCGTGGAACTTTCCGCCCACTCCGAGGGGTTCGATGGATTGGTCCGCCGCATGGGATACATGGCCCTGCTTCCACTGTTGGAGTTCCCGTACGGCGAAGTCAGTGAGCGGCTCGTAACGGCCCTGACTAATGCGGGTGTTCCCGAATCTCAAGCGCAGATGGTCTCGCTTCGCGAGTTGGTCGAGTTCGCCCTTCAGCGGGGTAGCTCGTACTGGGCGGGATTGGCTGTGGGATGGCTGGGAGATGGCTTCGGCCTCGACCGGGAGCTTGCCGAGGCTGTGCAGCGCCGGGTTGCGGATAAGGGAGCGTGGCCCCAGCAAATACGGCACCAAGCCTTCGGCTTAGTGCGGCGGTGGGAGCGGAATCAAGCGGAGTCGTAGCGCTCACTCCTCTTTTTGGCGACAGGTATTTAGCTAATGATTGGAGGTAAGAGAATATGATAGGCCATGTACTGGCAACATCGCTGGGGTTAGCTCTGCTTGTCGCCAGCGCCGGCTCCCACGCTGGGGCCGATGACTCAGTCCGGATTGCTCCGGAAAAGGCCAATCTTGCCCTCGTGGTAAACTTGCGTGTTCCAAAGAACGAAAAGTTCGCAAAGACTCAGAACATCTTGGACAAAGTTAAGGAGCGGGGAGCAACCCACTGGACCCTGCGAGTTTCAAAGGATGGCGAAGGCGCCTCGGCGGAAGTTCTGGCGCAACCGCAAACGGCTTCCAGCCGCGTTGTTGGTGTCGTGAAGGAGTTGCTGGACGGCGGCATCACGAAGATTGCTGTCGAAGTAAAGAAATAATGCAGATCGGCTTAGTGTTGCGAGTGTTGAGCGGCTCCGAGCTCGTCGTTGCGGGGACCGAGTATTGAGACCCATCGGGCAATGTGTTCTGACTTCTGTACTCGGCGCTCTTCCTGGGGTGGTCCTGTGTCTCGCTGCGCATGACAGCTCATTTCTTGGTATCGCTCTCATCGGTGGGCTCATTGGCCTTGCCCTCGGGGCAACGCCAATCTTCTACCGCACGACCATCTCGGATGCGATTCGCCGCGTCGCCAAGGGAGTGACAAGGACTTTGGTTCAGTACAATGTCGGCGATGTCTTAAATGTCGCGAATATCAAGTCCGAAGGCATCACGGCCGGTGAGCCTGAAGCGACGGACCTGACTCGCGACGACCCTGCTGCTCCTTCGGAAACGGACCGAGCAATTTCGAAGGCAACTATCGTCGGAACGATAGGCGCGGCAGGAGTTGCGCTCGCGGCTTTGGCAGCTGGTGTAGTCTGGTGGGACAGTTTTCTTGACGAGAAGGACCCCGTGAAGCGCGGCTTCCTTTTGTTTTTCAGCGTGATGATTGCAGCAGTTGTTGGTGGCATATATGGGTACGCAATCGGAATGCTCGTGGTGCCTGGCCGGCACCGGCTTCGCATCGTGGCGGCCGCCGGTTTCGGGTTCTTGCTGGGCTTGGGCATGAGAGTGGCCGTTGGACCCCCAAAGGGAGAAGGGGGGACGGTCCTTATCATCCTGGTGCCTGTCACGGTATGTACAGCTGTAGGAGTCTTCGCCCCGGAGAATTTTTAGTCGGAGGCCAGCGTTATCGTACCCCGACCCCCTTCTTGCGAGGTTGTGTTCTCTATGCTGGGGAAGACATATGACGCAACCGGCACAACTCAAGGCTGAGGATGACTCTGGGCGTCCCGTCGGGCGGTGGGCGTGTTGGTGGTTACGTGCAGATCCGTGGCCTGTTCTGCTCCTAACTATGGCTCTCATGTTCGGGTATTTCTGGGTGTACCGTTCCCCCTCAGTGGCTATGGTCGGTTTGTCCTACTACTACGACTTCTGCCTCGGCTCTTTTCTGTTCTGCCTGCTCGCTGCTGGGCGGGGCGTCCAAGCGGCTGTGCGAAACTCATATGAGGCCCGCTTGGGGGTCCAATCGGACGTGTACCGTTCGCCGCGTCGGTTCTGGCCTTGGTTCCTGGCGATCACTGCAGGAACGTACATCATGATTTGCGCCGAGTTTCCCATGCATATCTCCTTCCTGCTAAGTCGTCCTGCATTGGACGCCATGGCTGACAAGGCAATTAGTGACCCACCAAATGCACATCTTTTGGCTGATCGCTGGGCGGGGCTGTATCGCATCCACGGAGTGGAGGTCATCGGCAACACCGTTGTCTTGTACCTCGGGAAGGACAAAGGCAATTACGGGTTCGCCCGTGTGCCCAACGCAGCAGACGGCTTGATCTTTAACATGCCCGGCCTAGAAGACAATCCTCATTACCATGAAGACTTCCCGAAGGATGATGGTCACAAAGACCCAGAGGGGAAGAGGATCATGGGAGACTGGTTCGTTATGTACTCGTCGTACTGGCGGGTGAAGGTAGGCTGGAGTTAGACCCTGTACAGGACATGACTAGGCCAGGCGACATCTATCCCAAGAATGTCCAGGAAAAATGCTAACTGTAATGACGCTTTGATTTACCATCTCATCATCTTGATCGAAGCGGCAGAGGACTAGGGCCGGTAATTAGCCGCGCCGGCCCATGGGTTCCTCTGCCCGAAGCTCTGATCAAATGGGCGTAATCGGACCGAAAACATTATCGTCGCTGGTGGATGCCTCGTTTCCGAAAATAACCGAGGCGGCGTCGAGAAAGAACGTGCCAGGTTAAAGACCCCACCTCCTACGCCTTGACCTTGGCTGCCTCCTGCTCCTGCAGCACCGCCATCAGCCTCGTTGAAGGCGATCACACTGGACAAAACCGTGACGGTTGTTCCGGCGTCGATGAAGAGGCCGCCACCGAAACCGTTGCCTCCGTCGCCGCCGCTTCCTCCTGAACCGCCCAAAACCTCGTTGCTCATGATTGTGCAGTTGCTAAGAGTTATGGTTGTTGACCCTGCGAATGAGTCGACAAAAAGGCTATTCCAAATCGCGCCGCCCTTGGCATCGCCCCCCGTCGCACCGGCACCGCCAATTCCACCCCGTGCTTGGTTGCCCACGAATGTGCAGCTGTTGAGGGTGACAGTTATCGACCCGCCGAAGAAATTGAAAGGATTGTTGAACAAGGCGCCGCCATTAGCGGAGCCGCCATTTCCCCCCGTGACGCCCGCGCCACCAGCGCCCCCGGCGCCGCCTTCGGCCAAATTGCCCAGGAAAATGACGTTGGTGAGGGCTACGGTGATCGTCTCGCCGAAGCTGACGGCGAAATTGGCAATGGCGCCACCCTGGCCGTCGCCGCCGGGCCCGCCCGGGACTTCGTTGCTTCCCTGTCCTCCTGCGCCCCCAATGGCCTTGTTTCCAATGAACATACAGTTGCTCATTTGCAGAGAGGATTCGCCGGCCTGTGCGCCCCCGCCAGCTGCGAATCCACCGAAGCCGCCATCACTGGCGGCAGCCCCCAGGGCAAGGTTATTCACGAAGATCGTGCCGCTGATGCTTGCAGAGTCGGAGGTCACGGCTAGGCCACCTCCCCCACCCCCGCTGCTCGGATCGCCATTGATCCCGGCTCCACCGGCTGCTTTGTTGCCACTTAGAATAGAGTTGCTCAGTGCCATTCGATTAAAAACTAAACCGCAGGGTTTGTGGTTCAAGGGATGCTCCCCGCATCTGCTCCCTCTCCGACGCCAGAGGAGGTTCATCATGTTTCGGCAAGAAGGGATCGTTCGTCATGTCTTTGCAAAGCTTACGAAAAAGTGCATTCATCAGTTTCCACGGTTTGTTCACGTCTTTGGCAGACTCTTCTAGAATGATTAATTGGAGCGTTATCCCAGGGTATTTCGCGATAAGGTCTACCGCATCCAGGAAGCTTTTCTCAGCATTAATCCGCTCCGTTTCGCTTCTGTTGTCGGTCCACAAACCTGGCCCTTGGGAAGCCGGGTCAATTAAGGGTAGAAGAGGCGTTAGCGGCAATATCATCGTTTGGAATTGTTGGAAAGTCATGGGTCCCGTCGCGTCCTGCAGCCCGGTTGGGTCAGCGATGTTAACGGGGTCGTTGGCAGCATAGGTATACAGGCTTGCCTGGCGGGCCTGGAACCGGGTCGGGTCCTTCGCCGTCCACCGCCCTGTTTGGGTGTCGTAGTCGCGCGCCCCGAAACGGATCAGCCCCGTGTCCCGGTCATAGAGGCCGCTGGCGAAGCCGAACGGCTGGAAACCCGGGTTGGTGTCCGTCGCGACGTTGCCGAACGCGTCGTAGTCCAGCCGCTCAACGACCGCCCCGGTCGCCGCGTTTACCACCAGGCGCGGGCTACCGACTTGGTCGGTCAGGATGCGGTACTCCACGCCGCCCATGATCAAGTATGCGAGCACGTTCGACGCGCCGGCATACACAAACCGGCTGACCACATTGCCAGAGCCGTCCAGCTCGGCCATGACGCGAGACCCGTCGTAGAGGAAGCCCTGCATCAGCGTGCCGTTGACTTTCTTGCCGATGCGGCGGTTTTGAGCATCGATCACGTAGTCGATGCGCGTGCCGTCCGGCAGAACGACCGACAACAGGTTGCCGAGTGCATCATAGGTGTAGGTTGTGGTCTGGTGCGTGGCCGTGTCGGTCTTGCTCTGGAATTCGCCGTTCGCCGTGTAGGCGTAAACCGTGCTGCCGTACTGGAGGAGGCGGTCCTGGTTGTCGTAGCTGCCAGAGATGGTGCCGCCTGGACCTGTAAAGCTGAGCCGGTTGCCGTTGGCATCATAGCGATATTGCGCGATCTGCGTGCCGTCCTGGGTCACCGCCGTCAGACGCCCGGCCGCGTCATACGCATACCCGAGCGTGTGCATGACGCCGCTAATGGTCTCAGTCCTTTTGATGATACGCCCGAGTGCATCGAATGTGTCCTGGACGGAATACAAGCTCGTGCCGCTTGCAGAAGCCTGATACCCAGTGACTGCGCCGAAGTTGTCATAGGTGAGGCTGTCCGTCACAGTGCCCAGCGTGGTGCCGGTCAGCCGGCCGCTCTGAGCATCACGGCTTAGGACCAGGTCGCCGGCCTGGGTCAGCAGGCCGTCCTTGTCAAACTGGAAGCTGATAGGATTGGCGCCATCGACCGTCTCGGCGACAACGCGGGAGTTGTTGTCAAACGTGTAATGAACGCTGCCGGAGATGGTTCCAGACCAGGCGGCATCCGTGAGCAGGCTGCCGTCGTAGCCATAGGTCATTTTGCCGCCGTCCGGAGCGGTGAGCGTCACGAGGTTGCCGGTCTGTGGATCGTAACCCAAGTTCTCCGTTCCTTGAGCATCTGTGAGCGTGGTCCTGGTCAGGCGACCGGCCATGTCGTAACCCAGCTTGATAGTGGCGCCGTCGGGCTGGCTGACTTGCGTAAGCATGCGATCGACATCGTAGGTGTACTGCGTTGAGGTCGCGCCCGCGCCGACATCCGGCGGCGTGTAGGTTTGCAGCAGATCCACCGGAGTGTAGGCGAAAAGATGTGCGGGCTTGCCCGGCGGCGTCAGGCTGGCGAGATTGCCGCTGACGTCGTAGCTGTACTGAATTTGACTTCCGTCAGGAAGAGTTTGCGTTTGGAGTCTGCCCGCCGGATCGTACGCAAAGTTAACCACCTGCGACAATGGATCCGTGAGACTGATCAGGTTTCCCTTCGTGTCGTAGGCCAGCGATACTTTGCGCCCGCTCTGTGTGATCGTGATCAGGAAACCGTGAGTGTCGTAAGTAAACTGTACGGGATCGACATCGGGCGGCTGGACTTCCACAACATGGCCTTTACTGTCCAGGGAGGTAACCTCAGTCCGACCATCGGGTGTCGTGGCTGCAATCGTGTCGGAGGCCGCGTCAAATTTGGCCGTGTACACGTTGCCGTTGAGCGTGATCGTGTCGGATTCCGAGGTCATGCTCAGCGGATTGTTCGGGTCGCTCAGCGTTGTTGCGCGCGTCTCGGAGAGAGTTGAAGTCAGTCCGCTCGGCGTCGTCACCGTCAGGGAACTGGTCACGGGCGCTTCCATGCCGAAGCGCGGGTCGGGACCAAGCTGCATCTTCTCCACAGTGCCGTCCGGGCTGGTGATCGTACGGCTGCCGTCTTTACCGATCAACGTTGTGCTCGCCAGCCCCATGGAATCGGTATCGATACGTTTCAGATCGCCCGTGGGAAGGTACATGACCTGATGGGTAGTCATCATCCCCCCGGCAGTGTCCAGGGTGACGGTGTAGCCGTTGTTCTGGGTGGTGCGGGTGAGGGTCGTGAAGCCGCCGGCCGGGTCTGCGTCCTTCGTCAGCCGGCCCTGATCGTCATAACTGAAGTGATGGGCGCCGCCCCGCGGATCGGTCAAAGTGGCCAGGAGCCCGCCATTGCCATAGCCGAGCTGGACGGTGTCGCCCGCCGGGTTGGAGATGCTGGCAAGGTAGCCGTTAGCATCAAGTGTCAGGGTCGTGACCTGGCCCCCCGGAGCGACGATGGCAGTCGGATTGCCAATGGCATCGCGCTGGATGGTCGTAATGTTCTCGTCGGCGTCTGCAACCGATGTCAATCGGCCGCCGCTGTCATAGCTGAACTGGTAGCGCAGGGTACCGGTGAGGGCGTCCAAGGTGCGCAGGTGCCGGCCGCTGCTGTTGAAGACGTAAAGCTCGCTGCCGTCCGCCGCGGCAACGATGGAATCGCCGAGAGAAAGGCCAGGTGCGGCGGAGGTGACCTTGCGGATCCGGTTTAGGTCACCGCCATCCCCGAAATAGAGGCTGCCGTCCGGCCCCACGGCGACTCCCGAGAGGATAGCGAGTGCGGCCTGGGTCGCCGGACCGCCGTCGCCGCTGTAACCAAAATTCCCGTTGCCCGCCACGGTGCTGATGATCCCGTCCGGTTCCACCCGGCGCACCCCCTCCGTATTGTTGAATGCCGGGCCGATGTAGAGGCGTCCGTCCGAAGCCATCGCGACCGCACTGGGAAAGGGGACCCTGGATTGCGTAGCCGAGGAACCGTCGATGGTCAAGCTGCCGCCCCCCGCCACAGTGCTCAACTTCCCATCCGGCCCCAGGCGGCGGATCACCCAGTAGCGAAGGTCGGCGATGTAAAGGCTGCCGTCAGGCCCCACGGCAACATCCGAGGGGAACATATCCGGGTATCCGTTGGTGGCCGTCCCCCCGGCCACGATGTTAATGATTCCGTCGGGACCCACCCGCTGGACTCGGAAGTTATCTTCCGAGATGTAGAGGCTGCCGTCCGGGCCCACAGCGAGTCCATTGACGCCACTACCGGCGGCGAGGTCGATCTGGGTGGCCGGAACGCCCTGCGCGTCGCCGCTCCCGCCCCCCGCCACGGTGCTGATAATCCCGTCCGGAGTCACTCGGCGGATCCGGTGATTGCCATTGTCTCCAATGTAGAGGCTGCCGTCTGGCCCCAGCGCGACCCCAGTCGGGCTAGCGAGCAGGGCCTGCGTGGCTGGCCCGCCGTCGCCAGCGAAGCCCGAACTCCCGCTGCCCGCAACGGTGCTGATGATCCCGTCCGGACCCACCCGGCGGACCCGATTGCCTTCCGCAAAGTAGAGGCTGCCGTCCGGTCCAACGGCGATCCTATTCGGACGGCCGAGGGCCGCCTGCGTGGCCGGAATGCCGTCGGCGCTCGAGCTCCCGCCCCCCGCGACGGTGGTGATGACTGCCGGTGTCACAGCGTCCGCGCTGCGCCGCGTCCCATCCCCGAGATAGAGGACTCGACCCGACGGATCATACGTGTGCAGCACGTTCAGACCCCAACCCCCTAGCCCCTGCTGCAGCGCGTCGAATCGGCAAACCGTCGTCTGCCAAGTCGTCCAGAGGGTGACTTCCTGCAGGGCTCGGATTCCGGTGATCGCAATGCCGTTACCGTTGTACCCAAAGCGCGGCACCTTCTGGTAGAAGCCGGCATACACGTAGCCGATGAGCACCGTGGCCGGCACGGTCCCCTGCAAGGTGCGGCCGTAGGCATCCTTACCCTCCCAGGTGAAGGTGGTGCTCAGGTTGGGCGCGGCCGCGAAGCTCTGGACAAATTCTTGTCCAGCCACAAAAACTTTGAGATCGATGCGTATCACATCCTTGGGAATGCCGGCCCCGCTCAGAGGGATCTCCAAGTTATTGGAGCTATTACGACTCTGCTGCCGGTCGCTTTGGTAATGGAGGCTGAACGGCGTGCCGGAAATGCTTGCCGCCTCCCCCAGCGTCTGGTTTTGGATCCCGATGATGGACCCGGGCATGGTACATTGATTGTTCTGGGGTATGTCCGGCCGGGGCTGACCCTGGTCGGGCGCTATGGCATCGGGGGGCGGGCCGAAACCCCAGTTGCAATCCCAGCTGCTGAAGTGGGTGATGGGCACCCGCCAGAGAACTTGTCCGGGCTGATAGAGGCTGGCCATTTGCTGCCGTTCCGCATCAGTAATCCCCAGAGCCGCCAAGGCCGCCGGTGTGGCCACCTGGCCGCTGCCGTCGATGTCCAGGTCCGCCAGGCCGCTCGTGATGCTTATGATCTTGAGGACGTCCCCGTTGTTCGAGGCCACCCAGGCAGTCCGGCTGGGATCATAGAAGCCGGTGGGGACCGCCTCCCCTACTGGGAAATTAAGGAAGTCTTCGACATAAAAGCTGACGGGATGGTCGAAGGACACCGCCATGGCCCCTACCGCGGCCGCCTCGTCGGCGCTCAGCTCTACGGCATAGGTATAGGCGCTGTTCGGCGGCAGCACCGCCGGCATTGCCTCATCCCCGTGCGGGCCGACCGTGTACTCTGTGGCCCGAACGTGCAACGTGGTCAGCGGTTGCGTCGTGCCGTCGGCCAGGATCATCGTCGCGTGTGTGCCCTGCGCGAACATCAGGGTCGCCTGGCGCGTGCCGCTGGCGTCGGTGACCGGACTCCCGCGCGCCACTTGAATCGGCGTATTCGCGGTCAGGTCGATGGCGGTCACCTGGCTATCCGGCTGAATCATCATCACATCGGGCAACATGGCGTAGTCTTCCCACGGCACTTGGATCTGCCGCTGGACGTTGAGATAGCCGTGCTTGGAGTAGTTGACGGTGAGCAGGCCGCCGCCATTGACCGCCATGTCGAACATGCCGTTGTTTTCAGTGACCGTGTTGCCAAACTCGGGATGGTTCACGATGGCGATCGTCACTCCCGGCAGCGGGCTACCGTCAGCGGTCTGCACTTTGCCGCGCAGCACCGCCGCCCGGAGGAGATTGATGGTACCGGGGGCCACCCCGGTCTGCACCGGGTTGCTGCCGGTGTAGAGGAACTGGGTGGAAGAACCGACTGTGGTGGCGACCGACAGGTCCAAGGGCGCTGTTCCCACCGCCGGATTGCTGGTATTGAGCGTGAAAGTGAAGTCCTGATGGGCGACATTGCCCGCCCCATCGGTCGCGGTCAAGTGAACCGTGTGGCTACCATCGGCGGAGCCGTCCAACGCTAACGCGGTGGTGAATTGGAAATTGCCGGAGGCATTAAAGGTGACGGAATTCACTGAGCCCGTATCCACTTGAGCTTGAAGACTTGCCACGCCCGAAACATCGTCCGTCACCAGGCCGCTGACAGTAACATTGGACTTAGTCACCAAGCCGGTGGCGGGACTAGTAACCGAAATAGTGGGAGGTTGCGTATCCAATCGATGGTGAAGACCCAGGACCAGCACGTCGACCCAGGTGACATTGGGGTTCCACCTCGTCCACAGACTGGGCACAAAAGAGGAGCCACTAGACTGGCCCATCCACCATTCACCCGTCTCCTTGACGCGTCCGACAACGTCGTCTCTGCCGTCACCGTTGAAGTCGCCTACTTTGACATCGGTCCAAGTCACGTTGGGGTTCCAAGTTCCCCACAGGGTGGTAGTGAAGGAGGAACCGGTGGAAAGGCCGGTCCACCATTGGGCCAACGGTTGATTTTGCGATTGCTGGTTGCTAGTATCCGTTTGGGTCTGCCCCTCGGCGCTTCCCTGTGTAGTTCCGTCAAGGTTCTGCGAGTCTTGGCAGGAATTGTCCCCTTCACCGTCGCCCTGTCCGCAGTTACTCTCGTCCCCACTTGCTGAGGTGGTGCTGTTCCCTCCGCTTTCTCCCTTGGTCCCGCTCACAGGGAGTGGTGCAAGGATCTGCGAGGCCCGGCCGGTGATATCCGCTTTTCCATCTCCGTTGAAGTCACCCACTTGCACATCGGACCAGGTAACGGCTGTGGACCAGGTCGCCCATAAGCTGGCGGCGAACGACGTCCCAGTGGACAGCCCGACCCACCACTGACCCGTCTCCTTCACGCGTCCCACGATGTCGGCTTTGCCGTCGCCCTTGAAGTTGCCGACGCGCAAGTCCACCCAAGTCACCTGATTGTTCCAAATGGCCCACAAGCTGGTCGTGAATGACGAGCCAGTGCTTACTCCGGTCCACCAGGCGCCTGTACCCCGATCACGAGCAGTGTAGCCCGCCTTGCCGTCCCCGGTGAAATCCCCGACCTGCGTGTCCACCCACTGGGCATTCGAGCTCCATTTCGTCCACAAACTATTCGTAAAGGACGAGCCGGTGGAAGTGGCGACCCAGATTTCTCCGGTTTGGGCGACTCGGCCCACTAGATCGTCCTTGCCGTCACCGGTGAAGTCTCCCACTTTCACATCCGCCCAGGTTACGTTCGGGTTCCAGGTCGTCCACCGAGTGGTAGTAAAACCCGACCCATTCGACAACGCCACCCAGATCTCACCGGTCTGCAACACACGGGCGGCAACATCGGTCTGGCCGTCGCCGTTGAAGTCACCCGTTACGACGTCTACCCAGGTAACATTAGCATTCCAGCTTGCCCACAGGCTGTTATTGAAGGCCGAAGATCCGTTGGAAGCGCCGGTCCACCATTGGCCAGTCTCTAGGACGCGGCCAGTGATGCTACTCGGGGAGGATGACAAAAGCATACGGTCTTCCAACGGCTCCAGAATGAGCCGTAAGGACCGTGACCGCTGAAGACGGTAAGGTCGTTTCGATGTTTGGAAAAACCGCCGGAATGATTTGCCTGTCAACTGGCTCATTCGAAACATGGTGCACTTCCTTTTTTAAGGCAAGGACTTTCATGACTGAAGTTCAAAGATGATCGTCGTAAAACGGACCCGACCGAGGATGAACACGTTGTCTAAGCCGGCAGCAAGCGGCGTTTCAATCCTTCCAGCTACAATCGCCGCGTTCGCCATGAATTCGATCTCCTAAGGTCACGCCGGCCGGGAAGCCTCATGGTTGTCTCCTAATGAAAAGGAGTTCGCGTTATAATCACAACACCATGACCCGGGCGCGCAGACCGAGCGTCCGGACGTTGTCCGGCCGGTGAGAGCATGCTTGGCGGCTTGACTCACCGGCCGATTTTGTCTCGGCTGTCCCGACAATGAAGCTCGCCAAGGCTTAGCAATTTGCGGCGTTATCGCCTTAGCGCTTTTGCGTATTCTTATTGTTGTCCCCGCAAGTTTGGCACTCTCCACGTGCGAAACGTGCGGTCGACGCTGCCCGGACTGCTTGACGGTGTGGCCCTTAAAGGTGAGGGCTCACCGGCCGCCTTTCCCAGAGATCCCTTGGCCGCGGCTGGTCCCCACTCCCGCCTCCTTCGTGCCGGCGCCTAGGGACGACAACTCCCACACCTCTAGGCTCGCGTCCGGGCTGCCAAAAAGGGCTCGGCGGCCATCGGGGGAGAAAGCCACCGCCCAGACATCCCGGCCCTCGAATCGAAAGAGCTCATCCCCGGTACCAACGTTCCATAATCGGGCCGTGCCATCGCCGGCGCCGACCCCGGAGAGAAGATGCCGGCCATCCGGTGAGAAGGCCACGCTCTCGATCAACCCGGTGTGCCCCTCGAATCGGAGCAGTTCCTTGCCGCTGTCCACCTCCCACAGCCGTAGCGTCTTGTCGCCACCGCCGGAGAGGAGACGTTTGCCGTCGGGAGAGAAGACCGCACTGACGACCAAGTGAGTGTGTCCTCTGAACTGGCGGATTTCCCGGCCACTTTCCACGTCCCACAGCCGCAGCGACCGATCAAAGCTGCCAGACAGAGCATGCTTGCCGTCGGGAGAGAAGGCCACGCACCGTGCGAAATCCGTGTGCCCATCGAAGCGGCGGAGTTCCTTTCCTGTCTCGACGTCCCAGAGCCGCACAGTCTTGTCTTGGCTGGCGGAGAGGGCGCGGCGGCCGTCGGGGGAGAAGCACACGGCCTCGATTGGGTGGGCGTGCCCCTCGAAGCGGCGCAACTCCAGCCCGGTTTCCACGTCCCAGAGGCGCAGCGTGTTGTCATATCCGCCGGAGACGATCCGTCGGCCGTCCGGGGAGAAAGCCACCGTGGTGACCCAATTGGTATGGCCCAGGAAGCGGCGCAGCTCCTTCCCCGTTTCCCCGTCCCAGAGGCGGACTGTGCGATCAAAGCTGCCGGACAGAACGTGGCGGCCGTTCGGGGCGAAGGCCACCGAGTGAACCCCCATGCTGTGCCCGAGGAAGGAACGGATTTTGCGAAACACGCGCTGCTTGATGCCCTGGATGAGCTGTCGCGCCCGCCGGCGGATTTCCGCGTCGTTGCTGGTTGCCGCTGCGTTTCCGAGGGCGAGCAGGGCCGGCTCGCCGATGGCATCCAACCGTTTGCTGGCCGCCTCCCGCTCCGTGAACTCATCGCTGCCAAGCTGGCCGATCAGCCGTTCAATCTCGGTGGCGTCCGCAGTCGTTTCCCGAGCCGGCACCCAGGTCTCCGTGCAAACAAGGGCAGCGAACAGGGCGAATGCACTTGGGATGCCGACCATCATTCGCTTTTGGCCGCGCTGCTTCTGGCACCACCTTGGCCCAACGACTTCGCGGCTTTGTACCGAATTCGGCTCACCCAACATGGTTCCACCTTGGTTGTTGTTTAGCTGGATCACCTCAGGCCCCACCACCAGCGCGCTAAATGAAAACGCTTAGCGTTCTGGCGCCTTGGCTTCGGGTCTTTCTTTCTTTAGCGTCTGCTGCCCTTCGACTTCGACCGAACCTTTCAGCAGCGTCTCCGCTTCGCGGCAGAGAAGCTGCAGGGTCAGGCGGCGGTTCCAAGGTAGACCCTTGTTCTGGGTTTCTTCATCCATCTGCTTGCAGGCCTTGTCCAGCCACTGGCGCGCCTCCTGAGCATGGCCCAACCGGTGATGAGCCATCGCCAGGAAAAACCAGGAGTACGCTGGAGAAAAAGGAGCCGGATTAGTGGTGCCTTGGTCTCGCCCGTCGCTGGTTTCGTTAAGCCGCTGGATCGCTTCTTCAAACCGACTCGAACGATAAAGGGCCGCCCCAAGAGTCTGAGAGTAATTGTGATTCTTGGGATCAACTCGCAGCGCCTTCTCGGCCAGTTGCACGGACCGCGCACAATCTTTCACGGCGTCCGGATGCAACGCGCAAGTCCAGGCTGCCTTATTGGCGTCCTCCGGATTATCGGTTTGGGCAAAGCGCAGGGCCATCGCGGCGCAGGCCCTGCGGTATGCGGCGATATCCCCGGCCGCCAGCCGCGCCACCGCGACGAAATAGTGGAACTGAGATTGATCCGGCGCCGATTCGACCGCCTTCGAGAAATCGGCGATCGCTTTGTCGAACTGGGATAGCGCCATGTAGGCCGCGCCTCGGTCCAACCATGCGGGCAAGCAATTCGAATCCGTCTCGATGGCCTTCGATAGGTCCGCCAAGGCCTGGTCCCACTCTCCCAACCCCAAGTAAGCCTGGCCGCGGCAGTGGCGTGACAAGTGCCAATCGGGCGAAAGCTGAACCGCCTTGGCGAAATCAGCCACTGCCTTTTCCGGCTGCGCCAGGCCTATATAGGAATTCCCACGGTGAACCCATACCTCCGGGTCATCCCCCTTGCTTTCCAACGCCTTGGAAAAATCAACGGCCGCCCTGTCCCAGTTCTTCAGGTATTCGTAGGCACGGCCACGTTCGAAATAGGCGTCTGGAAACTCTGGACGTAGAGCGATGGCCCGGCTGAAATCGGCAATGGCTTCTTCAGGTCCTTCCTTATCGCGAAGCAGGCCGCGCTCGTAATGCGCCTCCGCATGATCCGGTTTTAAAGCAATCGCTATGTTCAGATCGCTGAAGGCCTCCGAACTCTGGCCAAAACGGCGATGGGCGCTGCCGCGCTGATGGTAGGCCTCGGCATGAAAGGGAAAGAAGGCAATTATCATGCTGTACTTTTCCCTAGCAACCATATGGCCCAGGTCCCCTTCAACCTGCAAAGGCCTGCCATCTCGGCTGGGATTTACTACTGGATAGGGAGGCAAGTCCCAGTCGAGATCCATTGTTTGGAGTCGGTCGCGGACGGCGGACAGGTCCCAGAGTTGGATCGTGTTGGTCCGCGTAGTTGCCGCAAGTTTTGTACCATCTGGGCTGAAGGAGAAATTAGAAAGCGGGCAAGCTTCGTGGTTGGGTAGGGTGGCGATCCCACGTCCGGTAGGCAGGTGGATGAGGCGGATCTCCCAGGCGCTCTGGTAAAAAGCGATCAGCTGGCTATCTGGGGAAAATGCCGCAAACTCGGACAAAATAGGACGTTCTCTTGGAAACCGGTGGCGCAGCGCCCAGGAACCTGTCTCCCGAACGAGATAGTTGTTATCCCGATCAACCACCACAAGCCATTTTGAATCTGGACTAAACCAAAATGCGCCTCCGCGGTCGGCTGCGCCTCTGGCGTCGGTTAAGTCGCGCACGGGTATGCCACTAAGGGCATCCCATATACGAACTCCCTCGTCATAGCTGGAAACAAGCCATTTGCCATCAGGGGAGGCAAGTTTCCCGTCGCGGCGAGCTATTGTCGGCGCCTCCCCGCTGATTTTCTCAGGGGGTCCGATCCGGAGCTTGCGCTCCAGCTGATCCTGCTCAAACGACATCGGCCAGCGATAATTACCAACACCCCCACGCGTGACAAAGTACTTTCCACTTTGATCAAATCTGTAGGAGTCGCCTCGATCGGGCGAGAGCCATGCGGCATGCTTGCCGCTGGCCACGTCCCAAAGCCGCGCGCCATCGCTACAGGCGGCGGCCAACAAGCGCCCATCCGGGCTGAATTGGATATTGGCCCAAGAAATCGTCTTCTCCGCGGGAGTAAAAAGCTGGCGATACTCGTGGCCGGCTTTGACTTCCCAGCAATGTCCGACTTGGCTCCACCCAACGCCTACCTGGAGAAACCGATCGTCAGGACTGAACCGGAGTGCTCCCCAATCGCCTTCCGTCCGAAGCACTTCTTTTCCCGTCCAAGGGTTCCAGAGCCGAATTGTGCCGTCCCATCCATTGCTCGCTAAAAGGTCGCCGGCATGGTTGAAGGCAACGTGCACGGGCGTGTTGCGGTGGCCTTCCAGGACCTTCATTTGCCTGGCGAGCACATCCCACATGTAGATGCGCCAGCCTTCGATCTCCACACGGGTCTCCGCGTATGAACCCGCCAGGAAGCGGCCGTCGCAGCCCCAAGCAAGTCGTTTGACCGGTACCGGGAAAACAATTTGCTCAAGCAGGCTCCATGTCTCCACATCGCGTATTTCAACCCGGCCTTCCGATATAAGCATAGCTAGTCGACTTCCCCTAGGATCGAATACGAGGGCCTGTATGCCTGGCACCGAGAAGCGGTGAATAATCTTGCGACTATCGACATCCCAGAGAGATGTCGTGTGCGACGGCGAATTGTCAATTACTGCCAACCGGTGACTATCCGGGCTCCACATTAGACCTGAATCGGCGAACTGACCTGAATCGGCGAACTCAGGCGGTAACCGCAAAACGACTTCGCCACTGGGCAAGTCCCAAAGGAAAACTCGACCTCGTTTGCCCTCGGGGTCGCGCGGATAAACGGCTGCAAGGTATTGCCCGTTGGGACTAAACTCCATGGACGACGCACGCGCTACTGGACCCTTCAAACGGGCGATATCCTGGTCATCAGGAATCCGGCGAATGATGATATCGCCCTGATCGTCAACGATGGCACAGCGCTGCAACTGGCTGTCCAAGAACCCTCCAGTCTCCTCCGTGGTGTATCTGTCGTATTCGGGCAGGCGTCGCAGGTCCGGCAGACTCATGCAGGCGATGGCTTCGTTGCGGAGCTTGAGAATTTCTTCCTCCTGTGCACCAAGCTCGCGGGCAATTCGGGTCGCTTCCTCCAGCGCTTGCAGGCCCCCAAAGCGCTGTCCGGCGAGTCCGCTCCAGCGTCCAGCTTGGGCCTGGGCAATAAGCGAGTCACACAGGCGCCGCTTCGCTATAACTTCCGACTTGAGAGCACGATCGCGCTGCTCTTTGACGAAAGATACGCTTACCAAGGAACCGGCCAGAGCCACCACTAACAGCACGACGAACGCTCCGACCGCTGTGCGCACCACGGGCCTATTTCGCAGCGCCCATTTTCTTGCCTTTTGCAAGAGTCTTGGTC
>Ga0207070_1086_pt1 | contig 23133 bp, 21 predicted proteins | sample Alteio_BWMinHeat_92_FD_153591 | JGI IMG/M metagenome (GOLD analysis project Ga0207070, IMG submission 153591) | Enriched cells from forest soil in Barre Woods Harvard Forest LTER site, Petersham, Massachusetts, United States -... | ecosystem: Environmental > Terrestrial > Soil > Temperate forest >...
TTTTAGAATTGCATTTAGGTAAATTGACACTTTCGTTGATATGATTGAGGAACAGGACGTTTGCTGAGACAATTTAACCATAAAAAAACAACCAAGGGAGATTTGAAATGAAAAGACTCATGTTCATGACAGCAATCGTACTTGCTAGTGTTTACGCTCAAGCAGGTCAACTGATCACACTCGCCAGCCCAACACACCCAAATCTATGGAACTATCATTACGGTTCTTGTGCTGCAGATGGCTTTAGCGCCGATGGAAGCCAGATCACCGGCGTCTGCAAATATTCTTATGGATCGGGCTCACGATATCATGCCAGTCCAACTATAAGCTATCTTGCCACATGGAATTTAGACGGATCGGCCAATGCTCTGGGTAGTCAATGTACGAGCTGTAATCTCAACTATCAGGGTACAGGCACAGTTGTGATGATCAATGGTGCCCCCTATTATTATGTCGCAACAGATATTGGCGGCCAAGAATTAGTTAATAGCAACGTTCAGTCTTATCTCTACCTTCCTTAATTTCTGCTCAAAGCGGGCCTGTTTCACCTGCTGGTGAGCGAGCAGGCCCTAATCCCTTCCCTAATCTTCTCTAATGGCAAAACTGACTAACTTTTGAAGAGCTTCTTTGCTCTGTCTCAAAACGAAGCATCTCGGCAGTCTTAAAATCATTCTCACTATCATCCAAATTACTTTTAAGCTCATTGGCTCAAAATAAACAAGCTTTGAGGTCAGGAACCTAACAGTTGTCGTAATCTTATTCACATATACAGAAAAAAGCCTTTTGAATTCAACGCCGACGATTGACTAAATTGAGCACAAAATTTGCTAAATAGCTTTATGTGAATCTAATCATGGTTTGAGGGGGTAACATGAAGCATCTCGTACGAAATCATTTTTCAAATTTGGCTTTACTCATTTCGATCTCGCTTACTGGTTGCACGAAATATAATTTTTCTTCAAGTGCTGCCAACCCAAGTGCCCCAAATGTAGGCTTGGGTGAACCCGTATCGACCGAGCCAACTCAAACCGCATCTGCAGCACCGGTGACTCCGTCTCAACCTGCGCCAGCAGTGACCCTTCCTCCCCCTGCAACCACTGTTGTGACTGTCAATCCACCAATAGATGTAACGACTCCTTCAGATACGATGCCTACGACTCCAGTGGCTGCTCCGCCGACTATAACACCACCAGTGGTTGTCGATACTCCGCCCAGCCCACAACAACCGCAACCCGTTGCAGTTACGACACCCACAACACCAAAGACAGAGCCAGAGGATCAACCAAAAGCACCGGCAGCAGCGCCAGTTGCTAGCGCTCCTACAGAAAAGCCTCCAGTTGAAGCCCCGGCGGCAGTAAATGCCCCAGCAACGATTGCAGATCCGTGTGACCCTTCTTCTCCTGAAGGCTTGGTCTCAGATGAAGATATGGACCACGTTAAGAATATTTCTTCTGCAAGTGATCTTGACGACAAAAAAGAAGTGGATGATCGGACTGACTATCACAAGAGAAATCGTTCAGAAAGCAGATCTGATGAGCTTTTAGCAAAAATTCATATCAAATCAGCACAACCAGCTAATGATGACTCAAGCAAAAATACCGATCTGAAGCTCCGAGTGGTTGACACCGACGATAATAAAGTTCTCAAAGCTGACAACGATGACAACAGCGACGCACGAAAAGTTTCAAAAAATGATGAGGCCTCAAAACAAGATAAAGATGATGATAAAGATAAAGTTAAAGACAAAGATGATGAAGACGATTCATCTCGTATGAGTAAAAAAGAAGACAAAGACACTGATAAAGACGACGATAAAATTGCGGTGGTATCAGTTTGTGTCGGAAATTCTGTTGACGTTAGATCTGAAGAGCTCAGTGCTGATGGTTTCAAATCTCACAATCCAAAACATATCAACAAATTGATGTGCTGCAAAGACATTGCAAAAATCGCTAAGCCTGAGAAAGACGATAAAGATCAAGACAAAGACAAAGACTCTGAACAAGCCAAAGACAACGATAGCGATCGCAACAAAGACGTCGACTCAGATAAGGACAAAAAAGTTGTTGAACATGACCAGGATAAAAATAACGAAAAAGATAAAGACTCAGAAAAAAATAGCGAGAAGAGTGATGATTGTAAAAAAGAGGCTTCAAACCCAAGAGCTGAATCAAAATCAGCCATTGATTAACTGATCTAGTGCCGCGACCCCAGTCGCGGGCGGCCCACCAAACTGTTCCTGCGGTGGGCTACTCAGAGGTTTTTGCAGAATCTCCGCCATTGCCAACAAGTATACGAAGCACATTACTCCTTGAGACAATCCCCTGCAAGCGACCGTTAGCGTCGGTAATAATGATCCGATGAATTGGATTCGATAAAAATAATCGGTAAACGTCGGCAAATGAACTTGATGTCGACAAAGTTATAAGGCTTGAAGTTTTTGGCAACTGATTCAGGCAATCGCTGATCAATTTATCCAAGCTTTTAGCGGCGGCAAGTTTGAGTAGGTTCCCTTCACTAACGACACTCACGACATTTTGAAGGTGATCCACAATTGGCGCACCGCTAATTTTATTAGATGTTAATAGGACAATCGCTTTTCGAACTGTCATGTCCAAAGTCACTTTGTGAACCTCTGATGTCATAAAGTTTTTTACATTCATTATATACACCTCACCTAAGGCAGAGAAACCACTTGGATTTCAACTTGATCGGTACCCTTCTCTATAATGCCAAGACGTTTAGCGGCCTGGTACGATAGATCGATAATGCGGCCCTTACCATATGGGCCGCGATCATTGATTCGAACTGAGACGATTTGACCTGTCGAAACACTTTTAACACGCACAATACAATTCATTGGCAAGGTTCGATGCGCGGCTGTCATTTCATTCATATCAAAAGGCTCACCGCTCGCTGTTAGTCGCCCCTGATGATCGGCCCCATACCAGGATGCCAGGCCAAATTCCGAAGCTCGCTCAATGACATGATGAGCGCAGCTGGCTGCAGAGAACTCAAATAAAATGACGGCAAATGAAAAAGCGAGAAATCCTAGACGCATAAAAACTTGTCGGAAAATACACCGAGTATCTTAATTTAATGTGGTTAGTGGTTCGTCTCATTTTAGCTGATAGGACCACTAGCTTGACCCAGTCGATCCTAACAGCTATATCCATCGCGAAGCCATTTTCTCACCGCAAGCCTTTTACCCGGGAGTTTAAGTTTTGAAAAAACTGATTTCTTTTTGCGTGATCGTCAAATTTTTTTTAGCTCTACAAACGACTGCGGCCGCGACGTCAACTGCAATCTCGACCGAAAAAGCCAGCTCCGTGGCCGCTCCCCTCAAGGCTGTTGGCGCGATCAAAGCCGAGGGACTTTTAAATGACATCAAAATATTGGCATCTGATGAATTTGAAGGCCGTTCACCAGGAACCAATGGCGAAAGCATGACGGTGAACTACCTCACCACTCAGTTTAAAGAAATCGGCTTGGCACCCGGAAATCCAAATGGAACCTATAAACAGAATGTGCCTTTGATCGGCGTCGTCTCTAAACCGACAATGGAATTTCACGTTGGCGAAAAAGATTTGTCATTAAAGTTCCCCGATGACTTTGTGGCATTCTCAGTAAGCGAAGACAAAGAGATCCATATTAAAAAGTCAGATATCGTGTTCGTAGGCTATGGTGTCGTCGCTCCAGAATATGGATGGGATGATTACAAAGGCGTCGATTTGCACGGAAAAACCATTCTCATGTTAATTAATGATCCTGCCATCCCCGACCCCCACGATTCGACGAAACTTGATCCATCGATGTTTAAGGGCGATGAGATGACTTATTACGGACGCTGGACTTATAAATACGAAATGGCGGCGCGCTTGGGGGCGGCGGGCGCCATCATTATCCATGAAACCAAACCCGCAGCTTATCCCTATGAGGTCGTAAAAAACAGTTGGGGGCGTGAGAATTTTCAGATTCAGAGTCATGGCCCCAACCCAAACTTTCCACGCGTTTCAGCTTGGATACAACTCGATCGAGCAAAAGAACTCTTGCAGGCAAGCGGATTCGATTTTGATAGCTTGAAAAAGGCCGCTCTAAAAAAGGATTTTAAACCCGTGGCGCTTCGCGCTCAGGCCGATATCACAGTGAAAAATACCTCGAAAAAAATCGAATCACAAAATGTTATTGCTAGCCTTGAGGGTCGAGATCCTATTCTTAAAAAGGAATACATAATCTATACAGCGCATTGGGATCATTTCGGTATTGATGAAAGTTTGCCTGGGCCAAAGACCAACCAGATTTTTCACGGCGCCAGCGATAATGCTTCGGGTGTGGCGACGCTTTTAGAACTCGCAAAGGCCTATAAGGCGTTGCCAAAGACTCAAGCGCCAAAACGAACAATTCTGTTTATGGCAACAACGGCAGAGGAGCGTGGCTTGCTCGGCGCTCAGTACTACGTTCGAAATCCTCTCTATCCTTTGAAAAAAACTCTCGTCAATATCAATATGGATGGCGCTAATTTGTGGGGACGCACCAAGGACGTCGAAATCACAGGGTTCGGCAAGTCAACGACAGATGACATCGTCGCCCAAGTCGCGGCTGGGCAGGGGCGTGTGGCTTTGCCTGAAGCCCGCCCTGAACTCGGCGGATTCTTTCGTGCAGATCAATTTGAGTTTGCAAAGGAGGGCATCCCCGTTCTTTACGCCAAGGGTGGCAGTAGGTTCATCGGAAAACCAGAAAACTATGCTCGTGAAAAAGTCGATGAGTACATCGCTCACGACTATCATAAAGTCACTGATATTGTTCGCCCCGATTGGGATCTTTCGGGCGCCGTAGAAGATGCACAATTATTATTTTTGATTGGCTATCAGCTCGCTCAGACACACAGCCCTCCGCAATGGAAAAAGGGGGCAGAATTTGCAGCAAAACGCGAACTCACCAATCCATGATCCCGGGCTCTTAGTCCCAAGGCGGAAGCGAGCTCATCATCACTTTCACCTCTGACTGAAAATGGCTCATGAGCTGCACCGGTACCGGATCTGCAGAAGGAAATTTGCGGCCAAGCGGATCAACATATCTGTCCCCCTGAAAAAACTCAAAGTGGAGATGTGGCCCAGTCGAAAGACCTGTTGTACCAACATAACCGATGATCTGCCCCTGACTCACGCGGGACCCAGGATGAACGCCTTTGCCAAAACCACTGAGATGTTTGTAGGCAGTCGTGTAAATAGAGTTATGTCGGATCTTAATCATTTTTCCTGCACCACCGTTCCAGCTGGCAATCGTAATGACACCATCGCCAACGGCTCTAATGGGAGTTCCAATTGGAGCAGCATAATCAACCCCAAGATGAGGGCGATTGACTTGCAAAATGGGATGAAATCTCTTAGTCGTAAATCGCGAAGAAATTCGGCCGTAACGAATGGGACTCTTTAAGAACATGCGTCTGAGATTTGATCCATCGGGGGCGAAATAGCCGCGCTCTTGCTCATTTACTTGAAAAAGAATTGCCGAGTGTCTATGCCCGTCATTTTCATATTCTGCCGCCAGAATTGAGCCCCAACCTATGGCTTCGCCTTTAACTAGTTTCTGTTCGACCGAAATCCTCCAACGATCATGGACCTGCACCTCTCGAGAAAAATCAATTTGCCAGGCAAATACTTCGGCCAACTCCGAAATCAAATTTGGATCCATCTTTGCAGCCGCAGCAGATTCCCAAAGAGAGCTGATCACGACCCCCGAAAAAGTGATGATCTTCGTATCCACCACTTCACTGATTTTCTTGGCCGACCAGACATCTTGAATTTTGCTCACCTCGAGCATTTCTGCCGGAGAAAAGCGAAAACGAATAGCAACCACTTCGTTTTCGGAACCTGGTAAATAAGAAAGTTGAAATCGAACTCCAGGTCTTAAACGTCCTAAGTCCATGACCGGCTTTGCGGCCTCAACAATTTTATGAATGATTTGGGGACTCACTTCGAGATTTCGTAAAACTCCATTTAAGGTCGAACGTGCCGGCAGCACATAAGGATAGAGCTCGTCAACCGAAGGTGTGAGCTGGGGCGCCGACTCAGCTTCGAGATTTTCCCCCGAATTTTGCAAAGGCGGGCGTCCACCTTGAGTCGCCCAAAAATAAGCTCCACTGGCCGCGAAATAAAAGACAAACCCGCACAGGCAGGTCCTGATCCAATGCATCTTTTTTATATCCACATTATTAGTATAGGCAAATAAACCAAAGGAGGTGAAGTATTTCTTTTTCGGGATCCACGCGCTGCCCAAATCTAAAGTTTGTGGTTACAGTTTTTAGATAGCCAAGACAGCCCGACTCACCGATCGCCTCCTCGGCGTTCTAGCAAAAAAAAACTAAAAGTTTTGTAAACTCAAGTTTTTTTCAAACCAACAAACGATCAGTCATGCCGCTAGACAGCCTTTTTATCGTGTCGAACTTCGGTGCACAGGCCGTATAAATATTCGACATCTTGTTTTTACAAGTGAATCTCTCAAAATTTAAAATTTATATTTTTGGGCGAAACGAATCCACCTGGCACCCGTCTTCTGTAAAGAGTAACAAAACTAAACCAAAAATATATCTCAGGGGGAACAATGAATTTTAGGAAAGGTTTTTTTCTTTTCGCAATTGCAGGATCAGTCCTTAACTACAGCAGTCAAGCGACTGCCTATCCGACAGGTATTTCTGGCAGATCGGGGGCTCCGGGGCAAACAAGTTGCACCGCCTGTCATTCAAGTACATCAACCGCACCAGTAGCGATTATAGGTCCTACAAATGTGGCTCCCGGCTCAACCCATATGTATACCTTTCAGATCACACCAGGGGCAAATGGCCTTTCTGGCTTGGACGTCTCCGCAAACGCAGGAACTTTAAGTGTCAATAGCACGGATGTTCAGATCATGTCTTCTGAGGTCACTCATACCGGTCCCAAATCAGCTGATGCTAGCGGCAACGTCAGTTTCAATTTTGCCTGGACAGCTCCGCTAACTGCCGGCACGGCCAGCCTGTACGGCGCGGGCGCCGGAAATCCCGGAGGTAGTCCGACTGGAAATGGAAGCTTAGCAATTACGGTTGCCGCACCCATTCCGGCTCCCGTGGTCAACCTTCCTCCAACAGCAAATGCCGGAGGGCCATATTCGGGTTTGTTAAATGCCCCAATCAGTTTTGATGGCTCTGCCTCGATAGCTTCTGGAAGCTCAACAATTGTTTCTTATCAATGGGATTTTGCCGACAACACAATGGGCTCGGGGGCGAAAGTCACGCACTCCTATTCAATTGCAGGAACCTATGTCGTGATCTTAAAAGTAACTGATGACAAGGGACTTTCTTCTATGGCCCAAGTCAATGTCGTCGTCACGACTCCGACTCCAACGCCAGCACCAACTCCGGCACCAACACCAATTCCCACGCCAGCTCCTCCTCCTATGCCAATTCCAGTTCCAGCTCCAGTTCCCACGCCAATTCCTATGCCAGTACCACAGCCGACACCCACCTCAGCGCACAAGACGACTCGTCACAACAAGGCGCCACGTCCGACCACGAGCCCGACGACAGCTCCAACGTCAAATACGACATCAGGTTTAGATGACTAAAGACTTAACAGGCCTCGTAATTGCTCAAGCTCCAGGAGAATCTTCCTGGAGCTTTTTTAAATTCAAAGATTGCTATTTCTCAAAGATTTAAATAGCCTATTTTAAATCTCTATAAGAGAAAGGCATTTATGAAAAATTTTTTAGTTCTTTTGCTCGTCATAGCCACGATTTCGATAACTTGTTTAAGCTCGTACGCAGGCTCCGGTGACGCTGGTTGCGGAATTGGCTCCCTCATTATTCAAAAAAATTCTAAGATATCACAGCTCGTCGCCGCCACCATCAACACCACCACACTCACTCAAGCCTTCGGTATCACCTCTGGAACTTCAAATTGTAGCGCCAACGGTATCGTCTTTCGAGATAAAGAAGCGACCGTATTTGTTGAGGCCAATTTGCAAAACTTAAAAATTGATATGGCTAGAGGTCAGGGCGAGAGTCTTTCGGCTTTCACCCAGCTTATGGGATGCAGATCAGAAGATGTTTCTTCTTTTGGGATGATGACCAGAAAAAATTATGAAAGCTTATTTCCAAATTCTCATGTTCAACCAAACGAACTATTACAATCTATCAAAAACGAGATCCGCAATGATTCGCTATTAAATGCACATTGTACAACGGCCAGCTAATTTTTTAAAATTTGCGTTTTATTTTTACCCGTCAGAGTTTTTTACAATTTGGATTGATCAGTGGATTGATCGGCAGCTTGCTCTTAAGCAAGCTTGCGCTCAATTTGGACCAGGCCAGCGCCCAAGACGCAAGTCCCCAGCTCGAGCAAATTTCTCACTCCACTTATTTTAAGCTACTCCTTCATTATAAAAAAAATATTTTTGGATTTGAGCGAAGTGAAGCCGATGGTGCCGATTTTTTTATCGATCCGCGTGGAAAGTACGACCCGGAGGCCGAACTGAGAGCGGATATTGCTGCCTTTAATAAGCCTCAAGCAAAAAGCATCGGGCCTCTCCATCAACATCCACAATGTGCTTTTCCAGAACGATTTCGTTTCATAAAAGAACAGTTTAAAGAGCAACTACTAGACGCTTCTTTTATAGAAGTCCCTTGTCCAGACTTTGCTCGCTGGAAATCACAATTCAAACCCAAATCAATCACTCTCGTTTATGCCGCCCCCTATCTCGGCAGTCCCGCCTCAATGTTTGGTCATAGTTTTTTGCGAATCGACACCTCAAAACAGGCGCTCCTAGATTATGGAATCAGCTTCGAAGCTGTCACTGGCCCCGACCCAGGCGTCGCCTACACTCTCAAAGGTCTCACCGGATTTTATCCAGGTATATTTTCGCAAATGCCTTACTATCTCAAAGTGAATACCTACATCAATGTCGATAGTCGAGATTTATGGGAGTATGAATTAAATCTCAGCGAATCACAAATTGATCACATGCTGAATCACATCTGGGAAATGGGGACCACCTATTTCAATTATTATTTTTTTAATAAAAACTGTTCGTACCATCTCTTATCCTTAATCGAGGTCGCAAATCCAAAACTTGAATTACGCTCACAGTTTGGCCCCATGGTCATTCCGATAGATAGCATTCGTGCGATCACAAAATATCCTGAAGCTATAAGGTCCGTGCAAATGAGACCTTCGCTACTTAAAACTTTGAAGACGAATCTTAAAAAGATGCCGGCTGAAAATTTGGAGCGCTTTTATGAGTTGAAGCAAAATATCTTTAGGCGTACAAGCGCTGCCAGCACGACTTTAAGGACGACTGAAGCTGCAGAGGTGCTTGATGCGCTTTTGGATTGGCAAAAATACGAGTCTCTCAATCACGCAAAAACCTTGGCGGATTCAAGTGAAACGATCTCCCAGCAACTTTTGCTCGCGCGTGCTAAAATCAGCTCTTCACCTTCGCAGCAAAACGACCCCACATCGCAGGAGGAAAGTTCACGAACACCTCTACCGCCCGAGCAAGCCCATAAAACTTCTCAAGTGACACTTGGACTTGGATATGACCGAAGTCAAACGACAATGAATTTTGGCTTTCGTCCCGCCATTCATGACTTATTAGATCCAGATGATGGCTACATCGCATTTTCAAGTTTAATCATCGCACAAAGCGATTTCAGCTATTTGAGTAACGAGCAAAAATTGCGTTTGGACCAATTTAAATTTGCTGAGGTCATCAATATTAACCCGCTCACCCGCCTTAGAAAGGATTGGTCCTGGCAAATTGGAGCGAGGCTTTTTCATCCCGATGATCTTAACTGCAGCGCTTGCGTCCTTTCACAAGTCTCAGCAGGGATCGGCCTAAGTCTTGGCTCCCTCCAAGAGCGCGTGATCTTTTATTCTTTTCTCAAAGGCTACGGCGAATACTCAGATGCCTTATTCAAGGATTATCATCAATCGACACGGGCTGCTCCAGTTTTTGAAGTTGGCGTTTTGAGCCAGCTGAGTCAGCGACTTAAAGCTTGGGTTTCGAGCGAAAAACTTTTGTATTTTCCTGAAATCCCAAATGAAAGTTTTTATCATTTCAAACTCGCGCTTGCCTATTCCAACAAAGAGTTTGAGTTGAGATTGAGTTCCGAAGAGATTTTAAAGGCCGATTCGCAGGCTTTAAAAGCTCTGGTGAGCCTCGGCTACTTTTTTTAAAACACGCGCTTCCTCATTTTGACTTATCGCTAATTGGCCGGAATTTTGCTTCATCCTATTTAAGGTACCTCATACTGATAACTAACACCCGAGAGCTTCGACTCTCGGACTGGAGAAATTATGAATCGACCCATTGAGAAGTTTATTGAAAACACGGAGTCGATCGTCGATGGAGACTATGGTGATTTCATGCGTAAAGAAAATCTATACTTTCTTCAGATGATGGAAGAACTTGGGAGCCTCATGTCCCACGAGACCAAAAAAAAATTATTTGAAATGCAAAATTATATTCAATTTTCACCAAGTTGGGATATTGAGCAGACGCGGCGCCAGGTCATTCAGGACGCGCAGATCATCGATCACATGCTCGTAAATCGCCCCAGCGAAATGGTACAAACCAACAGCGCCTTAGAATTTGTGCCCATTGGACATCCCGCTCCAATTTAATTTGAAATTGATCCGACAGGTCGGTCAGGGTACGACAACAGCGTACCAAAACGCGGAGGTTCCGAATGATCGAACTGTGCAAATTCTTTTACTTTATTATCGCCTTTATGACTTTTTCGAATCGCCTTCAAGCCCAAGAAATTCCTTTTGGGCGCTGGCAGCAATCTTGTCTTCACCGAAATATCAACGAAGAACGTTTTACATCTGAAACGGTTACCTACATTGAGACTTATTTTACCGACGACACTTGCTCAACCGAACTTTTTTCTTTTCTCTCACAAGGCCCTTATGTGCTTGGCGCGAATAATAATAGAAATAATATCGATTTTGCTTTCGCGGTGGCCGCAGTCCGCACCCCTTCTCAAATTGTTGTCGATTCATTTAATAGACGCTCTGTATGCGGTTGGCAGAATTGGTCCGTCGGTGAGACCAAATCTATTCTCAATCAAATGTGTGATTTTTTTAATCTTGGAAGAAATTTTCCGGCACCACGATACGCTGAGAAAAAATTTGGGATTTTTAAAATTGAAAATTCTCAGCTTTATTTCGGACGTCTCACGCGCGACAATGATGGCTCAAATGAACAAAAAAGACCAATCCTGTGGAATCCTCGTCCCTACCAACGGATAAGCCCAGACGCCCGATAAGCTTGGGGTCGCGTAGCAGGTGCGTTTCGCTCAGTGCATTTGGGCGTTAGCTCTGTCTTCTGCATTCAAAATTTTGAGTGAAGCTTGCAGCTCTTCATCGTGTTTCGTACTTTCGAGTTTGGAAAACAAACTATAAGCACAGGGAACGACAAAAAGGGTTAAAAATGTTGAAACGAGAACCCCGCCGACAACTGAAATTGCCATCGGGCGAATGATCTCTCCACCTGGTCCAAAGGCAAAGGCCTGGGGTAATGCTCCAGCGATTGTAGCAGTCGATGTCATCAAAATCGGCCTCAATCTCACGGGACAAGCTTCAAGCAAGGACTCCCTCACATTTAAGCCCTCTGCTCGCTTATGATTGGTAAACTCCACCAAAAGAATCGAGTTCTTTTTGACAATTCCCATGAGGAGCAAAATCCCGATAAGGCTATAGATATTAAGTGACGTATCCGAAATGCCCATTGCCATAAGGGCGCCTGTGACACTAAACGGAAGTGCGAGTAAAATCACAACCGGATGCAAGAAACTATTAAACTGACTAGCTAAGACCATATAGGCCACAAAAATTCCGAGAATCATGGCAATCCCTAAACTCTTCATCGAATCACCAAAAGCCTGTGAGCTTCCCGACAAAACCACATGGTAGCCTTCGGGCAAAGTCTCTTTGGCAAGCTTTTTCACATAATCCATCACTTCTGATTGAGATTTTCCGGACGTGAAATTTCCAAAAATACCGATAGCGCGTTCACGATTGTAGCGCGTGATCGTTAAAAGAGTTTTTCCTGGATTTGTACTCACGAGTTCTTGCAGCGGAACCTGCCAACCCATAACATTTCTCACGTAAATTCCATTGATATCTGCGGCCGAACGATTTTCGCTCGCGACAAGTTTGATTTGAATATCATCGCGGTGACCAGCCGAATCGGTATACTTATTGGGGAGAAGTTTGACGCCTCCGACAAGAGCGGCAATAGTCGTTGAAATCGATGACACCGGCACGCCTCGCAAGGCCGCTTTTTCACGATCAGGAAAGATTTCGGTTTCGGGCATATCAGGGTTATAGTCGCTGTTGACATCAGACATATAGCCGCTGGCCGCCATTTTATCTCTCATCTGGATCGCAAGCTCGGCGAGTTTGCTCCACTCAGGCCCCTGAACTTCAAACTCAATCGGATAACCACGTTGTGCACTAAAACCAGTGAGCGACAAATCAAGAATCGCGACGCGATCCACACCCGGAAGTTTTTGTAAAGCATCACGCATATACTGCATAAATTCTTGCTGACTTGGTCGTTTCTTAAATGGCTCAAGAATTGGCCTCTCTTTAACATCTTTCATGGTAATGAAACTGATTCCTTGATTCACGAGACCGCCGCCAAATCCGCCGACAGCAACGTAATAACCTTGGATTTCTGGCCTTGTTGCGAACAACTTTTCGGCTTCTTTAAAAGTGAGGTCGGTTTGACTGAGAGACGACCCCATTTTGGTGTAAAGGGTCACCAAAAAGCGACTCTGATCTTGCGGCGGAATAAATTCCTTTCTTAAGTGCGGAAAAATCGATAAGGACACTCCAAATAAAATCAACGATACGACAATAACAGACCACCGCCAATTCAGGCAAAGTCCCAAGGCTTTCTTATAAAAATGTGAAAGCTTATCCATGCCCTCACTCACTTTTCGAGTGACAAGATTGTCACTTCGCAATTTCAAAAACTGCGAGCAACGCATCGGCGCCAATGTCAGGGCCTCAAGAAGTGAAATCATAACCGCAACTGAAATGGTGACACCAAATTGGAAAAAGAATTTTCCGATGATCCCGCTCATAAAAACCACAGGTACAAAAATCGCCAAAATTGCAAGTGAGGCGGCGACGGCTGCGCCCGTGATTTCTCTTGCTCCTACAAGGGATGCCAACACCTTATTCTTTCCCATCTCGACGTGACGGGTGATATTTTCTAAAACCATAATCGCATCGTCAACGACGATCCCGATCGATAAAGAAAGCCCCATCAAAGTAAAACTATTTATGGTGAAGCCCGCGAATTTTAGAATGATAAAAGAACCAATGAGTGAAACAGGAATGGCAAGAATCACGTTAAAAGATGAACTGAGCGTGCCGAGAAATAAATAGCAAACAATTGAAGTCAGAATAACTGACAAACTGAGAGTGAATAATAATTCATTGACCGAGTCTTTGATAAATTGGGTGGTATCGGTGACAATTCCCATATCCATACCTTTGGGCAGGATCTCTCTTAAGGCTGCAATTTTTGCTTTGACGGCGTCGGCGATGGCAACTGCATTTGTTCCGTGCTGTTTAATAATTCCAAGACCGATGGTTGGCGCAATCTGGTTGTAACGTGAGACGCGCCTAATTTCATCGGTGGATTCTTCACAACGTGCGACATCGCCAATTCGAATTTTTCGGTAAAGCGGCAGGCCCTTTCGCGCTGGTACAACCAAGTCCTCGCACTGTTTTGCATTCTCAAATTCCGAATGCACGCGTACGAAGGTTTCTTTTGGTCCATCATCTTGATAACCTGTTGGCGAGAGTTGATGCTCTTGATTGACCGCATTAATAATATCTTCGACCGTCACATCTTTTTGGCGCATTTTTTCTTTCGCAGTCCAAATTCGCATTTGTGGATCCACAAATCCACCCAGCGAGACATCCCCAACGCCATTGACAGTCGTCATGGCATCTTTAAGGTGATCTCGAATAAACAACGCAAGATCTCGCAGCGTCGCCTTTGTACTATAGACTGCACTCCACATAATGGGTTGATCGCCAGGATTGGTTTTTGTGATGACCGGCGGATCAATCGTCTGCGGCAAGTTTTTCTGCGCTTGCGAAATTTTCGTCTGCACCTGTTGAAGCGCAACATTGATATCTTGCTCAAGCACAAATTGAATTGTGATCTGCGTGAGCCCCTGTTGCGAGGTCGACTGTACAAGCTGAACGCCGTCAACGCTCATGACAGCGCTCTCAATAATATCTGCAACGGCGGTCTCCATCACATCCGGCGAAGCCCCAGGCCAACTCACTGAGATACTGACGACAGGAAAATCAACATCAGGCATTTGACTAATACCCATCGACAGGTAACAAATGGCTCCGAAGACCAAAAGTCCTGCCATGAGCATCCACGCAAATACCGGTTTTTTGATGGAGATATCGGATAAAGTCATATGCGAATTTTATTTCATTCTGGTGAAAGGTCAACTCAAAGAGTCGAGACCCAAGTTAATCACTAAATAAACATGACAAAGCCTACCAATTGATCGGATCATAAGTGCATGACATTTGCATCTCAAAACTCACCTAGGAACTTACCGATGAAGTCACCCGTGGCTCGCACTCTAACAATTTTGGGAGTTTTTTTTACCATGTTTAATTTTTCATATACAAAGGCTGCAGAATTGAAAGTCGGTGACGCCGCTCCGCTATTTTCAGCAATGACTCATGAAGGAAAAAGTTTTGAGCTCAGTTCCCAAACAGGGCATTACATAGTCTTATTCTTTTATCCAAAAGCCGGTACACCGGGTTGCACGAAACAAGTTTGTGCGTTTAGGGATCACATTAATAAGATCAAAGAGCTTGGCGCCGAAGTTTACGGCATCAGCGCCGACAGCGTTGAAGATCAAATGAATTTTCATAAAAAGCATAATCTCTTATTTAGCCTACTTGCTGACCCCGACGATAAAATTATCAATTCTTTTGGGGTAAAGATGCCTCTGCTTAAAATTGCAAAACGTTGGACTTTTATTTTGGATGAAAACCTCGTGATTCGTGCAATCGAAAAAGATGTCGACCCAGCTGTCGATGCCGAAAAAGTTGCAAACATCATCACAACTTTAAAACAGAAAAAGTAACAACGCCCCGGACTGAGGGCTTTCGAAGCCATAGTTACTACTATGATCCGAGAAAGCGCGAGGGAGGAGAGCCTTTGAAGATGGCCCGAATCTGCGCGTCAGCAATGTTACCAGGCCCAGTAGGGGCCGGTGGCTAGACTCGAGACTTGACTCTCAAGCCCAACATACACACGGCGACCAAAGAAAAAGGGTAGTCCCCAATCGAATGAGGCGCTTTGTGTACCTGCCAGATTGCTAAAAACTCCGACTGGAGCTTGAAAATTGGCCATTAAACTATCGGCGTTTGCAACTTCAAATGAAACATCGGCACTCGTAACTACGTCACTGCCCGACTGGGTCGCGCTAAAGCTTGCGGTCGCAGTCGGACAATAAAATCCGTCTTGAGCCGAATTCAATTGACAGGTCGCTAAGCCCTTGGGCTGAGGAAAAAACAATCCATTTGAGCCACTATCGATAAAACTTTGAGGATAAGTCTGTGACTGAAATTGAGTCTGGAAATTTCCGGATTGATCAGCTGCGAACACTTTTTGACTGCCAGGCTTATTGTTATCTCGAGTACCAATGCCAATAGTCAAAGTCCCATTGAGATTTGCAACTCCACCACTTGGAACGCTCGGCAAATCCAAAATGACGCCATTATTATCGGCAGGCAACTTCGCAATTGGATTTATGACTTGTTTATCAAGTGGCTGAGTCGTTGAAGTGCAGCTCGTTGAGGTACAAGTGTAGTAAATTCCCGCGGTCGCATCCTTTACGCAATTGTCGCCGCAGTCGTGAGTGAGCACACCGACACCCAAAATTCCATTATAGCCTGTTTCGGTTGCACTGGCACTAGGAGTTGCGCAAGACTTTGGAAGAGTCTTAAAACTCGCATCAATCACTTGAATTGGAATTTGCACGCTTGGTTCATCACCCAAAACGACGTCAGCAGTTTCTATTGGTCCCCAGGTATTTGAAGTTCCAAATTGAGCGCATTCTGCGATGGGATCTCCAGAAGCACTCGTCACTTGGTTTAAACTCACCTTGATTTCAGAAGAAAAAATCCTCAAACCGTAGCTACCTGTATCAAGCAATACATTCGGAATGGTCTGGCACTGAGTCGTTCCGGGTGCACAAATTTTTACACTCACGCACGGCTCGTTTGCATAAGCATTTAGCCCACAATTTCCAACAGACACGGGCATGATATTGGCCGCGAACTGGCCGGCATATTGGTTGCCATCAATTGGTGCGGCATCATGGTTTTTTCCACCACAAGAACTTATGACAACTCCTAAAAATATCCTAAAAATAATCCCTAATAGTTCTGTCGGTGATTTCAAATTTTTCATTGCAGATTCTCCACCACAAAATTCTTCGGAAACAAACTTGGATCATAAGCTTTTCCTTGAACACTTCGCATATGACCTGATTGATGCAAAGTCATTTTTGGCGTCTGTAGCAAAACTGGGTAGCGCCCGGGTTTTCGGGGAGCTCGCTCCATTTGATTTTGATATTCTGAATAATAAGTCCCCAAAATCTGACTTAAATCAGGATGAGAATTCCCGGCCCAGGTGAGAGCAAATACAATCCCGTCTTTATTGACATATTGGCGAAGTTCTCCTTTAGCCGAGCTTAGGATGTGCACCTTAAAATCTGGAGCCTTGCTCAAAGCTGTCTTTAACGAAGCGGCATGTCCCTCAATCTTCCTACTCACAAATCCCAAAGCTTGCTGGTCATTGTCTATACTCTGCTCAAGGTCACCAAGACTTGCATGCGCGAGAGTTCCTGAAAATAAAAATATGAAGACACTTAAAATATTTTTTCTGAAATTCTGACCCATGATCTTTGAGCATTGCAAAATGGCAAGACAAAAAAATGAGGCCAATTCAGGCTATATTGGTTTTTAAATCCAAATGAAATTTGGCTGATTCAAATTGTCAAAGCCCTGTCAAAAACTTAGACAGTCGCTGACTTTGACTTAGCGTTCTTCATAGGGGGCATAAGTCGGCGCCCACTCCATACCTTCACCCACGAACGGACCATTGGCATCAAGCTCCGGAAATATCGGCGAAATCGAGGCTGCTGGTCGAGGCACAAAACGATTTGCGTCGATGGCTTCGCGGTTGAGGCGATAAGTGGCCTTTGTCCAATTCAATCTCAAGGTCTGAACAAGTTGTTTTTTTTGTTCAACACTGACACCCGGATCAAGTAGATCTAAAAAGAGATTTTCATTTGCACCAATTTTCTGTCTCGTCCAATCAAATGCGGTTCGGTACATTGGTGCCACATTTTCATTATACGGAGAAGGGCTATGAAAGCCAAAAACCAAATAGGCTCCAGAGAAGAGATGCTTCATCAAATACGGGTAATTGTAAGAGTGACTGCCATCATACAATCCGATATCTGGCAAAACCCTCTGAGCATTAAAGGTCAAACAATCCTTGAAGTTAACCGGATCACGACATACTTCAGCTTTGGGACCATTTGAGAAGTCTCCGTCATATAAGGTGTAGAGTTCATGTCTTTGATATTCAAGGCTATGACGACTATAAATATTGCCGAGCATTTGGCTTCGTCCTTTGGCAGAAGAAAAATAGATTTTCTCAATTGCCTGTGGAGATAAATACTCGCCATGAGGGCCATGGGGTTCTAAATTTGCGAGGCCCCAACAGCCTCCAATAAAAATAATCTTAATGCGGGCAAAATACTCCTTCATGGCTGGATATTTTTTCACCGATTCGAGTAATGTCGGAAAATAAATACTGCGAAGATAATAGTCATTTGCGTCCGTCTCATCACTGTGCCAGCCCATGCCCGGGATCTGATGTCCCCCAATATAAAGAATGTCGGGAACCAAGTCCTGATCAAGTTGCTCTTGATACCAGCTGGCGTCTCTTTCGCTGATCACCGGCGGGGCAGTCATCTGCGAAATGTCTGCGGGGCGATAGCCACCGGTATCGAAATTATATCGCGAAAATCCAAACGGATTTTGTTGCTTGATATTTGGAAGTCTGATTTCAACGAAAGTCTTGCCCTTGATTGCTCCGTGACCTTGAATTTCAGTTTTAATAAACCGAAATACGCTGGTACCGCCAAGCTGAATATGCAGAAGTCGTATCGGACGCTTTTTAAAATCTGATTCAGACTGATCACTAACAGACGGGCCTTTTGGCACCTCTTTTTCAGAGCTAGCGAGACCTTCATTAGCTTCATTAGGACCTTCATTAGACTGAGGGGCTGACGTTGAACTGACCTTAGCCACCAACTCGTCTAGCTGAGCCTGGTCTTGAGCCACAGCTGACTCCTTGGCCTTCTCTTTCGCTTTAGCCTCGTGGGCAATTACAGCGATCTGATCGACCTCGGAAGCAGGTTGAGGCGCGCGAGGCGCTGGTATGGTTTTGGGCTTCGGCTTCTGACTCGCAGGGGGTGTCGGATTCGACATTAAATTGCTTCCCCGCAACTGATCGATAAAGCTCTGAAGCATATTATGACCAGCTGATGATGCGTCTTGGGCCAAAACAAGCTGCGGACGCAAAGCCACGACCAGTAAGGCAAAATTTAAAAGTGTAAATAAAAGTTTTTTTACTGAAATTTTTCTCATATCCCTGCCCAATATTGTCACTCAAAGCACAAAACGACAGCTTTATGGCCGATGTCAAAATCGACAAACGCCACAATCGCCTGAGTTTTTGTGCAATTCTTCGATTACCTCGTTGTCTATCTGCAACCGCCATACCTGCTTACGAAAGCAATTCAGGTTCTTATATTCGAACCGGCCTTGAGCTTGCAAAATGTGAAATCCCGGAGGTTCAAATATGAATAAAAATGATTTAAAGGCTATTTCTGCTCTTTTCGTCCTGAATTTCGGATTATTTTCTTGTGCAAAGGACAAGACCGAGGAAACCGCAAAACCCGCAAGAGTCGATAACTTTCGGCTTGCCGAACCCGTCGTGCATGCTCAGTTTAAATCTAACGGCACACACACCCCCCTCAACGAGAGTCTCATCACTCTGAACTCAAAACTGACAGAGGGGCTCGATCCAACCAGTATTGTCGAAATCCCCTCACTTAAAAATCATAATTTTACTGAAGACCCAATTGAACTTAAAGTTCGAAGTCTATGCACCCCGCTTGAACCAGATCCACCAAGCCGCGACTATAAGAATCAACTCTTAAATGCTCAAAGCTTTAAGCTTTTAAATATTTTAGATCCGATCTTTATAATTGAAATGTCGAGCAAACAAAAGACAGCGCAATGTGCACTTGCTTTAGAGTTTGTGAACAAAAACGGCTCAACCGAAGTTTTTAAATATAATGAGGTACTGATAGCTCCCCTGAGCAAGGATCAGAGTGCAGAAATCAGTCTGATCCTTAAAGACCAAAATGATAGGCTTCCGATTGTTGAAGAAAATCGAAATAAATATATATCTTATCCGCTGATGGCCCAAACCAATTTCAACTATATTACGACCGAAGACGAAAGTGTGTTTTTGGTCTGCGATAATTTTATGACTGAGACCTTAGTGAAAAGCAAAAATGAATTGATACTCTCCCAACTCGCACGTTCAAAAATTATTTGGCAAAAACCACTTTCAAATTTATTCAAAGAGGTTGATTCGAGAGTTTCGAAACCAGCGCAAGATTGCCGTGTGATGATCGAATTCGGACATAAAGAACGTTCAATGAAGTTTAGTCGTCAATTTCGCTTGCTTTTTAAAACACCAGATTTAAAAATTAAAAGTGAGCTAAGGCCGAACTTTTTCGCAACAATTTCGCCTTCGCATCCGTTAACCGCTGGTGATACTTTTGAGGTCTTACATCTAGATATCTTTAATCCCAATGATTATCCAGCGACGCTTGCAATACCCTATTTCAATATGCAAGTTCTCGCCATTTCTCCGAATCTTCCGCCGGGGCAAAAATATGGCTATGCAGCGACCGTAAAAATATTCACCGAAGGTTCTGACGAAATCACTCAAAATAGCTTTCCAGGAAAAGTAATGAACGTCGTGCCCGGAGCTCACCTACAGATCAGCTACCGACTTGGTCTCACCTCAAATTGTCAATACCTTGTTCCTCGTGCAATAGAAGAAGGCTATCCGCACAATCGAGATTATAGCGAAGTCTATCTTCGAATCTTAAACGACCTTGCGATATCACAGGTTGCCAATCCCATTCTCGATAAGGATAGCTCTAAAATTGAGATCTACAAACTTTATGAGCACCCCGATGAGGGTAGCTTGCCCAATGCAAGTTGGCGCTCAGAAAGCGCCAAAAACATGTTGTGTTTTAGTTTTTTACCACAATAAGATCCCAAGTCGTCCTCGACCACCTAAAAATGAGTATCAACTTTGGGCGGTCGTGGCGACTCAAGCTAAATCCCGGTAAGTTTTTCTAAAAACACATCGGCACGCATGCTCCCAAACCCAGTTACGGCATCCCAGCCTGGGCCAGCTTTATATGTACCATTGGCTCCTTCAATAATGTCGCGAAAGAGGTTCGCACGCTCAAGGTTCGACAAAGAATAGATGATTGGATTTAGAAATCCGAGAGTTTGTTTTGTTCTTTGAGCTCGGGATTCGGCAACAAGAGCTAAGAAACCTGACCACTGAGGAGCAGCCATACTTGTACCACCGATCACGACCCAAGTCGCTCGACCATAAAGGTGTGCCCAGATCGCTTGTCCACTGGCCGGGTCGGCGTTAAATGCGACATCTGGATAAGACCTTTTCAGATAAGGTGCACCGAGAGCATTCTGATAGCTTGGAAGATCCCAAACTCCACTAATACCGCCGCCGCTACCGTTCCAGGCCGTTTCAGTCACAGACGTATCTGAGGCAATTGCAAGTGTGGTCCCGCCAACCGCAACAACATCTGGATTTGCCGCTGGCCAATCGGCGCGATTTGTACCATCTTGACAGCTATCAGAACCACTGTCGCCGCTGGCAACCAAGATATTTACTCCTTGGGCAACGGCACGCGCAAAAACTTTAGCCATTTCATCCCTATGACTTGGAGTGACCAGAGGTTCGCAACTTCCCCAACTGTAATTCACAACTTTGGCCCGATTATCATCTAAGATCGACGTAAAGAGTTGCAATTCTCCCGCATCATCGTTGGTTGCCGATGCAAAAACGTGAACGCTGGCACCTGGCGCAATCATTCCTGCAAATTCGGCATCAAGTTGAGTTTCCATGGCAGAGTTTTCTGAGTAAACGGCATCCCCATTAAATTTCACCTGATCAACACTTGGGCTCGGATTTAGTTTCGAGGCATTGTAAAAATACGTGACGTCGTCAATGTTAAACCCATCATAAGTGGCAATAGCGATGTGTTGGCCTTTTCCGGTAATGCCCGATTGATAGATAGCATCGAATGCGTAAGCTGATTTAATTGCCGACTGCGATACCCCTTGTGGCTGATCAGATGACGCCTTGGCCACTATAAATTTTGGAAAAGCTTTACGAGTATTATCTAAGCCGCTGACGTTGGCGACTTGAGAAAGATCATTTGGAATTTTCACGTCAAGTAAATTGCGATACTTATTTTTTGAAAGCTTTTGAATTCGCGTAGAAAAAACGTTTTCAAACAGACTCTGATCCGCGCGAACAGATATCCACAAATGCGTCTTTGACTCACTCATTATTTTAAAACCATTACTTTTCAGGTTTGAAATTAAATTTTGATAGTCTTTTTCTGATGGCGCCGAAATTCTTTTGAGTTCCTCAGGAGAAAAAGGCTTTTGATAATGCAAAGAAACCGGGCTCAGAACATTGGCCGCAAGATCCTCGATTCTTACTTTTTCTTTTAATCTTAAAACTGCTGTTATCGGTCTACTATACGAGTTTACGCTCATAACAAGTATAAAAGTCGCTGCTGCCAGCCTTCGGATATCCTTCATAGTTTCCTCCATGAAACTAAATCGCAACCAGAAATTGGATTCTATTTGAGGAGTCAGAACTTTTTGGGTAGCAATTTATTTGTTGTTTAATTTGTCCCGCGCTGAATCCATCCTAGATTTCAGCGCCCCCCTCGTCCAATACATCGCCATCTGTAAGAGTATCAGGGCGAGCTCGGATTAGGCATATGACGAAAATCGAATTTTATAAAAATTAAAGGTCCATAATAAATATCTCTTTGCCAATCAATTAAAAAGTCTTGGCTTAATACAGATCAAGGGATGGTGGAAGCAGACGCGCGATGAGCACCACAAACCTCAAAACTTACTGACCACGATACGGGTCAGTAGGAGGCCTAGAAGTAACCAAGCAATTTGTTTCTTTTCTCTTTTAAGATGCCTCATACTCGGCAGAAGAAAATCAAACATTAAACAACCCAAGAGGCTTCCAACAGCGACGCTACTTATGATCATCGCAATATTTTCACTTAAATCATTTCTCAAAAATATAGTGGCAACGACCCCAAAAGGCAGCGATAGACAATAGGCTGAAATGATCATGACAATCAGTTTTCTCGAACGCTTTTCATTCATAAGAATCGAAGAGAAAGTCAAAGATTCATAGCCCTTGTGGGTGACCAGAGCTAAAAAGACATTTCTTGAAATTTGGCTCGAATAAGAGCTCGAAAGCGCCAGCAGCATCCCACTTGCGAAACAATGGCTCATGATGGAGAGCAAGAAAATCTTATAGTTTTTTCCAATATGAAAATGCTCGAGATGATAATTCTCGGTGTGGCTATGATGCCTTAGATGTGAAAGATGGATGAGCGAATAAACGAGGCCCACAAATATCGCAATATAAAGACTTCGGCTTCCGCCGATTTCAAAAACGTCGGGCAGTAGGTCAAAAAAACAAACACCTATCAATGCTCCAGTTCCAACAAGAAAAAAAATTTCAGAATATCTCTGAACGCCTTTAAAAATAAAAGGCAGAATACAGAAAAAGAACATCCCAAAAAATAAACTAAGAGTTTGTACGCTAAGACTCAAACATGACCCATTTCACAAAATTTCAATTG
>Ga0207070_1087_pt1 | contig 23012 bp, 21 predicted proteins | sample Alteio_BWMinHeat_92_FD_153591 | JGI IMG/M metagenome (GOLD analysis project Ga0207070, IMG submission 153591) | Enriched cells from forest soil in Barre Woods Harvard Forest LTER site, Petersham, Massachusetts, United States -... | ecosystem: Environmental > Terrestrial > Soil > Temperate forest >...
TTGAGTGACCTCAAAACGCTTTTTATGAAGGGCCTCAGCAAGTTCTTCTTGAGTGGAAGCATCACCCTGGCTTAAGAGTTCTTTGAGCGAATGGAGCCTCGATTTATGGCTCTCTTTAGGGTTCGCCTTAAGGCCTGATAGTTGCTGAGACGCCATAGCGAACCTCCGATTTTTTCGCAGCTGATCTTTGCAGTCCTGCGAATATTCCAAACAACAAAGCTTTTTGCGCATGCAAACGATTCTCAGCTTGCTGAAAAACGACAGTCTGCTTATGAGTGGCCATTTCAGGACTAATCTCAAGACCTTTCAGCATCGGCAGACAGTGCATAACGACGCTATCGGCACGCGCTTTTGAAAAGAGTTCTAAATTAATTTGATAGTCCTTGAAAGCCTTCAGACGAACCTCGTTTTCCTCTTCAAAGCCCATACTCGTCCAGACGTCGGTATATAAGGCATGCACCCCTTTCACAGCCTCTTGTGGAGTCGCAAATTTTTTGATTTTGGCTCCTCCAAGACTTGCTCGCAAATGAGCCCGGCCCAATATTTCTTCGTCTGGTTCGTAGCCCTCTGGACAAGCATAATGGACATCAACGCCGACATAAGGAGCGAGCAAGAGCAAGGAGTGCAAAACATTGTTGCCATCACCGACGTAGGCAAGCTTCAGTCCTGAAAGCCTTGAAAACTTTTGCTTGAGAGTCAAAAGATCTGCGATCGCCTGACAAGGATGATGCAAATCTGAAAGTCCATTAATAACCGGAATAGTCGCATGCATTGCGGCTTTCTCGAGATAAGAATGCTCAAAAGTTCTGATCATCACGCCATGAACCATCCCCTGAAGAACCTGAATAGTGTCCTCTGGATCCTCGTTCTTCTTTTGATTGCCGAGAAGCTCGATGACATTTCCACCCAGCTCTGAGATGCCAACGGTGAAGCTGACTCGCGTTCTGAGCGAAGGTTTATCGAAAATAAGTGCTAACGTCTTTGCCTTTAAAATTTGAGACTTCACACTCTCACGCCTGAGCCGAAATTTTTCAGCAAGCTCCAAGAGAGAGAGGAGTTCTTCTTGAGAAAGTTCTTCACCCGTTAAAAAGTGTTTTGATTTAAACCGCATAGTTCTCAACCTTAGCAACTTTTTGTTGAATTTTTTGAAAGGTGCGTTCATTTAAACACCAAGTTCCGATGCGATCATTATAGAGAGCATCGACGCAATCTTGAGCACTCATGACCCTGACACTTTGAACTCCAGATTCAAGAGCATGCAAAATAGTTAAGGTTTTCGTATACATCCCGCCCGTGACCACTTCATCCTCAACCAACTGTTCAAGCCCGAGTTGCGAGATATCTTTAATTGGCATTTTTCGAGCGTCTAAAATTCCTTTTTGATCCGTTAAAAAAATCATCTGGTCGACTTTTAAGGCCGAAGCAATTCTTGAGGCCGCCCAATCGGCATTCACATTAAAAGATTCACCTTTTACATTAGTGCCAAGGGGCGAAATCACCGGGATAGGCGCACTCGCCTGACTCAGAAGATCTTCGAGCCAACGAGAATTCACTTGCTCGACAAGACCAACCATTCCAAGCTCGGGACTTGCCTGAGAGCAGATCAATGTTGGGCCATCGACTCCCGAAAAGCCAAGAGAGAAAAGACCTCGTGCATTTAAGAATTTTACAATTTTGGGATTAATCGAACCACTTAAAACCATCTCTATGACATCCATCATCTCTGGTGTCGTGATTCTTTGGCCACGCACAAAGTCCCATTTTATATTTCGACGAGTCAGCTCAGCATTAATCGCCGGTCCCCCGCCGTGCACCAATAAAACTTGATAACCCAGCGTGCGGTATTGCGTGAGACAATTTGCAAGCTTAACTAAAACACTATTATCTTGAAGAGAGGCGCCGCCAAGCTTGATGAGAATTCGCTTTTGATTCGTATTCATACTCATGAGTACTCCGTATTAATTTCGATATATTTTTTGGACAAATCACAGCCCCACGCGGTTGCTCTCTCGTTACCAAACTTGAGATCTATATCAATGCGAATTTTGGTCTGCTTGAGCAGTGCTCTGACTTCAGATCGATCAAAATTTTGAGGAGCTCCATTTTCGAAAAGGGTTTGACCTTGAATTTTTAAAGTCATTTTATTGAGAGCTTCTGCAGGGACCTTCTCAGCTCCAAGTCTTGCCAAAATTCTTCCCCAATTTGGATCTTCTCCATGCATCGCGGTTTTAACCAAGGGGCTAATCGTAAGTCCGCGGGCGGCCTGTTTTGCGAGCTCCTGGGAGGGGGCCCCAATGATTTCGATCTCAATGAGTTTTCCGGCACCTTCACCGTCCGCTGCGATCGCTTGCGCAAGATACTTCGAGACGTCGATGAGATGCTGCTTAAAAAGCTGAAAATCTGAGTCGTTTTTAAGCTCAACATTTGACTCGCCACTGGCAAGCAAAAAATTACAATCATTGGTCGAGCTATCGCCATCAACACTAATCATATTAAAGCTGACATCGGTTGCATCTCTGAGCATGTTTTGCGCGACTTCTTTTGTCATTTTTAAATCGGTCAGCAGATACCCGAGCATCGTCGCCATATTTGGGTGGATCATTCCTGAGCCTTTGCAAATACCAGTAATACGAACTTCTCCGCCCGATAACTTCACAACTGTGGTCACCGTTTTTGGCACCAAGTCTGTGGTCAGAATTGCGAGCGCAAAATTTTCAGCAACATCTGTCGCCCGATTCACCAACTCCGGAACAGCATCACAAATTTTTTGTGTGGCCAGGTGTTGGCCGATCACACCCGTGCTCGCAGCCAAGACTTGATCGGCCTCGATTTCAAGTTCACTGGCCACGCGTTTCACCATCACTAAATTATTTTGCACACCCTCATCGCCTGTTGCCGCATTGGCTTGTCCCGAATTGGTGATAATAGCGCGCACTTTATCTGAAGGTAAAAGGGCTTGCGAATAAAGAACCGGGGCAGCCTTGCATTCATTTAAAGTGAACACGCCAGCAGCAACGCAGTCCTTTTCTGTATAAATGAGGCCCACGTCTGGACGGTACCTACGAACCCCACAGTTCACCCCACTTGCAAAAAATCCGAGTGGTAAAATGGTTCTATGGAGTCCTGGTCCCGGGGTCATGGCTGCGCCTCGCAAGCTTGGGCCTGCTCAAAAACCCCAGATGCTTCGTTGCCTGGAAAGTCCTCTCGTATTTTGGGATCTTGAACTTGCTTTAGCGCTTGATCCACTAACGAAAAATCTAACGGCAAGCCCAGCAGTTGATTGAGATTTTCTATCGCTTGGCTCGCGGCACCCTTTAAAAGATTATCGATGCAAGAAAACACATATAATTTTCGGCCCACTAATTCATATGAAATATGAGTATAGGGTGTATGGACGACTCGCTTAAGACTCGCGTACTGAGAAATTTTTGTGGAGTGGCGTACCAGACTGTAGCCGGCGTACTCCTCGGCAAAAGCACGAGTGATATCTTGAATATTTTCGGTCATAGCCTCTGCATAAATCCCGGCAATGAGACCTCGCGGAGTCGCAAGCAAATTTGTGGTAAAGTGCGGATCTATGTGCACCTGTGAAAAGGCTTCAATACTTTCTTGAATCTCGGGATGATGTTGATGCTGACCCACTCGATAGGGAAGGCACTCGCCATCGACTTCTGTAAAAAGCAAATTTTCTTGCGCCTTTTTTCCAGCTCCCGAAGTCCCCGATTTTGCGTCAATGACAATGTGTTTTGGATTAATCAAAGAGCGCTTGAGAAGCGGGATCAAAGCCATCGCAATGGCCGTTGCATAGCAACCCGGATTAGAAATCAGCCGGGGGGCCTTTTTAAAAAGGCCCAAACAACGACGTGATGAGAAGGGCTGCAGGCCGTATTCAGCTGAGGCTATGAGCTCGGGCGTGGGATGAGCGAGCTTATACCACTTTTGATAGTCATTTTTCTTCAAACGAAAAGCGCCACTCAAATCAATCACAGTTTTGCCGCTTTTTAAAAGTTCAGGGGCAAGCTGCAATGAAGTTTCAATCGGGGTTGCCAAAAAAACCACGTGACTTGGATCATTTAAAACCTCAGTCGGAGTCGCCGAAATCGACAGGCACTTCACACTTTCAAAGCGTTCATCCATAAGTTCTTCATGTAAACTAAATTCGCCAGTCGCAAACGCCGTTGTCAGTTTGATATAAGGATGTCGAATTAAGAGTTTCGCCAACTCTATTCCCGCGTATCCGCGAGCACCTACAAGAGATGCTGAAAGAGATGCTGAGGCCTTTTGATCTGCTAGATAATTATGCATAGTTGGTGCATAATTATGTATTTTTATGCATTTGTCAAATTTTTTATTGAATTCCCGATGATTTTGTTGCATAAATATTCGCCTCCACCTTATTTTCGCTCTTACTGAAAGGATATTTCTCAATGCAAAATTCTCAAGACAAGGTTTTGTTAGTTTATAGTGGCGGCTTAGATACTTCGATTTGTATTCCGCTGATGCGTGAAGAATATGGATATAAAGAAGTGATTACCGTCACCATTGACGTCGGCCAAGAAAAAACCGACATCTTGCAAGCGCAAGAAAAAGCAAAGATCATGGGGACCACTCACTTCACCGTCGATGCAAAAGAAGAGTTCATCGAGAAGTTTTGTTGGCCCGCTGTTAAGGCCAATGGCGACTATCAAGGCTACCCGATGTCGACATCCATCGCCCGCCCTCTGATTGCTGCCAAAGCCGTCGAGGTCGCAAAGCAGCTCGGCGTGAAAGCTTTCGCGCATGGCTGCACTGGCAAAGGCAATGATCAATACCGTATCGAGTTTGGTATTCGCATGCTCATGCCCGATGCCACTATTCACGCCCCTGTGCGAGAGCGAAATATGACTCGCTCTTGGGAGATCGAATACGCCAAACAAAAGAACGTGCCGATCCAACAATCCTTAAATAAAATCTGGTCCATCGACGAGAACCTTTGGGGAAGATCGATCGAAGGCGGTCGACTCGAAGAACCCGATTTTGCTCCTCCTGAAGAAATCTTTCAGTGGACCAAATCACCTGAGGCTGCAAATCAACAAGCAAGCCATGTCAAAATTGAATTTAAAGCAGGCCTTCCTGTGGCCATCGATGGGGTCAAAGCCAGCCCAGCCAGCCTAGTTATGAAACTCAATGAACTTGCAGGAGCTCACGGCATCGGCCGCATCGACATCATGGAAGATCGCATGATGGGATTAAAAGTCAGAGAAAATTATGAATGCCCAGGGGCAAGTGTTTTTCTCAAAGCCCACAAAGCGCTCGAAAATCTTGTGCTCACACGTGAAGAAATTAGATTTAAAGCCTTAGTCGATCAAGAATGGAGCCGCCTTGCATACGAAGGCCTGTGGTGGGATCCCTTCAAACAAGATCTCGAAGCCTTCATCGACTCCACCCAAAAACGGGTCACAGGTGAGGTCACCCTTAAACTCTTTAAAGCTCAGGCGAGCATCACCGGGCGAAGCTCTCATTGGGCGCTTTATTCTGAAGACCTTGCTTCTTTTGATACGACCACGTTTGACCAACGCGAAAGCACGGGCTCAGTGAAAAACTTTGGCATGCAAGCACGGCTATTTAACAACTTGGCTAACAAACTTTTATAAAACTTTAAGAGAGAACTTTGATGAAACTTTGGGGTGGAAGATTTGAAAAGGATACGGCAGAAGAAGTCAAAAAATTTTCTTCTTCGATCGCCAGTGACTCACGCCTGGCACAAGTCGATATTCAGTCCTCCATTGCCCATGCCGAGATGCTTGGGAAACAAAAGATTATTTCTCAAGACGACGCTCAAAAAATCGTTCAAGGGCTTCGTCAAATCGAATCCGAGCTTGCAAAAGGCCTATGGAATTTTGATCCCTCTGCTGAGGACATTCATGGTGAAATTGAACGCAGGCTGGTTGAAAAAATCGGAGAAGCCGGAAAACGCGTGCACACGGCCCGAAGTCGAAATGATCAAATCGCAACCGACACCCGCTTATACCTAAACGAAAAAGTCGAATTCATCAAAGCTGAATTAAAAAACCTGCAAAGCGAACTTTTAGCACAAGCGCGAATCAACACCGAAACCTTAATTCCGGGGATGACCCACTTTCAACATGCCCAACCCATTAGCGTCGCACAACATTTACTCGCCTATTTTTGGATGTTCGAGCGGGACCATGAACGCTTGCGTGACAGCCAAAAACGGATCTCATCTATGCCGCTTGGCTCGGCTGCGCTCGCCGGAACTGGTTTTCAAATCGATCGCCTCACAACTGCCACAAAACTCAATTTTAAAAAAGTTTCTGAAAATAGCTTGGATGCTGTTTCAGATCGCGACTTTGTCATCGAGTTTTTATCAGCTGCAGCAATCAGTATGATGCATTTATCTCGGTTCTGCGAAGAGATCATCATTTGGAGTTCCCCTGAATTTTCATTTATCGAACTCGGTGATGAGGTCACGACGGGCTCATCGATCATGCCACAGAAAAAAAATCCTGACGTCGCAGAACTGATCCGCGGTCGCGTTGGCCGAGTTTATGGAGCGCTGATGGGATCACTCACCATGATGAAATCCCTACCACTCAGTTACAATCGTGATATGCAAGAAGACAAATTTCATCTCTTTGAAGGCATCGACACCTGGTCTTCTTGTCTCAGTCTTATGCACTTGATGTTGACCAAAATCTCTTGGAAAAAAGACAAAATGTTGTCCGCCTTAAAAGCTGATTTTTCAAACGCCACTGATCTGGCCGACGACCTCGTCCAAAAAGGCATGAGCTTTCGACAGGCCCATGAAGTCGTTGGATTACTCGTGCAAAAGTGTCTCAATTTGAACAAGGGCCTTGAAGATTTAAGTTTGAGCGAGTTGAAGGCGGCTCACCCTTTATTTGATGCCCTTAGCTTATCTAAGCTGCCACATGAGGCGGTTTTAAAAGCTCGCACCTCTGAAGGCGGAACTTCACCAGAAGCCGTCAAGTCGCAATTACTCAAAGCCGAAAAAGCCCTCGAATCTCAATCTGGACCAGCGTGAAGATTCGCATTCTGATCATGTATTACAGAGCATTCGCAAGGATTGCTATAGTCTTCGTGAACAGGCCTTCTGTGATCGGGCTTACGATATCGCTCTCGCACAATGCAAACCTATTTAGATAAAAAATCCGCCTTTGACTTTTTGACTCAATAACGTGGCAAATAGCGACATTTTGCTAGGTCAGATGCGCTTTAAATACATTTAAAACTCAGCTGCGATTGGGCCAGAGCTTGCAGTTCCATCGCATATGGAAACAAACTTATCAAAAGAGGCGAGCCATACTCTCGAAGAAATAACAGGCTTGGTTTCAGTCTTTGACCATCGCTCCCAGGCCGAAACGGTCATGCGTAGCCTTGATGAGGCTGGTTCTGATACGTCCAAATTTTTGATCATTGGCGGAGGCCCTCCAGAAGAAACTCTAGGTGGCCTCAGTGTCTTTGCATCGACACTTTTTAGTTTGGGAATTTCAGAAAACTTAATTGCCCTATTTGCAGACGAAGTCGGGGCCGGCAAATATTTATTGGTCATTCACGGAACCCAAAAAGAGCTCAGTCAAGCACGTCGTATCGCCAAGGCCAGTGGCGCAAATCGCCACAGTCCTTTCATACCTCGAAAAATCCCTCCGGGTGCTACTAGCGTCTATGATTAATCAAGCTTTCGCGATCGCATTTTTTTTGTTTCAGATCTTTTTGTTTTAGCTCGCAAACGCTTTTCACGCGCCCCCCGACTTGGCTTTGTTTTAATTCTCTTTTTTTGGACAAACAAAGCCTGTGTGAGCATTTCATTTAATTTTTTAAGGGCATCTTTTTTATTGGCCTCTTGATCACGAAAGGCCTCGGATCGAATGATAATTTCACCGGCGATTGTTAACTTTGAAAACAGTTTTTTTAACAAGCGCTGGTGAATTTCTAACGGAAAATAGGTCGAGTGACTTAAGTTCCAGCGCAACTGGATTGCTGAATTGGTCTTGTTGACGTTTTGCCCACCAGGACCACGGGATCTCATCGCGCTGAATTCAATTTCATGTTCAGGCAGATTCATGGGCAAACTATCTCAGATGCCCCCGCGAATCCACAATCTCTAAAACCTTATTTAAAACTTGGGTGAAATTATTTGTATAATCCACTTTCATGAGCGGCAAAGCAAAATCAGGTTGAACACCGTAATTCTCAACATAAGTATCATTTTTTCTAAGCATCAAGCTCGTCGTCAGATGATATTTATAATCTGAAGAGATGGTATTTCTAAATTCCTCTACTGATCCGCCTGCACCTGCGGTGCGCACACCAATCAATTTCACTCGTCCATAATCTTGCAAAGTCGCAGGTGTTGCGTCTCCTGCAGAAAAATCAAATTCATTGATCATCATATAAACCGGAAATTCATAAACTTGAGCCGTAAATACCTGTGCCCCAAGATAAGACTCAATAACTTTACGAAGCGGAATCTGCGCGTAAAGCTGATCCAAAACGGCTTCAACAAATTTTGTAAATGTCATCATCGAAATGGGTTCGCTTAAGTTGGCGTGATTGATATAAGCAGTATGTATCTTTTCATAATTCGCTTTGAGTTGTGGAAGAAGAGCCTTGGCATCAGCTGGAATTGATCCGCTGGTGTCCGTTTCGATCAAATTAATAACCGCAGAATATTGACTCAAATAACCCTGAGTTGGCTTAACGACGAATCTCATGTGTTTTGAGATATCATAAAGACCAGTCAAAGATTTCACCACCATGTCAGAATAAGCCACCATTCCGCCCGGATTGTTGGTTTGATCGATGATCAGATAATCGGTATCTTTGAGTTTTGAAAAAATGTAGTTCAGGCCAAGAGGCATCGTGTAAACCACACTTGGCATATAGCTTGGAAGTCTTAAGAAGCCAACGGTCTTACCTTTATGTTCAAAGGTCCCGGCAAAATAAGCGTCAGCATTAAGTAATTGCCCAAGGACCGGAAACTCAATTTTTTGAAAATCCGCAGGCAGTTTGAAAAAGGGCTCGAGATCGCCGATACCAAGTTTCTTGCCAACATCGCCAGGAGCTGCTGCTGCTTGCGAGCCTGCATCAAGGTTCGTGCTGAGATCGAGCAGAGCATGAACTTTCGTAACAATCTGCTGTGCTTTAAAAATGCGCTCACGCTCAATGTCAGTTAGTTTCAAGAGGTTTCCATCTCGAGCAAGGATATCATCAAGCTGTTGATTGAAAGCTGCGCGTTCGGAGTCGGCAAGTTTGAGATCCTGACTCACGCCCGCTTTTTGTAAGGCCGGCCGATCAACTAAACCGACACCAGAGGCCTTATAGGTGAGACGACAGGTATATGCAGATCCACCTTGAGCTTTATGAAAAGAAAACTCCATTGTTGGAGGAGTACTTGAACCGCCAGCTGGACTTGCACTTGTGCTGGCAAATTGGCCCAAGCGTACGCCTCGGGCTTCGTTAAGACTTGAAAGCATCCGAGCAAACATCATGCGATTGGTAATGGGGTTGCCGTATTTTGCAAAGACCGGCTGAGTCGCCTGCAACTGATCAAGACTTTGCCCTCCAACTGCGACCAATTCGTCGCCGAGTGCAACTGGGCAGTGGCTATCCAGCAGACCATTTCGATTAAAATAAGAGACGATCACAGATTGCTCAACACTTGAAAATTGAATCGGAAGTTCCCATTTCAAAGTGCTCGGAAGCTCCATGGCGACGTGCGCGTCGTTGAGTGAATTGAGAACATCTGAAACTAAAAAATAAAAGTCATTGGAGGTCGCGATATTATTGACTCTCGCGGCATAAGAAAGCTTCAGCTTTGGCCAATTAAGACCGATGGTGGTCTTCTTAAGCTCAAGAGGACCATAATAGGTATCCATCGTTTGAAAAAGACTTTCGAGTTCAATTCGGTAAGCTTCTCGCGAGTCGGGAAGTTGTTGCGCTTTTGCCGAAAAAGATCCCAGCATGAGAACCACTGATAAAAATAATATTGAAAGCTTAACCGACATGAACGCCCCCTTTTGATTGCCCTTAATTTATAGACACATTTCTTGTTACCTTAAAATTTTATGAACACTCATTTTGGAAGATCAAGACGCGGGGACTCAACATTCATAAAGGGTCTATCCCAAATGGAGGGGGGATAGGCTCTAAGTTTGCGCGGGTTGCCATTAAATGAAGCGCTTGAAAGCAAGCTTACACGAGTGCAAAGTAAGAGTAGAAAGCTTGCACACGGAAGTTCGAATGCGCATGGTGAATTATTTCATAAAAAGCTGTCTTAGACTCTATCTGGCAAACGTCCTTTGCAGCTTGCTCGTTCTATTTATCTCTAAAAATTTAATCGCGATGCCGATCGAGATCGACTCGGGAAAAGCTAAGACTGAGTTTGTAGCCATTGGCCGACCGGCGATGCTCAGAGTTCATGGCGAAGCTCAGGGCTTGATGAGTCATTTAAGCCTTGAGCACCAAACTCTCAGTGGCGAAATCATCCTCAAACTCAGCGAGTTTAAAACTGGAATTGAAACTCGCGACGAACATATGAAGAAAAAATACCTCGAGGTAGACAAGTTTCCTGAAGCGACTCTCATTATTAAAGACTTAAATTTGCCAGATTTTAAAGCTGGTGAAAAACGAGATTTAAATTTCAAAGCGGATCTGAACTTGCACGGTCAACGCAAAAACATCGATGTCAGCGGCAATATCGAGGCCTTGAGTGATCGCAACTATAAGATTCATGCCCAATCTAAGCTAAAACTCAGCGATTTTCATATTGAGATTCCTCAGTACGCCGGAATAACAGTCGCCGACCTTGTTGACTTTGAGGTTCTGTTCCAAACAAAAAGCCTTTCCCAATAAGCTATACCTAATACCAGATTCGGCCATTCGATATTATAAAATATTGTGAGCTAAGCTCGCGGCTGTCAGAATTTGAGTGTGATGATCACGACGCGCCTTCCATTCATATTCCTGTGCTCCATATTCATATTACTTCCCCGTCACCAAGCTCTTGCCTGTCAAGATTCACATATTGCTCTCAATAATACCGAGCTTCAAACCGGAAGTTTCAATTCAGATGACTGCTTTCTCAGTCTTGTTCCACTTAATAATGTGGGTTTGGTCTATCGGGATTTTCTTTTTATGAGTGACTCAAGTCTCATGGTCTTTAATTCTTTTGGGGCGGGACCAGAATCAACGACAACTGGAGCGCGAGAATTTATGTTTTTTCCGCGCAAGCAAAGTCTCAGCTACACGACTGTTGATGGCGGGCTTTTGAGAATCGAGTTAAGTGACATTCATTTTGTCATGGATTCAAAAAACTCAAGATTCACGACGATTGAGGGTATTGAATTTAGCCTTGCCCAAAGCATTGATCCGAGCAACAAAGGGGGACTAGAGATTTTGTCGTCGCAAAAACTTTTTCTCGATCTTGGCTTTAAACTCGGCAATGCTCCACGCGTTCAACAAGATCGCAAAGTTTATTTTCAGGACAAATATGCGGCCACTTGCGAGCTGTTGAACTCTGATATCTTTGATTACACTGCCGACAAATATAATCCAAAATTTAAGTTTCCGAGCGATCAAGAGCTCGGGCAGTTTCTCAAACTTCGTTGCGCCAATCTTGATATTTCATCAATCCTCTAAGAGCCTGGCTCTCATCGCCTGAGATCGAGACGACACTTTTTGAAGCGAATACGTAAAGACGTCGTGTCATGAGACAAATTCAATCAAGCTATAAGACGAAAGTCTAGGGAACTGAAAAATGAGTTTTCACCTCCCGATTATTTAAACACTGGTTTTCCCCTCACAAATACCTGAATCCACTTGATTTAAAATCTTCTTATAATGAGAACTCTGTGAGCTTCTCAGGGCTTATACCGGCTCGCGGATTTTTGCCCTGAGCTTGCTTAAAGACTATCCTGACCGTGTAGAACATCAAAACTTCGAGTCCCTCATGTAAGCTCGCTTGAAGATTTTTATGTTTACTCAATTTTAACAGTCAGAAAAGGAAGAGCTTATGGAACATCTTTTGAGAAGAACCTCTCATCTCGCCCCTAAGATCGTAAAGATACTCTCTTCGATTTTTGTCGTCGCAGTACTCAGTGCCTGCGGAAAATCGGACTCGGGGTACCAAACGGTCGATAAATCCTCGCTGATCGGTCAATCGTCAGTCTTCAGTTCGGCAGCTGTCGCGCCAACTGATCCGACTCCGACTCCCCTACCCAGCGGCGTTTTACTCTGCCCGGACGGCAGCAAGCCTCGCTTAGATAATCCAGTTCCATGTCCAACACCGGCTCCGACTCCTGCACCGACTGCCACTCCAGACCCCAATGCAACACCGGCTCCGACTCCGGCACCAACTGCCACTCCTGCTCCAACACCAGCTCCTACTCCGGCACCAACTGCCACTCCAGCTTCAACACCGGCTCCGACTCCGGCACCAACTGCCACTCCAGCTTCAACACCAGCTCCGACTCCGGCACCAACTGCCACTCCGGCTCCGACACCAGCTCCTACTCCGGCACCAACTGCCACTCCGGCTCCGACACCAGCTCCTACTCCGGCACCAACTCCTAAGCCGACTGCCACTCCGGCTCCTACTCCGGCGCCAACTGTCACTCCGACTCCAGCACCTATTGGTGGCGGCACTCCGATCGACCATCCGATCCAATATATTTGTTCGGATACTCGCGAAAAGAACAGTGGTTCAAGTGTTAAAACATCGCACCGCCTCGAAGTGAATCTCGTTGACGTCGATGACGGACACGTTGCTTGCCGATATGGCCAAAATGTTCGCGAGGATATTTTAAATGAGAAGAATTTAAGTTTCTTAGTCTGCAATAATTTGCCTAAGAGTACTTATATTGTTCGCGTGATCGATCCCGATGCTTTGGTCAAAAACAACTTGCTCTACAGTGACCTCTTACCACTTTCTCCAAATGACTTCTTGTTTATCAACAAAACTTTAAGTGGCTGGATTTTCTCAGATCACAAGATGTCTGACGATGAATGCAATCGGCACTACAAAACTAGTCAAAATTCTCGTCAATACAACAGACACAATGACGACGAGGCGACTGATGACCACGACTCAGAGCAAATCGTTAAATTCTTCATTGTCTACGAAGCCAATGTCGTAGATGCGACTTGTGACCAACACGCTTCACCTCTTTTCATCGATGTCGGAAACAGCGACAACGGCGACATGCAGTTGACGGCTCCGCTCAACGGGGTATTCTTCAACCTGCTCGGCCAAAACGCGAAGCCGGCGGCCAACACGCCCGTGCAAGTTTCTTGGTTAAGAAACACACGTTATATGTTCCTAGTGAAACCAGATGCTCATGGCGAAATCCATGGCATTGACCAGCTCTTTGGTAACAACACCATGGGACCAGATGGTCAGTTTTCAGCAAACGGTTTTGATGCCCTTGCAAAATGGGATGGAACCGATGCTTCAGGAACATATCGAGTTGCTGCTCCCGATGGCAAGATCGATAAGAATGACCCGATTTTCTCGCAATTACGAGTTTGGCAAAATCGCAGACTCGATGGTATCGGCCATGCTGATGAACTCTATACGCTTGAGCAAGTCGGCATCACTGAAATTGATCTGAACTACGATCATAACTACTCAGAGCATGATATCTATGGAAACAGCATCGAGTATAAATCAGTGGTCAAATACCTCGACGGAACCATGAAGCTCATTTTCGACCTTTGGTTTCGATATCTTTAGTTATCTCGAGAAGTTTCGATAACTCCCTCACAATCAGGAGCCCCAAAAGGGCTCCTTTTTTTTTGCTTTTTTGGCATATCATTTGAAACCTACCCGATAGTTATGGATTCATTAAAGTCAGGCTCTCCTATAGAGAATTAGAGAGCTTCACAAGGAGCATTTGCGAGCCAAAAATGAGTCCAGTGAGACAAAAAATGTTTCATTTTTTTTATTTTAACATCGAACTCTTTGAAAATGAGGCCCCTCATGTTGCGTAATTTGTTGCTGCTGTTTGTCCTGTTGGCCGTTTGTACAACGTCGCACTCATTACTTGCGGGCCCAAAGCTTACAACTGGTAAAAAAGCGGCCCCCACGCTAGCATCTCAGAGCTTCCAAGAGAGTGATTTAAACCCAAATACAAAAGAAGTTTTAAAAAGCTACGATGCTGACAAACTCCGTCGTGGCTCCTATATCGATCTCGGAAATGGCGTGGTCATTTTTGTTCGTATGCTTGGAACTCCTGCGCCAGACAAACCGATTATAGTCATGCTTCCTGGCCTAGACGACAACTTGGGCGACTGGAGTGGACTAGATAAAATGTTAGCTGACCAAGACTATTGTGTTCTCACTCCTGATCTTCCAGGACAGGGCTATTCTCTTTTGCGCACTGGAACCAATTGGGGTGATCTAAGTTTTAAAGCCCAAGTCGAAGTTGTCGATCGATTGAGAAAATTTGTTGGATCTGAGAAAATTGTGCTCGCCGGTCTCTCTTATGGCGGCGGGATCGCCCTTGGTTATGCAGGCATCCACCCCGAAAATGTTAACAAGGTGTTTGCATTTGATCCCTTTATTGCACCCATTGAGCCGCAAGAAGATCAAATTTTAGCAATGGTCTCCTACTATCGCACCTATGTGAATCCCTTTATCAGTGAAGAAGAGGCCTATGAAATCATTTTCAGAATGGTCGTTTACACAACTTATCCCTTAACCGAACCTAAAATTTTAGCGCATGTGAACGAGCCCGAAGCCGTCGTTCAGTTAAGTGTTAAATTAAGAGGTGCCAATATTTCTGAGGTTATGAAAAATGCCCCGGCAGGCTCAGTGGTGATGATTCGCGGGTCAGAAGATAAGTTTGTAACCCAAGAGGTGGTCGTTAAGGCCTGGAAAGGCCTGGCTGCCAATGTCCGACGAGCCTTGTTCACCATCCTAGGCGTTGGACATCGAACAACCACCGACGATCCAAAGTCTTCCTTTAACATTATTCATGGAGTTTTAGATCCAAACAGTTCCATCGAAATGGGCGGAGAATATGTCGTCGATTCAACAACTCATACGATCACAAAAGTGAATCGAATCGAGAAAAGAAGCTTGGTTGACTCCGACAGCAAAATTTTAACTGACAAAAAACAATCATCAAGCGGCTTAGCAGCTCGCCAAAAAGCAATTACGGCAAAGCTATGGAATGGTCTCCATGTCCTTAGTTGCAAGGCCCTGTTCTAACAGGCTCCTGAGATCGCTTTAGAGCTTTTGTATCCAGCCATTGATGTCGGGCTTTTCACCATATTGAATGGCTGAGATTTCTTCAAAAAGGCGCGTGGCCACAGGGCCTTTGACTCCCTCGTTAATCGTGAGATTAAAGTGGTTCGAAGCAAGCTCTCCGACTGGGGAAATGACAGCAGCGGTGCCGGTGCCAAAGACTTCTTTAAGTCTTTGCGACCTGTGCGCCTCTAGAACTTCGGACATTGAGATTTTTCTCTCTGAAATTTTAAGCTTCATCTGTTTGAGGAGAGTGATCACACAATCACGAACGCCGCCGGGCAAGATTGAACCATTTAAATTCGGCGTAACAATCTCGTCTTCAAGGACGAAAAAAACATTCATAGTTCCGACTTCTTCGATCCATTGATGATTCACATCCATCCACAAAACTTGCGCATAATTTTTTTTCTTGGCGTCAAATGCGGCCTTCAAACTTGCAGCATAATTTGCCCCCGCCTTGGTCGCACCCAAGCCGCCAGGAGCCGCGCGCACATAATTTTCTTCAACCCAAATTTTAATGGGTTGAGAACCTTCGGCATAGTACGAAGCAACCGGTGAACAAATAACAAAAAATAAAAACTCCTCTGCCGGGCGAACCCCTAAGAAAGATTCGGTGCCGATGAGAGTTGGTCTGATGTAAAGCGAGGCGCCTTTTTGAGTTGGAATCCAATCGCGCTCGAGCTTCACAAGTTCGCGAATTCCCGCTAGCATTAATTCTTCGGAAGGGGCCTCCATGCAAAGTCTCTCGGCACCGTCCCGAAGCCTCTTTGAATTAAAGTCGGGTCGAAACAAAACGCAATCGCCGTTTGACTGACGAAAAGCCTTCATTCCTTCAAAAAGTGCTTGTCCATAATGAAGCGAGGACGCCCCTGGTGAGATTTGGAGTGCCTGAAAAGGAGTAATTTGCGGCGCATGCCAGCCTAAACTTTTAGTAAAGCGCGCCAAAAACATATGGTCAGAAAAATATTTTCCAAACCCCAAATCTTTGACCGATGGCTTTGTTTTAAAACTTGTGCACTTAGTAATATCAATTTTCATGGGCGCGATTCAAACACAAATTAAGCGCAAAGACGAGTAATCTTTTTTTCTAGACATCTTAAAAATGCCAAAAAAAACGCAAATTATTACCGCGCCGAGTATAAAGCTTGATTATCGGCTCCGGCTCGCCTAAAGCCTTAAGGCACGCATCGGTTAAAAAATAGAGGGCAAATTTAGAGGGGGAACCGAAGATGGATGCCATGTTAGTTCTGGGGGCTGTGGGCTTTGTCATTGGCCTTTATTTTAAAACCAATCCGTTGAAGCATAGTCAAAAATTTATGTTTCGCCGTTTCGTGAACTGGTTTCCGATGGGCATGACTTACGCCTTTCTTTATATGGCTAGATATAATCTCAATGTTTCAAAAAATGCCCTAGGCCTTATGATGAGCAAAGAAGACTTCGGGATTATTTTTGGAGTGGGCACGACGATCTATGGTCTTTCGTTTCTGCTCAATGGACCCCTTGTCGATAAGATTGGGGGCAAAAAAGGCATTATCATTGCAGCTCTCGGTGCGTGCATTGCCAACGTCGCGCTCGGACTGGTCACTTTTTTATTCGTTAAGGGGCAAATTAAAGGTCACGTCGTCATCATTTACTCAGCCCTGTATGCACTTAATATGTTTTTTCAAAGTTATGGTGCCGTCTCAATTATAAAAATTAAAGCCTACTGGTTTCATGTGCGCGAGCGCGGCGTTTTTGGAGCCATCTTTGGAACTCTTATTTCTGTCGGCATTTATTTTGCCTTCGATTGGGGACAAGGAATTGCCGATGCGGCCGCACTTCACCCCACACATCAAATGAATGCTTTTCAACAATTCATCAGATCCGCATTTGCCATTGATACCGGTGCGACTGATGCCGTTTGGTTGGTGTTTTTTATTCCCGCTTTTCTTCTCGTCATTTGGGCGCTGATTGATATGTGGCTTCTCAAAGACACTCCTGGAGAAGCTGACTTCGACGATTTTGATACTCATGATGCTTCGTCAGGTGAGATGGAAAAAGACTTCAGCATGTCTGAGCTTCTCAAAAAGATTTTCACCAGTCCGATTCTATTAACAGTTGCCTTGATCGAATTCACTTCAGGGGTGATTCGCAACGGCGTTTTGCAGTGGTATTTTATTTTTGCAAAAGAAGTTCCGCAACCAGGGGCTGAATTTTTCGCTCGCAAATGGGGTCTGTTACTCTGCCTTACCGGGATTTTCGGAGGCTTCTTAGCCGGATGGATGTCCGATAAACTTTTTCAATCGCGACGTGGCCCTCCAGCTGCGGTCATGAACGCCGCCATGCTGCTACTTACGATTACCATGGCCCTTCTCTTAAGCCATTCTCCCTTCGGCGTAGGCACCTGTGCTGTTTTAATTTCACTCGCCGTCATTGGTGTCCATTCGATTATGTCAGGAACAGCCGCAGCTGACTTCGGTGGCCGAAAGGCAACGGCAACAGCCTCGGGCATCACCGATGGCTTTGTATATTTAGGCAGTGGCCTTCAATCGGTTTGCCTCGGATATCTGACTACAAAAGATTGGCATTTTTGGCCGCTCTTTTTAGTGCCCTTTACGGTGCTTGGCCTTGTGCTCGCAATCAAAATTCGCAAGGCTATTCCAGACGCGACGAAAAAATACCTGGCCAGCGTCGAGAAAATCCATCTCGATCAAGACCGCGCAAATGCGCCGACCCAAATACATTCTGTCCAGTCCTAGTAGACCGCAACGTTTTGCAAATCCCTTTTAGGATGAGCACGCCTTGTGATAGAATAGCTTTTAAAGATACTGTTTTTTTCGAATAAGGAGAAATCATGATTGACCTTTATTATTGGACAACACCGAATGGTCACAAAATTACCATGTTTTTAGAAGAAAGCGCTTTGGCCTACAAGATTATCCCGGTGAATATCGCCAAGGGTGAGCAATTTAAACCTGAGTTTCTAAAAATATCGCCAAACAATCGCATTCCAGCAATTGTCGACCATCAACCAAATTTAAATTCAGATGCTAAATCAGCCGGGCCCATTTCCCTTTTTGAGTCCGGCGCTATTCTCCTTTATCTGGCAGAAAAAACACAGAAATTTATAGCAAGAGATTTGCACCAAAGAGCTGAAACTTTGCAGTGGTTGTTCTGGCAAATGGCAGGTTTAGGACCAATGCTTGGCCAAAATCATCATTTCACTCAATACGCTCCTGAACCCATTGCCTATGCGATTGATCGCTACGTTAAAGAAAGTTCCCGACTCTATGCCGTCCTAGACAAGCAATTAGTCGATCGAGATTTCATTACCGGTGAGTATTCGATCGCCGATATGGCATGCTATCCGTGGATTGTGCCGCATGAAAAACAAAGACAAAATCTTTCAGACTTTCCAAATTTGAAGAAGTGGTTCGAACGTGTGGGCGCGCGACCAGCGACGATCCGCGCTTATGCCAAAGCAAAAGAGATCAACAGCGCTCCGACGGTCAATAATGAAGCGGCAAAAAAGATCTTATTTGGCCAAGATGCGAGCACAATTCGCCGTTCGTAATAGGCTATAGAGTACTAGCCCCGACCATCCATAAAACGAACTAACGAAGCATCCGGTTCTTGAGGAAACTTCTAACCGAGACGTTTGATGAGATGGTATCCAAAACGTGTTCGCACAACATCTGAAACGGCGTTTTCCTGCAACTTCTCGGCAGCGTCAGCAAAGTCTTCATCAAGTCTGGTTAAATCGACCAGACCCAAATCTCCACCATATTGAGCCGATGAGCATTTTGAAAATTTTTTGGCTAGCAAAGAAAAATCGGACCCCGACTGCAGTTTTTTTAACAGGTCCAGAGCCTGGTAATGATGCTCCAGCAAAATATGCATAAGATGAAGTTTTTTATAACTCAATTCAGGCACCCACACGCGATTGAAAAAGGGAGACAATAATTATTTTCTAGTACAGTGTACTAGGGTACAATTAATTTATTTTAAGTCATCATATTATTCATCCGGCCGAAATAAGAGCGTGTTGTTATGACGATATTGCGAAATCTAAAATCTTGGCGCCACCGATACAATATCTTTTTTGGCACAAAAACAGATCTTTCTTATATTTTAAGTCAAAGCTCCCCGAGTGCACCACTATCTGAACGCATCGAGTGGCTCGAACAGTTGATAGGCTGGGTGAATTTCTCTCGAGCGAACAAGCAAGAGTCGATGCCAGAGAGCTTGGCCAATACCAATTTACAAGCTATAAAAATTCGTTTTATTTTACAATTGGTTGAACGAAATCCCGAAATGAAAAAGCGCTTCAGCGCGACCTTAAGATCGATCTTAATTGAAAGCTCTGGAGTCTCGCTTTTTTCTGAAACTGAGCTCTCACAAGAAACCGGACTCGTCGGAGAGGTCTTTAGTCGCCTGACTCGAAAATTTCTGCCTGCTCCGCCCAAGCACTCAGACCTTTCACAAGTTTTCGCTCGCGTCTTTAATTCACAAGAAGACGCGATTTGGGTCAGAAATTTGTCTCCCGAAGTCTGCAATCAAATCGCAAATCTGCTTCGTGCCTCTGAGCCCGAAGAAGTCACCAAGCTTTTTCGAAGCTTCAGTCAGGACATGCTTGATGCACTTTTAATTTTAGGAGCTCGAGTTGAAAATCTTGGGCTCTCTCTTGAGATACGAGATCGCCTCGAACCCAAACGAATTATTCACTCACCTTTTTTAAAATTAAATCAACTTCTCTACGGCCTGGAAGATCTCGAACAACTGCCACGCATTATTAAAGAGTGCCGAGCCGATATCCAAAGTATTTATTCGCATTTAGAAAATGCCGGAGTAAGTGTCAAGGTCGTCTACCGCCTCGACGTTCTCACAAGTTCGATCGATCGAATTGAAGTTCTGACCCTATTATTAGGAGGCTTTGGGGTTGATGAACATCAAAATATTATTCCCGAATTTATAGCGAGACTAATCGAAGACAACATTGGAAAAAATTCTGTTATCGACCTCCTCAGGAACCAACTCAGATTGCTGGCAAAAAAAATCGTCGAAAGGACGGGAGAATCTGGCGAACACTATATCGCGCGCGACCGAAACGAATGGCGACATATTTTTGTTTCGGCACTTGGTGGCGGCGTACTGACCACTTTCACTACGCTTTTGAAGTTTTTCATTAACTCACTTAAGGCGGCGCCATTTTTTAGTGGGATTTTCTTTTGGGTGAACTACTCTGGCAGCTTTCTTCTCATGCAAGCTTTTGGCTTTAGTCTCGCAACTAAACAGCCCTCGGCGACTGCTCCCGCTTTGGCCGGAAAGCTCAAACAACTCGATGACAGCCATCAAATCGATCAGTTCGTTGATGAGGTGATTCGCATTATTCGTTCACAGTTTGCTGCGGCTCTCGGAAATGTGGGGGCTGTTATCCCCTGTTGCATTTTGGTCTCTTATATTTTTCAATATTTTTCGAAGGGGACTCTCATTGACCAAAAAGAAGCTCATCACATTATCGCTTCATTTCATCCATTTAAAACTCTGACTTTGGTGCATGCGACAATCACCGGTGTCATCCTATGGCTTTCAAGTATCGCCGGTGGTTGGTTAGAAAATTGGGTGGTCTATCATCAGATACCCGAGGCTATTGCGCAAAATCGCAGATTTAATATTATTTTCGGACGTGAGCGCTGTTTAGATTTTTCAAAGAAATTATTAAGAGCTTCGGCAGGCATTGGGATCAATATCACTTTAGGATTCCTTTTGGCTTTCTTTCCAATTATTGCGCGATTTTTCGGATCAAATTTAGAAGCCAAACACATTACTCTTTCAACTGGAGCCTTGAGTATTGCACTCAGCTCAATCCCGCACTCCCAACTTGAAAATGGCGAAGTAGCCTTCGCGTTTTTAGGAATCATTTGCATCGGAATTTTAAATTTTGGCGTCAGTTTCTTTTTGGCCTTAGTTGTTGCTCAGAGAGCCCGAGGTGTCGAAGCCGAATTAATGCTTAAACTCGCGTTTGCGGTAAAGAGACGATTCTTAAAAAGCCCAGTTGCCTTTCTCTTTGCACCAGTCAAACAAGACTAGTGGTCCGTCTCAGCTAAAATGACGGGTGCTTGCTTGGTCTTTGCGCAATCATCCATCATTTTAGCTGAGACGGACCACTGGAGGCTAGGCCAGTAGCCCCTCCCCTCTAGAGTTTTAAAATTATCACTGGTGGGCGCAGATTTACAAATTAACCGCGACGGCAAGTGCTGCGCCCAGATCAGAGCGGTAGACATTTTGATTTGTGAACACGCTGTCGAGCGAACGCGTGTAATCGGCTTCAATTAAAAGATCAGATGAAGATGTTAAATTCACCTTGATACCCAGACCTGCAAGCAGAGCAGTTTCCCATGCATTCGGACCCAATTGTAATGTACGGCTAGCATAAATCGTATTATTTGAAATCAGAGTTGAACCCATCGCACCTGCTTTTAAGTAGGGCGAGGTGTTTTCTTGTCCATTGAAATAATACTTCGCACTCACTGGAACAGAAATATAGTTTGCAGTGAAACTATTATCTCCAAAGGAATTTTCAACTGTGGTTCCGAACTGGCGATACAGGACGCCGGTTTCTAAGACCAACTCTTGGGTGCCCAAGAGATCAAACAAGACGCCCGCAGAATAGCCGTTGGGCTTAGAATATCGACTTATGTCGCCACCTTCGGTACCCGCGTTTACCAAAGCTCCCTCAACGATCAATCTCCTAAAAAAGCGCTCTGGACTCGATGCCTGACGAGGCGCAGTTGTCTCACTTACCCCGCCCCCGACATTGTCCTGAGCTTGTGCGAGAAGGGTAAATCCTGGAATAACAAGAAGTAGCATTATTTTTCTTAAATCCTTCATATCATCCTCCATTTTTTAATGACGAGTTTCGTCTGTTTCAGGTTCAGATTCTGATTCGGCTTCTGAAATTCTATCGTGATTGAAGTAAGTATAAACACCGACCGCTAAAATCGCCACAGCTCCGCTCACGATAGCAATTTGTCGCCAATTCTCACGAGCGAATTTTGTGATCTTCGGAAATGCTTTTCGGATATCACCGACAAACTCTCTTGCATCGAAGTCACGATCTAATACTTGGTCAACCATGCCGCCGAGTAGAGCGCCACCTGTCGTCTCCGCCGAGGTTCGTGCTCGGCTTTTATGCGTTGATTTATTCATACTTAGCTCCTTCGTTGTTGTTAATGGTCATAGCAGCTCTCGAGATTCTTGAGAGGGGCATGATCAGCGTGGACAATATTCATTTGGCCATAGGGACAACATCCATCTCATCAATGATATTCGCGGCTCCCGCAAAATTCTGAGCCTTGGTTATAATTTTTTGCCTCTCTTCTTGCGTTCGCACCGGTCCTTTTAAAGTCACGACACCACCTGAACTAATGATCTTCACGTTATGAGCATAAGTCGAAAAACTCTTGTCCCTCACGATTTCTCGGCGAATTCGACGAATGAGGTCTTCGTCTTTTTTATCCATGCTTTGTTGGTCCGCAGTCATCTCGTAAGAAAGCTGGTCACGAGAATTGACTCTGGTATTATCGGCATCATTCTCAGGAAATGAATTTGAACCAGCAAATGCAAGCGCGCCGACCCCCACGACGAACTTAATTTTTCTCAAAAATGTCATGAACTCGCCCCTTTTTCTTTGAGGTCACGTCCAAAGCTCTCGATTTTGTCACCCAAAGCAAAGATACTCTTTTTGAGCCGATCTCTCATTTCT